>Ga0209536_100005540_pt1 | contig 19562 bp, 15 predicted proteins | sample DeeMarSeWOR28_12_FD_187461 | JGI IMG/M metagenome (GOLD analysis project Ga0209536, IMG submission 187461) | Marine sediment microbial communities from White Oak River estuary, North Carolina - WOR-2-8_12 (SPAdes) (version 2) | ecosystem: Environmental > Aquatic > Marine > Intertidal zone >...
CCGTACTTTTCTGGATGTTTCTCTAATGGAAGAATCTGTCCTTGGTGTGGGGACAGGTCAGTGGGGGCATGAGATCTTGATCACGCCGGAAAATCTAGTAAAAGCCAGCGGCGCGATTTTGGTCAATTTGACTGATCGGGACAAACCGGCATTCCTTGACGAAACCCAAAAAGGGAGATGAAAGTCATCTCCCTTTTTTCTAAACCATGGTTGACTCACCAAGCTACGATTGCATATGCCCCGCTGTTTTGAATCATCGTACAGATAATATATTCAGGTTCCTTTTGTTTCTCTGAAATTCGCAGACCTCTGCCATCAACTAATGGTGACTTGGTTGTATCCCAAAAATAAGGCTTTGGCTCTCCTAAAGACGTATTTGGTTCCGTAGTGGTGAAACATAGTTCAACTACGCCCTTATCCAAAGTTACAATCTCACCGCCTTTGATGATATTGACAATTACAGTATCTGTATGAACCCAGTCAAAATTCTTGGATGGGGGAATATCATCTTTGAAATCCGGATCTATTTTGGCGTCTAAGGTAAATTCTTCCGGGAGCCCGCGCAGCAATAATCTGGCGCCGTTTCCAAGGTCCACGATCTCAGGCTCGATCTTCGGTGTGGAGGTTGGCTCTGGAATCGGTTCAATTGTCGGTTCCAGAGTGGGTTCAAGAGTTGGTTCTACCACCGGTTTTAACACAGGTTCTACAGATGAATCTCCCACAGGTTGGCTTTCTGTTTGCCTGCCTCCACAAGCGGAAAGCAAAAAAATAAACAGGAGCGCGAAAACGATTGAAGCGTACAATTTAGAGTTTTTCATCCCAATCTCCTTTTTAAGACCAGATTTGTAAAATGCCTGACTTCGCCGCCCTTCTTCTAATGATTCCCTGACCTTCTCAGTTGCTAAAAATGAGTAATTCATGTTTATTCTCCTTTCTGAAATGGATAGGATTTGGCGATTTCTATCTTGGTCTAATCCTATCCAGCGCTCAAGGTTTTGTCTCCCCCTATAAAGTGGGGAAAATGGGTAGTAATCGGTTTTAATTCTTTTATAATTGAATACAAATGAATACTTCACCAACGGAAATCAAAAAGGAAGCCTTTACCCTGCGCGAAATCGAAGTGCTGCAGTTAATCGCAGGCGGGCTAACCAACCAAGAGATCTCTCAAAAGCTGCATGTTTCCACCGAAACGGTCAAGTGGTATACGAAACAACTTTTCCCTAAGCTAGGAGTCAGTAACCGTACGCAGGCAGCCCTCAAGGCGGACGAGATCGGTCTTCTTGAGTTTGGAAAATCACTGCAAGAAAAGCCTCGCAAGCTGAACAACTTGCCTGCCCAGTTAACTTCGTACATTGGTCGAGGCAAAGATATCCGTGAAATCAAGAACTTGCTCTCGGAGCATCGTTTGGTAACCTTGACGGGTTCAGGTGGAATTGGAAAAACCAGATTGGCTTTGCAAGTTGCCAATGAAGTGCAGGATGAATATCGGGATGGAATCTGGCTGGTCGAGTTAGCTTCTCTAAACGATCCGGGGCAAGTAATGGACGCGATTGCAAAAGTTTTAGCAATCGGTGAGAGAGAAGGCGCTTCTCTGGACAGGGCGTTGAAGAATTACTTGAGCACCAAGAATCTGCTTCTCTTGATCGATAACTTTGAGCACTTGCTCAGCGCCGCTTCGTTTGTGGGGGAAGTACTTGCAGAGGCTTCTCATATTTCTGTTCTGTCGACCAGCCGAGAACGATTGAATGTTTATGGGGAGTTTGAGTACCAGGTATCTCCTTTAGAGTTACCAAAGTTTCAAATAACGGAAGCAGGTGAACGGTTGAAGAAATATGATGCGGTCTCTCTGTTCATTGAAAGAGCCCAAGCATCCAGACCTGGATATAAAGTTAACAAAAATCAAATCCAGGCTGTGGTCAAGGTCTGCAAATTATTGGATGGATTGCCGCTGGCAATCGAACTGGCAGCTCCATTAGTGAAGTTGTTTTCCCCTGCTCAGATTGCTGAAAAGTTGGAAACTGATTTGGGCACCTTGCCCAATGGCCCAAGGGATTTACCAGCCCGCCAACGAACCTTGCGCGCCACCCAGGAGTGGAGCTATAACCTGCTGAGTGCAGATGAGAAAACCCTTTTTACGAACCTGGGGGTGTTCACAGGAGGCTTTACGCTGGAAGCCATTCAGGCAGTATGTGCGAATCAGGGTGGTGGAAATATTATCAACATTGTTGCATCCCTGGTAGATCGTAATTTGGTTCGCACCAAAGAAGGGCGCGATGGTGAGATATATTTTTCGATGCTGGAAACCACCCGGCAACTGACCAGCGAGCGATTGCTTGCAAGCGGAGATGCTGACGATATCTTTCGGCGTCATGCTGAATACTATTTAGAAATGTCAGAACGCGCAATGAGGGAATATATCAGCCCGATGAACAAGTACTGGTTCATGCGGATTTTTATTGAACAGGAAAATTTACGAAATGCTTTCAATTGGCTTGCAGCTAACAATGAAATTAAAAAATGTATGCGTTTGACGATTGCCCTGAAAAATTTCTGGCGGAATTTAGGTTTTCCAAAAGAAGGCTTGAAGTGGGCTGAGATTGCGCTTGATCAAGGAAGTAATATTAATGATTTGCTATTGGCTAAGGTTCTTTTGGTAGCCGTTGAGTATTGTTTAGACCTTTATCAAGCTGATAAGGCAAAAAGACTTTTAGACAAGGCTTTGGATATATTCGAAAAACATAACGACATGCTTCATGTTGGTTGGTGTTATGCTTTTAAAAGCATCGAGATGCTTGAGTTTAAACATGATATTTCAGAATCAATCGAAATAGGTCATGAGAGTCTGGAAATATTTTGTGAAAACGATGACATCGAAGGCAAGATTTTTGCCTATAACTTACTGGGAGAAATGTCTCGGGCAGCAGGGGATTTCGAAAATGCAAAAAGTTATTATGAAAAAAGCCTAAAACTGGCAAAAGAAAATGGGGAACTATGGCGGGAAGGTTCAATTTATGCGAATATGGGGACCCTTGCCTACCAACGAGGAGAATACCAGGATGCTGAGAATCTCACAAAACAGGGATTGAGAATCTTTTTTGATATGGATATCTATTACGGAGTATTTTATGATGTTGGTGGAATAGCAGGCGGAGCTCTTGGGATGGAAAAACCAAAGCGGGCTGCGAAGTTGTTAGGAATGTCAAGCGCGGGGCTCGAATCTTTCGAGTTTTTTCACCAACATACGGATAAAGTTGTAATTCAAAAAATCCTGGAAGAAACCAGGAAAAACCTCGATGAAAAATCATTCATGGAAGCCTGGATAGAGGGACGTCGAATGACCGTTCAGGAAGCCTTTGAGTATGCCCTGAGCGATCGGGTTTGAATTTCATTCCTCCACATAAGGCACATAATCCGCGCGGGCGATGCCCTGCTCGTAGGCCTTCTCAGCCACGGCGCGTGCCACGGCCTGATGGACGCTCTTGTCCAACGGATTCGGCACCAAGTCGCCAGGCGGGGTCATCGCAGCAATCGTCTCAGCGGCGGCCACCAGCATCTCATGCGTGATGCGCGGAGCGTTCGCATCTACTGCACCACGGAAGATGCCTGGGAAGCCCAATACATTGTTGACCGATTTGCCATCCGCGGCGAAGGCTGCACCATGTTCTAGCGCCACCGACGGTTCAATCTCCGCATTCGGATTTGAGAGCGCCAGGATGATCTGCCCCTCGCGCACCATCTCCGGTTTGATCAGACCCGGCGCACCAGTGGTTGCGATGACGATGTCGCACTCGCGCATGATCTCGTCCAACCCGGATTTGCGACCTCCCAAACGCGCGAAACGGTCCATAGAGGACTCGCTCAAATCCGCGCCATAGACCGGATTTCCGGTCAGGCGTATCAACATCTGACCGATAGCCTGCCCGGCCGCTCCTAGCCCGATCTGTCCGACGACTTTTTCCCTAAAATCCACATCAATCATACGTGCTGCTACCAGCAAAGCCGCTGTAGTGACCACCGCTGTCCCGTGCTGGTCATCGTGCATGACGGGAATATCGAGTTGCTCCTGCAAACGACTCTCGATCTCAAAACAACGCGGCGCAGAGATGTCCTCCAGTTGGATGGCGGCAAAGGTGGGTGAGATAGCCGCCACTGCTTGGACGATCTTATCCGGGTCCTTGGTGTTGAGCAGGATCGGCACGCCTGAAAGTCCTACAAGCGTTTCCATCAACATGGCCTTACCTTCCATGACGGGCATCGCGGCTTGCGGACCGATGTCTCCTAGCCCCAGCACGGCCGTTCCGTCGGTAACAATCGCCACCATATGACTGATGCTGGTATACAGTCGTGCTGCCAAAGGGTCCGCAGCGATCTTGCGACATACTTCTGCTACGCCGGGCGTATACACACGCCGGAGCGTGTTCATCGAGTCTATCTGGTACCGGCTGCGGACAGCGATCTTGCCTTTCTGGTGTAACTCCAACACTTCGTCTCGCACCTCGACCACTACCGTTCCAGGGTTAGCGCGCATAGCCGTCAGTACACGATCAAGATGAGACTCGTCATCTGCGTAGACGGTGATCTCGCGTACCACGTGCTGGGATGTATCGGTTACAAGTTGGATACTGCCAATGTTGCCGCCATTTTCGGAGATGGCTGACAACAAATCTGCCAGCACACCGATCCTTTGTTCGTTACGGACGCGTACCACGCGCATGATTTTTCGTTCCCAGGCCATAGGTTCCTTCTTTCTCTCAGTTGATAGAGCAAGGATAAGTTTGAGACACCCCTTTCCTGTTGTATTGGAAAGGGGCGGGGTAAGTCAGTTAGATTGTACTACTTTGAGCAACTCGTCGAAGTTGGTGATTACCGGGCAACCCGGGTCATGAAAGATTCCCTTCGGGTCGTAGAGAACAGGCTGAAGTCCGGCGCGACGCGCACCCACCACGTCTGCAAAGTAATTGTCCCCGACATATAACGTTTGCTCGGCGGACGAGTCCAGCCGCTCCAGCGCAGCCTTAAAAATGCCAGGCTCCGGCTTCCATGATTGGACTTCCCCTGCTGCCAGCGAAAATTCAAAGAATGGACACAGGTCCAACGCTACCAGTTCTTCCCAATATGGTTTGTCGCGGTTCGAAACCACCCCCATCCTGAAACCTGTCTTCTGGAGCGTTCCCAGCACTTCAGGCAATTCATCAGGGACAATATCTTCGCGCTCGTAAGAGTCGGTCATGTATTGGCAGACATCAGGCGCAAATTCTTCGGCAGCCTGCGTATCCAAGCCCAGCACGATCAGGCGGCGATAAGTGTACCTACACCAGAAGGCTTCATTTTCGTCTTTGAACATATCAATGTCGGTCTGGAGATCAAGGGAACTGGCCCAATAATAATGTTCCCAGCGTGCGCCACGCAGACGGTCATCATGGCTAATGGAATAGCCATGACTAAGAACAAAATCGGTGAAGAAATCACTGGGCAGGGGAAAACTATGGCGCAGAGTGCCATCAAAATCGAACAGGATTGTGTTGATACCGTTGGGTGAAAGCAAAAAAACTCCGTCTAAGGGCTAATATGTAAAGTCTGTTTATCCGCCAATTTCATTCATCGCCCGGTTGAGCGGAATGTAGCCATCGGCCAAACCATGCCCCCAGGGTTTTTCCCAGACGCCATCCAGGATAATCTGGCGCAGGTCATCCATCGTGGCGCCCGCGCGCAGCGGGGTGAGCAGATCTACTTCTTTCTCACGTAGCAAACACAGCCGCAGACGGCCATCGGCCGTCAGACGGGCGCGTGTGCAGGAAGCGCAGAAAGGACTGGTGACCGATGAAATGAAACCTACATCGCCCTTCCCATTCGGCAGGCGAAAGAGACGGGCTTCACCGTCCAACACCCCACCGTTGGCAACTTCCATATCGCCCAGGGAATCCTCAATGCGTTCCTTTATTTCTTCGGCGGTGATGATCTGTCCGGTCTGGATGTCTGTTGCTCCGGCAAAGGGCATCATCTCGATAAATCGGATTTGCCAGGGGTGTTCCAGCGTAAGGCGGGCCAGGTCAACCACATCTGATTCGTTATACCCCTTGACCACCACCGCATTGAGCTTGACGGGTGTCAGCCCGGCCTGTTCTGCGGCCATGATGCCCTTCCAGACATCATCTATTTTGCCCCAACGCGTCAGGCGCTGGAACTTATCGGGGTCGAGGGTGTCGATCGAGATGTTGACTCGTTGGAGTCCGGCTTCAGCCAGCGGTTCAGCTAATCGTGACAGAAGCACGCCGTTTGTGGTCATCGAAACGCTGCGGATACCTGGCGTCGAAGCGATGCCGCGAATAATATCCACCACGTGTGCGCGGACGGTCGGCTCGCCCCCGGTCAGGCGGATTTTATCGAAACCCAGGCTGGCAAACAATTGGGTGAGCAGTAGAATTTCGTCATCCTGCATTAAATCGGCGTTGGGCCTGAAGGTCTGGTCTTCTGGCATGCAGTAGATACAGCGCAGGTTGCAGTGGTCGGTCAGGCTGATGCGTAAATAGTGAATGATGCGTCCGAAACGGTCTATAGCCATAAGTATTCTAAATTATACCCTTTCGGGCACGATGTACCCTTTCGGGCATATATAACAATTTTATTTGAATGGCATTTCCTGCAATTGACGTTGTCATTTAGGCATGCTATCATGAGGCTGATTATTCCACATTTTTCTGTACTTTACAAAGGAGTTATTTTTCATGAGCGTTGAATTTATTCTTCGTATTGTTGGCATGCTGGTCTTCGCAATTATTGGCGGTTATTATGGGGGTCTGGCAGGTTATTTGGCAGATCAAACTACATTTTATGTTGTCATCTTTGGTCTGATAGGGGCTTTGGCAGGCTTGATCCTGACCCCTTACATCACCACGCGCCCGGTAAAAGCTATTCGCTCAATACTGGGACGCCTCTCTGCTGAGACGCTATTTGCAGGCCTGACTGGCCTTGTGGTTGGCTTATTGGTAGCGGCTCTACTGGCATTTCCGCTATCCCTGTTGCCGGATCCGTTTGGCAGTGTACTGCCTTTTGTTGGTGTCGTTGTATTTAGTTACTTGAGCATTTCGTTGTTCGTTATGCGCCAGGGTGATCTCATGAGCCTGCTCAGCGCTTTGGGCGGACGCAGCGAGAACGGAGGTTCAACTTCTTGGACAAACCTGAACCGCACCATCTTACTGGATACCAGCGTCATCATTGATGGGCGCGTTTCCGACATTGCCAAGACCAGCTTTCTGCCAGGCACACTGCTCATCCCGCGTTTTGTTCTCAACGAATTGCAATACATCGCCGACTCGCCAGATGGCATGCGCCGTCAGCGTGGGCGTCGAGGCATGGAGGTGCTGGCTGAATTGCAGAAGCAGCCCAACGTCCTGACTCGCATCAGTGACATTGACGTAGATGGTATTCGTGAAGTAGACGAGAAACTTGTCGTTCTGGCTCGCCAGTTGAAATGTCCGATCCTGACCAATGACTACAACCTCAACCGCGTGGCTGAATTGCAGGGCGTGACCATCCTGAACATCAACGAACTGGCCAATGCGGTCAAGTCCGTTGTACTGCCGGGCGAGATTCTACGCATAAACGTTATCCAGGAAGGCAAGGAACGCGACCAGGGCGTCGGTTATATGGATGATGGCACGATGGTCGTGGTCGAAAACGGTCGTGACTTCATCGGTGAATATCAGGAAGTCAATGTCACAAAAGTGCTGCAAACTGCCGCCGGACGCATGATCTTTGCCCGCGTGGAAGAAGAGAAGAACGGAAAACAGAAGAAATAAGAATATCCATGAAGTGTACGAATAACACGAGTAAAAATAAAATTCGTGAACTCACCTGCACTTACGTGCGGTACAAGTGTCGTGTAATTCGTGGATAAAGGTTTACTATGCTCCGCCTATACAACACCATCACCCGTAAAAAAGAAGAATTCCAGACTCTCGAACCCGGTCTTGTCAAGATGTACGTCTGCGGCGTCACGGTCTATAACGACGCGCATGTTGGGCACGCCATGTCTGCGCTGGTCTTTGACGTTATCCGCCGCTACCTTGAGTATCGCGGTTACAAAGTCAAATACGTGATGAACTACACCGACGTAGACGACAAGATTATCGCGCGCGCCAACGAGCTTGGCGAAGACCCGCTCAAATTGGCCGAGCGCTACATCAACGATTATGACCAGAATCTGGCCGACCTGAACATCTTGCCTGCAACAGCCAACCCGCGCGTCAGCGGGACGATCGACCTTATCAAAAACTTTATTCAGGGACTGATCGACAAAGGCTACGCCTACGCTGCCGAAAATGGCGATGTCTACTTCCGTGTGGATAAGGATGAAGATTACGGTCGTCTCTCCGGTCGCAAGCTGGATGATATGCGGGCTGGCGACCGTATTGAGATCGAGGAAGACAAGGAAAACCCGCTTGATTTCGCGCTCTGGAAAGCCGCCAAACCCGGCGAAGTTTTCTGGGAAAGTCCCTGGGGGCAGGGACGCCCTGGCTGGCACATCGAGTGCTCGGCCATGAACCTGTCTGAACTCGGCGAGCAGATCGACATCCACGGTGGCGGCAACGACCTGATCTTCCCGCACCACGAGAACGAGATCGCCCAGTCGGAATCTTACACTGGCAAGGAATTCGCCCGCTACTGGATCCATAACGGCATGCTGCAGCTTGGCGGCGAGAAAATGTCTAAGTCGCTGGGCAACATCATCAGCATCAACCAATTTCTGGAAGAACGCGATGCGGACGTGATGCGCATGCTGGTGCTGAACGGCGCCTATCGGGCGCCGCTCATGTTCACGGACGAGACACTGGACGCCGCAGAAAAAGGACTCGAACGCTTCAAATCCGCCCTGCGACCTGCTCAACCCAACGCCAGCGGACTCAGCCCCGAATCCGCTTCCGCGCTCACAACCCAGGCCGAAACAACTCAACAATCCTTTACCGACACGATGGACGACGATTTCAACACCGCCGGTGCACTGGCCCCGCTTTACGAACTGGGCAAAGCTATCAACTCCGCCCGTGACGCGGGTGCCACGGACGAACAACTAGCCCCGGCGCAAGCTACCCTCCGTGAGCTGACCGGCGTGCTCGGCCTGCGCCTGGAAGAAAAGACCGGCTCCGGCGACGCCGACAAATTCATCGACCTGCTGGTGGAGGTGCGCGGACAGGCGCGTGCCGAAAAGATGTGGGCCCTCTCCGACACCATCCGTGACAAACTAAAAGAACTGGGAGTTACCATCGAAGACAGCAAAGACGGCACTAGTTGGAGATGGGAATAGATAGAATTGCTCTAGCCGCCGACCCCAGCGGCGGAACGTCGCCTCAAGTCCGTTAGCAGAGTTGAAATGGAAATAAGCTGATTGATTTTGAACTCAAAAGCACCCTTATCACAAGGGTGCTTTTATTACGAATAAGACTGGTATTGTCTCGCTCACCTGCACTACAGTGAACGCAGTGCGGCGCAAGTGTCGCGGCAAGCACTATATTTACGCAATCGATGTCATTGTCTCAAGATTTCCCATGAGGAGAGATCAAACTCAGGGCGTTTCATACAATTGAACCTGCCCGCCATAAAAATCACGCGTTCGGGTTAGTTTCATTTTCGATGCAAGCGTCTGCGGGATAAGCCCCTTTGGATCGGTATAGTCGTTATGGCTGTAAACCAGCCAGACTCTGTCATGCCCGCGCAACAATAAAATTAACCCAGGTATATCGCTTTCAATCATCTTTGGTTCCAGGATACCGCTATCGAACAGATCTAGAGGAACCCCCTGTTTTTCTACCTGGATAGAGTACAGTTCTTCATAGGTTTTAAAATAATAGTCGAACGGAATTTCCACAAAGTTGGAGTTGAAAAGGACCAAATCATCCTTTTCAGCGAAATTTGCGACATAACCGGCAGCCGTGCTCCAATCCTCTTTTTGATAGAACCTGTAATAATCGCCGGTGGAAAACAGGTAGTTTGCACCTAAGATACCCAGCACCGTGATTATAAGAAAACGAAATCTTAATTGAACGATACCGGCCGCCAGTACCAGGAATAAGGGAATCGTTGTCCAGATCAGAGTTTTATCGTAAAAAATGGGTCGGCGGATGCTAACGATCAGCTCACTCAGGACCGGGATGGTGAACAAGGCAGCCAGAAATAAGAATATCGAAAGTTTTTTGCGGTAATACACCAGACCGAAACAAAGCATCGCGCATAGGATCCATGTCATAACCTGGCTGGCTTGAGTTGGCGCAGATGCATTCAATAAGGCCCGAAGAGTCTCGGTAACGGTATCCCAAGTGGGAGCTGGAAGCCAAAACTCCTGATCGACTCGGCGGACCTGCTGGATATAGACAGGAATCCATGCACTCCATAGTACGAAGATGCCAAGCTGAGCCTTCACCCAGTTCCTGAAAGAGGGAGCCTGGAAGGCGGGTGGAGATCCCGATCTCCTGATCCTTTGATAAAGCATCAGGCCAAGAACGAAGAGATTGGTAGCTAAGGGGAAGAGCACAGCCGTGTTGTGAGTGAGCAGGGTTGCAGCCGAGAACAGGATAAATGCAACCCAGGCGAGGTCTGTTTCAATGGTCCGGATGGGTAACCAGCGATGGCGGAAGATCCAGGCTCTCCATCCGGTTTGGTTGTGGGCCTCACCCTGATATCTGAAATCTCCCCCGGTGTCTGGTTTAACCGGACCGGATGTGCGCCAGGCATGCAGATATTCCCGAAATTGGCTGCCGATAGGTCTTACGGAGCGTGAATCCGTAAGCAACCTTACCAGTGCATAAATTGCCACGGCTGCATTAAATGTCAGGAGGGTGTACATACGCGTTTCCTGGGCAAAGTAGATGTTGAAAAGCGAAAGAGCCAGGAATACTGCTGCAGTCACTCCCATCACCACACCAGATATGCGTTTGCCGATCAGGTAAATGATCGGGATTGTGCCTGCACCGAAGATTGCAGAAAGCAGACGGGCATAGTAGGGCGTATCCCCATAGCGTGCTATCCAGTAATGGAGCAGGAGATAATAAAGGGGTGGGTGCTGGTCAATCTTGACAATCCATTGCAGCATATCGACAACACTGTGGTTGGCCAACCACACGCTGAACGTTTCATCCAACCACATCCCGTTTTTATCGAGTAGAAAAACTCGTAGAAAACCACCTATCAATGTGATGGCGATTACCAACCAGGGCGCCACCTCTTCAAATTCGATTTCTTCGGTCATCGTCTTTAAGAATTAGGAATTATTTGGATACCATGAATTGGGTATAAAGTAACCCAACTTGTGTTTATGCGTGCTGCTTACACCCTATTGCTCCTTGCAAAAATAAATGAGCTTTTGTACCGAATTGTACGATGAAAAACAAGTGTAGCATGAAAGTGAAATTTTCAAACACTGAGATGGTTTTTCTCGTGTAAAATCCCCTCATGACCGACCCCTTTCCCCCTTCCGAATTTGACCAGTGGGCTGATTCTTACGACCACTCCACCCAGATAGAAAGCATCTTTCCTTTCGACGGCTACGATCAAGTGCTGAATACCGTCCTTCAACAGGCGAACCTGCGCGTTGGTATGACAGTGTTGGACATCGGAACCGGCACAGCCAATCTGGCCCTGCGATTTTCTGAATCGGGCTGCAAACTGTGGTGTACCGATTTCTCCAAGTCCATGCTGGAGAGGGCACGCGAGAAACTGCCAGATGCCCATTTCATCATCCACGACTTCCGCAAGAATCTTCCGCCCGAACTAGCTGGTCAACGTTTTGACGCGATTGTCTCTGCCTATGTTTTCCACCACGTCGAATTGCCGCGCAAGGTGGAAATTTGCAAGTCCCTGGTCATGCAAAATCTGGCTCCGGGCGGAAAGCTGATCGTTGCCGACCTGTCCTTCCAGAGCCGATCTGCGATGGATGCCTTTGCCGAATCCATTCCTGACCTATGGGAAGCAGAACCGTACTGGCTGGTGGAGGATTCATTGCCTGCATTAGAGAAGGTCGGGTTGCAGGTTAGCTATGAGCAAGTTTCGGCCTGTGCAGGGGTGTATACGATTTGGGCGTAGAGGGTGCGTCGCACCTGGTTTAACCGAAAAAAGCCGTTTGACAACCTTTTTGCTAAACGGTTTCTTCTGTCGGTGTGGTGCGACGCACTTATTTATCGTACAATATCCCCATGAAAGAAATCATCTATTCTCGTAATGCCGTTTATGAAACGTTGATCGCCAGACGCCGTCAGCCCCTCGTGCTTGAAGTTGCCGAGGGCGTCAAACAAAAAGGCCGTTTGAGCGAAATTATTCAACTTGCCAAAGAACGTAAGGTTCCTGTAAAGAGCGTTCCGCGCGGACGCTTGGAACGGTTGAAAGCCAACCATCAGGGCGTGGCGCTGGAAGTCAGCGGCTATCCCTATGCTGACGAAACTGACATTTTCGAACTGGCTGAGAAGCGCAAGGAACCGCTCTTTGTGCTATTGCTAGATTCGCTCAACGATCCGCAGAATTTTGGAACGCTGCTGCGCACGGCCGAAGTGGTCGGTGTGCATGGCGTGGTCATCCCGTTGGCACGCACGGTGGGGGTCACACCGGCGGTGGTCAATGCCTCGTCGGGGGCTTCGGAGCATTTGTTGATCGCACAGGCAAATCTGCATCAGACGATCACCGCTCTGAAGGAGACCGGAGCCTGGATCATTGGTCTCGAAGGCAGTGAGCAGGCCCAGGATCCAGACGAGGTGCGCTTGGATGGAGCTATCGGGCTGGTGGTCGGCTCGGAAGGCGAAGGCATGCGTCCGCTGACGGCCAAGTCCTGTGACATCCTGATGAGGCTGCCTATGAAAGGTCAGATCGAATCTTTGAATGCGGCAGTTGCGGGATCGGTCGCTTTGTATTTGACATATATGGCAAGGAATAAAAAATAAAAACGTAGGGGCGGGGTAACCCGCCCCTACGGGATTTTGGAGGATACAATGCCGCAAGCAACCTATCATTTTCCACGTGGATTCTTATGGGGAACAGCTACTGCTTCGTATCAGGTGGAGGGCAACAACACGAACAGCCAGTGGTGGAAGTTTGAAGAGGAAGGACACACCAATGGCAAATCGGGCCTGGCCTGTGACTGGTGGGGTGGCGGGCGCTGGCGTGAAGATTTCGACCGGGCTGCCGAGGGCGGTCAGAACGCGCATCGCTTCTCGGTAGAGTGGAGCCGCATCCAACCCGAACCTGACCGTTGGGATGAAGATGCCCTGGAGCGCTACCGTTCCATGCTGCGCGGCCTGAAAGAGCGCGGCATAACACCCATGGTCACCCTGCATCACTTCTCCGATCCGCTTTGGCTGTACGAAAAATGTGGCTGGGAGCATGAAGAAATTGTGTCACTGTTCGAAAAGTATGTACGGAAAACAGTGGAGGCGCTCAAGGAATATGTCACCCTGTGGTGCACGATTAATGAACCAAATATTTATGCCATATTGGGGTACGTTGTGGGTGATTTTCCAGCCTGTAACAAGGGCCCGGTTAAGGCTATGCAGGTGATGGCGAACCTGTTGCGTGCCCATGCCGCGGCCTACTATGCTATTCACGAGATCCAACCCGAAGCGCGTGTGGGTTACGCCTGGCAGTACCGCCCCATGAAAGCTCGCACATCCTGGTCACCACTTGACCGGCTGATGACTACCATCAGATCGAATGGTTTGAACCATGCTTTTCCTACCGGAGTGTCCACAGGCGTGATGAAGACCCCGGTTGGAAATTTCCGCATCCCTGAAGCCAAAGGTACACAGGACTATTTCGGTCTGAACTACTACACAGCGGAAACCGTCTGGTTTGATATTCGTAACAGCAGTGAACTCTTCACGCGCGCCGGATTCCCAAACGATGCTGATTTGAGCCCAACCGGCTTTATTGCCAATATCCCTGAAGGGCTGTTTCAGAGCATTAAGTGGGCGACCAAAACCTATCCCAACGTTCCAATTATCATCACAGAGAATGGTGTAGAAGACGCCAGTGACGAAATGCGCCCACGTTACCTGGCCCAGCACATCCACCAGGTTTGGAAAGCGGTCAACTTCAACTGGCCGATCAAGGGCTATTTCCACTGGTCGCTGGTCGATAATTTCGAGTGGGAGCGCGGCTGGACGCAGCGCTTTGGCCTGTGGGCACTGGACGTGGAAACCCAGAAACGCACCAAACGTCCCTCGGCCGATCTATATGCCGAGATATGCAAAGAAAACGGATTGTCGTCCGAGATGGTCGAAAAGTATTGTCCCGAAGTTATGGACAAGTTGTTTCCGGTTTAGATCGATGACCGTGGACAATGGACGGTAGACCGAGGCTGCCGCCTAAGATCTTTCCGCGCCCGAGCTTGCTGCCGTACAGTTAGCAATTACCTCCCCTAGAATATAACCAAACAGCCTCCCACTGCGGGAGGCTGCATTTAAACAAAAAACGGTCTTTACATTCCGATAAACGCAAAGACCGCGTAGGCCAGGGCAAACAATGGGGTAACGAAAGCCGGAATTACACCACCAACGGCCGGAATTAGGCCAAGGCCATAAACCAAGAAGAACAACCACATGCACCATCCGGAAATAGTCTTAGGCATCGAGATTTTCATTTTTATATTCTCCTTTTGGAAAAGGTGGATTGACCGAATTGCCAATCTGCTTACCAAAACCCGAATTCGATCAAGAAGTTACCAGATTCGAGAATGAATGTTCTGCAACATGGTAGAATCGCCGCCATGACTCACGCAGAGAAAATTGCTTCCATAGTAAAAGCCAAAGCCTCCCAGGTAGACGCTACCGTCCGCCTGCTGGATGAAGGCAACACCGTCCCGTTCGTCGCCCGCTACCGCAAAGAGATGACCGGCTCACTCGACGACGAGCAGGTGCGTATCGTTGCGGACGAGATCGTCCGCCTGCGTGCGATTGACGAACGCCGCGCCGTCATTTTGAAGTCCATTGATGAGCAGGGCAAACTGACCGATGAACTCAAAGCCGCTATCCAGGCTGCCGAGACCATGACCGCGCTTGAAGACCTGTATGCACCCTACAAGCCTAAGCGCCGCACCCGCGCGATGGTCGCTCGTGAACGCGGACTGGAGCCGCTGGCCGAAATGATTCTGACACAGTCGCTGGACGGTTCTCCCGAAGAAGCCGCCGCGGGATTCCTGAGCGATGACGTGCCCACCGTGGAAGATGCCCTGCAAGGTGCGCGAGACATCGTGGCTGAGACTATCAGTGACAACGCCAATGTGCGCGCTGCCACGCGCGAGAAGGCGCTCAAATTTGCAACTTTGACCGCCGAAAAAGTGGAAGACTCCACCGATGAAAAGAGCGTCTACGAAAGCTATTATGAATTCAGCGGCCGTGTTGACCGACTGCAACCGCATCAAGTTTTAGCGATTGCGCGCGGTGAAAAAGAAGGCGTTCTCAAAGTGCGCGTCCGCATCGCGGAGCGCGATTGGCTTGACCCCATCCAGAGTGAGTTCGAAGAAGACATCATCAGCCCCTTCGCTGAGCAGCTCGAAGAAGCCATCCAGGATTCTGCTGAGCGCTTGCTGCTGCCCTCGATAGAGCGCGACGTGCGCCGCGAACTGAGCGAAAAGTCCGACAACCATGCTATCCAGGTCTTTGCCACCAACCTGCGCGCGCTGCTCGGTCAGCCACCGCTGGCTGGCCAAACCGTGCTGGGCATCGACCCTGGCTTTCGCACTGGCAGCAAAGTGGCCGTCATTGACCCCACTGGAAAACTGCTGGATACCGGCACCATTTATCCGCACCCCCCGCAGAAAAAATGGGACGAAGCCATCTCCATTCTTGAAGAGATGATCAATCGTCACCACGTTACACTCATCACCATCGGCAACGGCACCGCCTCGCGTGAGACCGAGCAGTTGGTGGCCGAACTCACCCGTGACAAATTCGAAGGTACAAAATATCTGATTGTCAACGAAGCGGGCGCGTCCGTTTATAGTGCATCTTCTTTAGCCCGTGCTGAGTTCCCCGACCTAGATGTCTCCATCCGAGGCGCGGTTTCCATCGCCCGCCGCGCGCAAGACCCACTGGCCGAGTTAGTCAAGATCGATCCCAAGTCCATCGGTGTGGGGATGTATCAGCATGATGTCGATCAGTCTGCCCTTACACATGCCCTCGATGGCGTGGTCGAGAGCGTGGTCAATCACGTGGGCGTGGACGTCAACACAGCCAGCCCGGCCCTGCTCACTCACGTGGCGGGTGTCGGCCCCAAGCTAGCCGCCAACATCGTGGCCCACCGTGACGCTACAGGCGTCTTCAGATCACGCGACGAACTGCGCAAGGTCTCCGGTCTGGGCCCGAAAGCTTACGAACAAAGCGCCGGATTCATGCGGATTCGGGATGGGATCAACCCCTTAGACGCTTCCGCTATTCATCCGGAATCCTACGCTATCGCCGAAGCTATCCTCGCTCGTGCCGGACTGTCGACTGCTTCCGTTATCGACGAGCGAAAACCTGCTCTCGAAGTGCTGACCGCCAACACCTCGCTGGACGATTTGGCCGCCGAACTGGGCTGCGGTGTTCCAACGCTGAAAGACATCCTTGAGCAGCTTGTGCGTCCTGGCCGTGATCCGCGTGCTGATACGCCCGCGCCCATCCTGCGTTCGGACGTGTTAAAGATGGAGGATCTGGTAGCAGGCATGAGCTTGAAAGGAACCGTGCGCAATGTTGTCGATTTTGGAGCGTTCGTTGATATCGGCGTCAAGCAGGATGGGCTGCTGCACAAATCCCAGATCCCGTTTGGCACGGTGCTGAAAGTGGGTGACATCCTGGATATCGAAATCCTGAAGATCGAACCCGAACGTGGCCGCATCGGCCTGGGTTGGGCAAAAGTGTAATTCGGGTTGGTAATTTCTGTGAAATCAGTGGAATCAGTGGCAAAATGGTTGAAAGATTTAACTGGGTAGATCATTTTTTTGTCTGAATATGCTAGAATCCAAGTAGCCATGCCAGCTGCGTACTTCCTCTCCCCAAAGATCCTGACGAAATTACAGACCGTTTACAAAGATTTACCTGTGCGTCCGAACCCCCCCGGAGTTGTCTCTCAGGCCAATTCGTCCCTCCGAGAATTTATGGAGGCCTCGGGTAGCGAATTGGAACTTCAGGCGGGAGAAATCCTGTTCAGGCAGGATGATCTGGGTGATGGCATGTATTGGGTCTCATCAGGGATGTTGGTTGTTTTGCAGGGCAGGTTGGACGAGCCGCATTTATTAACCTTTCGTTACCCTGGACAGGTGGTGGGGGAAATTGCCTTGCTTGAAAATATTCGTCGCACCGCCAGTATTGCGGCTATATTCCCCACAAGCTTAAGATATTTAAGCAAAGAAAAATTTCAAGGTCTGTTAGCGCTCATTCCTGGCTTTGGTGTGGAGATCATGCGTTTGCTCAGTTCACGCTTGCGTGAGGTCAAATCGGCCGATTACAGTGCCGGCCTGTATGATCATTTGACCGGAGTGCTTTCCCGCCAGGCCTTTGATGCCCGTTTGCAAGAAGAAATGGAACGCGCGCGTCGGTATCAATACAACCTTTCGCTGGTCTTTCTCGATATAGACTATTTCAAGAACGTCAACGATACCTATGGACACACGCGCGGCGACGAGGTTTTAGTCGCTTTTGTTGAGCGTGTCAAAAAGAATTTAAGGACAACAGACCTGTTGTTCCGGTTTGGAGGCGACGAATTCGTTCTGATCCTCCATGGGGTCGACCAATCGCGTGGTTCTGTGCTGGTCCAGCATCTTCTTGATGATGTCAGCGCAATGCAAATCCCCGGCGATCCGCCATTGAAGATCATGTTCAGCGCCGGTATTTCTTATTTCCCTGCAGATGGGGACAGCGCTGAAGTATTGCTAGAAGTAGCTGATCAACGCGCATATCTTGCCAAGCGGACCGGACGCGGGCGGGTGACTGGCTCACTCTCCTTGGAATAAAGCCAGGTGGAAATTTGCGGGAATACGTTTCTATCATCTGTACTGGTTAAAACCATACTTGCAGTATCACATTTTCTGTGTAATAATGGATAAAGTTTACCTAAAATATTACATTGAAAGGGTGTTATGCCAAAAAATATTGTTGTTCTATCAGATGGCACAGGGCAGGAAGGTGGCAAGGGGCGCGATACGAACGTCTACAAGTTGTATCGCATGCTGGAAGACCGCACCGAGCGCCAAATCGTTTTTTACGACCAGGGAATTGGCACGGACCGGCACAAGATTATTGGCAGCATTGCTGGGGCGGGCTTCGCAGAGAACATCTTGCAATGCTATCAATTTATTTATGAAAATTACAACGCTGGTGACTATATATTCCTGTTTGGTTTTAGCCGCGGAGCAGCGACGGTAAGAAGCCTGGCAAACTTTATTCATTATTTTGGTGTACTACCCAAATCTCGACCTGAGTTGATCAAAAGGGCCTATGGGATTTATAAAAGGGGGCGTGGAGAAGGAGATACAAGTAGTACAGCGACTCCTCAAAATCTGACCAAACAGGGGCTGCAAGGGTTGGCGGATTTCCGAGATACAATCATCCGCGGAACTCCCCTTAATGAAAAAGCTGAAAAGTTTGTTCATGAACACCCTAATCAATGGGCTTCCATTGAGTTCCTGGGAGTTTGGGATACAGTACCAGCTCTGGGTTTTCCTGGAGCAGTAATTGACACCTTCGTTAACTACATTCCCGGCTGGAAACACCGTTACCATGACTTTGCCCTGCATCCAAGCGTGAAAAATGCACATCAAGCAATATCTATTGACGATGATCGCAAATGGTTCCACCCCACAATTTGGGATGCATACAATAAAGAATACCAGGAAGTTGAACAGGTCTGGTTTAGCGGCTCACACACAGATGTGGGCGGTGGCTTCCGGGAACCGGGGCTGTCAGATATTGTGCTGGAGTGGATGGTTCAAAAGGCTGTAGAACATGGTCTCAAGCTATATTTTGGCACGAAAAAATATTGGAATTTTTGTATCGCTCCTGACCCTACAGATGAATGGCATCCACCCCGTGCAGGCGCAGGAAGAATTTATCCAGGTAAACAAAGAACGTGGCCAGAAAGCGCACAGAAAAACATTGGGAATCCCCGAATCCACGCGAGTGTGCTTGAACGTGTAAAGAGTGTTGATGGGTATGACCCCTGGATTTTGAAGGAATTTCCCGAATACGAGATCGAGCCCTGGAACGAGAAGTTTGAGTATGAAGGGAAGAAGATATCAATTCGGGATTATGATGAAGCAACCTGGCAGGATAAATTCAAATTTGAAGGTAAGAAACTAAAGCTGAACTATGAGGATATCTTTGACAGGTTACAGCAACGAGGCACATGGAATGATAACAGGCTCGAACGTGACCTGAACCGTTGGAAGAGCAGGCAAAAAAGTAAATAACCTTGAACATCAAACCTCCTTTGACAAAACGTTGAAGGAGGTTTTCTCTCCCAACCATATTAGGGGTAAAATCATTCTCTATGTATCCACCTTGTATCATTAAACCATATGACCCCAATCTCCCACCCCGCTGAATTTACCC
>Ga0209536_100005543_pt1 | contig 19558 bp, 20 predicted proteins | sample DeeMarSeWOR28_12_FD_187461 | JGI IMG/M metagenome (GOLD analysis project Ga0209536, IMG submission 187461) | Marine sediment microbial communities from White Oak River estuary, North Carolina - WOR-2-8_12 (SPAdes) (version 2) | ecosystem: Environmental > Aquatic > Marine > Intertidal zone >...
CAGATCGGGCGGCGGCTCCTTGCCGCTCTTCGAGAACTCGGAGAAGGTGTCGCCGGCCTTCGGGTGCGCGGTGCGCGCTACCACTCGTACCGGACGCGGTACACCAGCACCGATTCGCCATCCGCCTCCACCGGAATGCGGAGCGTGACATCAACCGGCAGCGTGATCTCTGGGGATAGCTCAGCCTTGTAAATTACCAGCAGGCTTTCCCGGTCGTACTCAGGCCAGAGATCGATGGTTATTGTCTCGAAACTGGGGGTGTCTTGGGCTTGTGCTGCAGTTGTTGAAACAAAAAAAACGATCAGAAGGATAAAGGCGATTTTCTTTCCCAATCTGCGGTCTCCTACCATTAATTATTTGCTGATCACGAATCTTACCATGCCAGGCTGAGCCCGAGTCGATTTTAGACCGGGTACTAATCAATGCTTAAGAATCTCTTTATTGAAAACGTGCCAGGATTACCCGATTGCAGATCTTAACTGCCTGGCGATCTCCCCAAATTCTGGCGAGTATTTCATCTCCTCTAGCCTTGGACGCGGTAGTTCGATCTTCAGATCCAGGCGAATCTCCCCCGGGCGTGGACTGAGGACCAGCACCCGGTCAGCCAGGTAGATAGCTTCGGGGATCGCATGGGTTACCATGAGTACCGTCTTGCGCCGCGCCTGCCATATGCGCAGCAGTTCGCTGCCCATACGCTCCCGGGTTAGGGCATCCAGTGCACCGAAAGGTTCGTCCAGCAGTAAAATGCTCGGATCGTAGACCAGTGCCCTGGCAATAGCAACCCGTTGTTCCATGCCTCCCGATAGATCTCTGGGCAACGAATCTTCGAACCCTTCCAGGCCTACCAGTTCAATCAAATTCTGTGCCTGCGGGTTCGCGCTGGTCTTAGGAATTTGCTGCAGCTCCAACGGCAGGGTAATATTCTCCCGCACCGTGCGCCACGGCATCAGGTTTGCTTTTTGAAATACAAACCCGATCCTCTGCCCGGAGTCCCCGTTCTCCAAACCTGGATAGTTTACTTCTCCCTGGGTCGGTTTCAGCAGACCTGCCAGGACGCGCAGCAGCGTGCTCTTCCCACTTCCAGACGGCCCCAGAATACAGACAAATTCTTCTACTTCGACAGAGAATGAGATATCCTGTAAGACTTCCAATCCCCCCTCACCATCCGCAAATGTTACACCCACCTGGCGCACGACCAGGGCCGGGTCAACTCCGGTGCCTGCCTGGAGACTATTTGCGAGATGCGTTTCCTCGCTAGTCGATAAATTCATTGGTGTATGCCTGATTCAAATCCAAAGCTTCCGAAAGCAGCCCCATATCCATCAGGATCGCCTGCATGTTCTCCCAGGCTTGCGGGGTCGTGTAGCCCAGCTGTTCAGCCTTCCAGAATTCGATCGAGGCATCCAGAACTTTTCTCTGGATTTGCTGGTCGGCTTGATCGAGATTCTCAACGTATTTCTTGGAGACCTCAAAGGCACGATCCGGATCAGCGATCACATCAGCCAGGCCGCGTGTTATGGATTTGGTCATCCTTCTCACCAGGTCCGGGTTATCAGCTATCGTCGCTTCATTGGTGATCAACCCGTTGGAGGCCAGCTGCAGGTAATCCGCCACCGGTATCAGGTCGATTTCATAACCCAGGGATGCTAATTGGATCGGTTCATTATTGGCATAAATTGCTACGGCTTGTTCCTGGTCGGTAGCCAGCGCCTCCACCTGGTTAAAACCAATTGAATCCAGGATCACGTCATCCTCTCCTAACCCGGCTTCGTTCAACAAAGCCATTAAACCAATATAGTTCGCCCCAAACAGGCCTGGCAGACCAATCCTTTTTCCCGCCAGGTCAGCCGGGCTCTTGATTCCTTCTTCCACTTTGGCAGCCACCCCCACCGGGTAATCCTGCCACCAGCCGTAGACATACACCACCGGCAGGTCCTGGGCGCGTGCCAGCAGTACTTGTTCACCGGATACCAGTGCAAACTGCAAATCCTCAGCACCAACCAGGGTTACCCCATCTGTCTCAAAACTGTAGTCAAACTCAATCTCGATCCCATTTTCAGCAAAATACCCCTGTTCAACAGCCATGTAAAAAGGGGCATACTGGACATTCGGGATGTAGCCCATTGGCAATCTGATCCGCTGCAGTTCGACCGGTGTTGGGTTTTCGGTTTCTTCCTGGCTGCTACAACCAACTGCGACAACTAGGAATAAGATTAACCATGCATACCTAATTTTCATATCACTCAGTCTCCTCAAGGTGAAAATCTTACATTGCAGGAAGAAAAATCATTCTCACCAATCTCCTCTGGAGATTAATTCAGATCTCCTGGTCGCTGTTGCCAGGACAATAGTCGTGATTCCACCAGCACAACGATCCCATACAAAGCCATCGCCATGAACACCAGGGTAAATATGGCAACGAAAACCAGCGCGGTATCATACTGACCGCGGCCTATATTGATCAGGAAACCCAGACCGCGATCCGCCCCCACAAACTCTCCCACCACGGCGCCGATCACCGCCAATGTCGCCCCGATGCGCAGCCCTCCCAGGAAGATCGGTAGCGCAGAGGGCACCTCAAGGTATTTGAAGGTCTGCCAACCGCTGGCTTTCAGCGAGCGCATCAGGTCGTGCAGTTCTTCCGGCACCGATCGAAGCCCGACGATCGTGTTGATCAGGACAGGGAAAAAGACGATCAGCGCGCAGATCAAAACCTTGGATAGTAATCCCGGTCCGAACCACAGCACAAGCAGCGGAGCGATGGCTACAATGGGAATGGACTGGCTGGCGACGATATAGGGTGCAAATAACCGTTCGAAAGTCTCCGATTTCGCCAGGAAATAACCCAGTATCGAAGCGGCTGTCACACCGATAGCCAGACCGGCCAGCACCTCACCCAGCGTCACAGCGATATGGTATGCCAGGCGCCCCTCTAATAATGCACGCAGGAAGCGATCCCAGACCAGCAAAGGCGAGGGCAGGATGAACACGGGAAACCCCCCGTATTTTGCGATTAAATACCAGATCAGGATCGCGATGGCTGCCGAGACAGGCACCAAGTAGGCCCCATGTTTCCTTATTCGTTGCCGCGAGGCATTCGCAATCTTGCGCGTAGCTGTCAGATCCATTTCACCACCGGGGAATATTAAAAGCCCCGTAATCTTACGGGGCAGGGAAAGGGCACGCCAGAGGATAACAAAACCCGAAAACTGTGGAGTTTTCGGGGCATGCATCATGGTCCCCTCGCCAAACTGACGAGGTGCTTTTAACCTTCTTTCATCCGGACTATACCGTCGGCTCCGGAGTTTCACCGGATCATGCCTGGCGCAGGTCACTCCTATTGGCTGGAGTGACTATGCCCTGCTCGTGGGCTATACCACCGGTCGGGATTTACGCCAAAACCCGCTGCCAATTGGGTTTTGAAATTCACCCTGCCCCGAAGGTTCTATAATATTTTCATCTTAATTATATCCCGGGGAATGCAAAAAATCAATTAACTTATCGGGAAACCAGGTACAGGATCAGCAGCAGGAAAAACGGGATACCCAGCCCGACAACCAAGTTCAACGTGCGGTTATCCCTGCGTGTCAGGGCAGCTCCCGCCCGCCGAAAACCATCCAGGCTGGTTAATACGCCGCCGATCGCCGCGCTCCACAGGAGCACCGAGATCAAGCTATAGCGCTCAACGAGCCCGGGGAAAACCACCGTCAGTGCCCAACCAACTGCAGCACCCCCAAAAATACCCACCCACTGACGTCCCCATTTTTTATCACCAGGTTTGAAATACGACATGTTGAAGACCCGAAAAATTTTTGGTGTGAGCTAATTCAGACCACTAATATCCCATTGACATCCAACTTGTTCTATGTGATACTTTAATCAACATAGGTGGTCCAACCACCCCTCCTTGCTATCCCACTGACAAGGAGGTGATGCCGATGTATGATAGTACCAAACTTAGCGCTGCGGCATCCCTCCTCCTTCGTGGATAAGGGATCCGCAGCGCGCCAGGAAGCCATCAAAAGTGATGGCTTCCTGTGTGTTAATAATCATAAAATCCTCGCCCGCTTTTTCTCCCCAGGTATCCACCCGCAACCATTTTTCGCAGCAGAGGTGCCGGACGGTACTTATCCTCCCCCAGATCTCGCTGCAGCACTTCCAGGATCGAGAGCACCACGTCCAAGCCAATCAAATCTCCCAATGCCAGCGGCCCCATCGGGTGGTTCATACCCAATTTCATCACCCCATCTATCGCTTCAACCGTACCCACACCTTCCTGCAACGCGAAGATGGCTTCGTTGATCATCGGGCACAGCACCCGGTTTGAAATGAAACCAGGGGAGTCATTGGCTTCAATGGGTTCTTTCCCCATCTTGCGGGATAAATCCATCGCTGTGGACGTGGTCTCATCCGACGTACGCAGACCCCGGATTACTTCGACCAGCCTCATCAGTGGAACAGGGTTGAAAAAATGCATCCCAATCACCCTGTCCGGTCGTCCGGTGGCTGCCCCAATTTTTGTCAAGCTGATCGAGGACGTATTGGAAGCCAGGATTACCTCCCCCCTGGCAAGCCGATCGAGCTCGGTGAAGATCTCTAATTTCAGCCGTGGGTCTTCCGTGGCTGCTTCCACCACGTAATCTGCCTCCGGCAAAGAAACATAATCCCCAACAAAGCTGATCTGACGAGCTGCGGTTGCCTGTCTTTCATCGAGTTTGCCTTTGCTCGTCAGCTTATCGACAGACACGGTAATACCTTCTTTTGCTCGCTGAAGCTGCCCCGGAAGCACATCCATAAGGGTCACATGAAAACCTGACACTGCCGCGGTTTGGGCGATACCGCTGCCCATCGTCCCTGCACCAACAACAAATACATGGTTTATTTGCACGCCAGCGAACCTCCCTATTTCAATTACCTAAAGATGAAGCGATGAATCTGTGCCGAGGCATCAGCCATCAACTTCTACTGCCATGGCGACCGCTTCAGCACCACCCAGGCACAAGGAAGTGATGCCGCGTTTTAATCCCCGCTCGCGTAAGGCATAAAGTAATGTGACCAGCACCCGCGCTCCGCTGGCACCGATCGGATGTCCCAATGCAATGCCACCCCCATTCACATTGACCTTGCTCCAATCCCACCCCTGTTCGCCGAGCGCGCTGCCATTCGCCAGCACCTGGGCAGCGAAGGCTTCGTTCAATTCGATCAGGTCTACATCCGCTAAGCTCCAGCCAACTTTTTCAAGCAACTGCGGGATGGCATGCGATGGTGCGTCGAAAAGGTATTTCGGTTCAACCGCAGCCTGTGCGTAGCCCACCACGCGCGCCATCGGTTTCAATCCCAGGGATTCCGCCATCGCCCTGCTAGCCACGACAACTGCTGCGGCACCATCATTCAGACCCGGGGCATTCCCTGCTGTCACTTTGCCATCTTTCTGGAATGCAGGCTTCAGTTGACCGAGTGCATCCAGGGAAGTATCCCGCCGGAAAGTCTCATCAGCCTCAAAGATGGTCACCTTTCCTTTGCGCCCAGGGATTTCGACCGGCACAATCTCCTCCCTGAATTTTCCAGCATCATGTGCTGCAGCTGCTTTCTGGTGGCTGGAGAGGGCAAATTCATCCATTGCCTGCCGCGTGACCTGGTACTCCTCGGCAATGAATTCAGCCGCATCACCCATACCCCAATCTTCAAATGGATCCCACAAACCATCCTGCAGCAGGGCATCCGCCAGCCTAGCGTGCCCATATCGAAGTTCACCAGTCCTTCCTGGAACCAGGTATGGCACCCGGCTCATATTCTCCATACCGCCCGCCACGAAGAGCTCCCCATCACCAGCTTTTATTGCCTGGGAAGCCAGCATGACCGTCTTTAACCCGGAGCCGCAAACCTTGTTGATTGTTGTTGCGCCGACTGAAGCCGGTATTCCCGCAAAGATCGCCGCCTGGCGGGCGGGATTCTGCCCCAGTCCTGCAGAAACCACGTTGCCCATCAAAACCTCGTTAATCCTATCAGGTTGGTCAATCCCAGAGCGTTCCAGGGCAGCTTGCACAACTATAGCCCCCAATCTTGGTGCAGGAATCGCGCATAAAGATCCTTGAAAACGTCCGCTGGGTGTTCGTGCCCCGCTCAGAATTACGGCTTCCTGATCATGTTCTGTCATGCTTGTTTCTCCTTGTGATCCTGGGATGATGGGGGGAGCAGGTAGTTAATCGGTTTTTAGATTTAGTCGTCTTCTTGCATCCAGGCTTGCTTCATTCGCTGGTAAGTGTCTTCGAGGGTTTCCGGTAGCACTCTGGTTTCACCCAACGAAGACATGAAATTCGTATCTCCTGACCAGCGCGGCACCACGTGCAGATGGATGTGTTCAGTAATTCCCGCGCCAGCTGCTTCACCAATGTTTATGCCAACATTAAATCCCTGCGCCTGGTATTCCTTTGCCAGCATTTTCATAATCCTGTTAGCCAATTCAAGCAATTCCCCCCGAATATCAGCGTCCAAACCCTCTAGAGAGGCTGAATGCTTGTAGGGCACCACCATCAGGTGCCCACTAGTGTACGGGTAACGATTTAAAATCACAAATGAATGCAGGCCACGGAAGAGGATCAGGTTTCCCACGCCATCCGCAGTGTCCTTGGCCTCGCAAAACACACATCCTCTTTCTTCTTTGTGCTTCTGAATGTAAGACATACGCCATGGAGACCAGATATACTTCATTTGAATGCGCAGTGACTGGTAATTGTTCATCCCGGATCGGGATATATAAGCTCGCTTGAGGATAATATTGTAGCAGAAAAGCCAACTGCTATGAATGGTTGACAAGCCCCATATCAGCAGGTATCCTCCTACCAGAGTTCTCAACAACGCAAACAATATGATGCAAATGTCATTGTCTCAACCTGCAACTTGGTCAGTCGGTGAGATCACCCGCTTCATGCGTGATCTGCTCGAGAGCGAAGCGAACCTGCAGGATTTATGGGTGGAAGGCGAAGTCTCCAATATTTCAAGTCCTTCATCAGGCCATCTTTATTTCACCCTGAAAGACCGGGAAGCAGCCCTGCGCTGTGTGATGTGGCGCAACCAAGTCGCAAAGCTTGTCTCCGTGCCTCGTGATGGGGACGCGGTCGAAGTTCACGGTAGCATCAGCATTTACGAAGCCAGCGGCAACTACCAGCTCTATGCTGATATGATTCGCCCCGCTGGGGAAGGTGCACTGTACCAGGAATTCATGCGCTTGAAAGCGAAACTGGAGACCCAGGGATTCTTTGACCCACAACGGAAACGATCCTTACCTCCCTGGCCAAGGACGATCGGGATCGTCACTTCACCAACCGGTGCAGCACTCCAGGATATATATGACACCCTGAAGCGTCGTTTCCCTCTGGTGAGGGTCGTTCTCGCTCCGTCCAGGGTCCAGGGAAGCCAGGCTGCAGCGGGGATTATAGGCGCCCTTGAAGCGCTGAATAATGTGGTGAAACCCGACCTCATAATCGTAGCCCGCGGCGGTGGATCGATCGAGGATTTAATGGCATTCAATGATGAAGGTGTCGCCCTTGCCATTGCTGACTCCCAAGCGCCGGTTATCACGGGCATCGGCCATGAAACGGATTTCACCATCGCTGATTTTGTCGCTGATCTGCGCGCGCCAACCCCAACGGCTGCCGCCGAACTTGCCACGCCTGAACAGGAAGAACTGCACACCTCCATCATTGATCTGCGCAGGGATTTAACCATATCCATGACTAATTCCCTAAGCGAAATGGGAAAGCGATTAGAGATAAATCACGATCGTTTATTAAATCGCACACCGCTCTCACGAGTGCAACGCGACCAACAGCGCCTGGATGATCTCAGCCGCCGCGCTGCCAGGGCTTCAATCCATACTATTGACCTATACCGTACCCGCCTGGCCGGGCTATCACTTCAGCTCCAATCCCTCGATCCGCGTGCCATCCTCCAGCGTGGTTATTCAATCGTGACGCAACCCGATGGCAGCCTGGTGAGATCTGTCAGGCAAGTACAAGGTGGGGATAATCTGCGGGTCCAGGTCAGCGATGGTGATTTTCCTGTCCAGGTGAGGGAATCGCAGGAGAAGGGGAAATGACTCACGAAGTTCAAACCGCCGGTTATGAACAGCTCTGTGAGTATTGCAAGGGCAGCTTCCCGCAAGGCGAGCAGGAATGCCCGCGCTGTGGCGCCCCTATCCATGGCTACCAGCCAGATCCTGCACTACAGGAACTATCCCTGGATGAGTTCATCCTTGCTCTTCACCAGAAGCTGCTTGAGGTTGGGACTTCAGCTGCTGAATTGGCTTTTGGAGTCGGATGCACCTTGGGCGGATTAGTCGGTGGAGTATTGATGGTGCTTATTTTCCTTATCTTCACAAAAACCTGGACTGTGCTGGCCGTGATCCTGCTCATCCTGACCCTTTTTTCATTCCTGGTATCAACCATCCTTGCTACACGTGCCCGGGAAGCCACGACCCGCGCGACCTACCAGCGGGAAATAAAACCGCAAATTGATTTTTATTTGTCCCGGCATGCCATCAGCCAGGAAGCGTTTGACAACCAGGTAGCCGAGATTTTACCTGCCAGGTCCCCCTTGCGAGTATATTCAGCTGCCAAGCACAATCCTAATTAATATTCTTTGGAGTCAAGCATGAACCCTCCCAAATCACAACCTGCTGACCATGGTCCCGTCGAACAGATGTCTTACGAAGCTGCCCTCGGGGAATTGGAAGCGCTCGTTCTGAAGCTGGAATCGGAGGAGCACAGCCTGGAGGATGCCCTGGCGATATTCGAGCGCGGGCAGGCGCTTGCCCGGCACTGCTCGCAGTTGCTTGAAAACGCCGAGCTGAAGATCAAGGAATTATCGGGGGAAGACCTGGTCGACTTCGAGCCCTCCTGAGAATCTGGACAATGGATTTTCTGGCTGTCTTCTCAAACCCAATCTTGATCGCAGGTTTCACGTCCTGGGGGTTGGCACAGTTGATTAAAGTGCCCTGGAATTATCTTTCATCAGGCAAGTGGGACTGGGTATTGTTGCTCCGTGCTGGAGGCATGCCGAGTTCCCATTCCGCACTGGTTACCAGCGTCGCCCATGCCACCGGACTATTTATTGGATTTGACTCCCCACTGTTTGCCCTTTCCTTCACCCTAGCTGTCATCGTGATATACGATGCCACCGGCATTCGCCGCCAGGCAGGAAAGCATGCCGAATACATTAACCGCATCCTGAGGGAACGCTTCAAAAGGGTGGATCACAAGGATGGCCAGCTACGGGAAGTCCTCGGTCATACCCCCATTGAAGCCCTGGCAGGGACAGTGCTTGGTTTAATCATCGCCCAGGTTACCTGGCTGTTATGGTAGCCCTGGATATAAATAAGCTACGAGGATAATCTTCTCCGCACCTTTTGACTGGCAGCACTCAACAAATCACGCGCTTCTTTAACACCCAGAATAATTACCATCACGCTATATATACCGGCACCCAAGGCTACGCCAATGATGACCAACATCCAGGCTGGCTGATCGATTGCCTGGTTGTGCCATGCAACCAAGCCGGCTGCCATTACAGTTACCGCCAGGATTGTCTTACCGAAGGCAACCAGGATCCTGCGCCCTTCCATGCCTCCCAAGCGCCGGCTCATCAGGTAGACCAGGACAAGCATTTCCAGCATCGTCGCCAGAGAATTTGCCAGCGCTAGGCCACCATGCGGCATCCAATCCAGCCGGGCAAAAAGGGCGACAAAGGCAAAAGACAACAGTATATTCAAACTCATCGCTGCGATACCGATCCCCACGGGCGTTTTTGTGTCGTGCATGGCGTAAAATGCGCGCACCATGATCTCAACCACCGAGTGACCCACCAATCCCACCGCATACCACAGCAGCGCCCATGCCACAAGCCGGGTGGATTCTGCCGTGAATTGGCCACCCTGGTAGAGCAGCTCGATTAATGGTTGCCGTAAAATGATCAAACCTACGGAAGCCGGTACAGATAGCAGCAGAACGCTGCGCAATGTCGATGCGAGGGAAGAACGCATCTCATCCATCTTATTCTGTGCAAATTGAGCCGAGAAAGTAGGTAGAGCGGCGATGGCGATCGACTGCGCAATCAGGGCTTGCGGCATCAGCATCAGGGTGAATGCGAAATAAACCCCGGTTACGCTGCCGGGGGAAATGAGTGATGCCAGCCTGATGTTGACCCAAAAATTTAGCTGTACGAAAGCCAGGCCCAGTAATCGCGGCACCATCAATCGCCCAACTTCCCTCACTGCAGGCAATTTCAATCCAAGGATGGGGAAGTATTTCCCCCCGACTTTTAATAACGCTGGCAGCTGGATAACGAGGTATCCTGCCGCACCGATCAACACACCCCACGCCAGGCCGAAAATTCCCAGGCTGGGTGTAAGCACCAACACCCCGAAGATCATACCCAGCTGGTACATCGCAGGAGCCAGCGCAGGCAGGAAGAAAACCTGTTTCGAGTTGAGGATGCCAATCACCAGGCCGCTCAAGCCGAATAGCACCGCGGATGGCAGCATCAAACGCATCAGGTCCACCGTCAGCTGTTCTTGAGCCAGGTCTGCAGAGAAACCCGGTGCCAGCAGGTAGCGCACAATCAGGGGTGCCAGGATGGCTGCCAGCGCTGCGACCAGGGTCAGGATCAACAGGATCAGGTTGGCGATAGCCGAAGCGAGCTTCCAGGCTCCCCGGTTGTCATCCTTGACTAGCAAGCTGGTGAATGTCGGAATGAACGCCGAAGCTAGTGCGCCTCCGGCTACGAGCGTGAACAGGGTTTCAGAAACCCTGTTAGCAACAATAAAGGCATCCATATCCCCACTGGTCCCGAAAGCATTCAACACAATGATCTGCCGGGCGAGGCCGATCAGGTTGTTTAATGCAAATGCAGCCATCACCAGCCCGGCTGCCCGTGCAATTTGGCGGTTAGCAGTTCCTGCAGAAGTTTCCACTGCTGGTGATTATATCAACGCCTCCCGCGATCTGGTGCTGGGAAACTCACTCTCCTCACCGTTACCCCTCAACGCTGTATTACAATCCATTTACCCGCAAATCCCATATTCAGGAGTGAAATTCATGGAAAAGCAATATGTCATTGTTTTGGTCACCGTACCTGACAAGAAAACGGGAGAGCTGATATCCAACCATCTGCTGGAGAAAAAACTTATCGCCTGTGTTAACTTTATAACCCCGGTAATTTCATTATTCACCTGGCAGGGAAATATCGATCACGAGGATGAAGTGCTGTTGATCCTCAAAAGCCGTGCTGATTTATTCAAGGAACAGCTGGTTCCGGCCATTGAATCACTTCACCCGTATGAAGTGCCGGAGATCCTTGCACTTCCTGTATTGTTGGGTTCAGAAGAATACCTGAACTGGATTGACGAGGTTACCTTGTGAAATAACATTCTGGAATTACGGTTAGAGGAATTAATCTGCGCCCGATGTTTTTTATTCGTATCGCAGCGCTTCAACAGGTTCCAGGTTCGCTGCCCGGTTCGCGGGGTAAATGCCAAAAAACAAGCCCACTGCTGTCGAGAAAAGTGTTGCCAGCAGGATGGTATCGATCCCGATCGCTGGTTCAATTGGTGTATCGCTCGCCGCAGCGATCTGCCCAACAACCAGAGAAATTGCCCACCCCAGCGCGATCCCAATTAAACCGCCGAACATACTCAGCACAGAAGATTCTGTTAAGAATTGCACCAGAATATCCGATTTGCGTGCCCCTAAGGCCTTGCGCAAGCCAATTTCCTTCGTGCGTTCAGTGACAGAAACCAGCATGATGTTCATGATTCCGATGCCGCCTACCAGCAGGGAAATCGCTGCAATACCGCCCAGGAAGATGGTCAGCACGCCCGTGATCGTCTCTGCCGTGGAGAGGAAATCTTGCTGAGTCAATATGGTGAAATCATCCGCGCCGACCTCTGTCCGGTGCCGGCTGCGCAGTATTTGAGCGATCTCCTGGCTGGCGCTGGGCACCGCATCAGCACTGGCAGCTTGTACCATAAGCATGTCTACCCTATCAGGAGTTGATCTACGCAGCAAACGCGTTTGGGCAGTTGAAATCGGTACCAGAATCAGGTCATCTTCATTGTTGAAAGACGAGCCACCTCTCTCTTCCAGAATTCCGATCACCCGGAACGGTTGCCCCTCGATGCGCACGGTCTCACCCACTAATCCCGACGGGCGACCGAATAGTTTATCCGCAGTATCAATCCCCAATAAAACAACCGAAGCACGACCCAGGATATGCCCCTCATTGATATATTCCCCTTCGGTTACCGTCCGGTTGCGAACTTGTTCGAATTCAGGTGTCACACCTTGCAAGACCGTATTTGCCGTCTCGCCAGCAAAAGAAGCGGATACCTGGCCCTGCAGGACCGGTGCGACTGCAGAAACCGATGGTGCCTGAAAAGGATCACCGATCGCCTCGGCATCTCCGAAAGTAATCGGCTTGGGATTGCGCACTTCTTCTGATCCACCCCGAAACACGAAAACCAGGTTTGTTCCGATGCCTTGAATGGAACCCGTGATCGTATTTTCAGCACCTCGACCGATCGAGATCATCGCGATCACCGCTGCCACACCAATAACGATACCTAATACCGTTAACCCCGAACGCATCTTATTTGCAGACAAGCTCTCCAGAGCTTCCCAGAATGACTGCAGGAAATTCATTCCTCTGCCTCCACCACAACACCATCCCTGATCAGGATCACACGCTTAGTTTGTTCTGCGATCTCCGGATCATGGGTAACAATTACCAATGTCGTTTCTCGCTCCTGGTTTAAATTGATCAGGATTTGCATGATTTCTTCCCCGGATTTGGTATCCAGATTTCCTGTCGGCTCCTCTGCCAGGATAATTGCTGGTTCATTGACCAACGCCCTGGCGATCGCTACCCGCTGTTGCTGCCCACCTGAGAGCTCGTTTGGCCGGTGGTGCATGCGGTCCTCCAAGCCGACTGCCCGAAGAGCTCCTTCTGCCCGTTCCCTGCGCTGCTTCGTGGAACGTGCATAGCGCATTGGCAGCTCTACATTGGACAACGCTGTTGCCCGGGGTAACAAATTGAAAGTTTGGAAGACAAAACCGACCTTGCGGTTGCGAATGGATGCCAGCTGGTCATCATTTAAGTCGGATACTCGCTCACCATCGAGAAAGTATTCACCCGCGGTTGGCCTGTCTAAGCAGCCAATAATATTCATCAAGGTCGATTTTCCTGAACCAGACGGCCCCATGATGGAGACAATTTCACCACGTTCTATCTGCACAGATAATCCACGCAAGGCATGTACTTCAACTTCACCCATCTGGTAGATTTTCTTCAAGTCCTGTGCTTCGATGACCCAATCAACCATCATTGCCTCCAATAGCTGAGCAGAGACAGATTCAAGACATCACCAATAACCTTTCAGGATGAATAATTTTAACTTATATTTCTTTACTCTTCCTTATCCCTGAAGTTTTTTACAATTCTCTCATCAGACTCCCCCTGATTCTCTTTGCAAAATCATTTTTCATTGTGACAATCGTCACGGAAAACAATGACATCCGCGACTGAAACTAAACCAGTATTGTCGTTATTATCTACATTAGTAATTGTCAGTGGATCTGTTTTATTGGAGGAAATAAATGCCAGCTATCGCAAGTGAATTTCTTGCCATCGATCGCAAACAGCGCGCCCGCACGCCTTCCATGGAAGTTGAGACCCGGCCTGTTGTGGATCGCCTATGTGACTTTAATGATGTCGTTATCCCCTTAACCCCTGAAGAAGCCCAATTGGAGGCCGCACGCTGTGTTCAATGTCCTGAACCTGCGGCTTGTGTCGAAGCCTGTCCCGCACATAATGATATCCCGTCCGCAATGTGGCTTATCGAACAGGGAAAATTCATTGAAGCTGCGGAGCTGTACCGCCAGACCAGTTCGATGCCCGAAATTTGTGGGCGTGTTTGCCCGCAGGAACAGCTTTGCCAGGGTTCCTGCACGCACCAAAAATCATTCGAGCCCGTAATGACCGGACCCCTGGAAGCTTTTGTCACCGAATACCAGCGGCAGCAGGTTGGAGTATCTTTAGAAGTTGGTCAACCCACAGGCAAGAAGGTAGCCATCGTAGGCGCTGGACCCGCAGGATTGTCCTGTGCAGAACAGCTGGTGAAGAAAGGTCATGCGGTGACAATCTTTGATGCAAAACCTGCTCCTGGGGGGTTGCTGACCTATGGCATTCCAAATTTCAAATTGCCCAAGGATCTGGTCTTCTGCTGGTACAACGATTTATCGGAAGCCGGTGTCGAATTCGTCTCAGAAACTTACATTGGTAAAGATACGTCAATCGATGATCTCTTGGCAGATGGTTATCAGGCGGTTTTTGTCGGTGTCGGTGTTGGTGTCGACGCACCCATGGAAGCACCTGGAGAAGATCTACCGGGCGTGATGCAGGCTACCGAATTCCTGATCCGCTGCAGCCTTGAGAATGAAGAGCTCCTCCCTGAGAAGATGCGCGGCCGTCCTTCGGTTGGTGAGAAAGTCGTGGTAATCGGTGGGGGTGACACCGCTTCCGACTGCTTGCGATCTGCCCTTCGTTTGGGTGGCAAAGAGATCACCTGTCTTTATCGACGCACAGAAAACGAAATGCCGGGCGGGCTTCACGATCGTGAGCTTGCCCGCGAAGAAGGTGCTCAATACAGGTTCCTCACCCAGCCGATCCAGTTCATCGCTGGAGAAGATGGGCGCCTGGCAAAAGTCGAGTGCCTGCAGATGGAGCTCGGCGAACCCGACAAATCTGGACGTCGCCGACCGGTACCAATCGATGGTTCAAACTTCATCGTAGAAGCCGATACCGCTGTCCTCGCTCTGGGTTACTGGCCTGACCCGGTTGTTGGGGAAACCACGCCTGATCTCGATACCCACAAATGGGGTTTGATCGTTGCCGATCCAGAAAGTGGTGCAACCAGCCGTCCCGGTGTATTTGCTGGAGGGGATGGGGTAACCGGGCCAGATTTGGTGGTTACAGCCATGGTTTCAGGGCGTAAGGCAGCCAAGGCTATAGACCGGTACCTGGAGCATGTAAACTAGCCTAAATTCAAGCAAAAAACAGGAAAAACGGGCATTTTTGCCCTGCTGAGGTATAATTAAGATGTGTGCGCCGGTGGCGTGCACATCTTTTTTGCGCATGCTAAGAATGCATTCAAGAAACAATTTTTTACATCATCGGTCACAAATCCAGGTCTGTAATTACTGGAAATTGAAAGGCTTTTATGGATATCGGTACAGTCCAGCAAGTTGATATAGACGAACAAATGCGCTCTGCTTACCTCGATTATGCGATGAGCGTAATCGTGGCGCGTGCATTACCGGATGCTCGAGATGGTCTCAAACCGGTTCATCGCCGTATTCTCTATGCTATGCACGACATGGGTATTCGTGCCAATACACCTTACCGCAAATCGGCACGTATTGTTGGTGAAGTATTAGGTAAATACCACCCCCATGGCGATAATGCAGTCTATGATGCCATGGCGCGCATGGCGCAGGATTTCTCCATGCGCTACTTGCTGGTTGATGGACAGGGCAATTTCGGATCGATCGATGGTGATGCACCAGCTGCTATGCGCTACACAGAAGCACGCACGATGCGCATGGCAGAGGACATGCTGCTGGATATTGACCAGGATACGGTAAATTTCAACGACAATTTTGATGGCTCGCTGCAAGAACCTGTTGTGCTCCCATCCAAGATTCCCAATCTGCTACTCAATGGCTCAGCCGGGATTGCGGTTGGTATGGCGACCAATATTCCGCCGCACAATCTGGGTGAGCTGGTCGCTGCGCTGAACTACATGATCGACAATTATGACCAGGTTGACGAAGTTTCTGTCGAAGATCTGATCAAAATCCTGCCAGGACCTGACTTCCCAACAGGGGGTGTGATAGTTGGCGATGAAGGCATCCGCCAGGCATACAGTACCGGGCGCGGACGTATCGTTCTCCGTGGAATGGCAATGATTGAGGAGATGAAGGGTAGCCGCTTCCGGATCGTGATCACCGAGATCCCTTACCAGCTCAATAAGAATACCCTAATTGAACGTATTGCAGAACTGGCACGGACTGGTCGCCTGGATGATATCTCTGACCTGAGAGACGAATCAGACCGTCGCGGGATGAGCATTATTGTGGAGCTCAAACGTAGTGCCCAGCCCAAGAAAGTGCTCAACCAGCTTTATAAATACACCCCCTTGCAATCCACTTATGGCGCTCAAATGCTCGCCCTGGTGGAAGGCGAACCAAGATTATTATCCCTCAAACGCGCTTTACTGCACTTCATCGAACACCGCCAGGAAGTGATTACACGTCGTTCACAGTACCAGCTGGAAAAAGCCCGCGCGCGTGCACATATCCTCGAAGGGTTACTAATTGCTCTGGCACACTTGGACGATGTTATTCAAACCATTCGGGAATCGGCCGATGCAGACACCGCGAAGGAAAACCTGATCTCCCGCTTTTCTCTTTCTGAAAAACAGGCGGTTGCCATTCTGGATATGCAGTTGCGCCGGCTCTCTGCACTGGAACAGCAGAAGATTGAAGACGAACAGAAGAGTGTTCTCGATCGAATCGCAGAACTCGAGGATTTGTTAGCCTCCCCGAAAAAGATCTTGGGAGTGATCAAAACAGACCTGGCAGAGGTCGCCGAGACCTTTGGTGATGAACGCCGCACCCGGATCGCTGCCGACGCCAGCGATGAGCTCAACGAAGAGGACCTCGTCACGGATGAAGCCGTTCTAATCAGCATAACGGAACAGGGTTACATCAAACGTGTATCCGCAAAAGCATTTCGAGCCCAGGGTAGGGGCGGCAGGGGCGTGACTGGCCATGCCATGAAAGATGAAGACGAGATGCTGATCATGCTTCCTGCCAGGACCCTGAACACGATTCTCTTCTTCACAGACAGAGGTAAGGTCTATTCCGAAAAGGCATATCAAATTCCTGATACCCAGCGCACTGCACGTGGTATTCCCATTGTCAATGTGCTTGCCATCAATCCTGGAGAGACTGTCACAGCAGCTGTGGCAGTCCCCGACTTCCAGGCCGCTGATTACTGTTTAATGGCAACCCGACGAGGAAAGGTAAAGCGCTTATCGCTTTCCGCATTCGCAGCAGTACGCCCCTCTGGTCTGATCGCCATCACCTTGGCTGAAGGAGATGAGCTGCGCTGGGTCAGGCTCACAGATGGAGATTGTGAGGCCATCATGGTCACCGAACAAGGACAGGCACTGCGTTTCTCAGAAGGCGAAGTGCGCGAAACTGGCCGCACCGCAGCTGGAGTAATCGGGATCAGGCTGCGCGGTGATGATCGGGTCACCAGCATGGAAGTTGTCGAGCCAAGTGGGGACCTTCTGGTAGTCACCACGCAGGGTCATGGCAAACGTACACCCCTGACCCAGTATGCACGCAAATCGCGTGCTACCTTGGGGATCACAACCATTGATAAGAAAGCCATCCCGATAATAGGTAAGATTGCAGCTGCCAGGGTTGTCCAGGAAGCGGATGACCTGACGATCATCTCCGCAAATGCTGTTGTCCTGCGCACAAAGGTAAAACAGATCAAGCAGGCTGGGCGTGCCACCCGCGGCGTGAGGTTGATCGGGCTCAAGGAAGGAGACAGTGTTGCTTCGCTAGCTCGCATTGCCGAAGCAGACCTGCGAAGGGTTGGCGCGGCTGCAGATGAGGAAAAAGCACCTCCCGAACAGGAAGGTCACGAAGCAGATTCCGAGGAATGAGTTAATTGGGAAGGTCCAGCGATTCAACGCTGGACCTTTTTTCTCCAAATTTTCAGGTTAATTAATTATCTCAACCTGGTCTCCCCCAAAAATTTTAAAAAAAACTTGACTGCATCAACTGCTTAGAAGAAAGCTGGTGGTACAACCACTTCGAAAACAAGTAGCGCCAGTGAACCGACAATGCAGGTCATGATGAAGAGCATGATGGCGATGATGAAACGCTGGGCTGCAGTCATTCCAAAGTATTTCCTACTACCCCGGGCATGGGATACTTCTTCGAAGTATTCTGTACCTTCGTCCTCAAAATAGGGTGAGGCATTCGCCTCATCTCTAAAATCATCTAACATGATCGCGCTCCCTGGTGGTTCGGGTGGGATTTCTCCAGGTAATGATGACATTTCTTTCACCGGGATCCCATTGCCGCTAATAGTTTAGTCCATTTCTAAATTCTGTCAACCTGCCGCAGTTTTACATCTCCGGATTTAATGATATTTTCTTCTCCATTACTTAGTCTTAACTTAAGATACCCGGCTTTGTTCAATCCCAGCAGTTTACCATTCTCAAGTTTAATGCCATCCTTCATGATCTGAACCATTTCTCCCCGCATAGCCAGACAGGCTTCCCAATCTGTGATAAAGCCATCCTGGTCCAGCTGAGGTAGCCGGGTGATCAGAGCTTCCAGCACCTCCTTCAACAGCAGCCAGCGATCGATCTGCGCTCCAAATGCAGTTTCCACACTCGTTGCTGGGAAATCTAACTCTCCCTGCGAAGGCACTGATTTTCGTGCAACATTGATGCCAATTCCCAGCACCACGTACTGGATTTGATCCCCTCTCCACTGTGATTCGGTCAGCACACCCGCCAGCTTCCTCCCTTCCACCAGTACATCGTTCGGCCATTTTATTTCCGCTGGAAGGTGATATTTGGTTTGTAAGACATCGCACACTGCCAGTCCACCCAGTCCAGGAAACCGAGGAATGAAGGATTCCATATCACGATTGGGTCGCAAGACCAAGCTGAAAGCCAGAGCAACACCAGGATAAGTATGCCAAGTTCGTTCATTGCGTCCCCTGCCTGCGGTTTGCTCATCAGCCACGACGAGAGAGAGATGTGGTGTGCCCTCTTCCGCCAGGCGCATCCCCTCGGAATTAGTTGAATCCAGACTTCGGTAATAAATTACCTGTCTAAGGGGTAGGTCAGCAAGGTAATCTCGCAGGTTGATTGTTTCCACAGTACCATTTTAACGGATCATCCAACAAACTTCATCAGGTACGGGCAGTCGTTCGTTAATCAGCAAGGAATCAAGTGTTGTTGCAGGATAATTTTCGGCTGTGTATTTACGGCTGTGTATTGAAAGTTTTCGCGATCTTCTGGACGGATTTTACCCAATATGTTATACTCGCCACGCTCCCGCCCTATGGCGGGAGGTATTGCGCCCCGCTATGGGGTGAATTCCATCACACACGTCTCTGGACTTGACCGGGCGTGCCGCAATGCGGTGCCGGGAAAGGATGAAAGAGGCGGAGGCTAAACACAAGGAGTTTAAAATGTCCGTTGTTTCGATGAAAGCACTATTGGAAAGCGGTGTCCATTTCGGTCACCGCACCCATAAGTGGAATCCCGCTATTAAGCCCTATATCTTCACTGAGCGGAATGGTATTCACATCATCGACCTGCAAAAAACTGTAAAAGCATTAGACCATGGTTATAACCTGGTCAGGGACACCGTTGCTGAAGGCGGCACGGTGCTTTTTGTTGGCACCAAGC
>Ga0209536_100005544_pt1 | contig 19557 bp, 16 predicted proteins | sample DeeMarSeWOR28_12_FD_187461 | JGI IMG/M metagenome (GOLD analysis project Ga0209536, IMG submission 187461) | Marine sediment microbial communities from White Oak River estuary, North Carolina - WOR-2-8_12 (SPAdes) (version 2) | ecosystem: Environmental > Aquatic > Marine > Intertidal zone >...
TAGCCGCTGATGTCTGGCTGGGCGTGGCCGAGAATGGCCTCATCCAAGGGATTGGCCAGCCCAGTTTGGAAATGGGCATTCAAGTAGGCGTGGAGGAACACATCCCCGGAGGGCTGTCCCTCTATGTCTAAGGCTGCGTCCAATTGGATCACGCCTGCGGTTAATGTACCCGTCTTATCGGTACACAGCACGTCCAGGCTGCCGAAGTTCTCAATCGAGGCCAGGCGGCGCACGATTACGCCGCTTCTGGCCATGGCCTGCGAGCCTCGAGACAGGTTGATGTTGATGATGGCCGGCAGCAGTTGCGGCGTCAAGCCTACCGCCAAGGCAATGGAGAAGAGCAACGAGTCGAGGACCGGCTTGTGGGAGAAGACATTGATGGCAAAGACAGCAAAGACCAGAAACAACATCGCCTCGCTGAGTAGATAGCCGAGGCGGCGAATGCCACGCTCAAACTCAGTTTCCGGAGGACGCAGAGTCAGACGTTCGGCGATCTGCCCAAAAGCGGTGGCAGTGCCTGTCTGAACGATCAGTGCACGGGCACTGCCGCTGCGCACGTTAGTGCCCATGAAGACGCAGTTGGTACGCTCGCCCAGGCCTGCCTGGGTCGCCACTGGGCCAGGTTGCTTCTCAACAGGGAAAGTCTCCCCGGTTAGCACAGCCTGGTTGACAAAGAAGTCTCTGGCTTCCAAGACGATTCCGTCGGCGGGCACCAGGCTACCCGCCGAGAGTAAGATGACATCGCCAGGCACCACCTCCTCGGCAGAGACGGCTTGGGCCTCTCCGTCGCGAAGCGCTGTGGCTTTGATGGTCACCTGGGCGCGCAGTTTCGCGGCAGCGGTGTTGGCATTGTACTCCTGGACAAAACTCAACAGGGCGCTGCCCAACACAATGGCCAGGATGATCAGGGCGTCCACCCAATCTTGCAGGGCCGCCGAGACACCGGTAGCGAATAGCAGGATGAGGATAATAGGGCTTTTGAACTGGTTGAGGAAGAGTCCCAGCGCGGTGGCCTTTTCCCTGGTTTCCAGCAGGTTGGGGCCAAACTGCTCCAGTCGCCGTCTGGCCTCAGCAGCGCTGAGTCCGTTGGGTGTACTTTGAAGTGACTCCAGCAAGTCATCAGGTGGCTGGCCCCAGTATTGATCGATATTCGCAATTCGTTCAGTCATGAGTCGCTCCTGGAGACTTATGATTCAGCTTTTGCTCAAAAGGCGGAGGTACTCTCAAATGAGCGGTTTGCCGGTCTCCTCCGGGGGAACTTTGAGGAATTCCAACGCGCGCTGGCCGATTTGCTGAGCCAGTTGCTCCGGGTCTCCACCATCCAGGGGAAAGTGTGCGGCTGCCATCGTGCCGTGCCCGCCCGCGGTGCCTCGTTCTCCGACGAGATATTGCGCCAGTTTTCCAGCTCCTCCCTGGCGGCCGCGAGCCCGCACCGACACGATGAGCTCATTTTGATATGCACCGATGCAGATCATCCATCGTGTCCCCTCCAGGCGCAGCAAGAGATCAGCCATTTCTGCCGCTTGGTCCGGGTAAGCCATCCGTCCGATATAGGCAATGAGAAGACCGTCGTAGGCACGCACCGAGTGCAAAGCGGTGTCGAAACTCCGGAAATACTCAACCGGAACCTGGGCGCGCTCAATCTCCACCAGGGCATCCGCATCGATAAGGGGCTGAAGATAGAAATAGGCAGCCGCATCAGTTGGGCTTCCCCGCCGACCTAATCCCATTGTGTCGGTCTTGATGCCATAAAACAGAGCGGTGGCCAGGGATGAGGGTATCACCACGTCAGCGGCCTGGAGATACTCGGTCAGGATACTCGAACTTGCGCCTACGTCGGAACGCACGTCGGCAAACGCCACAGTGGTCGTTTCCTCACGCCAGGGATGGTGATCGATCACGATGGCGGCCGCGGACTCGGCTGGCAATGCGTTGTTGCCGGCGCCGGGCTGGGTGTCAACCAGGGCTTTGGGTACCGGCTGCCGCAAGTTCAGGTTGGTCAGGCGTCGGAGTGGATAGTTGAGGTAACGTACCAGTGCCTTATTCTCAGCCCGGCCGATCATGCCCTTATAGGCAATCTCAGCCCGCATACCTAACTTGTGTATCAACAAGTAACGCAGAGCAACCGCACTGGCGATGGCATCCGGGTCGGGATCATTGTGGGGCAGGATCAGGATACTGTGGTAGCCATTCAAGGCTTCAAACAGCCTATCAAGATGTTGTTGGGTCACAATCAAGCCTTTGCTAGCTAATGCAACCACAATGACACATAGGCGGTCTGGCTGAGGTACATTTCCGACGCACCAGCAATGAAGGATGAGAGCCTTAATCCAAATAGGATAACGATGTACGAGATTAGCAGAAGAAGCGTTGGTGAGGGCAGGACGACGATGCAGTCTGGTCGATTACTAATCTTCGGAGAATGAATAACCGACACCGGGAACGGTCAAGATATACGACGGGTGCTGGGGATCAGCCTCTACCTTGGCCCGCAACCGGCTGATCAACCCGCGCACCAACTCGCGGTCACCCCGACCACTGTAGCCCCACACCCGCTCCACAATGGTGTCAGCTGGAAGGACCTGTCCGCGGTTGATCATCAATGTGTAAAGAAGACGGAACTCGAGGTGGGTGAGCCGCCTAGAGGGACGGCCTCTGACCTCGACCATTCGGGTTGCCGGATCCAGAGTCAGCCCTGCCAGGCTCAGGGTGGGCAGGCTGAAAAGAGGCACGCTTCCAGCCCGGCGCATCAAGGCACGCACCTGAGCTATTAATAAGCGAGCACTATAGGGGCGCACGACCACCAGATCCGCGCCCGTCTCCAGCAGCGCATAGTGTAGCTCTTCATCCATGGCGTCCACCACGATAACCAAGGGAACCTGGGCCTCGGCGCGCACACGAGCCACCTGATCCTGGGGAGACAGGCTTGACAGAGCCAACAGGACCAGATCAGTGGGACGTTCCTGCCAAGTCTGCATAGCACGGCTCAGAACTTTGGATGTGGTCACAGTCAGCCCAGCCCGCTGCAGCACCAGTGAGAGGACCGCGCCTTCATCTAAATCTTCTGCAAGCAACAAGGCATACATCGCCAAGACTCCTCAATAGGTCTGGCCTACCAGAATGATCTCAGAAGTTAGCCCACCAGCGCCGCCAGGCGCTCGCGCAACTTCTCCCCTTGTTCTTGTAGGCCGGCCAACTTTTCGCGCTCCTTCTGCACCACCTCGGCCGGCGCTTTGGCGACAAAGCCCTCGTTGCTCAGTAGCTTCTGGCCCCGGTCGATGCCGTTTTCAATGTGCTGCAACTCCTTCTGCAAGCGCGCGCGTTCAGCATCAAGATCGACCATACCTGCCAGAGGCAGGTAGATCTCAACACCCCCAACCACCAGTGTGAGTGCCTGCCCCGGCTTATCAGGCAAAGTGCGCGCTATGCGTAGACCGTCGGCGTCGAGCCGGCCCAGTTCTACCAGAACGTCACGCTGCGCGGAGAAAAGTTCGTACCTCTCTCCAGCTGCTATGTGAGCGACAATTTGGCGGGCTGGCTCCACATTATACTCGGCTCGGGCATTGCGAATGGCGCGGATGGCATCCATGATCGACTGCATAGCCGCCTCTGCCCTTTCGTCCAGATTGCCTGGAGCTGGCCACGAGGCAGCCATAAGCGAATCATCAGCGTGAGGTAAGTGCTGCCAGACTGCCTCAGTCACAAAAGGCATGAAGGGATGCAGTAATCGCAGGGTCCGATCGAGCACGTAGACCAACACCCTGCGCACAGTGGCTTGGGCGCGAGCGTCGGCTCCATAAAGCCGAATCTTGGCGATTTCGATATACCAGTCCGCGTATTCGCCCCATAGAAACTCGTATATCTGGCGCCCGGCCTCGCCGTACTGGTAGGTGTCCATAAGCTTGGTCACGTTCTCGATGAGGCGGTTGTGGCGACTGATGATCCAGCGGTCGGGCAAATCCATAGCGGACAGATTCAAGGTACCCAGCCCAGCGTCGAAAGCAGCCCCCAGATTGCTGACCACAAACCGGGTGGCATTCCAGATCTTGTTGGCGAAGTTGCGGTTGGCAATGATGCGCTCTTCGCTCAAGCTCATGTCGTTGCCAGGCGTGCTGCCGGTCAGCAAAGTGAAACGCATCGCATCGGTTCCATATTGGTCCATCATCTGCAGCGGGTCAATCACGTTGCCGGCCGTCTTGCTCATCTTGCGCCCCTCAGCGTCGCGCACCAGACCGTGCAAGTAGACAGTATGGAAGGGAATCTGGTCGGTCATTTCCAAGCCTTGCATAATCATGCGGGCGACCCAGAAAAAGAGGATATCGTAGCCGGTCTCCATCACGTCAGTAGGATAGAAGCGTCGGTAATCTTCGGTCTCATCGGGCCAGCCCAGGGTGGAGAAGGGCCACAGACCGGAGCTAAACCAGGTATCCAGCACGTCCGGGTCTTGCTCCAGGTTAGCCCCCCCGCATTCCTCACAGGTGGTTGGGTCCTCGCGGGCGACGGTCATGTGCTCGCAATCATTGCAATACCACACCGGGATACGATGGCCCCACCACAACTGGCGGCTGATGCACCAATCGCGGATATTCTCCAGCCAGTTGTAGTAAACCTTGGCAAAGCGCCCGGGCACAATTGTGATGCGCCCATCTCGAACCGCCTCCAGCCCTACTTGGGCCAACGGCTCCATCTTCACAAACCACTGCGTGCTGATCATCGGCTCGACGACCTCGCCGCCACGTTGAGAGCGAGGCACTTGTAGCGTGTATTCTTCGGTCTTGACAGTCAGCTCACGGGCCTCCATATCAGCCCAGAGTTTCTCACGACACTCGTACCGGTCGAGCCCGGCGTAGGGACCGGCGTTCTCGTTCATGGTCGCATCCGGCTTGAGGACATTGAGGATTTGCAGGCCGTGCCGCTGGCCGATGTCGAAGTCGTTCGGATCGTGGCCAGGCGTGATCTTAAGCGCGCCAGTGCCAAACTCCATCGAGACGTACGTATCGTGGATGACGGGGATAGGGCGGTTAAGTATAGGCACCAGGCACGTCTTGCCGATGAGATGCCGATACCGCTCATCGTCGGGGTGGACGGCGACAGCCGTGTCACCCAGGATGGTCTCTGGCCGAGTCGTCGCCACCGGGATATAGCCCTTTCCCGGCCCTGCTTCCAAGTCGGCTCCGGCAATGGGATACTTAAAATAATAAAGGGTCGCCTCTTCTTCGCTGTACTCAACCTCCAGGTCGCTGACCGCCGTCTGCAACCCGGGCGACCAATTGATGAGGTACTCCCCCCGGTAGATGAGCCCCTTCTCGTAGAGACGCACGAAGGCCTCACGCACGGCGCGAGACAGGCCCTCGTCCAGGGTGAAGCGCTCGCGGTCCCAATCGCAACTGGCCCCCATGCGGCGCAGTTGGTTTTGGATACGCCCACCGTATCTCGCCTTCCACTCCCAGGTACGACGCACGAACTCCTCACGCCCGATCTCCTGGCGGCTGGTTCCCTGGTTGATAAGCATACGCTCCACCTGGAGCTGGGTGGCAATACCTGCATGGTCGCTGCCCGGGACCCACAAGGAAGCCCGCCCCAACATTCGATAATAACGGATCATCAAATCCTCGACAAAGGTGGTCAGCGCATGACCCATGTGCAACTCGCCCGTCACATTGGGGGGCGGCATAGAGATGACGAAAGGCTCGGCCTCAGGTCCAGCGAGCTCCGGCTTGAAGTAACCCTGGCCCTCCCACCAATCATAGAGAGCGGTCTCCACAGCCTGGGGATCGTAGGCCTTGGCCATTTCGGTGGTGTCTATTGGGCATCTTGTTGCCATCATATACTCTCTCCTGTGTTGGTTGCACGGGGGCGGATGTACGTGTGGAAGACACGTAAGCCCCGCCCGGACGCCTTCAGTCACCCCGAATAGTCATTGGGATTCCGGGCATCCAGCCCCTCTGTGCGCGCCACATTGCAAAGCACCTCGTCGGCTGAAACAAATGTCAGACCCGTCAGGCCGGCCGCCACCAATCGCACTTCGAGACCGATGGCCCCAGCCAGGTGAACTGCATCGTAGCCGCGCAGGGGATGGCGTTGGGTCAACTCGGCCGCCAGCAAGAGCAGTTCATCGTTTACGGGCAGCGTCACATAACGATTCTCAGTGTCCCTCATAAAGCTGGCATAGAGCTGATTCCGCTCCGCGAGCGCAAGATCACCCATTCGCTGACGGCGAGTCAGGGCGGCTGCCATCTCTACGATCCCGATTTTCGCAAAAGCGACAATATGCGCAAAACCATTCTCGCTGCGTTCGCTGACTAACCTTTCAACCCACACGCTACCTACTTCAGCGACGTATAGCTTCACCACCGCGCTGACGTCGAAATAGTAGCTGGCCATCAACGAGGTCCCCGATCTTCGATGATGGTTTCGGATAGGGAGGGTGATAACTCACCAATCTGCTCGCGCAGTTGTTCATGCGAAAGTACAGACTCATCTCCTATGAACCTACGCCACTCAGGCCCCAATGGATCATACAGCCCACTTTCCTTGAGGACTCTCAGCACTCGTTCGGGCTCAGACTGTGTCTCACCTGATGGTTCCCTGTCCAGGCTCTGCTGTACCGCCTGGATGATGGTTTGATTGAGCGACAGGCTGTTTTCCCGGGCCCGGCGACGCAACCGCTGGTGCAGAGCTGCCGGAAGGCGGACCGTGAGCTTAACCGTGCTTTCCCTATCCATATCCCTCCACACGTGCCACCATGGTGGCACCATTATAGCACTTACAAACCCAAAAGGGCAAACCCGATTAGGATCAAAAAACCCCTTCATCCAAGGACGAAAGGGGTAGGACTTCCGCGGTACCACCTCGGTTCTGACACATGCCGTTCCTGATGTGAGACACGGCAAGCGCATCAGCACTCTCGACCACGATAACGGGCGGACCCGGGGCAGCCTACTAGGCCAGATCATGTTTCAGCCACCCAACTCCCAGGCGACCTTCGGCAGGCGGGCACTGCGAGAGGCTTCCAGCCAATGACCTCTGTTCTCTATCAGGCCAGGTGTACCTGCCTACTCCTCCTGTTCGCTGTCGTTACATATGCACAAAGCACCAAGGCGACGAGCCCCATCGCCCCGGAATTGAATCCAGTATAGCGGATGAGGACGCGGATGTCAAGATCCCAGAAGGAACTGGCCACTCAGGGCCAGCAAAGCAAAGCGAATGCTCTTGCCAGCCCAGGCAGCCAATACGAATTGCCACACTGGCATTCTCATCGCACCGGCCACGATCCCGGCCACATCGAAGGCCGGATTAGGAATGAATGCCAACAAGAAAATGGCTAACACCCCTCCCCTACCCATCCACTTCTCCATCCGATTGAAGAGCACCCGGTTCTCAACCACAATCCGTCCGCCATAACCGGCCAGATAGCCAGTCATCTCTCCCAAGGTAGCCCCTAATCCGGCCACCAGCCCGACGATCAGCGGGTTGAGCGCACCGCCTACCGCGAAGACAATGGCGAAGCTGGGCGCTGGTAAGATCAGCGTGGCATTGCCAATGAAACTGATGAAAAAGACGCCTGGGTATCCATAGACTGCAAATTCCTTGATGTGGTCGCGGAGCAGGACAATCCCTACCGAGATTCCAGCGGCTGCCAGCACCGCAATGATGCTCTTAATCAAGCGACGTCTTCTCACCCCTGGCGTGGCAGGCGACGACACTACGACTTCGGTGGCTGAAATTTCGGACTCAGACATTGCGCCTCGGCTTGGACCCCGCTAACGCGCGAGCCGATGCTTCCCGAGAGCTTGTTGAGAACAATCTATTCGCTCCTGGCAATCAGAACAAAACGACGCCCTTGGCTGGGACTGGCAGCCCAGCATTTTTAAAGCCCAACGATGATCACACAAACATGCTCAACACCCCTCGAGGGTGAGTCCCTCGATCTGGTTACGCGAGAACGTGAGCACCATCTTACCCACTACGGCACCGGGTTCGGTGGCAGTACTTCCGAACAGCCGACGCATTTTTGAGGCTGACTCAGAGGATGAGGTCGGGGCGTTATCAACAATTGGGGACTCAGAACGACACACAAAACAGTCTCGCCTGGATCTTGCGCTAGTGTCCTGTCAATGGTGATCGGACAGGCAGGAAAAGGCAGCATAGGTGTCAAGATCAACAGTCAATTCAGTCTCGACAGGGCACTGGAGTTTCAAAGATCATACGCAATATCACCGGGTTGTAGCCCTTCCGGTCTGAGTTATTCCTCGGTGATAACCACCTCCTCCATAAAGTCACCCTGTTCCAGGCTGAGGACCACGTCCATACCCTTCGTCACTTTACCATACACGGTATGCTTGCCATTAAGATGAGGCTGGGGCTCATGACAGATGAAGAACTGGCTGCCATTGGTGTTCGGGCCAGCATTGGCCATGCTCAAACTACCGGGCTCGTGTCGGTGAGGGTTGCTCCGAGTCTCATCCTCGAAGGTATAGCCTGGGCCCCCTGTGCCGGTGCCATGCGGACATCCGCCCTGAGCCACAAAGCCCGGGATGACCCGATGGAAAGTGAGTCCATCGTAGTACCCGTCACGTGCCAGGAAAACGAAGTTATTCACCGTCTTGGGGGCTTCGGCCGCAAAGAGCTCGACTTCAATGTCACCCTGGTTGGTTCTGATCGTCGCAGTGTAAATCTTGCTCAAGTCAAGTGTCATGTCCGGATACGAAGCATATTGTCTTGCCACATTTCTCTCCTGATGACTGAGATCTAAATTGTATCCTGAGCAGTTTACCACGAACTGATAGGCTGTCAAAACAGGATAGCCGCTAGTCTCGCCAATTGCCTCTCCCAGCGAGTTCGATTATCATGGTAGAGATCCAGTCCAACCGATCTCCAGGAATGGATGAGTATTATTATGTCTAGTCTAGCCGAAGACATCGTGATGAATTTAAAAAGAGGAAGAGGGTTTGACATCCTGCTTTACCTGGTTCCCCTCGTGTTCCTGGCCATCTTCTTCTTTTATCCTCTCGTGTCCATCTTTGTCCTTAGCTTTGCGCCCGAGGGAACGCTGGATCTGTCAGAGCTACCCAAACTTATCAGGAGCGATTACTATGCACGCACGCTGTGGTTTACCATCTGGCAGGCGACTCTCTCGACGTTGCTGACGTTGACACTAGCGTTGCCAGGTGCTTATGTTTTTGCCCGTTATCAGTTTCGCGGCAAGTCGCTGCTTCTGGCACTGACGACCATCCCCTTTGTGTTGCCCACGGTGGTGGTCGCAAACGCTTTCACCGCCTGGCTGGGTCCGCGCAGCTGGCTGAATCAGGCTCTGATGACGCTCTTCGGCTTGGACCGACCTCCCATCAACCTGCAATTCACCATTTGGATTATCCTGCTGGCCCACATCTTCTATAATTACACCATAGTGCTGCGCATCGTGGGAGGCTTTGGGGCAAACCTCAACCCCCGCATCGAGGAGGCAGCCCGCATGTTGGGCGCTCGTCCGCGGGATGTCCTGTGGCACGTGACTCTACCGCTGCTGAGGCCGGCAATCGCTGCTGCCGCTCTGTTGGTCTTTATCTTCTGTTTTACCAGCTTTGGTGTCATCCTGATCTTGGGCGGGCCACGCTTTGCCACTTTGGAGGTTGAGATCTACCGCCAGACGGTCAACTTTTTCAACCTGCCCTTGGCGGCTGCACTGTCTATCGTTCAGATCCTCTTCACCTTCAGCTTGATGTGGGTCTATACCCGCCTGCAAGCGCGGACTACCGTCCCCCTCGATCTACGACCTCGAGTGCATACCCAGCGGCGTGCAGCCAGTCTTCGGGATCGGATTATCGTGGGCGCTAACGTAGCCCTGATGCTCGTGCTGCTGCTTTCGCCGTTGTTGGCGCTGGTTGAACGCTCCTTCAGGCTGGGCGGGGAATTCAACCTGCGGTACTATGGGGAACTGTTCGTCAACCGACGCGACTCAATTCTCTACGTGCCCCCTATCCAGGCCGTGATAAACTCGCTGGGCATTGCCTTGGCAGTCGTAGGACTGGCCCTCGTGGTGGGTCTCATCAGCGCCAGCCTTCTGGCGCGACCGGGACGACGGCGGGGCATACGCCGCTTGCAGGCCGTTTTCGATCCACTGCTGATGCTACCGCTGGGCACCTCGGCCGTGACGCTAGGGTTTGGCTTCATAATTGCCCTGGACGAGCCGCCGCTTAACCTGCGCACGTCGCTGCTGTTGTTGCCACTGGCGCACACCCTGGTCGCTTTCCCCTTCGTCGTGCGCAGCCTGTTGCCGGGGCTGCGTGGCATCAAGCCGTCGCTGCGGGAGGCAGCCTCAATCATGGGAGCCAGTCCCTGGCAGGTATGGCGCCAAGTGGATCTACCCATCGTCGGGCGGGCACTGCTGGTGGGCGCCGTCTTCGCCTTCACCATCAGCATGGGGGAATTCGGAGCAACCTCGCTCATCGCCCGCCCCCAAACACCGACTATGCCGGTTGCCATCTACCGTTTCCTGGGACAACCGGGGGCGCTGAATTACGGTCAGGCGTTGGCTATGAGCACGCTGCTGATGCTAGTCTGCGCGGCCGGCATGATCGCGATTGAGCGTTTCCGGGTTGGGGACATCGGAGAATTCTGATGTTGCTTTCAATCCAAGGCGTCACCAAACGCTTCGGTGACCAGCTAGCCCTGAACGACGTCAGCTTTGAGGTGACCGAGGGTGAAATCGTATGCCTGCTGGGGCCGTCGGGCTGCGGCAAGACCACGCTGCTGCGCATTGTCGCCGGCCTGGAGATGCCCGACGCCGGTCAGGTTCTCTTTGATGGGCGGGATATCGGCCCGGTGCCGCCCCACCGCCGCGATTTCGGCCTAATGTTTCAGGACTTCGCCCTCTTCCCCCACAAGAATGTGTACGATAATGTAGCCTTCGGTCCGCACATGAAAGACATGGGAGAAGAGAGAATCGAGGAACAGGTTCAGGAAGTACTGGCCTTGGTGGGGCTGGGGGGATTTGAGCGGCGGGGCGTCAACGAACTCTCCGGCGGAGAAGCGCAGCGCGTGGCCCTGGCCCGCAGCCTGGCCACCCATCCTCGCCTGCTGATGCTCGATGAGCCACTCGGCTCGCTGGATCGCGCCCTGCGCGAGCGGCTGATGACCGAGCTGCGTGACATCTTGACAGGGGTGGGCGTCACTGCGCTGTACGTGACCCACGACCAAGCGGAGGCCTTCGCCATCGCCGACCGGGCGGTGGTGATGAACGCCGGCCGCGTGGAGCAGATCGGGCCGCCGGAGGTGATCTACCGGCGTCCGGCGACCTCCTTCGTGGCCCACTTCCTGGGCTTGACCAATCTGGCTGAAGGGCAAATCATGGACCGAGGCTTGGTGGCATCAGCCTGGGGTGAAATCCGGGCCGACACCAGAGATCACGAGACGGGTGACCAGGTGAGCGTGCTGATCAGGCCCGAAGCAGCCAGGCTGACAGCCAAGGGATCGGAATGGATGGGCGGGAACACCTTGCGCGGACGACTGGTTGCGCGTTCGTTCCGAGGAGGACGCTACAAAGTCCAGGTACAGCCGGAAACAGGTCCTACCCTCACCTTTGAGCTGGCAGTTGTCGACGCGCTGCCCATCAAACCGGGTGAGCAGGTGGTGGTCATATTGGACCCCGCGGGAGTCGTCCTGCTGCCAGGGGCAGATTAGGACCACTTATCGGAGGCACCAAACTTGAAATCCAAGATTCGTATGCAGACTCATCACGCTGATCAAGTTTTCAAGGAGGTGCACCTGGAGCGTGGTCAGCTCCTGTCAAGCGAGTTCTACGACTGTGTGTTTATCGGTTGTTCCTTTGTTGAGTCTGTTTTCCAGCACTGCGGGTTTGTCAACTGTGTCTTTCAGGCGTGCGACCTGAGTCTTATCCAGACGCCGGAGAGCAACTTTGCTTCCACCCGATTTGAGAACTCGAAGGTCATTGGTGTCAACTGGACACAGGCAGACTGGGGCGTAACGGGGCTGTGGAACCCAATTGGCTTCTTCAAGTGTACCATCAGCCATTCCACATTCATTGGACTGACACTGAGGGGCATCCAGATCAGAGACTGTGTTGCTGTAGATACTGACTTCCGAGAGGCTGATCTGTCCCAGGCCGACTTCGCGGGGACTGACCTCTCCAAGAGCATGTTTGGCAACACAAATCTAACTGAAGCTGACCTGAGCCGCGCTCGCAACTACCATATCGATCCAGGTCAAAATGTGCTGAGACAAGCCCGGTTCTCACTGCCTGAAGCCATGTCGTTGCTGTACAGCATGGACATCGTTCTGGTCGAGGACGGCTGACTTGACAAATCAGATCAACACACGTATGATGTTGCGCAATCCAACCAGCCAGGTGGAACGTCCTGAATGACAGTCCAGAGGCTCCGAGGCAATCTCGCCCGTTCATTCGATTTTTTTACCCCGTGCGTGAGGCGGTTGCTTTGCGGCGGGGGGACGTCGGTGTAGGATAGGCAAAAACCCCAGGGTAAGTACGAAGACGTGGAGCAACCGCTCCGCGTTTTTTTGTTTCCCGGGTCTAGAGCAGAGCAGGGAGGAGAAACCAAGATGACCAGAGTAGCATTTCAAGGTATTGCTGGTGCATATTCAGAACAAGCTGTGCGCCAGTATTTTGGACCGGAGGTGGAAAGCGTCCCCTGCGGAGCATTGGACGATCTGTTCCCACTCGTGGAGAACGGCGACGTCGATTATGCGATCCTGCCGGTGGAGAACGCAATTGCTGGCTCCGTAACCCGCGCTTATGAACTCTTGATGGAGTACGATTTGCGCGTTTATGCCGAAGTGATCTTACACGTGCGGCATATGCTGCTCGCCCTGCCAGATACGAAGTTAGGCGACCTGGAACGGGTGCAGTCGCACCCGCAGGCCCTGGCTCAGTGCCAACGCTATCTGAACCGGCACGGATTAAAAGGCGAGCCAACGTTCGATACGGCAGGCGCCGCCCGCGACCTGGCAGCCAATCCGGAACCAGGGGTGGCCGCGATTGCCAGTGGATTGGCAGCCGAGCTGTATGGGCTGGAGATTCTCGATCGGGATATTGAAGACTTTGTATTCAACTATACACGCTTCTTCGTCCTTGCTCGCGAGGCCCCACCTCGCGCACAACGCAACAAGACATCCCTAATCTTTACCACCCCCCACGAACCCGGAGCGCTGTATGAGTGCCTGGGCGAATTTGCCAAGCGGCGCGTCAATCTGGCCAAGATCGAGTCGCGCCCGCGTCTCAACCGGCCCTGGCAGTACTTCTTCTTTCTGGATTTTGAGGGACACTGCCAGGACCCCGAGTGTGAAGCGGCCATCATGGGACTGCTGCGTCGTTCCCTGTTTGTGAAGCTATTAGGCTCTTACCCGGCCGCTACGACGCCGAGTCCCGAAACCCAGACCCCTCAGCAGGAGGAGATGATATGATTGTGATCTTGAAGCAGGAAGCAACTCGGGCACAGATGGACAACGTCATAGCTCGCATCGAGCAAATGGGCTGCGGCGTGGAGATCTCGCAAGGCGAGGAGCGCACCATCATTGGTATCATCGGCAATGGGCGACGGCTGGATCACGAGCAAATCGAACGTATGGCAGGGGTCGAGCGCACAGTGCCTATTATGCGGCCTTTCAAGCGCGCCAGCCGTGACTTTCACCCAAGCGACACCGTCGTCAAGCTAAATGGGGTGTCGGTCGGCGGCCAACAGTTGATCATAATGGCCGGCCCCTGCGCTGTGGAAAGCCGAGAGCAGTTGTTGGAAACGGCCCACGCGGTCAAGGAAGCGGGAGCCCAAGTGCTGCGGGGCGGCGCCTACAAGCCGCGCACCTCACCTTACAGTTTCCAGGGATTGGCTGAAAAAGGACTGCGCATCCTGGCCGAAGCGCGTGAGGAAACCGGGCTGCTAATCGTCACCGAAGTGATTGATCCCTACCTGGTGCCCTTGGTGAGTGCCTACGCCGACATCCTCCAGATCGGCGCAAGGAATATGCACAATTATGCGTTGTTGCACGCCGTGGGCGAGGCGCAGCGGCCGGTTCTGCTCAAACGCGGCATGATGTCCACCATCGAAGAGATGTTGATGGCCGCCGAATACATCCTCTCCCACGGCAACAACCGGGTCATTTTGTGCGAGCGTGGCATTCGCACCTTCGAGACCTACACCCGCAACACTATGGACATCAACGCTGTGCCGTTGCTCAAGCAGCTCAGCCACCTGCCGGTCCTCGCGGATCCCAGCCACGCGACGGGCAAGTGGGAGTTGGTCGCACCGGTCTCGCGGGCAGCCATAGCCGCCGGGGCGGATGGCCTGATCATCGAGGTTCATCCTCAGCCGGAAGAAGCGGTCTCGGATGGGGCCCAGTCTCTCAAACCATCCCGCTTTGCCGAGTTGATCGACAGCCTACGGCCGGTGGCCGAGGCTGTGGGGCGTACACTGTGAGAACAAAGACCACCCTTGAAACTGGGTGAGGATCCCAATCATCTACAACGGCCAAAGCCTTGCCTAATCGAGATGTCTGCCAACGCTCAAGTTAACAAGGATCACCCTGGGAGTCAAAATTGCCGGTGAAATTCGCGTTGACAACGCACAAGCGTGACGAATCGGCTTGTTGCGTGTTATATCGTTATAGATTCTCGGGCAGATACTTTATGGAGGTGAGTGACAATGGCAGAGGCAAGACACAATGGGTATCTCTCTTTTGATGAATTCAAACGCATCCTGGCCAGCGAACTCAAAGTCGAGGAAGAGAGAATTGTGCCAGAGGCGTCTCTCTACACGGACTTGAGCGTCGGTTCGAGCCATGTGGTGGACACCATGCTACGGCTAGGGGATAAGGGTATCGACATCCCGCTGGAACTGGCCTGGCAGATCGACACAGTAGCGGATGCCTATCAGGTGATGATCTACAACAGAAATAGGTAGGATTGGCAGGCACCTTTTGGATATCAAGCTGTAGCAACCTCGCAGTGGGTACGCCCCGGTGCGAACATACGTTAATACCTTCTCTACTCTGCAACTTCATGGGCTAACAACCTGAACTCGGCCCCAAGTTAACCAAAGGCCTCATATTTGACACCCCTTTCAACGTGGCTATAATTGAGACATATTCTCAATATCGTGTGCATGAATGTCCGAGTTGGCCGACTTAGCCACTAAACTCAAACGCGCAGGCTACAAACTGACTGCTCCGCGCCAGGCCGTGGTACAGGTGCTGGAGCATGAAGGTGAACATCTTAGCCCCAACGAGGTTTTGGCGCTGGGCAGGCAGATCTATCCCCAGCTCAGCCGAGCCACCGTCTATCGCACGCTGGATTTGCTGACCGACCTGGGCCTAGTTCGCCCCATCTATCTAGGTGATAACCGCCAACGCTATGTTACCGGCCAGGGGGGCCACCACCATCTGGTGTGCATAGATTGTGGAGCTGCCTTCGAGTTTGAGGGCTGCCAAGCCGACCGGCTGGCGACCACGCTGTCCGAGCAGTTTCAGTTCGAGATTCACAGCCATCTTTTGGAGTTCTACGGCCTATGTCAAATTTGCAGGGGAGCCTAACCACCCCGGTCCTGTCCAGTTTAGCCGAGCGTCGGGCATGAAGAGGAGAAGTAGCCGAGTGTTGCGGAGCAAGTGCCTGCTGTTGAGTTGGCTGGCGGTGGTCGTCTGGGTAGTCTCGGCCTGTGCGCCGGCCCCAGCCCCAGCAACGGGTGAAACAGCCGTCCAGCCGCCCCCCTTCGAAGACCAGGCGGCCGAGACGCCAGAACTAAAGCCCGTCGCGCTGGGGACCGGCGAAACGCTCAAGGTGGTCGCGACCACCAACATCGTGGCTCACGTCGTCTCTGAGGTTGGTGATGACGGCATCGAACTGACCCAATTGGTGCCGATCGGCGCTGATCCGCACACCTACATCGCCACGCCGCAGGACGTGGCCGCCGTGGCTGACGCTCACGTCATATTCGCCAATGGCGCCAACCTGGAGGCAGACTTTCTGCCCGAGTTAGTCCAGGACACCGGCGCCTCTGTCATTCAGGTCTCCCAGGGCATCGAGTTCCGGGCGCTTGATGAGGCAAACGCAGACGAGCACGAGGAGGAAGACCACCCCGAGGCAATCGATCCACATACGTGGACAACACCTGCGAATGTGGCCGTGTTCGTGCATAATATCAAAGACACCCTGAGCGCACTGGATCCGGACCACGCCGAAACCTACGAGGCCAATGCTGAGACCTACACAGCCGAACTTGAGATGCTGGACGAGTGGGTCAGGGCCCAGATCGAGACCATCCCCCCCGAGAACCGGAAAATGGTCACCGATCACGCGTCTTTTGGCTATTATGCCGACCGCTACGGCCTGGATCAAATCGGCGCGCTCATCCCCGCCTTCAGCACGGCGGCTGAGCCATCTGCCCAGGAGTTGGCCGCCTTGGAAGACGCGATGGGTGAGTACGAAGCCAAAGCCGTGTTTGTGGGGATGACGGTAAACCCAACACTGGCCAAGCAGGTGGCTGAGGATACCGGGACTCAGTTGGTCACGCTCTACACCGGCTCGTTGGGACACGAAGGGAGTGGTGTCGAGTCATATGTCGACTACACCTGCTACAATACTGTGGCGATCGTCGAAGCCTTGGGCGGCAAAGCAATCGTGGCAGACTCCCCTTGCGACTGAAGTGCCTACCAAACGCCAGCAAATCTGACGACAGCATAGGGTGAGTAGATGCGATTGATCGATACCGGCGGCGCTGACGGCGGCCTGCTGCGGTAAGGGAGATGCTGTGCATGAATGATTTTCTTAACCTTCTCGTTGCGCCCCTGTCCTACGCCTTTATGATCCGCGCACTGATCGCCGTCATCATTGTAGGGGTTGTGTGTGCGATAGTCGGCACCTACGTGGTATTGCGCGGAATGGCCTTCTTTGGCGACGCCCTGGCTCACGCCATCTTGCCCGGGGTGGCAATCGGCTATTTGATCGGTGGAGGGGCGCGAGGCCCGCTCTTCTGGTGGGCCATGCTAACTGCTGTTTTGACCTCCATCGGCATTGGAACTCTCAGCAAAGGGCGACGGCTCAAGGAGGACACCGCCATCGGGGTCATCTTTGCCGGCATGTTTGCCCTGGGCATCGCCCTCATCTCCACCGCGAGCAGCTACTCGGTGGATTTGACTCACTTTCTATTCGGTGATGTACTAGGCGTATCGCAGAACGACCTACTGTTAACGGCTGGCTTTGGAGGACTGGTGGTGCTCACCATCCTGGCCTTCTACAAGGAGTTTATGGTCCTCTCCTTCGACCCAGTCTTGGCCGCGACTATGCGTCTGCCCGCTGGCCCCCTGCACTACTTATTGCTGTTGCTGATCGCCGTGACCATTGTCGTCTCACTACAAACGGTGGGCGTTGCGCTGATGGTGGCCATGCTGGTCACGCCAGCGGCTGCGGCCTTTTTGCTCACCCGCCGCCTGCCAACTATGATGTTAATGGCAGCTACCATGGGCGCCCTCTCAGCGGTTATCGGACTGTATCTTTCGTTCTACGCGAATATCGCTTCTGGAGCGGCAATTGTGCTGGTGTGTACCGGGTTTTTTATCCTTGCCTTTCTCTTTGCGCCAAGCAGAGGAGCCCTGTGGAGTTATCTCCGCAATCGGGGCGCCTGACCTCCTCAAAGCCAAACTTGACTTCCCAGGGTGACCATTCTATACTGATTGTAGACCAGATCACTTAACAATGCCCCTCGCATCTAACACCCCAATACACAGCGAACTTCGAACATAATCTGGCGTCAGGCAGTATATGGTATAGTGAAATAAGTTAGGTAATGACGACGAGGTTTGGTTATGGTTCAGCGATGGCGTATTAGTGAAGGTTGGGGGGTACTGCTCCTATCTTTGGGTCTGACGCTTATTGTCAGCACCGGCATTGCCAGCGCGGGCTGGACTGACGGGCTGAAGGTACTCCCTCTCGCCGGCCTGGGAGCCTTTATCATCGGGCTGATGATCTCCAAGAGCATTCTTCCGGGCTGGATAGCCCATCTGTTCAGCCTGATTATCGGCTTTGCCTGGTCTTTCTGGCTGGCGACGCGTCTATTCCCCGATTTTTGGAACTGGGAGTTCCGCTGGGCGTGGCTATGGTGGTATCTCTACCGGTGGATCCTTACCCTATTCCGCGGCGGTACCAGCCACAACAACTTGGTTTTTGTGGTACAGATGTCGCTGATCGTGTGGTTAGTCAGCTACCTCAGCGTTTGGCTTATCTTTAGACAGCGCAACGCGTGGCTAGCCATCGTCCCTGGTGGCGGTCTGTTGCTGGTCAACCTCATCTACGCACCCAGCGACATCACGGTTTACCTGATCGTCTATCTGGCCCTGGCCCTGCTGCTTGTCATCCGCTTCAACCTGTTCACCCAAGAGCAGGAATGGCGGCATCAGCATGTCCACTTCAACGCTGATGAGATCAGCTTTGACTTTCTGCGAGCGGGGGCTCTCTTTACCGTGTTGATCCTGGCGCTGGCCTGGATGACACCCGGAGCCCTTGCAGCGCAAGATACTGAAATCTTCGACGCGCTGCGGGGCCCGTGGCGCGACCTGCAAGCCGAGTGGAGTCGCCTATTCGCCTCCCTAAACTATCGCCCCACGGCTGGGGCCGATTTTTACGGAAAAGAACTGAACCTGGGTGGTCCACGGGAGTTGGCGGAAGTTCCTGTACTGGAAGTGCTGGCGCCTCCCAGCGCCCGCTACTGGCGCGCCGTTGTCTTCGACAAGTTCAACGGTCGGGGCTGGGAGAACACAGACAATACGTTTGTCCAATTCGGCGCCGACAATACGGCGGTGCCCATGGTCCCCTACCAGGCCCGGCAGATCATCACGCATACTGTCACTGTACTGGGGCCGAGTGTGTCCACGTTGCCCATGGCGGCCCAGCCGATGTGGGTTGATGAGCCAACGCGGGCAAGTCTGAGCTTCGTCGACGTTGCACCTGACCGGATAAGCAGCCGTGCAGACGAAACGGGCACCATCCAGCGAGTTGACACCATCTCTTACGCTCGCAGCCGCACCCCGCTGGACCCCGGTGACAGTTACGTGGTCACCACGCTGCTGACACAAGCCCCGGCGAGCTGGCTGCAGAGGGCAAGCACCAGCTATCCGACATGGGTCACCGACCGCTACTTACAGTTGCCCGAGGGCATACCCGACCGAGTGAAACAACTGGCTGAGGAGATCACGGCCGACCACGAAACGCCTTATGACAAAGCAAGCGCCATCGAAGGTTTCCTGCGCAGCGAAATCGAATACAACGAAAAGATCGAGGCTCCACCGCGCGACCGTGATCCGGTGGACTACATCCTATTTGATTCGAAACAGGGCTACTGCGATTATTACGCGACCTCGATGGCAGTCATGCTTCGCTCTGTCGGGGTCCCGTCCCGCATTGTGTCAGGTTATGCCCAAGGTCACTATGACCCTGACCGACAAGCCTACGTGGTGCTGCTGCAAGATGCCCATACCTGGGTCGAAGTCTTCTTCCCTAACTACGGCTGGGTTGAATTCGAGCCGCCGGCGGCTCAGCCG
>Ga0209536_100005545_pt1 | contig 19556 bp, 20 predicted proteins | sample DeeMarSeWOR28_12_FD_187461 | JGI IMG/M metagenome (GOLD analysis project Ga0209536, IMG submission 187461) | Marine sediment microbial communities from White Oak River estuary, North Carolina - WOR-2-8_12 (SPAdes) (version 2) | ecosystem: Environmental > Aquatic > Marine > Intertidal zone >...
CGGGTCCCGATTGTCGCCTGCACCTCGAGCACCTCCCCCTCCCTGTCACGGTGCGCGGTCAGGCTGAGCGGGGCCGCCTCGGTCCCCGCAGGCCACTCTCTCCAGAAGACAATGCCGATATCGATTCCGAGGGCGCCGACTACCTCGTAGATCAATCCCAGGTCCAAGATGCGACGGCAGTCGAGCTTGCTGTTCCGTGCCAGCAGGAAGAGCCCCAGTGACAATGCAATGAAGAGGGCGGCCGTGACGTCTGAGGGATAGATACCGGTGTATCCCCACTCTTGAGCGAAATCCTGTGTCAGCCGTGCCAGACCGTAGGCCAGTAGGTATACGATTGCATAGATGAGCGCAGCTATGCCGAGTCTGCGAGACGATCTCTGCTCGAGATCCACCGGGAGTCTCCCGGATGTCGGATCCGGGCTGCTTTTCTGCCTTGGTGTGGAGTCTCGCTTCAGCAACAGGTCTGGATTCACGGCATGGACCGGGTGTTGGACGATTACCAAGGTGCCAGAGACCGCAGGCCAATTCAAGTCTCCTTACAGCAACTTGCGGTGTATGCTACCTTGACGGACGTCCTGGGCCACGTGACTCGGGCCCGGACAGGGTGGTCAGCCAGGAGGGCCGACTCGATGGGGATCGGAAGTCGAAATACTGAATTGGCGGTGAGGCTATGCGCTGTGATTGTGACGGCAAGCTCGCTGGTGTACATACCGGCGAGCGCTCGTGGGGCACAGGAGCAGGCAGACTCAAACCGGGCCCGGCAGCATGACAATACTGCGGCACCAGGGAACACTCTGGTACCACTTCCGGTCCTGTTCTACCAACCGGAGACGAAGCTCGGTTTTGGCGTGGCGGCGACATACTATTTTCGCGCGTCGGGTGCCGATCCCGAAGCCAGACCCTCGGCGCTGACGCCAGTATTGGTGTACACCACCAAGAAGCAAGTCATAGCTCTTCTTGCCGGCGAGGTATACACGAGTAGAGAGCTTTACCGCTTCGAGTTCGAGGCTGGGTATACACTGTTCCCGACTAGCTTCTGGGGCATCGGCAACGACACGCCGGACGACTCCGAGGAGGACTACACGCCCCGGACGGTCAGCCTAGCCGTCAAGGCTCAGCGCCAGATATTCCCCGGCTGGTACGTGGGGCTGAGCGTCCCGACGGGTTATCGGGCCTTGGTCGAGTCCGATTCGGGCGGCCTGATCCAGACCGGCTCCGTGCCCGGTGCTGAGGATGGCTGGGTGATTGGCGCCGGTCTGATGATCACGTGGGACACCCGAAGCAACTCCGTCTATCCGCGGTCGGGAAGTCTGAATCGGTTCAACACGACGCTCTACAGTGGCGTCTTCGGCAGCGACTACGACTTCGCCAGCTTCACACTGGATCTTCGTAAGTACGTTCCCGTTCTGTCGTCTCACGTGTTGGCGCTCCGGGGGCTCGGTGTCGCTTCGGCTGGAATACCGCCCTTCGATTTGACGCCGCAGTTAGGTGGCGACGCTCTGCTTCGGGGGTTCTTCGCCGGCCGCTTCAGAGATCGCCAGCTTATGGCTTTCCAGGCCGAGTACCGCGTGCCGGTCTGGTGGCGAATAGGTGCAACCGGTTTCGTCGGAGCGGGGCAGGTGGCCGACGCGTTCAGCGGGTTCGGTATTGGCAGTTTTCACGCCAATGCGGGTCTCGGGGTCCGCTTTCTGCTTAGTCAGACGGAGGGCCTGAACATCCGGGCTGATTGGGGTTGGGGATTGGATCGGCGCTCCAGCGGATTCTACGTGGGCCTGGGGGAGGCTTTCTGAATGCCGGGGGTCTCTCCTCGTACTACGCTACTTGAATTCTCCGTCCATCACTACGGGGTATTCGGATGTGAAGCCTACGTGCCTGTGCCCGCCGGTTTCGAGAGCAGTTCTGCGGACGTGCGCCAGGAATCTCCGCCCAGTCCGGGATAGTCTCCAATACTGGTTCTTGTCTTTTGCGGCGTGCTTGCGCTTGGATGGTCTAACGAGGCCCAGCGCCATCAAGTCGGTGAGCCAGAGATTCAGATCGTGCTGGGGCACAACCCAACGAGCCTGAACACCCCGAGGGTTCATTTCGCAGACACCGATGGGTATGTACTCGGCGGCTGCAGCAGTCGAGGTCTCCACTACCAGTTCGGGTGCAAAACGTAGGAAGAAGTCGAACAAGGTCATTTCAACCGGTTTCTCCCAGGTCGACGATGCCCGCTCCCAAAGCGGTATCAGTATCTTGTTGCCTTCCAGCGCCCGAGTTATCGCGTCCATCCGAGCGGTCTCTCTCTGCTCCAGTTCGGCATTACCAGGCACGTGCCTGCGCAGATCGGCGTTCTCACGGGTGAGTCTCGCGAGTTCGGTCGCAACGTCACTGGATGGGAGCGCCTTGCCCGATATCCAGCCGGGCCGTTCGAACCTGTCGAACAGGCGGTTGAGGCTGGATACTGCTGACACGTTGGAGTCGCCGCACTCCTCAACCAGGCCAATAGGGCTCATTCTCAACCGCTGTAGAAACCGGGCTACGTCCTGCCGCACAGGGCCGTCCGGCGGTTGGACATCCATCATCAATGCCAGCATTGGCACTCCGAAATCGGCCGCCATGTTGCATGCCAGCTGCACGCGGCCGAGCTCCCTTTCCGATACGTCCTCGGCCTGGGCGATGATCATTGCGAGGTAGTCACTTCGCTCCAGGTGTCGCCTTATGATGCCCGGGTCCAACTCGAGTACTCCGGCCGTGGTGAGGTCGATCGGGATGTGGCCCATTTCCGTGATCGTCTTGACCAACAGATCGCGTTCGGAACGTAGTTCTGCACCGACGGATGCGAGCGACACTTGGTACCGGACGTTCATGAATACTCCGCTAGGCTGGGTGGAGCCTCCGGACCGCGGTCCGGATTCGGATGTGGCAAAGATACGTCCGGGGGCCAACTAGAGCTACCGCCTTCCCGGTGCAGAGCCGTCCGGAGTGGCCGGTCTCGGGTGTTTGTGCGGCATGGCTTGCGCTATATTCGCCGCACGGAGGAGACGGAATGGGAACCAGATCCATCGCCGCTCTGATCTTGCTCTTGGCCTTCTCGTTCGGCTGCTCCAATGCAGGACGGCTCGACAGGCCCAACGTCGTGTTGCTGATCATCGACGATCTCGGATGGGCAGACATCGGAGCATACGGCAGCGAGTTCCATGAGACTCCCAATATCGATCGCCTGGCAGCGTCGGGTGCTCTGTTCACACAGTTCTATGCGGCGAGCCCCGTCTGTTCACCGACCCGTGCGAGCATAATGACGGGCAAACACCCGGCTCGCCTGCATCTCACGGACTGGATCGGGGGAGAACAGAAGGGAAAGTTGTTGCCGGCCGATTATGTCCGTGAGCTGCCGTTAGAGGAAGTCACAATCGGTGAGGCGTTCAAGGGAGCGGGATATAGAACTGCGTTCATCGGCAAGTGGCACCTTGGCAGCGAGCCGTACCATCCAGAGTTCCAGGGATTCGATGTGAACATTGCGGGTCATGGCGCGGGCCAGCCGGGTTCCTATTTCTATCCCTACACAAACGAACGACTGCCATGGTCAAACGTGCCTGACCTCGAAACCGGGGAGCCGAGTGAGTACCTCACCGACCGGCTGACAGACGAGGCGCTGAGCTTCATCACTGAGAATCGCGACCGTCCCTTCCTGCTGATCCTGTCGCACTACGCAGTCCATACGCCCCTTGAGGCCAAAGCAAACATCGTGAGCGACTACCAGGAAAAGGCTCGCCAGCTACCAGACCTGGAGGCACCGCGTTTCAAGGCCGAGGGCTTGGCTGCGAACACTAAGATGCGCCAGGATCATCCGGTCTATGCGGCCATGGTGCAGAGCACTGATGAGAGCGTAGGCCGCATAATGAGAAAACTGGAAGAGCTGGCGATCGACCGCAAGACGATTGTGGTGTTCGTGTCAGACAATGGCGGACTCAGTACTCTGAGTGGCAGACGCACCGACATGCCGACGGCCAATCTCCCGCTGAGGGCGGGCAAGGGATGGCTGTATGAGGGAGGCATACGCGTGCCCTTGCTCGTTGCATGGCGCGGCGCGGTCGAACCGGGCACGGTTGTCACAGAGCCGGCGATGAGCACTGATCTCTATCCGACTCTTCTCGAAATGGCCGGGCTTGAGCGAGATCCGGACCATCAGCCTGATGGAATCAGCCTGGTCCCACTACTCGAACAATCAGGGCTGTTGGACCGGCGGTCCTTGTTCTGGCACTTTCCGCACTATCATGGATCCGGCAACGTGCCATCCGGCGCCGTGCGGTACGGTGACTACAAGCTCGTCGAATGGTTCGATGGGAGTAGGCTCGAGCTCTACGACTTGGCCCGCGACATAGGAGAATCGCGCAACCTCATCACGGAGAGAGCAGAAGTGACCCGGCAACTCAGCGTGCTGCTACGACGGTGGCGCGCTGAAGTCGACGCGTGGATGCCCGTGCCGAACCCCGAGTGGGATACGCCGAACAGGGGGAGAAAGTGAGACTCGCGACCACGCTGTTGCCACTGTGCGGAATCGCTGTAATCGCGTGTTCTTCCAGCAGCCGACCGGAGCTCAACGGAACCGAGCTGGCCGACAGTGTGAGGGTTGCGTTCCAGCACGCATGGTCCGGGGACATGCGGTACGCCCGGGGGCATGACGAGCTCAGGCCGTTGAGTAACGGATTCCGAGACTGGCACGACGAATCGCTCTATATGACTCCCCTCGATGCGTTTGATACCGTGCTACTCATGGGTCTAAACGCGGAGGCAGCGGAGGCGAAACAGCTGGTGTTGGATAACTTCAATTTCGACCACGACTTCTCGGTACAGGTATTCGAGATACCGATACGGACACTCGGTGGTCTCATATCAGGATACCAGATGGATGGGGACCCGAGGTTTCTGACGCTCGCTACAGATCTGGCAGACCGGCTGTTGCCGGCATTCGAATCCAGAACTGGAATGCCCTACGGTAGGGTGCATCTCCAGACGGGAGAAACAGGTGGCGTGTGTCCAACCCGGCAGAGATCGCGACATTGATGCTCGAGTTCGGTACGATGAGTAAGCTCACCCACGACCAGATCTAGTATGACAAAGCCAAACGCGCGGTAACCGCGGTGTTCAACCGGCGGTCGGAAGTGGGCCTAGTGGGAACCACGATTGATGTCGAGATGGGTGAATGGCAGAACACGGAGAGCCACATAAGTGGCAGGATCGATTCCTACCACGAGTACTTGCTCAAGGCGTGGCTCCTGTTCGGTGACGATGAGTTCAAAGATATGTGGGATGAGAGTATCGCATGCGTGAACCGCTATTTGGCTGACGACCGTGACATGACACTGGCTATTGGTATGGCCGCTCTGAAATGCGTCGTGGCACTCGGACGCGGACTCTGTTCGGCGCGCTCAATGCGTTCATGCCGGCCGCCTTGGCACTGAGTGGAGACACTGTGAGGGCCGCGCGTCTGATGGAGTCGTGTTTTTCGGAGTGGGATACGTTCGGGGTTGAGCCGGAGATGATCGACTACAGTACGATGGAAGTCGTGAATCCCGGATATCCGCTCCGTCCGGAGGCAATCGAGTCTGCCTATTATCTGTTTCGTTTGATAGGTAATGAGAAATACGCTGCCATGGGGTGGGAGATGTTCGAAAGCATAGTGCGGCACACTCGAACCGAGAGCGACTTTGCGGCACTCGAGAGCGTCGTTACCATGCAGAAAAACCGACTCCATGGAGAGCTTCTTCATGGCGGAAACGTTGAAATACGGCTATCTGCTGTTCGCACCTGACGACGCCATAGATTTCGCAGCGGTGATCTTCAACACCGAAGCTCACCCCATTCGCAGGACTTGGCAGCAGGACTGACGCCTGCGCAATGGCTTACGGACTACACTGGGAGTGGCGCGGCTTCGGACGCTTGGACGATCGAGTTCGCGGGCGAATTGCGCGCCTGCCGCCGCTCGGCGCACGGCCGGTATCCGTATGTGACCAGTATATTTGGGTACCCGGTTGTAGCGTCAATGTGAAGCTACGCTCATGGCGTTCTGCCGCCGGTCTCAAGTTCAAGAGGCTGATCGAGCACGACGGGAATCTCCAAGTGCAGCTCTGGCTGGAGAGACCGGAGGAAGACCGCGCCTTTCCAATCCAACCACCGGTGATGCTTGAGCTGGCCACAATTCTCGACGTTGAGCTACCCGTCGATCGCGTAATTGCCGACTGCGCAGAATTCATCGCGGTGCTGCAGGCTGCGGCCGCGACTGTACACGTGATTCGTGTCGAGAAGTTGCGGCGGACGTTCGTGTGGGGTGAAGGGGCGAATACGGTGCTCGTAGACCTGGCGGATATCCACGCACCCATTGTGACCACGACCGTGGGTTTGGAGGACAGCGCTCACTTACAAGATGGCAGCTCTGCGACAGCGGTACGGGGGGCCGGCAGGAGTGTCACGGCCGCAAGATCAGATCTAGGACTTCCTGCGGACCTGGAGACGAAGAGCTACCTCGACGTTTTGCCCACGTGGATCGGTTAGGGCCCGTAAGAGGGGGCCTGGACTAGTCCGTCAAGGACACTCTACGGATACAACCGCTCTATCTTCCAGCGATTATCTTCCCGTGTGTATTGGATCCTGTCGTGCAGGCGGTTGATGCGCCCCTGCCAGAACTCGATACGATCCGGCTTTACTCGAAACCCCCCCCAAAACGGTGGCAAGGGTATTTCACTATCGCCGAACCGACTCTCGTATTCGCGGAAGCGTTGTTCTAGTTCTGCACGGTTTTCGAGCGGAGAACTTTGCTTGGACGACCACGCGCCGATACAGCTTCCTCGCGGCCGGGTTTGGAAGTAGGCGGCCGATTCTGCGCTGGTGATTCTCTCTACTCTGCCTTCGATTCTGATTTGGCGCTGCAGCGCAGGCCAATGGAACACCAGTGCTGCCTGCGGATTCTCCCGCAGGTCGCCGGCCTTACGGCTCTCGTAGTTCGTGTAGAAGACGAATCCGTTCGATCCGAAGTCCTTCAAAAGCATCATGCGGGCTGAGGGCGCCCCTGTTGCGGTCGCCGTGGCAACCGTCATCGCTTCGGGCAGCGCGAGGCCCGCACGCTTTGCGCTCCGGAACCAATCTGCGAACAGAGATAGGGGATCGTTGCTGACGGTCAACTCGGAGATTCCCCTGCTCATCCCTTCCCCGAGCGTAATCAAAGCGCGAATCTTGGCGATGATCGACATACACCTCTAACTCAGTCTGCAATTGGCTATATCCACTCGGTCTAGCGAAGCAGCGGGATACCTGACCTGCAGCTATCCTGCCGGGTCGTAATTTACTGACTTTCGTTGTTCCGAGCAGGGCACTTGGTGACGACTCGACCGGGGACGTCTTCATGCGCGGAGAGCCGAGTGGAACGTTGCGACTGCCCCCTGGCGCCGTGCCTTAACGTGTTGCCCGCCAATAGATTAACAGTCCTGGGAGTGCCACGCTGCCGAGTGCGCATCTTGGTGGACTCGGCGGCCCCGGGTTCTCGCTGCCGTTGACCGTAGTTGGCAGCGGCGTTGCGATTCCGCGCTGGCGTGCTAAGCTCAGTTGGGGCTCTCGATGGAGTCCCGCGTGGACCGGAATCAACATTCACTAGACAGGAGAACGAGATGCTGCCGAACGCCAGAATCCCCTATGGGACCTGGGGGAGCAGCTATTTCCCCGCCTGGCAAACGTCGGCCTTGGCCGAGGTGAACATCGGTCAGTTCGCCGGCGAGTCAATGAATAGGATCCTGGGGCTCAGGAGAGTGCCCAAGAGCGAGTTGGAATATCTGATCATCGGCTCTACCATCCCGTGGCATTGGAAGTTCTGGAATGCGCCGTTGGTGGCCAGCTGTATGGGACATCGGATCCCCGGCTACCATATGGAGCAAGCATGCGCAACTGGACTGCAGGCAGTACTGCTGGGTGGAACCGAGGTCGAGAGCGGCGGCTACGACGTGGTCGGCGTGTTGACATTCGACCGAACCAGCGATTCGCCGGTGGGTGTATTCCCCGAGCGACGTGCTTACGAGAGAACCCAGGCCATAGCCGACGTTTGGGACAACTTCGGGTTCGACCCTGCCACCGGCAATGCGATGATCACGGCGGCTGGAATCACGGCACGAAAGTACAACAGCGATCGCAGGGAGGTGGACGATGTAGCATACTTCCGTCTGCAACAGTACTTCGAAGCCAAGAACTCCGGCTTCCTTGATCGTGTACTCGTGCCGCTCGACGTGCTAAACGTGCAAGGTCGCCCATTGGGACGGGTCGATGGGGACTACGGAGTGCGCGAGCTGACCCTGAGTGGGCTGCGCGCGATGCCGGAGTTGGATACCTGCGTCACCGGAGGCACACAGACCCATGCCTCCGACGGTATGGCAACCATGCTCGTCACCAACAAGGATCGCGTCCAGGAGTTTTCACCCCGGCCCGAGATTGACATCCAGTTCGTTGCCAAGACAGAGGTGCGGACCCACCCCAGTCTCATGCCGGAGGCTCCCGCGTTTGCGGTGCAGCGGTTGCTGGCTCGGTGCGGGATGACGATGAATGACATGGTCGTGGTAAAGAACCACAATCCGTTTGCAGTAAACGACGTCATCTTCTCACACGTTATGAGCTATGATTGGCACAAGATGAACAACACTGGATCCCCATTGGTGTGGGGACACCCCCAGGGCCCGACACTCACCAGGGTCTTGATCGAGGCGCTGGAGGAAGCGGTGGATCTGGGTGGCGGTCACGTACTCATCTTCGGATGTGCGGCGGGGGACATCGGTATCGCGGCCATCTTCAAAGTCTCGTAAGGGGATCGCGACAAATGACTACCGTATTGAGAGAATCGACGCTCCAGACCTTGGGTCTGGGCTATATCATAGAGATCTTCCGGCGCGGGCAGTTCCCAGTTGGGACCAACGAGTTGGTGGATCGAGTATTCGGCGCCTCTGGCAAACGCGGCGCACTGGTCATATCCGGAGCCAACGGCATCGTCGGGGCGGGCAAGACGATGCAGCTCGGCTCGCGGCTGCAGCAGTACGACGTTCCGATCGTCGCGCTGGATTTCCCGGCGGCGCCGGACGGGATAGGAAAGCAGTACAGCGGGCTGCTGCGGGCGTTCGGTCCAGAAGGGGCGAACCGGATAATGACCAACATCATCAAGTTGCACTACGATGGAAGAACGCTACCACGGGAACTGAAACAACTGCGGCCAGCATTTCTATTGGAAGCGATACCGGAAATCCTCGAGATCAAGAAAGCTCACTATGCTGTGTTCCGGGAAGCATTCCCTGCAATCGACATTCGTTCGGTTACTTCAGGATTTCCGAGTTCTGAACTGGGTGTCGGCATAGCGCACCCGGCATTCCCTCATGAAATCAACAAGTTGTGGGAAACGGTTGAGCCGGAACCATCTGCCGTAACGCAGCTCATGTGGTCCATGGGCCTGATTCCGGTACCGGTCAGCGACAACTGGTCGTTCATCCTGGATGTGTTGTTCTGTGGTATCACACTGGCTGCGCTGCGCTACCACCATGCCAGCAATATGCCGGTGTGGAAGATCGACAAGTACGTGCGAAAGCTGGTTGGCCCAAATCCGTTCAGGGCGCATGACGCCATCGGTGCGGCCGGCGCTAACTTCTTGACTTGGTCCTGCCTTCACCACCTTACCGAGCGGTATGGGGATGTATTCAGGCCGACTGAAGAGCTAGTGCGGCAAAAGGACACCGGGCAGAACTGGTACCCGTTCAATCACTTCCGACCGCTGGTGGATTGGACACTCGAGACCAGTGAGATGAGTGCGTTCCGGACCTGGATTCTCGGTCCACTGTTCCAGATGACCAGTCTCATGGTGCATGAAAGACGGGGCCACCTTTCGCACATGAACGCAATAGGCGAGCTGTGCGCGCAGTTCCGTCGTGGCGTCGTCGCAATGGCCCGTGCCCTTGGGTATGAAGGGGTGGTCAAGACCGTTGAGGCGTATCACAAACTGCATCCGGAGGCCGCCGGTCACAGTTGGCACCCCGAGGCTTACGGGGAAATGAACGCGCCCGAATGGCAACAGCTGTATGTGAATGCGGAGCATGATGGCAACGTCGGTGTAATCACAATCAATCGAGAGAGTTACAACAGCGATGTCGACGTAGAGTTGAACCGTGCTATCGATTGGCTGAGAGTTCAGGGAGTCGATCGAGTGATTGTTACCGGTGATTTTCATCTGTCAACTCAAATGATCGGTGCTGATACTAGTGAATTCTATCCAGCGCTCGACGACGTGGATGCGGGTGCAAAGGTCTCAGGTGAATGGTCGCGCACCGCGCGACGATTGAACGATGACTTCAGGGTTTCAATTGGGTTCGTCAATGGCAAGCGGTGCTTGGGCGGGATGTTGGAACTGCTGATGCACTGTCACTATCTGGTTGCTGTCGAAGGTGCCGAATTGGGAATGCCCGAAGTGACTCTACCGGTTGTTCCTGGTATGGAAGGGTGCCACTGGATGTTCCGCAAGAGCGGACCCGAGCACTGGCCCAAGGCAATGTACCTCCTATTGAGCGGAACCCCGGTCAAGGCAGAAAAGACGATCGGATGGTTGACCGACTACGCCGGTCCGATGGTCGAATCACTGCAGGCTGTCTGGAAGATAGCGAGTGGCGGAGATCATGGCTTCAAGCAGCGTCCGTTGGCGGACGGTATCCTGACGGGAGTGCCTAGCGACGTCAATGGGCTAGCGACTCCCGACGGAAAGCTTGCCGAAGCCGCGCGCAAGGCGATCGTGGATACGGTACAACAGGCATGTGGTGTGACCCTGGGTGATGCCCTGGCGGTTCAGACCAGGCACTCCGCCGAGTTCATGATATCCCCGGCATGTCGCAAGGGACGAATTGGAGCCGAGTTCCAGAAGACGATGGCGGTTTGACGGACCACTGCAAGAAAGGGAAAGAAGGGGCTCTAATGCCCCTTCTTCCTCCCGATCTCGAAAGCCTTGCGATTCAACTCCAGCAGCCGTTCTGGGATGCGGCTATTCAGGACATTGACCCATACCGCCCCAGGAATCTCCAATTGCTCGGCCAGTGCACCTAGCATTACGGCGTTGGCAGCGCGGTGATTACCTAACTCAACCGCGAGTTCGGTCGCCTTTAGAACCTTGACCGCGAACCCGTTGTTCTTCAGGAAAGCCACCGCGTCCTTGGGATAGGGCCGCTCGTCCATAGTACGGATAGGCTCTATTTCGTGGTCGTTCACCAATATGTCACCGCCGGCTCTGACGAAGTGGGCGTAGCGCAATGCTTCCAGCTTCTCCAAGGCGAGCAGAAAGTGCACTTCGCCCTGTCGCGTGGTCGGTGAGAAGACGCGATCTCCAAAGCGAACGTGGCTGAACACCGAGCCGCCGCGCTGCGCAACGCCGTGGAATTCGCCCTGCTTGGCATCATGGCCAGCGGCAATCGCAGCTAGAGCCAGAAGCTCGCTGGCTAGAACCACTCCCTGCCCACCGACTCCGGCGAGGAGGACATTAGTGACCGGCATCGGCACTCACCTCCACTTGACAGATGGCGTCGACTGGACACAGGTGAGCACACATTGCGCAACCGGCGCATTCCCACTCGCGGATATGTGGAGTTTCACCTTCCCACACCAGTGCGGGGCAACCGGTCTCCATGCAGTCCTCGCACTGAATGCAATTCAACTCCTCTACTTGGTAGGGAATGGTTTCCTTTGCTTTTTCCTCGGGCAGCAGGCGACAAGTCCGCTTGGCGATGATTACCGCCGGACCAGGATGGTCTAACCCCGACTTGATCGCGGTCACGGTAGACTCGGGATCCCACGGATCCACTACCGAGATGTGCTCCACTCCGAGCGACCGAATCAGGTCCTCGTATTTGACGGCGGGCGCGGGTCGGTTTTTGAGTGTGCTCCCAGTTCCGGGGTGCTGTTGGTGACCGGTCATGCCGGTTGTACCGTTATCGAGTAGAACCGTTGTCGTTGGCACCTGATTGTATACGGCACTCAGCAGGCTCGGTATTCCGCTGTGCAGGAACGTGGAGTCGCCAATCAAGCCTACGACTCGGTCTTCGCCGGCCTTGTTGAAGCCCGTAGCGTTACCTATGCTTGCGCCCATACAGAACGTGGTATGCATCGATTCGTAGGGGGGCAGGCATCCCAGTGTGTAGCAACCGATGTCGCCGGTTACCAAGACACCGAGTTCTTTCAAGGCCCCGAGTATTCCTCTGTGTGAGCAACCGGGGCACAGGACGGGCGGTCGTGGCAATATGGTGGCTGCGGCGCCGAAATCAGCCGGTATGGCGCTGCCGGTGAGTCCCTGTGCTACCAGATCGGGAGTCAGCTCCCCGATATTCGTGAAGCGATCCTTCCCGATCACATTCGAGATGCCAAAGGTAGCCATTTCCTGTTCGATGAAACCTTCACTTTCCTCCACGACGAACACCTTGTCGAAGCGAGCACAGAACTGCTTCAAGCGCTGCTTCGGCAGAGGATAGATCATCCCCAGCTTGAACACGGTGGCATCTGGCATTGCCTCCCTCACATATTGGTATGGAATGCCATGGCTCACGATCCCGATATCCCCCGTACCTTCCTCTATTCCATTCCCGGTGAACTCCTCGGCGAGCTGACGTAATCGATCGAGCTTGTCCTCCAACTCAGGTCGGCGGAACTTCGCATAAACCGGAATCGCGTATTGGCTTATCCGGCGGGAAAACGGTTTGCGAGCTGCTTCGGTACGTTCACCTGCCTCGATCGTGCCCCGAGTATGAGCCAATCGCGTCGTAGTGCGAAACATCACCGGTGTCTCGAACCGCTCGCTCAATTCGAAAGCCTCCTTCACCATCTGATGAGCTTCGCGAGCATCGCTCGGTTCGAGTAACGGCACCTTTGCGATCTTGGCGAAATAGCGGCTGTCCTGTTCGTTTTGCGACGAGTACATACCGGGATCGTCTGCCACCAGTGCAACGAAACCGGCGTTGGTGCCGGCGTACGGAAACACCATGAATGGGTCAGCCGCCACATTCAGCCCGACATGCTTCATCGTGACCATGGAGCGAGCCCCGCCGAGCGCAGCACCAATACACTCGTCGAAAGCCACCTTCTCGTTGGTGGACCACTGCGCGTCTACCTCAGAGTAGCTCGAGAGAGCTTCCAGGACCTCGGTGCTGGGCGTGCCAGGGTAACCGGCTGCAAATAGAACACCTGCCTCCCACGCCCCGCGGGCTATCGCTTCGTTGCCGGACATCAGCTGCTTCACAGGTATATCCCTCCGATGCCTTGCGGTATCCTCACCGCTCTCATTGCGGTGTTACCTCGTCCTCAAATGAGCCTCGGATGCGGTATTCTCCTCCGGACATGAGCGACGGGTAGTGTCGTTCAAAGGCCTTTCGCATCTCGTCGAGCGGCAGGTCCGCAAACGTACCTCGATCCCTGACGTAGTGCATGAACTGATTGCCCTCTGTGTCGAAGGGCTGAAACACCGAATCGCGACGACCGTCAAAGGCAAGTGGCTCTACTTTCAACCGTTGGCACAGCGATCTGTTGAATGCTGGCGTTGCCTTGACCCATCTGCTGGCGAGATAAAATTCGGTGTAGCCGTGAAACACGAACACATCTGTCTGCATCATGGTGAGCAATCGTTCTGTTGCCATGTGGTTCTTGACATCGGCGAAACCGAGGCGGCTCGGGATTCGTACAGCCCGAGCAGCTGCCGCCAGAAGTATTGCCTTGGGAACGCAGAAACCGGACTTCCTTGCCAGAGTACTGCTGGCACGCATGCCAACGATGCTGAGGTCTACACTGTACGGATCATAGCGAACCCCGTCCCGAACGGCGTAGTACAGCGCAACTCCTCTGCTGACATCGTCCGTTTGGTCCGCGGTTATACTGCGCGCGAACCGGATGATTCGAGGATGGTCGCTGTCGATGACAGGCGTAGGGCGCAAGAACTCTTCGACTTCGACTCCCAGCAAGTTGTTCGTCAATTCAACTGAAATAGTTCTCGGGGTTGAACGGTCAATCCAGTTGCGCGCTTCACCACACCCCCTCGTGGCACCGAGAGATTATCCACGGCCGGCAACCGAATAGACGGCGTCTCGGATCTCGTCTTCTGTGAGGAGCCGTTCCGACTTCTTCGCAGCCGCCAGGACAGCATCCACGACGTCTGGCCCTCCAGGGAGGCCGTGAGCGTTCAAATAGTACACGACGTTGGACGCCCCCGACATGTGCCCGATCTCGATCTCCTGCTCCCGTCCCACCCAACTGGCCGGAACCCCGGAATAGACACGGTCTGCGAGCCAGGCTTGGCCCCTGCGTTGCGCCTTGATGACCGCGGCGGCATGCACGCCCGTTGCCGTGCGGAAAGCATCACGACCTACTATCGGAGTGTTCACCGGAATCGGCACGTCTACGGCTTTCGACACCGTATCGACGTATTCCGGCAGGCACGTGAGATCGTCGTCGCGCCAACCCAACAGCTTGAGATTGACCAGGAGTTGTTCCATTGGAGTGTTGCCCACTCGCTCTCCCACACCGAGGGCAGTACCATGTACACGTGTGACGCCAGCCTCTATAGCAGCAAGTGTATTGGCAACGTCGAGTCCACGGTCACGGTGACCGTGCCAATCTATGCCAACCGTGTCGCCGACCCCTAGCTGCTCGAGCAGTTGTCTCACCCAGGTCACCAAGTTTACCACGCCTCTTGGGACTGCTGCGCCAACCGTGTCACATAGGCAGACCCGCTTCGCTCCGGCCTCGACCCCCGCGGTCAGTAGCTCACGCAGGTCTTCCGGTTTGGCCCGAATGGTATCCTCGGTCACGTACATGACCTCCAGGCCCTCCCCTACTGCGAATTCCACGGCCTCCTTCGTATGGCGCAGAATGTGCTCCAAATCCCACTCTTCGGCATACTGCCGGATCGGGCTGCTTCCGATGAAGACGCAGGCCTCGATCGGGACTCCGGTCTTCTGGACCGCATCCGCGATCGGCTGGATATCAACAATCATGGTGCGTGCCGCGCAGTTTGCCTTGATGCGGAGCTTGTTATCGGCTATCTCGCGGCACAAGCGTTCCACCGCGTCTCTCTGCCGCGGACCTGATCCGGGAAGTCCGATGTCGGCTGTCTCGATACCCAGGCTGTTCATCAGATGGAGGATCCTGATCTTCACCTCTGTCGGCGGGTCGGTCACCGACGGGCTCTGGAGACCGTCTCTCAGAGTCTCGTCGTCCAGCATGGCAATGCGATTGCGGTGGTCCTCAGCCCCGTTCGCAACGGACCAGTCGTACACGAGCCGTTCTTCGGACAGAACCGTCACCCTAACCTCCCTCTTGAGTGGTGCAGCTGGACAGCCCTAGTCTTGACCCAGTAAAGATGTCGCGACTTGAGCTCTGACACCAGAATCCGATCCAATTCTTTGCGGGAGCACTTGTGAGGATGCGTCGAAACTGCCATGTTGGCTGCTGCCAAACAAGGGCTTTCTGGGAGTTGGGGCCGGCAGAATCGGGTTGCCGCAAAGTCACCATGTTCGGAGATGGTAATGAACTCTTATGATATCGGTGTCCTTCCGGGTGATGGCATTGGCCCGGAGGTCAACAACGAAGGACTGAAGGTGCTCGAAGCAGTGGCAGGAATAGAGGACTTCCAGTACCAACTGGTGGAGTACCCCTACAGCGGCGAGCACTATCTCAAGACAAAGGAGCTGGTCCCGGACGCGGTAATTGACGAATGGCGTACACTGGACGCCGTGTTGCTCGGCGCGATCGGGCATCCCGATGTCGAAACGGGCCTGGTAGAACGCTCGGTCATCCTGGGCCTGCGGTTCGGACTCGATCTGTATATCAACCTGCGTCCGATCAAGCTGTACGCCGAGCATCTCTGTCCTATCAAAGACAAGGGACCGGAGGACATTGATTTTGTGGTCGTGCGGGAGAACACTGAGGGGCTTTACTCCCAGATTGGTGGGCACCTCAAGAAGGGGACGTCGGATGAGGTTGCGCTGGTGAACGGTGTGTACACGTGGAAGGGTTGCGAGCGAGCTTGCCGCTATGCCTTCGAGCTTGCGCAGCAGCGAGCCAAGCTGAAGGGAGCCGATCACAGACCCAAAGTGACACTGGTGGACAAAGCCAACGCATTGAGACCACAAGACATATGGACACGTGCCTTCGCCCAGGTGGCCGCTGAGTTCCCCGATGTCGAGACGGATCATGCATACGTCGACGCATGCTGCATGTGGATGGTCAAGAACCCCGAGTGGTTCGACGTAATCGTGACAACCAATATGTTCGGAGACATAATCACCGATCTGGGCTCGATGTTGCAGGGCGGGATGGGTATCGCGGCATCTGGCAACATACATCCTGGCCGGACCTCTATGTTCGAACCGATCCACGGCTCGGCACCGAAACATGCTGGCAAGAACGTGGCGTGTCCGCTGGGTTCGATCGGAGCAGTGGGTATGATGCTGGACTTCCTTGGTGAGACACGTGCAGCCACTAGAATTGAAGATGCTTTGAGCCGCCTGCTACGAAGCGGAGCCGTACCCTCGGCCGATGCCCGCAGCGGGATCGGCACCCGGGAGATGGGTGATATGGTGGTGAAGGAGTTACGCGGCGGATAGGAGAAGCGTTGGCCGGGTGAAGGTTCGGGCCGGCGCCTCACTCCGAAGAGCCATCCGCCTGCCGCATGCTACGGCGATGGTCGTCGGCACCATTGTCGGGGCGTCGATCTTTGTCCAACCCTCCGAGATCACCGGCCATGTGCCGACGATCGCCGGAGTCTTCGCTGTATGGCTCATATCTGGCGCGCTCACTCTTATCGGTGCCCTCGTGTGCGCCGAACTTGCATCCACGTTCAGCGAATCTGGCGGAGTCTATGTCTATCTCCGGGAAGCTTACAATCCAGCCACCGGCTTTCTCTGGGGCTGGGCGATGTTCTGGAGCATGCACTCCGGGATCATCGCTGCGATTGCCGTCGTGTTTGCCAGATACACAGACTACTTCCTCCCGTTGGGTGACTTTGGCATCAAGTTGGTAGCCATAGGGGCGATCTTTGTCCTGTCCGCGATCAACTATGCCGGCGTGCGTAGCGGCAGCGTGCTGCAAACGTTCTTCACTTTGGGAAAGCTTCTGGCGATCGTGCTGATCATCGGATTCGGGTTGACGTTGGGGTCACGCCTTCCTGAACACTTTGTGGTGGAAGAAGCAATGGGTGGGGCTTTTACATTCAGTGACTTCCTCACAGGTCTGGTGGCAGGGCTCTTTGCCTTTGGTGGGTGGCACATGGTCACGTATAGCTCCGAAGAGACAGTGAATCCCCGCCGCACGATTCCCACGGCGCTGTTGCTGGGAACGTGTATCGTAACGCTGTGTTACATAGCTATGAACGCGGTGTACATGTATGTCCTGCCGCTCAGAACAGTGGCCTCGTCCACTAGAGTGGCCGCGGATGCCGCCGATGTCTTGATTGGGTTTGGTGGGGGAGCGACCATGTCGGCGATCGTGATGTTCTCCACGTTCGGGGCGTTGAGCGGGATAATACTGGCGGGTCCGAGGGTCTACTATTCTATGGCCAACGACGGGCTGCTGTTTCGCTGGCTAGCCGATGTGCATCCTAGGTTCCGCACACCGCACCGGGCAATCCTCCTCCAAGCGCTATGGTCGTCCGTGCTGGTAGCAACCGGGACGTTCACAGTGCTGTTCACCAGGGTCATTTACACCGAATGGGCGTTCTTCGGGTTGATGGCGATCGGTCTCTTCCTGCTGCGTCGCCGTGCCGACCTCAGCAGGAGCTTCTTCATCTGGGGATACCCCGTCCTGCCCATCGTGTTCATAGTGTCATCGTTTGCCATAGTCGTGAACCAGATTTTGTCGAATGCGGTGGAAAGCATGATTGGGCTCTCGTTCGTGCTGACTGGATTGCCAGTTTACTATCTATGGGCACGTAGCGGATACGTGCGGAGGCAAGGACCCTCATGATCATCGACTTCCACAACCATTACTATCCACCAGAGTACATAGAAGCGCTGCTTAGCGGCACGAGTAACACAAGAATCTCCTATGACTCCGAGAAGAACCCAGTGCTGCACTCCCCGGGCGACAAGAACATTGCGGTTCCTGGTCACCGCGACATAGCGTATCGAGAGAAGGTCCTCGACGAAACAGGCGTTGCCAAGCAAGTGCTTACTTTCACGGCACCAGGCACTCTGATGGAGGAACCGGACACGTCGGCTTCACTTTCGCGAAAGGTAAATGATGCACTGGCCAAGATTGCTGCAGAGCGGTCGGATCGGTTCACGGCACTAGCCACACTTCCGCTGAACAACGCGACAGCGTCGGTCACGGAATTTGAGCGCGCCACGAGTGAACTGGGCTTCAAGGGTGTCATGTTGTTCAGCAATGCCAACGGCGTGGCACTGGCTGACGAGCGTTTCTGGCCGCTGTACGAAAGGGCAAGTGAAGCGGGCGCAGTGATGTACATCCATCCCACCTTTCCGCTGGGTGTCGAGGCCATGACGAAATACTGGCTCATGCCGCTCGTTGGCTTCGTTTTCGATACCACACTGGCCGCGGCCCACCTCGTGTTCAGCGGAGTGGTCGAGAGATTTTCCGGAATCAGGTGGGTACTGGCACACTTGGGGGGCACCATACCGTATCTGGCTGAACGGCTGGACCGGGGGTATTACGCGTTCAGCGACTGCCGTAGAGAGATCTCGAAGCCACCCAGTCAATACTTGACCGAGTTCTACTATGACACTGTGAACTTCGACGTCAATGCACTGAATCTGGCAATCGAGTTCGCCGGGATAGACCATCTACTCGCGGGGAGTGACTATCCGCATCAGATCGGAAGCCTGGAGAAGATGGTCGACAGTATTGGGACCCTGGACCTGTCCGAGGGAGACAGGGCCAGAATATTGGGAGGAAACGCAGCCGTACTGCTCAGTCTGTAATATCGGCCTAGGCGTCCGGTTAGAATCTGACTGACAGAGTGTCTTCGCGGTCATCAGTTGGCTCCAGCCCGGTGAAGCTCTCAACGTTCCCCGTCTGGGGCTCTCCCACAATCACCGTATGGGGGCCGGTGTCGAACACCTTTGGAAGGAAACTCGTACCACTGATGCGAATGGTGTAGAACCTATACCCATCGAGATGAACCACGGTAGGAAAAACGCTCAGGCAAGCAACCAGAAAAAAATAGAATACTGAAAGATTAAACTTTTTTAGAATATGTAAGTATTTTTTTATGGTATTATAGTGAATATTTAACTGATTAGAGATTTCTGTAGGATTAACAGATGATTGTTCTTTAAGTAGTTTAATAAGTTTCTTCTCTTACCTACCATCTTAAGAAGACCTCTTCTTGAGTGGTGGTCTTTTTTGTGCATCTTTAAGTGATCGTTTAACTCGTTGATTCTGTGAGTTAATACAGCGATTTGCACTTCTGGAGAACCAGTATCGCCTTCGTGAGTTTTGTACTCGTTAATTACGTTTGTTTTTGCTTCTTTAGTAATCATTTTTACACCTCTTTAAATTTTTTTAGGACCTTTCCC
>Ga0209536_100005546_pt1 | contig 19555 bp, 18 predicted proteins | sample DeeMarSeWOR28_12_FD_187461 | JGI IMG/M metagenome (GOLD analysis project Ga0209536, IMG submission 187461) | Marine sediment microbial communities from White Oak River estuary, North Carolina - WOR-2-8_12 (SPAdes) (version 2) | ecosystem: Environmental > Aquatic > Marine > Intertidal zone >...
TCATTAATTTCCTCCTGGTCTATTTTTGCTTCAAGGCCCCAATTTGTTTCCGGAATGAATACCCAGATGGAAAGGGTTTCTTTATTTCTATAGTCGACAGAATGGCCCATGCCGTCATTATTCTGTACTGCTTGCTGAATAGCTGTTCCTTCTTTGCTTCCGATGGTTATTGCCCTGTTCAGCGCCGCATTTTCATCAAATTTTAATGGATTTAAAAACAACACGATATCTTTTCGTTCTTGGGCAATAATTAACTCAACAGTTTCGCCTAATCCCATATCTTGGGCCAGGTCTTGATAAATATCATCGATATTTAAGATGATGAAGCATAAGGCATTACTGATATTCACATCACCAATCGGTGCCCCAATAGCAATGAAATTGTTATTCTCTGATTTAAATACCTCACTGAACACTTTATCATTTTGGGCAGCAATTATGATAGAGTCACTGGTAGCTTTAATTACCTGTTTTATATTCGTACTTCCCTCGGGATCTGAATTCAGAATGATTTCTCCTTTTTTATCCGTGATAAGGATTTTTTCGGCACCTATGGAATTTTTAATGGTCTTTATAGTTGTAGTTGCCTCAGTAAGATCAACGGTTTCATCATCTGAAAGCATACTAAAATCTATCAGATCTTCATCAGTAAATGCTGTATCTGAATCTAAAACTTCAGCTTTTTTATTGATTGACTGGAAGATTTCCAAATTTGCGATCAAATCAACTTCTGATTTTGCATTATGTACAAATTCCTGAATTTTTTCTTTTTTAGCATTTGCCAGAGCGGTAAGACTCTGAAGATACTTCTCCTGCAGCATATTTTTTCTAATGGAATATGATATGTATCCCGACGTACAAATTGTAACAACGACAAGAAAAAGAATCAGGGTTGTTAGTTTTCCTCTTATGCTAATACTCTTAAACATCTAATTTCTTCCTGTTTATTTGCTATTCTCTTTCGTTACTCTTTTTCGTACCATCAGCTTTCTTTACTGATGTATTCTTCTTCATCGACTCTGGCTTTTCAATTTCCAGTTTCAATGCCGCAGTAATCAGATTCTCGTCTGACGTTGAAATTTCCTTGAAGGAGGCAATCTCCACCACATACTTAACTTCATCCTTTTCAATTATAGGAATTATAGCCAAATGATTTGGAGATGCTGCCCCAAGGCCGGAAATAATGGTGATATAACCTTCCGGGACATCCATGATATTGATCTTCTTTTTTTCTTTTGCCACTTGTCCTGCAAGCCCTTCACCGAACTCGTACTTCACAATTTTACTTTCAGACAGGTTATAGGCAAAGGATGCAAATAATTCAATATATCGTTTATTCTTTTCTTTGTGGACGGAATATAAAATACCCTGGCTCGCCTCTATTTTCATGCAAAGGTTCGATAATACCTTTTCATACATTGATTTTTGATCTTTGATATTTCTTATGCCGGCATGAATATCTTTAACTCGCTTTGCAAGATCCTCCTTGTTTTTCTGCTCAGCTTTCAGTTCTTCTTCCTGGTTATGCGTTTCTGATTTTTCCACGTAAATAATTTTTTCTGCCGTCTTTGTATAATTGAGCAGGTACAAGGCAAGAATAATAGAACCCAATCCCAATAAGAGTGTAAGGCCAACAATGAAATTTGTTTGATTTAGGACAGGTGATACTTCCTGAATCACGGTCAGATCTATTTTCCCGGATATTTTTTCTAATGCTTCAGGTAAATTGTAAAGATTAAATGCAGAAAACAGTACCCCTAATACAAAGAATACAGTGAGGATCACATTTAATTTATTATAAAAGGATTTCATTAATTATTTATACAGTTTATGAATTTCAAAAAATAGTTTTATGATATCATCTATACTCAAGGTATAGTCGATGCTTGTCGTATTCAATGCAGCAGTTGGCATGGTATCGATCATGCATTCTGCCGGGTCCTGGACTATCGTGAATCCTCCGGAGTCTTTTATTTTTTTCATTCCCATAGCTCCATCCTTATTCGCGCCTGACAATAATATACCAATCAATTTATTTTTGTACGTAAATGCTGCTGTTTCCATAGTTATATCGATGGAGGGTCTCGAATTGTTGACCATCTCCTCTGTAGAAAGACTAAAATAATGTCCCAGTTCTATTGACATATGATAATTTGCCGGAGCAAGATATACGTTTCCTTTTTTGATTGATTCTTTATCATATGGTTCTATTACATCTTTAATACTTTTGATAGATAATGCTTCAATGAAACCATTGCGCACATGCTTCAGCCGATGCAGGCACATAATAATAGGCAAAGGGAAGTCCTTAGGAACCTGAGATAGTATTTTTGTAATGCCTTGAAAACTACCTGCCGAGCCGCCTATTACGATAGCTTTGAAATTGATATGTAGCTCTGGAAATTTCATGCTTTCAATATGCTATCTGCACCTACTCTTTTATTTTTTTATAGATTTTTTCCTCATTATTCACCACAATGAATTTGTTGGCGATCTCACACCAAATCAAGGACTCTTTCGACCCAATGGCCAGGTAGCCATATTTGAAAATACTTTCATGCAGTTTTTTCAATACATCGTTTTGTAAGTTTTGATTAAAATAAATCATTACATTTCTACATAACACGATATCAAATTTGTTGAATACAATTCCATTGACCAGATCGTGTTTGCGATAAGAGACATCTTTCACAAGTGACTTATCCATGTATGCGAGTCCATTTTTAACTTCGAAGTACTTATTTAATTCATTCTCCCCTCTAAATCTTACATAGTTCTTTTCGTTCAGCTCCATGTTCTTCACCGTATATACTCCACTGCGCGCACGCTCCAAAATCTGGTCGTCAATATCGGTGGCAATAATTTTGGAATCTTCAAGAATTCCCATCTCCTTCAATAAAATGGCCATGGAATATACTTCCTCGCCAGAAGAACATCCGGCATGCCATACACTGACTTTCTTATGATTTAGTAGAATGTTCGGAATGATCTTGTCACGCAAAATCCTCCAAAATGGCGGATCGCGGAACATTTCGGTTACGTTAACTGTGATTTCAGAAATGAATTCCTCAAAAAATACCGGATCATCACTAATCTTTTTAGTAAGAGCATCGACACTGTTAAATTTGTGGAGCTCTAAAATTCTTAATATTCTTCTTTTGAAGGAAGAAATGGCATAATTAGTGAAATCATAACCATATTTAGTTTTGATTATCTCAGTTAGCTTCCTTATATCTACAATATGTATTTCCTGCATGGTTATGCTGTTTTACCCAAGCGTATATTGTTTTCAAATAATTGTTTCAATAAAATCAAGCGTGCAACTTAAAAGTCAGGTTGTAAAAATTACTGTGAGCTTTATACCATGCAAATCTTGTCTTTTTATTTAAAAAAATTGCCCAAATACGGGGATAAAACTATTTGACGAAATATAATATAATTTTTTTAACTTTTTAAGGTACTTCCTAATCCCTTTAGTAATAGGAAGTCCAGGTCTTTGGTAAATTTTATCTTGAAATAATCCTATTTTATCCAGTGTAACTTTTACTTTAAACGTAAACAATTATTTATCATATATTCAGGTAATAATCTTTAAGGAGGTGTATAAATCTTTTGGAATACCGACCGTTTTTGGTTTTGATATACATTTTTTTGACCCTGAGTTTTGTTGCCGATTTAGAAAGAATTGTTATCACACCATTTGGAGCTTTACCAGTCGTGTCTGATATAACTAATTGATCAGAAAGAAATAATGGTTTCTCCAAACAATGATCGATCAATCTTTGACTTTCTGCAGGAGGTAGCAAAATGGACATTTTCCCTTCGTCTGTTAATAGCGTGAATGCAGCTTTGATCAAGTCCTTCAGAATTAGCCCTGTGTCATGCTTGGCCTTATTTATTTGCGGATCTTGTGATCTTAATTGATTTTCAAAGAAGGGTGGATTACACAGGATAACGTCATACTTTTTGCTATTATGTTTAGCAAAATTCCGAATGTCTGCATGGTAGCAGTTGATTCGTTTGCTCCACGGACTTTGTGCAATGTTTTCTTTCAATTGGGCATAGGCATCCTGTTCTATTTCCACTGCATCAATCAAACCTCGATACCTTTGTGCGGCCATCAGCGATAAAACACCGGTGCCAGCCCCTATATCCAGGATCTTTTGAGGACAAATATCCGGGAGCCATGCACCCTGGATACAGGCAAGTGTTGATACCTTCATAGCACATTTTTCTTGGTAAATGGTGAACTGCTTAAATTGAAAAAAATCGTTGGCCAAAGCTTATGTCATATAATGTGCTTCAAATCCATGGTCTATCTGGAGGTTAGAACTTTCAGCACTTTGTACGGCTAACTGGTCACATCGTTCATTTTCGGGAATACCTGCGTGTCCTTTCACCCATTTAAATTTCACACGTTGCCGCTTATATGCGGGAATAAATCGCTTCCAGAGATCGGGATTTTTTTTATTCTTGAAATCTTTTTTTATCCAATCCCATAACCATCCCTTTTTCACAGACTCCACCACGTATTTAGAGTCGGAGTATACCGTTACCTCCAGGCCATCCCGGGTTAACGCCTCCAGGCCTTTGATAACTGCCAGTAGCTCCATTCGATTATTGGTAGTTTTGCGAAATCCTTCGGTCAGTTCCTTCCGATGTTTGCCATATTTTAGTACCACTCCATAACCTCCCGGACCTGGATTTCCTTTCGATGCACCGTCAGTGTATATAATGACCATTTCAGTGATGTAAATTATCTTTTAAAAGTTTGATCGCAAGGGACAAAAGAATGATGCCAAACACTTTTCGCAGGATGTTGAAGCCGCTTTGCCCAAGTTTTTTCTCCAGCCAAACCGATGATTTCAATACAATGAATACAAAAACCAAATTCACAACAATGCCAATTAGAATATTAGTCTGGCTATAGGCAGCTTTTAAGGATAGGATGGTCGTAAGTGAACCTGCTCCGGCAATCAGCGGAAAAGCGAGGGGTACAATAGACGCTGAATTCCCGACATTTGGATCCTGCTTGAAAAAGGATCTGTCAAGTATCATTTCCATGCCGATGATCAGGATAATAATGGCGCCGGCAATTGCAAAAGATGCTACATCAATACCAAATAAATTTAAAATCGCTTCTCCGATAAACAGAAAGGCAATCATGATGATCCCTGCAACAAGTGTAGCTTTTCCGGATTCGATCTCCCCATATTTTTTCCGAAGATCAATAATAATGGGGATCGATCCCAGGATATCAATGATCGAGAATAGGATGAGTGTAACAGAAGCTATTTCTTTGAAATTAACCATGAGCAATTACCAGGGAAATGATTAGTGCATAAAATGTTCCACTGCCAGTCGATAACTGTCAAGCCCAAATCCAACGATAACTCCTTTACATACTGCAGAAAGATAGCTGGTATGACGAAATTCTTCCCTGGCATGCACATTGGAAATATGCACCTCTACCACAGGACTTGTTATTCCGGCAATGGCATCCCTGATAGCGACCGACGTATGTGTAAATGCTCCTGCGTTTATAATTATCCCGTCAATATCAAATCCAACTTCATGGATTTTATCTATAATTTCCGATTCTGAATTGGATTGAAAATAGCTTAGATTTGCCTGGGGATATTTTTCCTTTAGCTCAGAGAAATAATCTTCAAAGCTTTGATTGCCATAGATGTTTTTTTCTCGTTTACCTAGTAAATTCAGGTTTGGGCCGTTGATGATTAATAGTGCCATTAGCTATTTTGTTTAAATGAATTGGGATACACTCTTACGCCAATTTGCCAATTATTTAAGGCTTGAACGGTCACTTTCTGAAAATTCAATTCAGGCCTACGTAAGCGACGTCGCAAAACTAAAACAGTTTGTCGATATCTCCAATTTGGAGCTAAGTCCTCAGCGAGTCACTACGGAAGTAATCCAGGATTTTTTAACCTACATAAGTGAATTGTCGGCATATACGCAGTCGAGGATGCTATCCGGTATTAAATCATTTTATGCATTCCTCGAATATGAGGAAATTATAACCAAAAATCCTGCTGAATTGATCGATTCTCCAAAATTGGGCAGGAAACTACCGGATGTATTGAATATCCATGAGATAGAGAAAATATTTGATTCGATCGACATGTCAACTCCGGAAGGGAGTAGAAACCGGGCCATACTGGAGGTACTTTATAGCTCTGGCCTTCGAGTGTCCGAGCTCATTAATCTGAAAATGAACCAGGTATATTTTGACATTGGATTTTTAAGGGTTTTAGGTAAAGGGAATAAAGAACGGCTTGTACCTATCGGTAGATCAGCTATTAAGTATTTACAAATTTACATCGAAGAGATTCGTTGCCATATTAGAGTCAAGAAAGGATTTGAAAACGTTGTATTCCTCAACCGACGGGGAAAGAGCTTGACAAGGGTGATGATCTTCACCATAATTAAAGAATTAGGTAAAGTTGCCGGAATAGGAAAAACCATAAGCCCTCATACCTTCCGGCATTCTTTTGCTACGCACCTGGTGGAAGGTGGTGCCGATCTAAGAGCTGTTCAGGAAATGCTGGGACATGAGTCAATTACAACCACCGAGATTTACACACATCTTGACAGGGAGTATTTAAAGCAGGTCATTGAAGAATTTCATCCCAGAAGTTAGATTGCATGAATTTTGCATATTATATGTTATCCTTAAATTATGTTTTTTCCCGACAAGATTTGATATTCATTTTATTAAATAAATAGAATTATCAACAATAAAGCATTCGAAAATCGAATGTATATTCAAAAGTAAAAATTGTCATATAGCGATGTTATTTCCACTTTTTAACAACAAGCAAGTCTAATTGTGGATTTTCTCAGGTTGAAAGTATTAAAAATCAGTTGAAATCTTGCATGGCAATTATCAGACTTGAAATTCATTAGTCGACAGTTTTGGCCTGTCTGTCTACACATTTGGGCAGGTTACAGAATACTTTAATATTTGAATTAAATATTTTTCACCTTTGATTGTTTTATTGTCTGTTTACGGATAGGCATAGCAGTTGATAACAGACTTCGCAATAGTCAAGACCATGACTACTATTTTTTTAAGAGGATATATATAATAGTAGATGGAGTAGTGGTGATTTTGACACCTTTACACTTTTATATACTTGAACATAGACGATCGCCATTGAGGAAATGAGGGGAAGGTAAATTATTGTTAAACGTATTTAAATTTAAAGCGTAAGCGATGGATGAAATTAAAGACTTAATCAAAATTATTACAGACCACACCAAAAAAAACCTGCCACTACTGGATCTAAAGAGCCAACACCAGAATGGCAATAAAGAAATGAACCTGTTTTTAGGAATTAAAAATGGGGAATTTACTGACGATGTGGATGCCTCACATGGCATTTATGGTACTGAGGAGGTGGATTTCAAATTCAGGATGTTAAAATCCAGATTGAACAGGAAATTGCTGAATCACCTTTTTTTTATGGATTTTTCATCCATGAGTTTTGGCAAATCAATTAATATTTACCAGGAGGCACTGGATTATCTGCATTTTTCAAGGATGCTTCTAAACATTAATGAAACAAGGCTGGGCACAAAAATGCTCTATAAAACTTTGGATCTGGCAAAAGAAAGTGAATATACAGTAATTGCGATTGATTGTCTGAGAGAACTTCGCGAAGTATATGCTAAAACATACAGACCAAAGTTATTTCAAAATATAAAAGTGCAGCTCAACGAACTTGAAGCTCTTGAAAGACTTGAAGAACAGGCTGATGGTATTTTTCAGGAGAACAGATTGACCATAAACAGCACGGTAAATAATCGTAAGAAATACTTTGAGCCGTACAAAGATGCCATAAAAGAATTGGAGACACTGGCTCGCAAAACCAAATCTTATAATATTTTTGAAAAATATTTCAAATTGAAGGTATGGTATTATGAATTAACCGGTGATTTCGAAAATGTATTGAAGCTTATTTACGAGGTAGAAAGGGATTATCAGAATGGTAAAATAAATCAAAAAAGATTCGATAAGTTATTTGCTAATTTTTCTAAAGGAAATGCTTTAATTAAGTTAAGAAAATTTAAGGAGGGGAGTATCTTCCTGGAGCAAATGCTCAATGAAATTGATAATACCTCGAAGGATTGGTTTTCATTTGCTGAAAAATATGTGATACTTCACATCCAAAATAAAAAATTTACTAAGGCATCCGAAATTTTCATTCGGGTCGCATCTAACAAGTCATTTGGCGATCTGGAGGAGAAAGAATTAATGAAATGGAATATTTTCAGAAGCTATCTTTATTACCTCACCGGTGATAAGAAAATCATCAAGAAATTTAACTACGAGATATTTATTGAAGAAACTCCTGAATTCTCAAAAGAACATGCCGGATATAATGTGGCAATTTTGATTTTACAGATCATGAATCTTGCTGATGGAGAACTGTCTGGACTTCATGTTAAACTTAAAGCTTTGGATGAATATATAATTAAGTATCTGAACAATAGTTATAGTAAGCGGACAAAGACCTTTGGAAAGCTATTGCATAAGATTGCTATTCACAATAGAGATTATGATACTATTGTACTGAAGAGCAAATATCTTCAGGACAAACTTTTAGAATCGGAAGTAGCCGGTGAATCTTTTGTGGATTTTGAGGTAGTTCCTTATGAGTTTTTATGGGAAAACCTTTTGGTTGGAATCAAAAAATTCAAGGGTTCGAATTAAACAGAAGAATTTTTTAAGAATAAAGCATGGAGATTCTATAAACTCCATGCTTTTTTATTTAAATCCATTGCTAGTATAGCGAGTCTTCCTAAAATTTTGGTTATCGTATTCTGTCAACTGATTTTATCAGGTCTTCGTCCTTTTTTATATACCTGTTTGCCAATGAATTCAATATCATAGCAACTAATGGTAAAAAATAACCAGGTTTAAAAATACCTCTGGATTCCATACCGATTTTGCTTTCTCCCTGATAAATAAAGAAGGTTGCAGTTGTAATAAAAGCCATCATTAAAAATGCATTTAAGGCGCCTAATTTTATTTGTAAAGTTCTTTTTTTGAATTGAAAAATAGAAAATAAAGCCAGGAGGCAAACGACGGTTCCAATTCCAGCCAGGTAAAACGTTTGCTTGGTAGTGGATAATTCCCATGCATCCGGATTATTTTCATTTTGTAGATATTCATTCCAATAAAATGCATCCAATGTGTATTTAAGCCCCGTTTCCGGATTGGATTTTTCCCAAATAGGAAAAATTACAACCAGGGCCATACACATGATTACGCCTAATAGAAAAAGTGTCTGTACTCGTTGGATCATAGTAAACTAAATTTCATGCAAAGAAATAATAAATAGCCTGACAAAAAAAGTTTTAAGAATTGGAAATATTAATGAATTGGCCAATTAATGTGGGCCTATCAATTATCTTTGTAGCCCAAATTAATATTATGCTGAGATACTTCTTTGAAATATCCTACAAAGGCACCAATTATCATGGTTGGCAAATTCAGCAAAACGCTATAAGTTTACAACAGGTGATCCAGGAAAAACTGAAGCAATTGCTCCGTCAGGATATCGAAATCGTTGGAAGTGGTCGGACAGATACTGGAGTGCATGCAAAACAACAGTTTTTCCATGCTGAGTTTGAAAATCAGATTGATACTGAGGATTTTAAGTATCATTTCAATGCCATATTACCGCAAGATATTTTAGTGCGATCGATAAAAGAAGTGAGGCTTGATGCACATGTGCGGTTTGATGCAGTGAAAAGAGGATATGAATATGTGATCATTAACCAAAAAAATCCATTTCTTTTGAACCAGGCATTTATCTATCATCACCCTATAAATCTTGAGAAACTTAACATCGCTTCGGAGATCCTGGTAGGTAAGCATAACTTTGAATCTTTTAGTAAGGTAAAAACGCAGGTAAATAATTTTATTTGCGAAGTATACAGGGCTTTCTGGATACAAAATGGAAATCAGTTCGCATTTCATATAGAAGCAAATCGATTTTTGCGTGGAATGGTAAGGGCAATAGTGGGCACATTACTACTCGTAAATGAGAATAAAATAGATATGGAAGATATAAATAGAATTTTGGCAAGTCACGATAGAAAGCAAGCTGGCAAATCGGTTCCCGCCGAAGGGCTGTACCTGTCGTCAATTAGTTATCCGGATCAAATATTTGAAATTTAAGTATCGTGCAGAAAGAAAAAGTTAGTGGAAATATCATCGATTTAAAGATACTTAGGAGATTATATGATTATATAAAACCATATTCTTCAAGGTTTTATTTCCTCATTTTTCTTACAGTTGCTATCGGTATAATTGGACCAATCAGGCCATTACTTGTATCCTATGCGATAGATGATCATATAGCAGTTGGCGATTATCGGGGTTTACTTAACATCATTATTATATTAATAATTCTACTTATAACCTCCGGTATTTTTCAGTACCTGCATACCTATATTTCTGGTTGGTTAGGGCAATACATCATTAAAGACATCAGGATAAAATTGTATGAACATTTGCTTAAGATGCAACCAAAGTTTTTTGACAGGACACCAATTGGAAGGCTTGTTACCAGAACGGTTTCTGATATTGAGACGCTTTCAGAGGTTTTTAGTCAGGGATTGGCAGAGTTAATTGCCGATGTTCTTCAATTAGTTTTTATTCTGGTTTTTATGTTTTATCTGGATTGGAAGCTCACTTTGGTAAGCCTTTCCACTTTCCCACTTTTAGTCATTTCCACCTATATCTTTAAAGAAAAAATCAAACAAGCATTCAATGAAGTTAGAACGGCAGTATCAAACCTAAACTCATTTGTTCAGGAGCATATTACAGGGATGAGCATTGTTCAAATCTTCAATAGTGAAAAAAGGGAGTTTGAGAAATTCAAGGAAATTAACAAAGAACATAGAAGAGCTAATATAAAATCAGTATTATACTACTCGGTATATTATCCGGTTTCTGAAGTAATTCAGGCATTGGGGATAGGTCTTATTGTATGGTTCGGAGCTAAAGGCGTAATTCAGGGCTTTACCACATTTGGAGATTTGACTGCCTTTATCATGTACCTGAATATGTTTTTCAGACCAATTCGTCAAATAGCTGACCGGTATAATACTTTGCAGATGGGTATAGTAAGCTCTTCAAGGATTTTTGATTTACTTGATAATGAAGAGCAAATTCCAAACAATGGAATGTTTGCCCCAGGAAGATTAAATGGAGTCGTTGAATTTAAAAATGTTTGGTTTGCATATACTAAAGAGGATTACGTATTAAAAGATATTTCCTTTAAGGCAGAGGAAGGGAAAACAGTTGCACTCGTTGGCGCCACAGGGGCAGGTAAGTCTTCAGTAATCAACCTGCTGACCAGGTTTTATGATATCAATAGGGGAGAGATTCTCATAGATGGAATTCCTGTACGTGAATATGAGCTGCAAGCATTGAGAAGTAATATTGGTGTTGTATTACAGGATGTTTTTCTGTTTTCCAATACGATCGAGGAAAATATACACCTGGGAAATTATGATATAAGCAGGAGACAGATTTATAAAGCTGCAGATCTGGTGGGAGCTAGGTCTTTTATAGATCGATTGCCTGGTAAATTGGAATATAATGTTATGGAACGCGGCGCCACACTATCTGTTGGCCAGCGGCAGCTCATTTCCTTTATTCGGGCCATGGTGTATGATCCAAGAATTATTGTACTTGATGAAGCTACTTCTTCGGTTGATTCTGAAACTGAGGAATTAATTCAACATGCCATTCAGAAAATGATGGCTGGAAGAACCTCTATCGTTATCGCTCACCGGTTATCGACCATTCAAAATGCGGATAAAATTTTGGTCCTGGATCATGGGAAAATTGTGGAAGAAGGCAATCATGTTGATCTTCTGGCAAAGAATGGATATTACAGCCAATTATATAATATGCAATATAAAGAAGTCGTATGATCAGGGCAAAGTAGCATCATTCATCCATCCATTCGAACATTTCATAATGATGATTTTCCATACCTAGTTTCTCATATACTTTCTGTGCATTTTGATTTGTTTTATCCACATAAAGACGTATGCCTCTGAAATCCAGCTTCTTACTTTTCACCAGATTTTTAATGTGATCATACAGCATGCTATATATGCCTTTTCCCCTATGCTCAGGCATCACAAAAACGGATTGTATCCAAAGCACACGGCCATTTCTCCAGTCACTCCATTCATAGGTTGTTAATAACGACCCGACAACAATACCATCTATTTCAGCCACATAATAGGTGCCTTTCGATTCATCCTCAAATACGGCCAATACACCCTTTTCAACAATAGATTCATCTAACACCAGGTTTTCAGTTTCCAAGGCCATTTTTATCTGAAAATCTTTGATCTGTTGACTATCAAATCTTTTGGCAGTTCGTATTTGTACCATTTTTTTAAAGTAAATATGATACAAATTAAGGTTTTGGCAAAATCAAAATGATGCTTTAACCCTTATAAATTTTTTGACTTTCTAGGGTTCCTGACTGAAGAATTTATTATAACATTAGGATTACATGCAGTACTAAACGTTTCATCCAACAATTCAGGTCTATTGATGATCTTGTAAAACTTATCGTAATAACGCAGGCTCTTTTTCACGATATATTTAGGCAAATACTCAAATGAGCTATATAATGAATAAATTTCTTCTTTCTTTTCGTTGAAAAGCAGAATTGTTGCATCATAGGCATCTGTTGGCCGGCAACTTCCTTTAAAATATCTCTGTGTTACCTGTGTAATAGGTACTTGTTTTGATGGTGAAGCGTATATTGTATTAATAACCCCGGCAAAATCAAAATCAAATGGGACAGGAATTAACTCGCCACCTATCTTCTGGAAAACATCAGTATTATGTCTTGTATTAATATACCAATCGGTATTACCAATCATATATTGAAAAACTGACAATCGATCTACAGCACTTTCATAGCAACTATCCTGGCTGTAAACCCGTTCTTTAAATGGTTTGGCATCAATCCTTTTGGCTAGATCTTCATCATCTTCGATTAGGAATCCCGTCATCCTGATGATTGGCATCCGTAGTTTGATATCCTTAATCGTGATATGAACCAATCGCGTTCTGTAGCTCTCTTCAGCAAGTATGTTATATGTTTGGTAAAGAAGATATTCCTCCAATACATAATGTTGAAATTCTTCGGTCTGCTTGCATTGTGAAACAAACTTTAACTTGTCATGACCATCAAATACAGTATTCTTTATCTGACCTTTTTTTAAATTGAACTTTAATGGCGGGAAATCACAAAGTTCTGTCAGCCGCCTGGTATTTCCTCTGGGCTTTACTTTAAGATCAAATGCATGAATGGAATTTTCAGGCAATTTATGAATCAGTAATGCCGACGTGTATTCCGGTTCTTCACTTTTATCTTCTATTAAGGCAACTACATCAGCTTCAAGGATCAATTCCAAAGGTTCAGCATGATCAAATAAACTGCCCTCCTGACCTATTGCCGGTATATTATATATCGATAATAAAACGATAAATAGGTTTATCGTCATTGTAAAACTTCTCATTACTTGTTAAATATTCTTACTTCAGTTTAAGATTAATTCACAACCGTTCTGGGTAAATTGATTTCTTTCTTTCGCTCTTCGAGGATCCGGTTAATCTCTTTGTTATGATCTAATACAATTTGATCACCATCATCATGAATATGTATATGGTAATCATTTCCATAGTATACTTTTAATGCGGCAAAACCTTCGATAAAATTCACATTTTCAGTCTTGACCTCTAATACTTCTTTTCCTAATCGAAGTGATATATCTCGATATAACAAATGATTATATTTTGGTTTTAGAAGCTCGATTTTATCGTATTTTATTTTCTGACTGTTTTTTCTGTTAGAGAAATAAGATCTTTCAAGCACATACACTACTCCGGCAACAACGACATTTAATAGTACAATTTCTTCATAGCCAACCACATCGTAGCTTGCAGAGTTGATAAATCCCAGCCCAATCATTATAAGAAGGTAGGCCATATCTTTCATATTTATTTGTTCACTTCGGTACCTCATCATCGTGAATATGGCGAAAAGCCCAAATCCAGACCCAACGCTTAAATCAATCCTGGTTAAGACTGTCGACAATCCAAAAATGATCAGGTTGAATATGAATAGATTGAATATGAACGATTTTTTCTTGTTGTATTGCTTGTAGATAAAGTGCAGAATTACAAACGCAATTGTACTGTTGAATATTAATCTGGCAATCAGATCAATAAAACTTGGGGCACTTTCTATAAATATTTTAATTGTTTCCATCACTAACTATTTCCAACTTCACAATGCGAACCGCATGTTCTGTTGTTTTGTTTAATAAATTTGAGTTTTTAATGCAAATTTCTTTGCACACGTTAAACAATAATACGAGTTTGAGATGAAAAGGTTTGTGTATTTAATACAATTACTAATTGCTATAGGTAAGAAATTTTTAAGAAAACAACATAATTTTTGCAAATGGAAAGAACATGTTAAATTAATGTTATAAGATTTTAATTTATAAGGCGATTTCCTTATAGATAATCATGTTGCCAGGTTTTGGATCATCATATTTTAAATTTTGATGATGTAAGAGTTTTTACAAATTTCAATCTGAATTACCAGCGATAATTTCATCCAATTTTTGATCGAAAAGTTTTTGATTGTATGCTGGATTTAATTCTGTTGGGAAAGGTGCGTTTGTTGTTTTTCTCCAGGCGTGAAGATCAGAAATCATCTCATTGAGTATGTTGGGATAGTCCTGCGATAAATCTTTGGCCTCTGAAATATCATCGTCCAAATTGTATAACTCAACCTTATTGCTCTCAAAGAATTCAATGATTTTCCATGGACCTTTTCGCATGGCTCCGGCCGGCGTAGTTCTCCAAATGTGCTTAACCCCCGGATAGCGTTCTAGGTAAGCTGGGAAGTGCCAAAATAGCTGCTCCCTTGAAAAAAATTCTCCTGATATGATTGGAAGTAAACTTTTCCCATCCAATAATTTGTCGTCTGGCACGGGAATTTTGGCGATGTCCAGCAATGTCGGGAAAAAATCGATTGAAATAATTGGTTCATCTGAAGTTGAAATTTTGCCATTGTAATCTGGGTGCCATATAAATGCAGGTACCCTTATTCCCCCTTCGTAAAGCATTCCCTTTGATCCTCTTAACGGTTCTGCTGTTGATACAGGAAAATATGGGCCGTTATCGGATGTAAATAGGATGACCGTTTTTTGTGATAAACCAGTTTCTACCAGTGCATTGAAAATATTACCAATAGCAATGTCCACACTCTGGATCATGGCAGCATATGTAGCATTGCATTTAATCCGTTCACAATTTTTATCGTCAAAATTTTTAATTAATTCTGGTTTTCCCTGTATTGGCGTATGAACATTGTAAAATGGGAAATAAATCAAAAAAGTGCTGTCCTTGTGGGTTTCAATGAATTTAATTACTTCCTGGCCGAGTCTATCAGTTAAATATTCACCTTCCGGGCCATCAGGCAGGTCTTTATTTCCATATGGGCTAAAATAGGATTTCGGATGACCAGCCTGATTTCCACCATAATTATAATCAAATCCTCGTTGCAAAGGTCCGGTTGGCCCATCGCCAAGATGCCATTTCCCAAAATGGGCAGTTACGTATCCATTGTTTTGAAGCAGTTCGGCAAAAGTTAGATTATCTTTTGAAAGTTGAGTGTTATTATGAGGGGGGATTAGTTTTCTGTAAATTGATTCTCCCCTTTGAGGGCTGCCAACAGTGAACACACCATGTCGGGGTGTATATTGTCCTGATAATAAACACGCCCTGGTTGGGGCGCAATTTGGAGCATTGGCATAAGCATTGGTGAAAATCGTTCCTTCCCGTGCAATTCTATCAATATTCGGTGTCAAATTGTAGGTATTTCCCTTATATCCCAGATCGGTCCATCCCAAATCATCAACTACAAATAGAATAATATTTGGTCTGCCGTCTTCTGATTTTTGGGCACAAGTACCCAACAACAGACTAAATGAGATCATAAAGAGAAATTCAACTCGTATCTTCTTCATTTCTTATGGGGAATTATTGCATATTTAAATCTCAAAAAAATTACTACATAAGTGAAATTTATGATAAACTTTTGAATTCCTTTAATAAGAAATTAATTCGAATTGCCATTACCGGTCCTGAATCGACAGGTAAATCGACCTTGGCCACGCAGCTCGCTAATGATTACAAAACGGTTTGGGTACCTGAGTATGCACGTGGATATATAGATCAGCTCAATAGGCCCTATCAAGAAAAAGACCTCAAAGAAATAGCAAAAGGGCAAATTCAGGCAGAAAATAAAGCTGAATTAAAGGCAAATAAATTTGTTTTTTGTGATACTGAGCTGACTGTGATTAAAATCTGGTCATTGTACAAATTTGGAAAAGTTGATCCATTCATATTATCAGAGGCCAACATAAGGTCTTATGATCTTTATTTTTTAATGGATATAGATCTTCCCTGGGAGTATGATCCGCAACGTGAACATCCGGAAAAACGCAAATATTTCTTTGATTGGTTTGATAAAGAACTGAACGCTAAAAACGTAAATTATCGTATTATCAGAGGAAATGAGGAAAAAAGATTTCAAATGGCGCGTAATCTGATTGATGAATTCTTTTCCTGAAGGACATTGATGAACATACGAGAAATTTTGAATATTAGGACAAATAGCATCCGATTATTTTTGTTTAATACATTGAATTTTAAGATGAAATACTTCTCTAAAAATCATTTTTCCAATGAATAAAATGTTAACTTTGATATTCAGGGGTGCCTGAGCGGGCTGAGATTATACCCTTTGAACCTGATACCGGTAATGCGGACGCAGGGAAAATATAATCGCAAGCCTTTAGGATATCCATAATTAATAGTGATAACATAAGGGGTGCCATAATATTACGGGCTGAGAATATACCCATATTACCTGAACCGGGTAATGCCGGCGAAGGGAAAAGGCAAAAAGGTTGCAGACATTCCCCAAGTCTGTGTTTGTTAAACCTTAAGAGTAATATCATGAAAAAGCCATTGATTATTTTCCTGCTTATTTTAATAAGTGGAAGTGTAATTATTGTAAATGCCCAAAACCTCAAAGGGCAGGTTATTGATCTCGAAACCAATGAAGGATTGTATGGCGTGAATGTCTTTTTACTGGAGAAAAATGTTGGCGTTGTTACAGATGAAGAAGGATATTATGAACTTCAAAGACCTAATTTGGGATCGAAAATTAGATTTAGTTATGTGGGTTATGAAGTTGTAGAAATTATATATCAAGGACAGGATACTTTAGATGTAGCGCTTAAACCATCCATTAATTTGGAGGAAATTGTCATAAAATCCATTCGCGCTGGGGAATATGCTCCGATTGCAAGAGTAGTTGTTGATAGAGAAAAAATTGAGAAAATTCATGTAGGGCAGGATGCCTTGTTTATGCTTGAATCTACCACGCCATCCCTAATCACGTACTCTGAAGCAGGAACAAGCTTTTCCAATTATGGGCAGTTCCGACTGAGGGGTATAGATCAAAGCAGGGTGAATATTACGTTGAATGGAGTGCCATTAAATGATATGATTGACCAGGGAGTTTTCTTTTCCAATTTCACTGATTTTTCCAATAGTATACAAAGCGTACAAGTTCAACGAGGAGTGGGAACAAGTACAAACGGAACAGCTTCTTTTGCAGGATCGATCAATTTTGAATCTGTTAGTTTATTGGATGATCAACCGTCAGGTGAACTGGAATTAGTTGGTGGATTGTTTAATACCTACCGAGGCAGTGTTGGTGTTAAAACAGGTTTACTAAAGAACAAGACTGCATTTTATACAAGATTTTCCACCTTTAAAACTGACGGATATCGCTATCATACAGGGACAAATGCGTATTCATTTTATGGATCGGGAGGATATTTTGGCAAAAAGGATCTAATCAAAATTACGGGTTTTGTGGGAAGGTCAAAGAATGGTTTAGCTTATTCTCCAGTTGCTATTAGTGATATTAAGGTAGATCCAAGGATTAATTATATCAATGAAAATGATATAGATAATTTCGGGCAGGGATTTTTACAGGTACAACACACACACATATTTAATGAATATGCAACTATGGCTTCATCCATATATTACGGTGGTGCGGGAGGGGGTTTTCCATGGGGATATATTGATGATTCCGGATCATTGGTTCAGATTAATTACCCGCTGATAAATGATCATGTTGGCATTATGTCTAATATTAATACAACAAGTAAAAATGAAAGATTAAATATTTCAGCTGGAGTTCATGCCTATACATTCAGGCGAACCAATTTAGAGTCAATCATACCGGACAATAAAAATCCATATTACGAGGAACACTCGCAAAAGGATGAATTCAGTTTGTTTGGAAAAGCTGAATACTTAATAGGTAAAACACGTTTTTTTGCTGATATACAACTCAGAACGCTTCGTCTGGTTATTCATCCGGATAAGGCGTTATTGCCTGATGAAGACGTTATCACCAAAAAATGGAGTTTTGTCAATCCTCGAATTGGAATAAACTATGCTTTAAATGAAACGAAGCAACTCTATGCCTCATTTGGGAGTACTGGGAGAGAACCCACAAAAATTGACATATTTGGCGGATTTAACCTGAATCCATCAAATCTGGAGAGTGTTAAGCGTGATGATGTAAAACCGGAATTTGTCAGCGATATTGAAGCGGGGATGTTTTTTAGATATCCGTCATTTAAGGGCCAACTCAATGTATATTATATGTTGTTCAGGGATGAAATTGCACCAATTGGAGCTTATGTCCCGGAAGGATTTCTGCAGTTGAGAAAGAACATGCCTCATAGTTACCGAAGAGGAATTGAGTTTGATTTTATATGGGAGCTGGTAAATAATTTGAGTTTTTCGGGGAATTTTACCTTTATGGATAGTGAAATAGAAGAATATAATCCTGATGAGGATCCGAACACCTATAAAAATGTGAAACCAGCATTAAGTCCGGAATTTATTACAAAAGGTGAGCTAAATTATCAGGTATTTTCATGGCTTGGTTTTTCATTTTCCGGGAGATATGTAAGTGAATCTTTTCAAGAGCCAACAAATAAGCAGCTTTTCAAAATGCCTGCATTTTTTGTTTCTGATTTAGGTGCAAGTTTTGGCTTTGGGCAAGGTCACAGTTTTGATTTTTTTCTCAATAATATTTTTGATCAGCAATATTTCACGTATGGAGCACCAGTAGATCTTGATTGGGACGGTATTTTTGATGAGCCGGGTTATTTTGTTCAGCCGCCAAGGAATTTTTACGCTCGGCTTGTATTGAAATTCTAAATGTCGGATTAATTGGCCACTGGTAGTTCAGAGAGTTAACGCGGAATTCATCAAAAACACAAAAGCCTCTAAAAGAGGCTTTTTTTGTGTATAATATAAAAGTTGGCGGCGACTTACTCTCCCACGTGTTACGGCAGTACCATCAGCGCTGAG
>Ga0209536_100005548_pt1 | contig 19552 bp, 17 predicted proteins | sample DeeMarSeWOR28_12_FD_187461 | JGI IMG/M metagenome (GOLD analysis project Ga0209536, IMG submission 187461) | Marine sediment microbial communities from White Oak River estuary, North Carolina - WOR-2-8_12 (SPAdes) (version 2) | ecosystem: Environmental > Aquatic > Marine > Intertidal zone >...
ATATGTCAATGCTGCTTTTGTCGAGTTCGGTGATTATTTTTATGATAGGGCTTGTTTCTGAACAGATAGCGCAGATGAGATATGACAGGGTGGAAGACTAATTAAGGATTTCAATTTGAGTATAACCCCTAATGTAATTTTGATAAACATTGACCTGCTATTTTTGCTTCTGTAATTGCAATTATTACATCCTTAAGCTCTTTTACCAGTTACACCCTTTAGACCTTCACAAATTCCCTTCCAAATAAAATATCTTTGTTCTCTGGTTTCTTTTGAAACAAATCCAAAATAAGAAAATGTAAAAAACACTTTTATAATATTCCAGAATTTCCAGGTTAGTGGAATATACGATATCTTCTGCAGCAATATACTATTTCTGATAATATAATAATGTCGCTGAGGCGAACGATAAGGCATTCGTCGATTGCCAAAAAACCAATACTCGCAGATTTCATCACCCATATTATGCTCCATCACAACTTTAGAGGTTCCAAATATTTTATAACCTTTGTCAATAGCCCTGAAGCACCATTCTGTTTCTCCATGATCCATGAAAAAATCTTTCTGAAGCAGGCCAACTTTATTCAAAGCTTCTATAGAAATTAACGATCCTGAACTGTTGAGACTCTGGCATTCAATTATCTGTGGTTTTGTGGGAATTTTCTTCAGCCAGAATCCCCATTTTTTTAAATGAAATCCGAGATAATTTTTGTCTCGCGGATCGAATAATAAAGGGCCTAACGCGGCAGGATTATTCCCGGATTTAACGAGAAACTCAAAATCAATTTCAAGAGCTTTAATCATATCCTTTGGGGGAATACTATCATGGTCAAGAAAGAGAACAAAATGAATTCCCGGATGATTGTGCATTAAATATTCGATACCGATATTCTGGGCATTGGAGATGCCAATATTTTTATCCAGGGCGATAAGTGTAATAAAGTTCTTGTTTTTTGAGATTTGTTTAATTTTGGCAAAGGTATTGGCATTGGTGCCATTGTCAACAATAACAACGTCACATTGTGACTCTAGGCTGCGGAGTTGCCGTGTAAGAATTGTTATGTCAGGATTGTATGTAATAGTTATTGAAACTGTTTTAAATGATTTCGCCATTATTATAATTATTATAACTATTATGAATAATTGATAAAGTTAAAGGTTATCTGCATAAATAATGCTGCGGAAGAATTCTTTCATTGCATTGCGATTCTTTTCAATATTTCCAGTCGGAGTATTTGTCATTGGAGACGCAATTTTTAAGCTATGGGCATGTTTTATTGCTTCAACTAATGATTTGGTTTCACGGGGGTCATAAAATAATATTCTTTCCATGAATGCCTGAAGTTCCGGTTCACTTTGTAAGTCCTTTTTATTCCCAGGGATAATAATATAGCATCCCGCATAAAGGGCCTCATAAGTGGTACGACCAGTTCTGAAATCCGGATCCCCCCGGACTACAAAATCACTAATAGCATAAATTTTATAAACTTCATGGTAATCGAGCATCCCCATGAAAATGATTCTGTCGTTATCATTTTCAGCAATTGAGCGACAATAATCCATATATTCTATGTTACCTGTGCCAACGATAAGAAGTCTGGCATTTTCGATTTCAGATTCTGTAAATGCCTTAAGTATTAAATCAGTTCCTTTAACTGGGTGAATGTTTCCCAGGCAGGTAAATATTTTCCCATTAAAGCTCTCAAAGCCATATTCCTGGAGTATTGCCTTCCTTTCATGGCGAAGATCCCTGGCCTCATTCATGTCAAAGGGGTTATTAATAATGCTTTGCAGCGGTAATAAGTTGCCTAACGATAATTTTTTGAAGCCTTCCTGGGTGCTCTTGTCAATAAATATTAAGCCGCTTGCATTACAAAGGTCATGAATTGCCCGATTTGAAAATTTAGACTTTTTATTCAATATCTCTCTAACATGTAATATATGTCGAGAATTTTTTGAAACCAGTTGATGCAACACCACAGAATTGAAATGCACAAAGGTATATTCAGGTTTTCCCATTATAAATCTGGTAAGAGGTAAAGCAAAATAAGCTATTATATTATTAATAAAATAGGCCAAATTTGCCTTCAAAGAAGTTTGCCTCCCTTCGAAGCAACTGCTCCAAGGTAAAGGTAAAAAATAAATTTTGTTAACAGAAGCTGGTTTCTCAGCAAAAGCTTGTCTTATTATTTTCGGTAAATGAAAGAGACGACCAACAAAAAAAGGGAGGATTAAATCAACTTCAAGAAAATCCTGATGCTGAAGAAATGTCAGCAGGCTATTGCCAGCACCTCCTCCAAAAATACTGCCAAGAGGGACATGGGATACAAAAAGGCATCTTGTTTTGTTTTGAATTTTCACGATTTATTTGTGCTTTTTCGTTCCGACGTATCTAGTTGATCTTTCATTAGTTCGGATTTCTTTCGAGCAGCCACCAGTTGGGTTGAGGAAAACTGTCACCTAATTCAGCAGAGAAATCAGACCAAAAAAAATTATTTAGTACTGTAAAACCGGAATTTTCCCATACGGGGTCGAGTTTTTTTTCATTTTTGTGTTGGTATATGATAGCGTAATCTGCTTTCCATTCCTGCAGTTTCGCTTTTACCTGTTCCGGTTCTCGGCCCCAAAAATTTGGAGCCCCTTCATAATTAGTGTCAAAAACTGCCCACCAGTCAGGCATAAAATGAAATCTTTTTAGATTTGCTACATGACTGGGCAATTCATTTAAGATCCTGTATCCGTCAAAAATATGGTTATAATCATCATGAGGGTCTGTATAGCACATAAGAACCCGCTGGTTTTCCTGAACTGGCGCCAAAAAAGCCGACACCCCGTCAATTAATTTGCGTATGTTAAATGGTTTTGCCGAAGGGATTGTTAGGAGTGAATCAGTTTTCCAGGGAGCAGGTGAAAAAGGAGGAAGGGGCGATATAACTAACCAGAAAGAGGGCAATAAGAAATAATTGTGTACATTTATAGTTGTCAAAGTAAGAAGAGACAACATTGTCATAAGTAATGTCTGATAATCGGCAAAACGGAGAAATCTTGCATTAATAATATAAAGAATAATCCCACTGATCAGTAATGGATCAAGAGTTCCTTCAAGGTAATATAACATAAGAATATACTGTAAATATAAAAGAATGAAATAGGAATGCCGGAGATTTATTTTTTTGTCAGTTCTTTTATATTTTACATTTTTCTCTATTACGCCCAATGCTTTTAAAATATTCACGAGAGGATTGAAGTTTTCATCATGTTGTGAAGCGTTACTTTTAAAAACGGGAGAGAAATTCGTTAAAAGTTTTATTAATGCCGGAATTATTGTTAAAAAAGGAAAGATGGAAGTGAGAAAAAGAGATTGGACAAGACAGAAATATGCTACAATAACAACAATCGTAAAACTAGTAAAACTGATAAAAAGCCAAATGCAGCCGGCAAGAATCCAGTTACCTTGAATTATCCCATAAATGCCGAGTGGAAATAATGCCCACCCTAAAACGTTATAATTCTGTAACGCAAAAGTGTTTGCATAAAAAGTCGTTGAAAAGAGCACTAAAGCCATTATTAGAATTATCCAGGTCGGGTCTGCGGTATTAAGCCAGATGAAATGCATAAAAAACCATCCGAACATGCCAAGAAGAAGTGTTATGTTGCTTGCTTTCCAGTAAGAGTATAAAGAAAGCCAGGTATATTGAAAAAAACGGCCTAATCTGTAATCGCCGAGTCCCAGGTATGGACTCATCCCGGATCTGCCAAACCGGGAAAAGTTAATTGCAACAGTCCAATAAAATAAACTGGTTATGCCTGTAGCAGGTGTAAAATTCAGATAATCTGCCCTATGATCATGAGCCAAAACGCGGCAAGCCCATAAAGATTGCACAAGACGGACCGGGGTGGTTATCAGTAATGTTAAAGGATAGAAAGGCAGGAAAAGAAGCTTTTTGCCCCCAAAACGAACGTTGAGTCTTTTAATGAGCGATTTCAGGTTCAACAAGTATTGCATGTAATTTATTAATGGACCTGGCAGAATTCATAGTTTAGTCAACAGCAGAAAATTTTCGCTTCAGCTTTTGGATTAATAGAGCGTAATTTTTATGTGAGAAAAATGTCCAAACAAGCAACAGGCATGAACCTGTTGTGATTGCAGCCACTGACCATGACGATGTTTTAGTATTATAAAAATACAGAATGGCAACAGTGGCGCTGACTCCTATCAGAACCTGGATTCCCAGAATAAGATAGTCATAATTTATTTTCCAAAGCCGTTCGCTTACAGCGACAGAAAGAATAGTCCATATTGCAAAGGAAAATGAGGTTGCTGCAGCTGCTCCCATACCACCAAATTTTGGAACCAGTACAATATCAAGTAGAATATTCATTATGGCAGCAAATCCCATAAGCAAAGGTGTCAATATTGTTTTTTCTGCCTTCCATATGCCTCCGGCACCAATAAGATAAAAACCATAAAATACCGCATACCAGGACAACACGCCAACAAGTGGATAGGCATAGTAATAGTTTGGTGCTGCAAGCAGGCGAACAAGATAAGGTGAGACAGCGGTAAGCATCACTACAGCAATCGAGCCACATCCTAAATAGAAGCGTCCAATCGTCCTGAATAAAAGAGGTCCTTCTTGGCTGTGCATTGCATCCATTGCAACGGGCCACCATGCCTGGCGAAAAGTTGTTACAGCCAATGTCACGAACATAGCAAATTTTGCACCAACAGCATATATCCCCAGGGCATCCGGACCAGCAAAATAATTAACAAACCAACGATCAGAAGTGTTGAGTATATACATAGCCAATCCCGCTGGAACGAGCGGCGCACCAAATTTCAACATACGTGGCCACCATTCCCTGTGCCACCGCCCCAGGTCGAGAAAATTTTTTACCAGGAACCAGCCGCTTATTGCAGCTATAAATGCACCTGTGAGAGACCCGATAAAATATCCCTTAATCCCATATCCGAATTCAATTATTAATAATAAAGCGACAACGGCTGCAATTACTGTTTGTGAAAAGGTGATACTGATAAATTTCCATGGGTTGTATAGTAACCGGAAAAGTTCTGCACTTTGCAGCATTATCTGGAAAAAAAAAGAGCCTGCAAAGGCAATGGCAAAATATTCCCAGGAGAGTTGTCCATTAAAAAAAAATCTGTTCAGCAGCGGTGATAGCAAAGTGGCGCATACCACAATAACTAGCCCCCAAGTCAGACGCCACTGGAAAATTGCTGTAACCACCGATGATTGAGCTCGTTGCCCATTTAATTTCTGTTCAAAGAAATAAAAACTTTGGGCTGAATCCATTCCCATACCGAGCAGCATCGCAAGAAAGCCGTTCAAGATAGTCAACATTTCGATGATACCATATTCGGAAGGGGGGAAAATTCTAGTATAAACAGGTAGAAGCAGGAAATTAATTCCCTTGGCGATTATTCCACCGAGCCCGTAGACTATAGAATCCTTGCCGATTTGTTTGAGGCGAGATTTCATTTTGATGAGTTAATTCTGAAGCTGAAAAGATTGAATTAGATTCGCCAGGAGATATATGTATACTCTTTGTTTGCTATTTCAACCTGACCGGAGATTTCAGCATTCCAATTTTCATTATAGAAACGCATGACAGCTCTATTTGAAGACAATGTTTTTGTAAATACCTTATAGAGACCTTTGTTTTTGAAAATTCTGTTAGATTCTGCAATCATATTTTTTCCGATTCCAAGCTTTTGATAATTTGGTTCAACTGCTATGAAAGCAACTTCACCGGAATTATCTGCCTGGGGAGTTCCTGCTGTTATTGCTGCAACCGCTTCTATTAAACGGGATGGATTTTTTATTGATAAATTGATGCAGGCCAAAATAGTTCTAATGATTTTTTTTTTCAGCACCCACCGGAACAATTTATCCGGAGCAGTAGCGATGTTTACAAATCCAACAAGTTTTTCTTTGTGAAGAGCTACAAGAACGAGGGCATATGGACAATCAAGCATTGTTTCATAATATCGTTCTAAAAATTTGTGCCCCAAACTGGGGAGTAGATCGTTTGGAAGAGCTCGTGCGTGTAAAGATGCAACGGCTTTTACTTGAGCCGCTTTCATATTTGTAATCGCTAACGTTTCCATAGTGCTGTAATTCTTGCAGATGATTTCAAAATATTCCTATAAATCGGTAAATTGATTGTTTCAATCGACAGTTTCTCGGCAATATCAGCATGTTTCTTTATTGATTTTGATTTTGCATATGACGACATATGCGGGATGGAATATTCTATAAGCCGGCCAAGTTGCACTCCGTCATCAAGAGCCTTGGACAAAACAGTTTCACGGGTTTTAACCCGAGGCACATAATGTGAATAGGTTGCCCCGTCTACAATTGGTGGCAGTTGCAGTTCTTTTATGCCATGAAGTTGCCTGGAGTATAGTTCGGCCAAATGACGCTTAGTGTTAATAATGATGTCATATTTTTTAAGCTGCTGTATGCCAACTCTTGCTTCAATATCGGTCATTTTTTCAAGATAATCTGAAGGCATATCAATAGAGTTTTCATCGTAATATTTAACAAGGCGGCCAAGAAATCCGGACCGTTCCAGTCTGTTTATTAAACCATACAATGGAGGCCAGAATGTGGGATACACTGCAAGCAGATAAAAAAGGCGGCGGAAGCTTTTGGTCAAGGATGGAGATGCAAGTCGGCTGTCTCTCAATTTCCGTAATTTCTGAGCAATGGTGTCATTATCAGTTGTTACCATTCCTCCAAAAATCGAAGTAATGATTTTGCTGATATTCAGACCAAAAAGTGCTGCGATACCTTCTTTTTGAACCGGCCGGCCTTTCCATTCAGCAGCAAAACTATGGGCGCAGTCTTGAATTATCGGAATATGTGGATATTGTTGCCGGATCATATCTAATTTATCCAGGTCAACAGGATAACCAAAGATTGAAGTGGCAATTATTGCGCCCGTATCTTCAGTTATTGCTTCAGGCACTAAATCGAGATTCATATTATAATCTTCTTCCTGACTGTCGACAAAGACAGGTATGTTCCCGCTGAAAACTATTGCATGCGGGACCACCACGCATGTATAGGCTGGGCATATTATTTCTTTGTCTTTTAATCCAAGGGTTTCCAAGAGCATCATCAGGCCGGTGCGGCCATATGGAAATGCAATTGCATGCTTTTGGCCCATTTTTGCCGCAAAGGCCTTTTCAAAGCGCGCAACATCATCATGCTGCGGCCAGGTCAGGGCCGCCTTTAATTCCTGCAAGCCTAATGCCGGCTTAAAACGAGGGATCATATCTCGTCGTCCTGTCTTTGCCAGTAACCTTGACTGGCCATATGGATGGCACTGAATGGCGTTGAAATTGAAACCTTCTGGAATTCTGAAATATTTCCTTTAAACTCATCAGAGATCTCAAGGGTGTTATCAAGATTAATAGTTCTTTGATTAGAAAGAGGGGCAAAGTTTTTACCGGTGATGAGATAACGAACCAATTGTTTTTTGATCCAGTTTCCCATATTGCTGCTCCTCATAACTGTTATGTTGAGTATTCGGAGTAAAATAAACTGCAGCGGAGATGGCAGCTGTTTCTTCATGCACGAGAATTTAGCGGTAATGCTGATTTTATCGTCATCCAAAGCAACTTGGTTGTCTTGATTATAGCCCTGGCTACTGTAAAGACGACCTTTTGTATCCTTGATCACCACTCCCGTATCAATTTTACAGTGCGCCCCCTGATAACTATAGACGACCCCCCCCTTATGAGCGGATATTATCGTGTAACTATCCTTTCTTTTATCAACGATCAGGCCTGCTTCCTTAAAATATTTTTGCCATGAATCATGCGACAGGGAAGGCAATGTATGGCCTTCTGTTTTTTGATGAAGATTATCTTCCAATGAATTTTTAAGAATTGTTGTTGTCCAGCAGTAAGAGTTAAACATAGGAATTAAATTAGGGGGGTCCATACATCCTAGGGTTACACAGGCATTTTGAACAATGGATTCTCTCATGAAGTCAGCAAGTGCAGCTGCTTCTGGGATGTCTTTGCCCAATAATTCTATACCAGCAGGATAATATAATCTGGTGTTCCTGCTGCCATAATATCCTCCAAATGACCCGTCTGGATGAGCAAAATACCAGAGAAACTGGATGGATTTTCTAAGAGGGCCAAGCAGTCCAATTTCTGGATGTAACCTATGCAGGTCGGCAAGATAGTATGTGCAAAGGGTTTGGTAACCTGGATCAGCCCCGTCATACTCTCTAAACCAACCTTCATTTGACTGTTCTTGCAGGATTCTATTTAAGAATAATGCACCACGTTTTGCACCATTATCACCGGTTAATGAACTCCACTTGAATAAAGCAACGGCAGCTGTTGCCAAGTGGTTTGAAATAAAAGCATGTGTTTCATCAACTTGATGAAGGAACCGTATCATTGGTTCAACTATGGTTAGATAACTTTTCTGTTTTGCAGATGATAATTTGATGTTGAGAAGTTCGATGGTGGTAAGCAGATCGTAAGCAACCAGCGAGGTAACACAAAAAGAGGATTCATAGGGAAACGCTTCTTCCATGCTGCCGTTTGCCCTGCGGAGCATGCCAGCGCCGTAAAACATAGCATCTATTCTTTTTAATACGCTTTCTTCGCATAAGTATTCGGGAAGTTGATTATTCACTAGAAGCCTTGCAAGGCCATTTGCTGCTCCCTGGAAGGTGCCGTTTCCAAAATCTATAAGCTTCCAGGCCGACCTGAAACGATCCCCTTGACCATAAGTCGGACTTGAGACATCCATATCAAACATGGCAAGCAATTGAGGGATTACGTTATGTATATGAGTCAGGTATGGGTTTTTGGACTGGCCCATAGTTAGTTATCCGTTGTTAATATTTTCAATAGATCTGAGAATCCTTCATGCCAGTCGTAATCATTATTCATGACCTGCTGATGCCAGACTATGGTTGCAGTTCCGTTGACAGCTCTAATTTCATCCAGCCAGTATTTCATCTGAGTTGATCGTATTTCTTTGTTTAAAACCTGATAATCATAAAGATGTGAGTCCATAAGAACTAAAGGCGTGGCAAATAATTCCATCTCTTTTTTCTTTGCAGGATCCCATGGATGAAACTGTAAAGCAGAGCCATTTCTAAAGCCAGGGCGGTCATTGAATCCCAGGGTGGTGTCCAGGCGAAGACCTGCATCGTGTTGGGCTTTCCATGTGTTTTCCCAACTGAAGCGAAGCCAGTGCTGCCGACAATTTGTCACCACTTGGCCAAGAGATTTCTCTAAACGGGCCTTTTCTGCCCGCATCATTTCCAGGTTATTCCAGGTGTCAAATGACTGATGCAGACCAACTTGCCACCCGTCATGATAAAGCTTTTTTACCTGGTTAGATATTCGGGGTTCGAAAATGTCATATGCAGGGTCAAATAACCTCTGCTTTAGACTTCGCTGTAATGCGCCAGGACCGGCATAGAAATTGAAACAACTTTTCAGGCCATAGTGACGTTCAAGTTGGGTAATCTTCTCAAAGCACCAGTAATCTTCATAAGAAAAGAGAAAACGAAAGGCTTGGATAAGTTTTTTGGTTGCCGAGGCTAAGCTGCCGTTTGCTGCTAAACGGAGACAGTTAAAAAGGTGAAAAGCGGTTTGTTTAAATCGTATCGCGATTGTTTTTTTCACAGCATCCACATCATGGGTAACAATAATTTCCGGCTCTGGCAGTATCCCAAAAATTTCCTCTTCTGTTTGGCTTTTATCCTGGGATGCCCATTTTCTGAGGAAAAGTGCAATTCGGTTTACCCAGGCCCGCTCCCAGATACGTTTATCCCAACCCTTGAGGTGAGATGCGTAAGAATGTATTGAGCCGTTCTGCTTTTCGAATTCTCTCTCCGCGGTTCCATTTAAATACCAGAAAGCTGCTGTAAACCAATCAGCCTGTTTCCAAAGGGGCCTCTGTGTTCCTATTATGCAATGTGCAGGAACAAAAAGCGCTCCTTCTACCCCAATTTCTGCTGCCCATTCAGGCAATTCAATCATTTCCATTCGAGGAGGAAGGAATTCAGTTTGGACGTCTGGTGCGGCTGGTATGCACAATTGCTCTAGTGTTTCATGTCCCTGTGGCCAGTAGCGCGCTAAAGCCCTTATGACATATTTTCGCTTTGTTTCTAGAGCAGGCGAATTATTAATAATGTCATTTCGGGTGTTCACTTTATCTGTAGGAATCGATAAAACGTTGGTGCCATAATTCCAGGCACAGGGCGCCCCAAAGCTGCCGGCCGAAAGCACCTTCAGTGTTGATGAGTTTTTCAATGGACTTTGGAAAGAAAATGCCTCTTTCCCTGCTGGCTTTGCTGAGCAGGATTTCAGTTGCAAAATTCTTGACTGGACCTGCGGTCATCCACTCTTTAAGCGGAACAGGAAATCCCATTTTATCTTTTCTGTTTAGAACAGGTTCCGGTATCAGATTAGTGACAGCTTTTTTCAGAATGTTTTTTGTCTTGCCGGCCTGAAACTTCATGGGAGGTGGCATACTGGTAACAAGGTCTACGATCCTGGTATCCAGAAGAGGCACCCTTGACTCTAGAGATACAGCCATGCTTACCCTGTCTTCAACTTGGAGGAGGGCCGGAAGAAGCGTTTTCTGGTCGAAATGGGTCATTTTATTGAAGTATGATTTTGTGTCAGGATGATTGAAGGTTCTCTGGAAGCTTTGAAAAATTTCCTTTCTGTTGATATTGTCAGCAGCATCATATGTCAAGAGTTCTTTGAGGTCGGGACTTCTATCTATAAGGTGAAAATATCGTACATCCATATCTTGGAACAATCCCTCTTTCCAAAAGTGCTGCATCAAGGGCTTGTATTGTTGAAGAATTGGGAGGTTCGGGATGATTGAATTAAGAGTTACCAGGTGTTTCCCTTCTTCCTGAGTTTCAAAGATTGCGCCTTTCAATGCCTGCTCTAAGTATCCGACCAGGTATCGGGCATAGCCCCCAAAAATTTCATCTCCTCCCTGGCCCCCAAGGATAACTTTGACATGCTGGGCTGCAAGCTTGCTGACTCGGTATTGGGGAAACAGACCTGGACCTGCCATCGGTTCATCCATGGCATATATAAGTTTTTCTAAATCTTCAATAAATTCCTGGAACGTTGGTTTAACAGTGAGTATTTCACTATTAATGGCTCCTGCGGTCAGAATGGCAAAGCGTGACTCGTCATATTGTGGGCCTTCCGCAAAATAACCATGAAATGTTTTGATAGGGAAATTTAAGTGGTCTGCTGCCAGGGTTGAAACTACACTGGAATCTATACCACCTGAGAGGTAAGCGCCAAGAGGAACATCACTGCGGATTTGAAATCGGAGACTATCTTCAAGCAATTCTCTTAACCGGTCAATAAAATAAACCTCTGTATGATGTTCATCTATCCTGTAGTCTGTATCCCAGTATCGGACGATTTTTTTAATTTCATTGTCCGAACCGGAAATGTAGCAACCCGGTTCAAGTTTATGGATACCTTTAAATAGGGTTCTATCATCAAGGCAGAATTGAAAAGTTAAATATTCTTGCAATGCTTGATCATCACGTTCCGCAACAATTTCAGGATGTTCCAGGAGTGCTTTGATTTCGGAAGCAAAAACAATTTCATCGGGTAATCTGGTGTAATAAAGAGGCTTGATGCCAAAGTGGTCCCTAGCCAGAAGCCATTTCTTGGTCTGATTGTCGAAAAATGCAAAAGCAAACATCCCGTTTAACTTATCAAAGGCCTTTTCCCCTTCGTTAACAAGCAGCTGCAGGAGCACCTCGGTATCAGAAAATGTTTTGAAACGTATGCCTTTTTGCGTGAGCCATTGGCGCAGTTCGAGATAGTTGTATATTTCTCCATTAAATATCAAAGTATAGCGGCCATCAGGGGTAATCATTGGTTGTTGGCCGCCTTCAATATCAATGATTGCCAGCCGGGTATGCCCAAAAATATAATTGCTGCCAGATTGAAAACCTTCTCCATCCGGACCACGATGCTTTAAGCGTTCCATCATCCTCCTGACTGTTGTTTTCTTGCCAGGTTGACTTGTTTTAGAACCTATCAATCCACAAATACCGCACATATTATTTTTTCCTTAAATTGACATAAATCAAGAAACCAAAGTTTTTATCCAAAAACCGATGCAAAGACTTTGGTATGCTAAATGGTAATGTGCGAGCAGGGAAAAAATGTAAATAAATATCTTCAACTTCAAAATATGGAGATAATAATCTTATGAAACTCTCTTTAGAGTATGATTTACCGATAGGATTTTCTGTACCATCATATAACCTTACTAGCTCGTCTGGATTATTCTCGGAATATATTTTTTCTCTGCCGCGCCCTTTCATTCCTGCTCCAAACCAATTTAGAAACCGCCCAAAGCCTTTTATTAAAGGCCAGAATCTTAAAAAAACATTTCTGTAATAAACTGAAATTGAAGCAGTTCCATCTGGTTTTAAAATTCTCGCTATTTCAGAAATGCAGGCCTGGGTATCAGGTGTATGGTGAATAACTCCCTGGCAGTTAACATGGGTAAATGTGCTATCTGGAAAAGTTATTGACTCAGCATTTTGCTGGCTGAATTCAGCGGTGATCCCATAAATCTGACATCTTTTACGGGTCAGTTGTATAGCATTCTCTGTAAGATCAGCAGCCATGATGTGTTTACAGCCGTGTTTACTCAGTTCTATAACCCAGAAACCAGGACCACAGCCTAGGTCAAGAACATATTCACGGTTTTTTCCGACAGGTATAAAACGGTGATCAAAAGAGCCTGCAAGGCAATCCAATATAGTTGTATTGCGATGCTCCTCAAAAAACTCCAGGCTTCCTGGTTCATACTCAGATTCGCCAGTCCAGAGAGGATTAGATTCCCAGAAGTCTTTCACATCATTTATCGTTTTATTCATAAATAAGTTAAGCTTAGGATGATAAATATTTTTTACCAAAAGTGCTTCTCCAGCCACCCCAGGGCCAATGATACAAAATGGTCATCACCAGGTAACCTAGAGTAGTTATGCTGCTAACCATTTTGCTCTCACTTAACTTCTGGTCATAACGTAACTTGAAAGGTACTTCTGCAAAACGGGCATTTATTAATTTTAATTTGACAAGTTTTTCCAGAGTGCAGGTGAATCCTAGTCCTTTTAGCTGGATAAAATCATTTTGAAAAAAGGATATGGCTTCCTTGACTTTCTCAGCACGATAGGCGCGAAAACCGCAGGAGTATTCTTTTAGTCCTTTTATAGGGAAAAATATCTTCATAAACAGGTTTGCGCATCGGCTGATAAAGGCTCTGTAAGCAGTGACGCCTTCTTGTCCCCCTCCTGGCTCAAAGCGAGAGGCTATAACCACGTCGTAGCCTTCTTCAATTTTTGTAATCAAAGTGGGGATAAACATTGGCTCGTGGGTATCATCACAGTCAAGTCGGATAATTATGTCTTCAGGTGTACTGATTTCTGTGGCTCTTTCAAATAAATCCCTGCTGGTTTCACCCAAGCCTCGATTTATCTTGTGATGTATAACCTCAAGAGGAATCTTTTTTGCAAATTCCTCAAGCATTCGACCAGTGTTATCCTTACTGCCATCATTGCATACTATTACTATGTAAGGCGTTTTGAGACCACTTAATGTTTCGTCAATTTTAGGAAGTAATTGCGGCAATGACTGCTCTTCATTATATGCGGGTAATAGTATTATGATCATAATGTTCTCTCAAAATTGTAAGAATTTTTTGTGCGGCCTTACCATTTCCATAAGGCATAGAGGTCTCTGCAGTAGATGTTTGCTTCAAGTGATGCTATCTTTCGAGAATAGTTGAATAATCAGCTCCGCAAAGACTGTTTGATCCTCTCTAATGTTTACACCCATTCAGTTTCATCCCGTAAGGTGAGGCAGGGAACTCTGTAAAAAAAGCTTTTTTTGGGATGCCTCCGGAATCTGTCAATATGGCTTTTGCGGATATTTCTAAACGTGACATTGCCAGGTAAGACAGTGGTTCTAGCACTTTTATTCCTTGCAAATGATGCTTACACTCAAACTCGGTTATTTTTTTTCTTGTACGAGGATGAAGAGGCAATATTACATCTATGTCATTAGAGATTTTTTGCAGCGCTCTGAAAATACTCTTCAATTTATCTTTATTGGCAGTATTTCCTGCCGGTGGATGGTGCAAGCACATATTTTTTTTCTGAAAGGCCCCAATGGTTTAGAGAGTATGTACTTATGGCTTTATCCATTAAAAATAGAGAGATGTCATATATGACATCTCCTGTATTAAATACTCCCCTGGTGATCCCTTCCTGTGCGAGATTTGTAATAGCTGTTTCCGTGGGGCAGAATAATAAATCCGGCAACCGATCAGAGACAATCCTGTTAATTTCCTCAGGCATTTTCATATTAAATGAACGCAAACCTGCTTCAACATGAGCCACAGGAATAAGTAACTTAAGTGCTGCAAGAGAGCCTGCAAGGGTAGAGTTCGTGTCGCCATACACAACAACTCGGTCAGGTTTTTCTATAATCAATGTTTCCTCGATTTTTTCGAGCATCTGGCCAGTCATGGTACCATGTGATTTGGAATTTATGCCAAGATTATAACCAGGTCTTGGGATAGCAAGTTCTTTGAAGAAAACATCTGACATGTTTTGATCAAAGTGTTGTCCAGTATGAATAATGACTTCATTAATTATATGAGAAGCATTGTCTGCATTGTATTCAGCAATTGCTCTTGATAATGCAGAAGCCTTGATGAATTGGGGGCGTGCTCCAACTATTGTTACTATTTTCATGTTTGCTGATTCTTTAAAGCTTGAATTATTTCTTTAATTTCTTGTACAGGTAAGTATGGATGCATCGGCAAGCTGAAAATCAGTTTGTTTACTACATCCTGCTTTGCCATAATTTCAAGAGTGGTCTTTTTGTTAAATCGGAAACCAGTTTTTCCCATTCACTTTTGGTGAGTACTAATGTTCTTATTTTTCGATCAATATATCGTTCTGTTTTGTGAACAAGATCTATCAAGTTTTCCTGGTCAATATTCCCCACCAATACCAAATCAACAATTCCTGTATCTTTACCTTCGGCATAATCGTCAATTAAGTAAGCTTCTTCCAGATTTCCTAACCGGTCGAGAATTGAATCAAGTATGCGGTCCATGCCTAAAGCCTTTTGGACCATTGACTGTAATTCATTGAAAAGTGGATGTTTTTTATTAGCCTGGTATTGGATTTGCCGCCCGTTTTTGTGGCTTTCCAGAAAGCCAGCTTCGTTCAGTTGCCGGAGTTCTTCGCGCACTTGGCTGGGGGATGCATTAAATTCATCCGCTAGTTCCCGTAGATAAGCATGTCTTTTGGGATTGAGGAAAAGCCGCATCAAGATCTTGATGCGGGTTTTAGAAGTTATGAGGCCTGAAAAGATAGATGTCATATTTGCATTCCGTACTATTTTTTAGAACATAAAATAGAATAGTTTAAGGCAGGTGTCAAGAAAAACTTGAGTATATTAGGCACAAAGCAACAGAGGCATAAAGGTTTAGAGGCGTAAAACAAAAGGCAAAAGGGAAAAGTGGAGACGAGGTAAACTATAATAATGAATAGGTTCAGCAGATCATAATGAAGAACTTATAGGTTTTTCCAAAATCCAGATATACGTGGGGCAGAGCCAGTAAGCATAGTTGGAAATAAATTTAGCAAGTTTATGTTTTGTGCTGCCCGGCCTGAGCATATATTCGGCGCTGAATTTTTCCGGGTCTGCGATTATTTTTTTCGTATAATCGTGCAAAGTAAAACTTCTAACCAGTTTTTGTAAACCAGGAAGCGTCAAATGTTTCTCGTGATAGTGGTTTCCTTTGCCGCTGAGCTTCATATAGAGATGGGCAAAACGACGGGGCAGAATAGAAAGAAAAGGCAGTTTGTAATGCGGTTCGATCAGGCTCATACGGTTGCCGGCCGCAAAGTAGCAGATTCCACCAGGTTTTAATACCCGGAAGATCTCCCTGGTCATTGTTTGGGCATTCGGAACGTGCTCATAGATTTGCGTGCAGATAATAATATCAAAAGTATCATCTGGAAAACTCAACCCCATCAGGTCATCCAGGATAAATTTCAGATTTTTTTTCTGAAATGATTCTTGAGCAAATTGTATAGCTTCCTTATCAATATCAACGCCGGTTACATTCAAAAAATAATCTGTAAGATAGTTATCAATAATGCCAGTTGAAGAGCCAACATCCAGCAGGCTAAGTGAAGATGAGGTTGAATCGCCAAGAAAGTGCTGCAAAACAGCAAGGATGGTCTTGGCTTTTCTCTCTCGAGTCTGGTGCTTGTACATGGCACCATCGACCATTCTTGAAAAATTTTGCTGGTATCCTCTTTCAGGCATATAAATCACTTCGTGTTATTCAAAAACGACAGCATTGCAGATATCAGATTAACCGGTTCTTATTGCAGCACATTATCGTTTAGGATCGTTGCATACCGATCTGCTATTGATTGCCAGTCAAACTGCTGAATCATCCTTTCACGGGCATGATGTTTTAAGCTATTGATCTTTGACGGGTCTTGAAGAACTCTGACCAGTATTTCTGCAATAGCTTTTGGATCTTTTTCCGGCACAAGGAATCCTGTCTCCCCATCCTCGATAATATCAGAAATTCCCCCAACATTGGTGCCAACAACTATGCAGCCTGACATTGCAGCTTCAACGAAGGTGAGGCCAAAGCCTTCAGTATCACCTCCCGCGACAACCACGGAAGGTCCAATGAAAACATCCGCAGAGGCAAAATAGGAAGGCAGTTCATTGTTGGGAACAGCACCAATAAAAACAGCATTATTGGATAAGTTTAAAGATTCAGCTTGTTTTCTTAGTTCCTGATTTAATTCTCCTGTGCCAACTATTAGAAGCTTGCAGTCCGGAATTTTTTCTAAGATTGATGGAAGTGCTTCCAGTAAATATCTAACCCCCTTTTTTTCAGAAAGTCTTCCGACATAGAGGAGAAATGGTCCTTTAATGTCAAATTGTTCCCGAATTCGCGGATCATTTTTATCAGGGTGAAAGAGGATAGAATCAACACCCATTGATATCACTTTTGTATGAACGTCTACTCCATACTTTTGCGTTATTGTTTTTTGAATGTCTTTGCTCACAACCGTCACAATTGAAGCCTTTCTTAGTGCATAACCTTTCAGGGCTGAAGCGAATTTGCCCTGTAGTCCGTATATGTCACCGCCATGAGTAGTTAAAACAAAAGGAACCCCTGTCATTTTATGCGCTATTGTTGAGACAAATCCCTGGGGCAGGATCCAGTGGGAATGAATGATGTCCGGTTTTGTTTTTCTAATGAGTTTCAGCAGTGTGGTTAATTCGGCCAGGATAAAGAAGGGAACAAGCAGGTAAAAGAACCTGTTTCTTTTCAAGGTGGGCAGGATTCCCTCTGAACCCGCAAGTTTTTCATGACTTTTCAAAAAATATCTGAAACGATAGACTTTTATACCCTCAATGTTTTCATGAGGTATAGCACCAGGATAATTAGGTGTTAAAACAGTGATGTTAAAAGTATCGGTTAAGCGTTTTGCCAGTTCAAAAACAAAAGGAGGGTCAGTGTCGTTAGCCCAGCGGGGGAAGGTTGATGTAACAATCAGAAGATTTTTTTTATTCATATTAGAATACTTCAAATATTGAAGCACATATTGCAACAGGATAATTTTTTAGAAATGATAAAATAAAGCTAATAATGACTGTGGATTAGGATATTTTTTGATGATTTTAAGTATGTTGTTGGGCAAAGTTTTTAAACAAACTAAAATAAGGTATAAATAAAGGGCGCTATTGCCGTACCGCTTGTTAAAACAATAAGTAAACCAAAAAGGAGAAGGGTAAGTATTATTGGAAGCAACCAGAATTTCTTTCTAATCTTTAGAAATCCCCAAATGTCTTTAATGAATTCCATAAGTTAGGATCTTAATGTTTAAATCTTGGTAATATATTATTTATCGGGAAATTCTCCAATATAGAAGAACTAGTTTTTAAATGCTTTCGGTCCAAATCTGGAGGGATCTACTGTTTCTAAAATGCCCCCATAAGACAACTTACTGATATCACGCAAATCTACTTTTCTCATATCCTCCTCAGTCCAACCGTTTTCTTCTAAGATCTTTTTAGAAACAACAGGATAGAAAAAATCATTTTTAACCAAGAATGGCAGGTAATTATCGTCCGTAATAGAATTCTTTGCAAAAAAGAATCCATTTAATTTCTCGGGTAATAACTTAACCACCTCTTTTTGAAGAGTCTCACCAATTAATTTATATCCATCTGGAAGGGGATGACCATCTCTATCATGAGGATAAAAATATTGTGATTCTAAAACCCCCTGTTGAATGGGTTCAAGCAGATCTACGTATACTGCCCCGCGTATTCTTTGTAACCTTTCAGCAAGGACTCTAAGATTTTTTTCTTCATCATTCACGAGATCGGTATAGTCAGCACGAGGCTTAATATTTTCGAGCAATATCTTCTTCTTATAAGCTAATTCTTTGGTGGGAATAATAGTAAAAACCAATTTAATTTGGACTTTTTCAGCTATCTTTCCAATTTTTTGAGCTATTTCCCCAATTATTTCATAACCCATCAATACTGCAGGATGATCTCTGTTATTAGACACATATCTAAAATTAGGGGTAAAAATAACATCATTTCCATCATGAAATTTCACTTTCCATTCAACATCCTCTTGGAGTGTTGGGGCATCAGAAGATGTCAACTTAGGATTGAGGCGAAGGGATATCCATCGTTCATCTCCATAAACCTTATTAAATGTATCAATAGCATCGTTACCAGTATAAAAAGCAATTATTACCACCACTGGTTGTAAGTATAAGGCTTTATTAAAAATTTCGAAATATTCCGCCGCCCCCCAACCGCCTACTGACATATTATAGAGCACCGGGGTTGTGTGTGTCATGCTTTTCATCATGCTACTAGGCCAATTTTGTTCAAGAAATACATTGTTTCCGTAGGTTTGACTATCTCCTATAGTTATAATGTCCGCAATATTGGGTACATGTTTATTTCTAAAGCCAAGTATATCGTTTGGCCCCATACCTAAAAAACGGGGAAGCAAAGGTTTGGCCCTCTTAATATAGGGATCTCGAATGATATATTCTTGACTTTCATAATCCTTTGAACGAAAAACTCCTTCAAAAAATGGTGGGACTTCTTTAGCCACACGGACCAACTGCAAATCAACAGGTAGTCCAAGAAGTTGAGGTGCAAACCAACGGACAAGGACAAATGCGATAATAAATGTCAATGAAACTGATACCACTATTAACAGCCATTCTTTTTTCATAACACTTATCCTTTTTTCACGCCCAAGCTAACACTTAACGTTTTGGTAGTCATTATTTTTAATCACCACTAAGCAGCCTTCCTGGCAGTATCGCGGTTGAGCCGAATTTTTCCTGAATTTCATCCAGGGCTTTGTTTATATTTTTTCGCTTCTCTCCTGTCTGTATTTCG
>Ga0209536_100005549_pt1 | contig 19550 bp, 18 predicted proteins | sample DeeMarSeWOR28_12_FD_187461 | JGI IMG/M metagenome (GOLD analysis project Ga0209536, IMG submission 187461) | Marine sediment microbial communities from White Oak River estuary, North Carolina - WOR-2-8_12 (SPAdes) (version 2) | ecosystem: Environmental > Aquatic > Marine > Intertidal zone >...
CACGCCGGCGGAGCGAGCGCAGATGGAGGGCCACACCTGGCTGGGCGCCCTGAAGATCTTCGAGCTTCGCGACCTCGGGGAAGTCCCGCTTCCCAGCATGATCGTGGCATACGAGCACCACATGGGGCCCGGCGGCATCGGCTATCCGGAAGTGGTGCGCCCTCGCGAGCCGTCGATCTTCTCCAGGATCATCGGGGTCGTCGCGGCATTCGACGCAGCTACCAACGAGCGCGCGTACTCGCGTGCCCGCCCTGCAGACGAAGTCCTTCGCGAGTTTCGCGAGAACGAGGCGTTCGGCTTCGACCCGGTCGTGGTGAAGGCCCTCACCAACCTGCTGGGGATCTATCCCACGGGCACCTGCGTCATCCTCGACAGCCGTGAACTGGCGATCGTGCACGCCGCGAACCCCGACCCGTCCCTCGTGCACCGTCCCGTGGTGCGGGTCCTGTGCGACGCGGAAGGCGCCTGGCTCGATCCCGCCCCACTGGTCGACCTCGCCGACACGAGCGATGACGGGCGGCACATGCGCTCGATCGTTCGGGTCACGGATCCTGCCCGATACGGAATCCGGGTGGCCGACTACTTCGCCTGAGTTCGGCGCTCGGCCACCACCAGCGTACGCCGAAGCAGACCCGCCTCGACTCCCTCCAGAAGCCGGGCCTTCTTGGTGAGCTCGTGGTCGTAGACCTCGTCGCCCTCCCCGGCGCGGAGCTGCAGCTCGTGGCGCGCCAACGCCGCGAGGATCGAGCGCAGCGTGTCTCGGAGCTCACCCGTCCAGTCGTGGGACTCCAGGGGCGCCAGCCCCGCTCCGGCCATGAGCTCTTCCAGGGGTCCCGATGCGTCGACCCGCCCGGGGCCGAGCTCGAGCGCGCGACGCCGCTCGGCGTCGCCGAGTCCCGGAGCGACCTCGACCACCACCGCCGCCACGCGTCCACCGCGCTCGAGGACCCGTCTGCATTCTCTCAGCACGGAGAGCTTGCGCGTCAGTCAGCAGAGCACGTCCGCGTGCGTCACGGCCTGGAAGCAGGCGTCCCGAAAGGGAAGGCGCGCTCCGTCGCCACAGACCACCGCGCCCGCGCGCCCGATGTCCCGTCTCCGCATGTGCTCCCTGGCCTCGCGCAGCGCGGTGAGCGGAAGGTCCACGGTCACCAGATCGCAGCCGGACAGCGCTGCGATCCTGGAGCCGGGCCACCCTCGTCCGGCACCGAGGTCGAGAAGGCGATCTCCCGGAGCGAGCACGATCGCCCGCGCGATGCGATCCGCCTGGTCGACCGTGGTATACCCGTTGGGAACGGGAGAACCCAGCGTGTCGCTCCGCACGAGGCGGGCCACGGCGGTACGGAGTCGGCGGTACTTGTAGGCGAAAGCCTCGCTCGAGGCCTGTTCCGTGGCTTCGTCCATGACCGGAAGGTGCGGGCCTCTTCGGGGTATTCACAACCGCATCCGTTTCTCCGCGCACCCGAAGAAAGGGGGCTCAAAGTGCCGGGCCACGCCCAGTCGATCATCATCGAGCGCCCGCTCGGCCAGGTCTTCGCCTACATGGACGACGTCGACCTGGAGCGGGAGTGGCAGCCACACCTCCTGGAGGCGAAGCAGAGCCCCCCGGGGACCACCTCCGTCGGCACGCGACGCAGCTACGTGTCGGAGTTCCTCGGGAAGCGCATCCGTAACACGTACGTCGTCACGGTCTACGAGCCCGAGCAGCGCGTCGTGCTGGAGAGCACGCCCGACTCCTCCGTGCGCGCGAAGACGGACATCCGCTGGGAGCCCACCGAAGACGGGACGCGTGTCACGATGGCCATGGAAGGCAAGCCGACGGGAGCCCTGCGGCTGGTGCCCCGCACCCTCCTGGAAGCGACCTTCGAGAAGGAGGTCCGGGCGACGCTGGCCCGCCTCAAGGACCGGCTCGAAAGGGGGTGATCGGGGACTCGCTGGAGTAAACACTTGACGTCGAGCCGGGAAAGTGTCTTTTCAAATCCCCCTCCCGTCTGCATTATGCCAAGGTTCAAGGATTCCTCCAGACGCATCGTGACGATCCGATGAGCGCACCCACGTACACGACCAGCCAGCTCGCCGAAGCCGCTGCCGTGGGCAGCCAGACTCTTCGCTACTACGAGCGCCGGGGCCTGCTTCCGGAGCCGCCGCGCACGCGGGGAGGGCACCGCCTCTATGGTCCGAAGCACCTCGAGCGGCTGCGTTTCATCCAGACGGTCCAGGATCTCGGGTTTCAGCTCGAAGAGATCCAGGCGCTCCTGACCGTGAAGGAGACTCCCTCCGAGAAGCGGCGTGCCGGAGAGACGATCGATCACTTCCTCGATCGTCTCGACGAGAAGGCCACCGCGCTCGCGGAGATGAGGGCCTCGATCGTCTCGCTCCGGGGTGCGGCGGCGGAGGCGCTTCGGCGGCAGTAGCGCCGCGCAGGCCGCCCGGGCGGCTCAGGTCAGCTGCTCGATCCGCTCCTCGATCGACGCCCACTCGTCCATCGCCCGCTCGACGTCGGTGGTCAGTTCGGTCCGCTCGCTCTCCAGACGGGCGATCTCATCCGGCGAGGTCCGCTCGTAGTAGCCCTCGACACAGAACGTCGCATCGATTTCCCCCACACGCCTCTCCGCGGCCTCGATCGACGCCGTAAGCGCGTCGCGTCGCCGCTCCAGCTTCCGGACCTCCCGCTCGGCCTGCGCGCGTGACGCCGTCTGCGACGGTGGATCGGGCGCCCGCTGCTGCTTCTTCTTCTCGCGCTTCTCGCGGCGTGCCTTGAGCACCACGGTGTCGGCATCGAGGTGGTCGTCGCCCGATGCGTGCACGTACTCTTCGTACGTTCCCGGATAGTCCGTCACGCCTTCGGCCTGGATCTCCACGACTCTCGTCGCCAACCGGCTGACGAACCACCGGTCGTGCGACACGAAGACGAGCGTTCCCGTGTAGCGGCGAAGCTCCTGGACCAGCGCCTCGATAGACTCGAGGTCGAGGTGGTTCGTCGGCTCGTCGAGCACCAGCACGTTGGGCTGCTCGAGCGCGAGCCGGCTGAAGACGAGCCGGGCGGCCTCCCCTCCGGAAAGGGCCCCGACGCGCTTCTTACCCTCGTCGCCCGAGAAGAGCATCAGCCCCATCTGGGAACGGACGAACCCACGGTCCCGCCCCGGGCAGAACGACCAGAGCCACTCCTCCGCGGTCTCCTTCCCGTCGGCGAACGCCTCCCGGTTGTCCTGCGCGAAGTACCCCGGGTGCGTCTCGTAGCCCCACTCGACCTCACCCGCGTCGGGCTGGAGCTCCCCCATCACGATCTTGAGCAGGGTCGACTTCCCGATGCCGTTCGGGCCCATGATCGCGAGACGGTCCCCACGCTGGACCTCGAGATCGACACCGTGCAGGACCTCGTTGTCGCCGAACGCCTTCCGGACCCTCGACACGCGCAGGACGTGGCGCCCGCTCGGCCTGCGGGGCTCGAAGCGGAACGTCGGGTACCGTCGTGAGCTCCCGGGGAGCTCCTCGAGCTCGCCGGCCTTCTTCTCGATCAGCCGGAGCTTGCTCTGCGCCTGCCGTGCCTTGCTGGCCTTGGCCCGGAACCGGTCGACGAACTGCTGATGGTGGGCGATCTCGCGGGACCGGCTCTCGATCTCCTTCTCGCGACGCTCCCGCTCCGAGGCCTTGGCCTCGAGAAACGCCGTGTAGTTGCCCCGGTACAGCTGCACCGTCCCGTAGTCCACGTCGAGGATCCGGGTGCACACGTTGTCCAGGAAGCGGTGGTCGTGCGAGATGACGACGACCGGGCCGGCGAACGTCTGAAGGAACTTCTCGAGCCAGCGGATCGAGAGAATGTCCAGGTGGTTCGTCGGCTCGTCCAGGAGCAGCACGTCGGGCGTCGACGCCAGCACCTGGGCGAGGAGGACGCGCAGCTTGAACCCGCCCGACAGCGTCGACAGCGGCTTGCGGTGGACCTCCGACGGAAGGCCGAGCCCCTCCAGGATCGTGGCCGCACGTGCCTCCGCCGTGTAACCGTCGAGGCGCTGGACGGTCTCCTCGAGCTCGGAGAAACGCTCCACGTCGAACGCCTCCTCTCCGAGCGCGAGCAGCGCCTCCTTCTCCGAGATCGCCGTCCACAGCTCCGGATTGCCCATCAGAGCCACGCCGAGGATCTCCTGACCCTCGTAGGCGAAATGGTCCTGCTGCAGAACTCCGAGCCGGGTCGACCTGGGCACGGAGACGTGACCGTCGGACGCCTCCATGCGGCCGGCGAGGATGTTGAGCAACGTCGTCTTGCCGGAGCCGTTCGCCCCGACGAGGCCGTACCGCTCACCGGGGTTCAGCTGGAACGAGGCACCCGCGAAGAGCGTGCGGTCCCCGAACTCCTTCGTGAGATTCGAAACCGAGATCATGGCTCCGAATACTCGCTCCTACCCGACGGGATCCGGGGGCCGCACTCGGTGATGGTCCGTCACGGCCTGCCAGGCCGCCGCCACGGCGAGGAGTCGCTCCTCTCCGAACGGCAGCGCAGCGACCGTAGCCCCCGCCGGGACCTCGCGGCCGGCCTCTTCGTCCATGACGGTGCCGATCGGCATCCCGAGCACCGGCAGGCCCGTTCCGTCGAAGGGTCCCGTGCCCTCGATCAGCACGACGTCACACTGGGTGAAGAGCTGTGTCTGCATGCGGTGAAGCAGGAGCATGCGGGCCTGCTGGACCTTCACGTAGGTGTCGGCACTCTGGAGCATGCCGTTGAGGAAGCGCGGAAGCCGGTCTCCGAACGCCCGCACGTCACGTCGGAGGTGCTCTACGAAAAAGGCGGTGGGATCCCCGTGCGATCCGCCGAGCGGCGGAGCGGTGAGCTCCTCCCACTGGTCGGGAAGCCGAATCTCGGGAACGATCTGCACGTTGCCGGTCCGCCCGAGCCGATCCACCAGGGCCTGTCGGAGCGCGTTCGCGGCCGGATCCTCCTGGTCGAGGTAGCCCGGCCACAGGCCGATCCGGGTCGGCCATCGGACCGCGGGCCCCGGCCCCGGGAAGGGCGTCGCGGCCCGGACGAAATTCGGGGCCCCGGGAAGACCCAGAGTTCTGGGGTCGTTCGGGTCGGGGTGGGCGATCACCTGCAGGAGGATCGCGGCGTCCAGGACGTCGCGCGCCATCGTGCCGACATGGTCTCGGGTGTAACTCAGGGGAATGACCCCGTGGAGGGACACCCGGCCGAAGGTCGGCTTGATGCACGTCAGGCCCTGACGATTCCCCGGCCCGATCACCGACCCGCCCGTCTGCGTTCCCAGCCCGGCCACCGCGAGGCGAGCAGCGACGGCCGTGGCCGTGCCGGACGAGGACCCACCCGGGCTGTAGCGATCGTCGTCCGGCGTCCACGCGTTTCGTGTGGTCGGCGTGGTGGTCCCGTAGACCTGGGCGCGTCCCCCGGCCAGGTTCCCCATCTGGGCCTTCCCGACCATCAGCCCACCGGCCGCGCGCATCGTCGCGACCACGGTCGCGTCGTAATCCGGCTGGAAGCCTTCGAAGACCCGCGATCCCCCTTCGGTGAGGAGATCCGCGGTGTAGAAGTTGTCCTTCGGAGCGAGACAGGCGCCGAGCAGCGCCGCCTGCGGCCCTTCCGCAGGGACCCGGCGAGCCTCGGCCAGAAGGGACGACCGGCTCGGACGGTCCGCGTACGCCTTGAGCGCTCCGTCGAAGCGCTCGATCCGGTCGACGTACGCCTCCACCAAGGTTTCGGGGTGGAGGGCTCCGCGGCGGACGAGCGCGATCGTCTCGGCGAGGCTCGCCTCGGTGGGGTCCGCCTGCACGCCTTCCCGGACGGGGCCCCGATACGCCTCCAGGGGGAGGGACTCGACCCCGGCCCCGCGGGCACGAACCGCTCCGGATGCCGAGGCGGGGAGCAACGCGCCCGCAGCAGCGGCACTCGAGATCGATGCCATCCGGTCGAGAAACCACCGCCGGGAAACGACGACGTCCTGGGGCGCGCTCACCGGTCGTCCTCCGTCCACCTCGTGAAGGGTGCGGGATACGGCACCGGGAGGTGGAACTGCGGATCGATCTCGAAGTCGGCCGCGACCACGTCCTGGCGGAGGATCTCGCGGGCGTTCTCGAGCAGACGCACCAGATCCATGGGCGCCTCGGGGTCGGACTCCGGCAGGACCGAGACGTCGATCCCGAGCAGCGCGTAGCGCGTGAGGATGTAGCGGTCGAGCTCCTCGTCGGTCGGCTCCGGGGGACGTTCGGACGGCGTTCTCATCGGTCCTCCTGCGGTGCTTCAGGAACGGTGATCTCCAGCGTTTCGAGCCCCTCGGGCGAGCTCAGATCGACGCGGGCGAGCGCGGCCGGAACCAGGACGGTATCGCCCGCGCGCACCGCCAGTGCGTGATCCGCTTCGCCCCAGCGAAGGGTGCCCGCCCCTCGAACCACCATCAGCACCGCACAGCTCCGCGAGGCGAAGGTGTGCGCGCCGGCCCGATCGAGATCCCAGTGGTGAACGTCGAAGTGCTCGCACGACACCAGGTGGCGAACCGTGGCGTCGTCTTCGGCCGACTCCGTCCCCGGCTCGAAGCGACCGGCGTCCAGCGGGCCGAACTCGATGCACTCGAGCGCCTGCGCGACATGAAGCTCCCGGCCGGTGCGGCCCCAGTCGAACACACGGAACGTCGTATCCGACGGCGTCTGCACCTCGGCCACGAGCACACCCGCGCCCAGCGCGTGACACGTGCCGCTGGGCAGATAGTGGCAGTCCCCCGCGCGAGCCGGGACGCCGACCATGAGCTCCTCGACCCTGCCCTCGGCGATCGCCTCGGCGAAGGCCTCCGGGGTCGTTCCGTCGCGGAGACCCTTGAAGATCCTGGCACCGGGCTCCGCGTGGACGACGTACCACGCTTCGGACTTGAGATGAGCCTCCGGATGCTCGGCGGCGTAGGCCGGGGACGGGTGCACCTGCACGGAGACGTTCTCACGCGCGTCCAGGTACTTGAGCAGGAGGGGAAACGCCCAGTCGGGGGAGAGCCGGATCCTGCCGGTGACACGCCCGCCGAAGTCTCGAACGACTTCCCGCAGCGTCCGCTCCCGAAGCGGGCCGTTGCGAATACGTGTGTGAGCCGGCTCGCCGCCACCCCCGGACGGGGCGGTCGCATCGAGGTCCGCGAGCTCCCACGACTCACCGATCCCCGTGTCGGCACCTCCGGGGAGAGCCCGACCGAAGCGCTCGAGCGCGCGCCCGCCCCATACCTTCTCCTTGTAGATCGGCTCGAGCAGGAAGGGATACAGAGCCAAGGCCGCCTCTCCCTCAGAGCAGGGGGTCCAGGATCTCGATCAGGCGATCGATCTCGTCGGCCGTGTTGTAGTGGACCATGCTCACCCGCACAACACCGTCTTCCGCGTCCAGCCCGAGGGCCTCGACGAGCCGTGCCGAATAGAAGTGTCCGTGCCGGATCCCGATATCGTGAGCGTCGACCGCATGGACGATCTCCTCGCTGCGTCGACCATCCACGGTGAAAGAGACGATCGCCACCCGCCTACTTCGATCCGGCGACGGTGACCCGATGACCCGTACGCCCTCCTTGGCGGTCAGGAAGTCGAGAAGGCGGCCCGCCAACGCCTCTTCGTGTCGGGCGAACCGATCGAATGCGCGCTCCAGCGCCGCGCGATCGTAGCCCCCGTCGTCTCGATCACCGCACTCGAGGCCACCTGCCTCCTGGAGGTAGTCCAGCACGCCCATCACGCCGTAGCTCAGCTCGTAGTTCACGTTGCCCGGCTGGAACTTGTACGGAACGTCCGCCTCGTCGACGAAGAAGAAGCCGAGGCCCGGGAGCGCCCGCAGAAGCTCGCTCCGACCGTACAGCACGGCGTGGTGCGGTCCGAACGTCTTGTAGAAGCTGAAGGCGTAGAAGTCGACGCCGAGGGCGCGCACGTCGACGGCACGATGCGGCGCGAAGCCGACGCCGTCCACGCACAGCCAGGCGCCGCACGCATGCACCCGGTCCGCGACGTCGCGGATCGGATTGATCGAGCCGAGGACGTTCGATGTGTGCGTCATTGCGACGAGCCGGGTCCTCGGGCCGAGCAGGGGCCCGAGATCTTCGGGGTCGAGCTCGCCCGTGCGGGGATCGACCCTCCAGTGACGCACCGACGCCCCGAACCTCTCCAGGGCGATCCAGGGCGCGATGTTGGCCTCGTGGTCACCGGTCGTGACGACGACCTCGTCCCCCGGCTGGATGGTCCGACCGAGGCTCTCGGCGAGGGTACGGAAGAGGACCGTCGTCGACGGCCCCATCACGATCTCTTCCGGAGCCGTGGCGTTGACGAGCACGGCTACCGCGCGATGCGCCGCGGCAACACGGTCGGACGCGAGGCGCGATGCCGCGTACGACGCACCGAGCTGGACGTTCGACGTTACCAGGTAGTCCCGAATCCGGTCCAGGACGGGCTCCACGATCTGGGACCCACCGCCGTTGTCGAGGAAGACCGTTCCACGGTCGAGGGCCGGAAAGCGCGACCGAACGGATTCGAGATCGAGCGGTCTCGTCGCCTCCACCTCCTCACCGGGCTCCACGGAGCGGAGTGGCTCGGGCCTCCGGCGCGTGGCCGACTACATGCCCCCGATTCGGTCGCGGATGATGTCCGCCGTCCTCTCGGATCGCGCGTCCGCGATCTCCTCGGCCCAGCGGAGCGCCTCCGGGAGATTCGAGATGTCGACGCCGTTGATCGTCGCCTGACGTGTCCGGACACGCTCGGACCACCGAACCGACTCGATGTCGTCGAGCATCATGTTCAGCGTGATCCCCGGGCTGTCGTGCAGGTTGTCGCTCGCCATCCCCTCGTGGGTCACGCCCAGGTCGCGCAGCACGTTTCGCGAACCCTCCGGGGCCCGGTAGTACTCACCGATGAAGTGCGCCGCGCCGGCGCCTGCCCACTTCTGCGTCAGGGCCTCTGCAACGTTCTGCATCCCTCGCTGATTGCCGCCGCTGTCCCCGATGAAGACGATGTTCTCGAAACCGTGCTGGTGCAGGCTCTCCGCCATGTCCGTGAGCACGGCCTCGAACGTCTCCTGCCGCAGGCTGATCGTGCCGGGGCTGGTCATGTGGCCGCTCGGCGGGTCGATGTCGCCTTCCGGCACCAGCTCCAGCACGGGTGCGCAGAGAGCGTTGCCGAGGTGGGCCGCGATGCGAGGGCAGTTCGCGCGCAGGACGTAGTTGTGCTTGCCGGTGACCAGCCACGGCCCGTTCGGCTCGACTCCACCGGTGGAGATGATCGCGGTCGTCTTGCCCTCGGCAAGCGCATCGCGCACGTCCATCCACGTCATTTCCTCGATCCAGAGCGTCTCGACCGGGGGGAGCGGGTTGGGCGTGTCGGCGCAGTTGTAGACGTTCGCCTCACAGCGCCCACCGCCCATGTCGCGCGGATCCGGCTCGGGGCGCTGGAAGTTCCCTCCCCCGCCGCCCCGGCGGGCCCGGGTCTGGCGCGGCGGCTGCGGCATCGTCCCGCCCGTGGCGACATGACGGCGGACGTGAGCGGCCGTCTCGCGTGCCCTGAAGGCGACGATCTCGCGCGCGATCTCGAGGTTCTTCACCCGGTCGCTGACGTCGACCCCGTTGATCATCGCGTTGCCGGACGCCACACGCTCGGCCCAGCGCACGGAATAGGGATCGTCCGCGAACATGTTCATCGTGATGACGGGGTCGTCGTGCAACCCGTCGCTCTCGGTGCCCTCGTAGCCGCGGAACGCCATGTACCGGGTCACCGTGGCGTAGTCGTAGTACTCCGGCACATGTGCGACGACCGTGCCGTCCCACATCGCGTTGAGCTTCTCGGCCACGTTGCGCATCCCGGCCTGGTTGCCTCCGCTGTCCCCGAAGAGGACGATGTTCCGGAAGCCGTGCATCTTCAGGCTGTGCACCACGTCGGTGAGCATCGCCTCGAACGTCTCCTGACGCATCGAGATCGTGCCCGGGCTCGTCATGTGGCTGCTCGGCGGGTCGATGTTGCCCTCGGGCACGAGCTTGATCACGGGCGCGCACAGCGCATCACCGAGCTCCCGCGCGATGGCATCGCAGTTGGCGCGAAGGACGTAGTTGTGCTTTCCGGTCGCGAGCCACGGGCCGTTGGGCTCCACGCCTCCCGTCGCGATCAGCGCGGTGGTCTTCCCGTCGGCGAGGGCGTCGCGGACGTCCATCCACGTCATCTCCTCGATCCAGACCGTCTCGGGCATCGGGAGCGGGTTCGGCGTATCGGCACAGTTGTAGACGTTCCCGGCGCAGTCACCGCCGCCCATGGAGTCCGGATGGCGCTGCTGCTGGGCTTCGGCCGAGCCCGTCGCGAGCAGGGCAGCCGCGATGGCGAGAAGCGTCGTCTTCATGAGGAGATCTCCGAGAGGCTGGATGGCTGGCAGCACACTGCGGTCCGACTCCCGAACGCGCCAGGGGTGCCGATGCGAGCGAACGGCCGCTACCTCAGGGGCCGCCGGGCCCGAGCGATGCGGACTGGGGCGGTCCGGCGCACATGCTGCTCCACCCCCGCTCACAGGCGAGGGCATAGAGCGCCTCCGGACTCTCCTCGGTCACCGCGCCCTTGCTGCCCCGGATCACGATCGGGAGATCCTCGAACGGGGGATCGGCACGCTCGAAGGACGTCGTGCCGCTCGTGAGGCGAACCACGTTCTCGCAGCCCGCCGAGAATCCCATGGAGCACGCCTGCTGGAAGTCGCCCCGCGCGGACGCCGGGTCCGAGAGACGGCTGGCCAGAACGATGCCTCGCTCGTTGCAGGCCCAGCCCGAGCCTCGAGCGCAGTACACACCCTCCATCTGCACCACGGTTCGGCAAGCCCGGTCGCTGCCGTCGCGGCAGGCCTGCTCCCAGAACGGAAGGTACTGGCCGGGGTGATCGTCCCCGACGCCACCCGTCAGGCTCATCACGCCGAAGATCAGCGCCCACAGGCCGGCGGTCGCGTAGCGTGGCGTCGCCACCCCGAGGGTGCCGAGGACCCTCGCCGGCTCGAGGCGACGGAACACCGGCGCCTCACCCCACGCGTCGATCCTGCGCACCATGAGATTCAGGATCGGGATCGGAAGCAGCTTGTCGTAGAACGTGGGCGCCCCGGTCGACTCGAGTACCGCCGCGAGGGAGATCGTGAACACGGCGTAGAGGACACCGTAGATCACCCTGCCCTGCTCCGTGCGCGGCGACGTGGCCGGGTCGGTGAACAGGAGGTGCATCCCGAGGAAAACCGCGATGGGGATGTAGGCGTCGCGGAAGAAGAAGGTGCCGGTCGCCCCGTAGTACAGGAGGCTCCACGAATAGGCGGTGACCACGGAGGCGATCGTCATCGTCGCCACGCCGAAGAGAATCTGCGCGGGGAGCGTCACCAGGAAGATCGCGACGTAGATCCAAGGCGGGTTGAAGAGCGTCTGGGCGATCTCCAGTCCGAACGTGGCGCTCGTGGTACCGGTCAGAATCAGCGCGAGCGAGAAGACGCTGAGCGGGAACGACGAGGGGTTGAAGATGTGCCTGCGGCGACCGTCCCGCTCCCAGTGGATGAACCCCTTCGCGGCGAAGCCCAGGGCCACGATCACGAACTGCCAGTAGTACCAGTCCGGACGGAACCAGAGGAAGAAGTTGATGCTGAGCAGAATCGGGAAGGGCCCGAAACCGATGTGGTAGTCGTCTCGGCGGGTCCACTGCAGCAGGGCGTCGAAGCCGAACGCGAACAGCAGCTGACCGAGCAGAAGCGGCAGGTTCTGATACACCCCGGCCACGTGCCAGCCCCAGAACAGCATGAGGCTGCCCTGCGCGCACATCTGGAGCCAGTGCGGCGTCTTGATCTCGGTCTGGATCGTCAGAACACGGTTCGACCGCGCGGCCGTCACTCCGAGGAGGAGCGACCCGACGACGAGAACCGCGGCAGCCGCGAAGAAGCTGCTCTTGACCACCGGGTGGTTCGCCACCTGCGGGAAGATGGCCGTGCACGCCGCCAGACCGACCGCGAACCCGACGGGGACCAGCGCAGCCGCGGCGGTGGGAAGCCGCTTGGGAATGACAGGATCTCCTTTCAGCCCGTACCTCAGATCCGCCCGAAAGGTACGAACGCCGCCCCGCGCGGGGGAGTGGTCCCGCCCTCTTCGAGCGCCCACGGAAGACCGCTTGCGCCCCTGCGCCCCGCGTGCACTATACCGATCCCTTTTCCATGAACCGACGCACCTCCATGGCTCCCGGATCTCCCTTCCGCTTCCTCTTCTGCATCGTCGGTGTGCTCGTCCTGACGGCCGATCCCGCCGCGACCCAGGACCCCACCTCCGCCCCTCCGCCGGACCTCGAGGCCCATCTCTCCGGGCTCGAGTTCCGTGAGATCGGTCCGGCCCTCATGGGCGGCCGGATCTCCGACCTCGCCGTGGTCGAGGCGAAGCCCCAGGTGTTCTACATCGGAACGGGCACCGGCGGCGTGTGGAAGACGGAGAACCACGGCACGTCGTGGACGCCGTTGTTCGACGACCAGCCCACGAGCTCGATCGGAGACGTCACGGTGCACCAGGCCAACCCGAACCTCGTCTGGGTCGGCACCGGCGAGCCGCAGAACCGGCAGTCCTCGCCCTGGGGCAACGGCGTCTACAAGTCGACCGACGGCGGGGCGACGTGGGCCCATATGGGTCTCGAGGCGACGAAGCACATCGGGCGGATTCTGATCCACCCCCGGGACCCCGACGTGGTGTACGTGGCCGCGGTCGGAGACCTGTGGGCCCCGAGTCCGGAACGGGGCGTCTACAAGTCGACCGACGGAGGCGAGACGTGGGATCTCGTGCTCCACGTGGACGAGCACACCGGGGCGATCGACCTCGCCATGGATCCCGCCGACCCCCAGACGATCTTCGCCGCCATGTATCAGCGGCGCCGCACCGGCTTCGGCTTCAACGGCGGCGGGCCCGGCAGCGGGTTGTACCGGACGTACGACGGCGGGGAAACCTGGACCGAGCTGACCGACGGCCTCCCGGAAGGCGACAAGGGACGCATCGGCATCGACGTCTTCCGTGGGAACGGCAACGTGGTGTATGCACTCGTGGAGGCCGACAAGCGGGGCGCCGACGACGGGTTCGGCGGCGGGGGGGGCAGTCGCAGCGGCCTCTTCCGCTCCACCGATCGCGGCACGACGTGGGAGAAGATGTCGGACACGAATCCGCGTCCGATGTACTACTCCCAGGTCCGGATCGACCCGGGCAATTCCGACCGCATCTACGTGCTGGGGAGCGCCCTGATGGTGTCCGACGACGGGGGACGGACGTTCCGTAGCGACGGCGCAACGCAGATCCATGTCGACCATCACGCCCTCTGGATCAACCCGGCCGACCCGGACCACCTGATCCTGGGAAGCGACGGTGGGGTCTCGGCCTCGTGGGACGGGACCGGGCACTGGCGGATGTTCGACAACATCGCGCTGGGGCAGTTCTACACGATCGCCTACGACATGCGCGACCCCTACTACGTGTGCGGCGGGCTCCAGGACAACGACCCCTGGTGCGGGCCCTCGAACACCCGGTCGTTCCACGGGATCCGCAACCAGGACTGGTACGAGACCGCCTACGGGGACGGCTTCTGGACGGTGGTCGACCCGACCGACTCGACGATCGTGTTCTCGGAGTCCCAGAACGGGAACATGAACCGGTACGACCTGATCACCGGCGAAAAGACGCCCATGCGACCGATCACCGGCCCGCGCGAGAACGGCGACACCGCCAAGGAGTACCGCTTCAACTGGAACAGCCCGCTCCTGATCTCCCGGCACGATCCGGCCACGATCTACCTCGGGGGGAACTACCTCATGAGATCCCGCGACCGCGGGATGTCGTGGGAGGAAGTCGGGGGCCTCGACCTGACCCGGCAGATCGACCGGGACACGCTGGAGATCATGGATGTGCCGGGCTCGGAGCCGATGATGTCGATCCACGACGGGATCTCGACGTACGGCAACCTGACGACGGTCGCGGAGTCCCGCTTCACGCCGGACGTGATCTGGGTCGGCACCGACGACGGCCTCGTTCAGGTCACGCGGGATGGCGGCGACACGTGGACCGACGTCACCGGCAACATCCCGGACCTGCCCGAACGCACGTACGTGAGCCGGCTCACCCCCTCGGCGCACGAGCCGGCCCGTGTCTACGCCACCTTCGACGGGCACCGGAACGGGGACTACGCGGCGTACGTCTACGTGACCGACGACGACGGCGCGACGTGGAGCCGGATCGACGACGGGCTGCCGGACGGATGGTCGGTCAACGTGATCACGGAGCACCATCGCGCGGAGAACCTGCTGTTCGTCGGTAACGAGATCGGCGTCTACGTGTCGATCGACCGGGGCGCCGGCTGGGCGCGCCTCAAGGCCAACCTCCCCACCGTCCCGGTGGACGACATCGCGATCCATCCGCGCGAGAACGACCTGATCCTCGGCACGCACGGGCGGAGCGCGTGGATCATGGACGACATCGCTCCGCTCGAGCACCTCGCCTCGCAGCCCGGCGTCCTCGCGCAGGCCGGCGCGGTCTTCCCGATGAAGAAGTCCATCATGTGGGCCCAGAAGGGAGACTGGCCCTTCTACGGCGCGACGTACTCGGCGGACAACCCGCCGCGGGCGGTCCGGGTCCGCTATCACCTGCGACAGGACATCGCACCCGAGACCGTCGAGGCGGAGCATGCGGATGCGACGGCGGAAGAGGGCGTGGCGTCGTCCGAGCCCGATGCCCCGGCGGCGTCGGAGACTGGCGATGACGAAGCACCCGGTCCGGACGAGGAGCCGCCGGTCGTGGAGCTCCGGGTCCTGGACGCCTCCGGAGACCTCGTGCGCACGCTCGAGGGGCCGGGCACCGCCGGCGTCCACGAAGTCCTGTGGGATTGGCGATACGATGATCCCTACGAGGCCGACCCCGGTGACGCGCCCGGTGGCGGACGGTTCGGGGGGACGCCACGAGGCCCGGTGGTGATGCCCGGCACGTACACGGTTCGCCTCGTCGTCGAAGGCGAGACCTTCGGTTCGACCGTCGAAATCGAAGCCGATCCACGGCGGCCGATGACCACCGCCGACCGCCGAGCGCGTCAGGACGCGCTCATGGCCCTGCACGAGCTGGCGAAGCCGCTGAACGATGCGCGGGGAGGGGTCCGCAGGCTCGAAGACCAGATGGATGAAGCCGGGCGTCTCCTCGGCGATCACCCGACGGCCCCGGACTGGCTCTCGGAGGAGCTGGATTCGATTCGGGCCGAGATCGACGCGATCTCCGAGGGCCTGCAGGAAGCTCGGCGCTGGGCCGGCGTGGCCTCGGCGATCCAGGGGTCGTCCACGCTGCCCACGGACGATCAGCTCTGGCAGATCGATGCCGCCTGGGGGGCGGTCCCCCCGCTCATCGAGCGCCTGAACGGCCTGATCACGACCCGCATCCCCACCTTCAACGCCGGACTCGACGCCGAAGGGGTGCGCCCCGACCCCGGCCCCGCGGTCACCGTTCCACGCCGATCTCGATGACACGGATCCCATGACGAGGCAGGAAGAAGACACGCATCCCATCCGCATTCCGGCCGGCGAGGTCGAGCTGGCCGGCGACCTCGGGATTCCGCCGGGGGCGACGGGCATCGTGGTCTTCGCCCACGGGAGCGGCAGCAGCCGGCTCAGCACCCGAAACCGCGCCGTCGCGCGCGGACTGCGAAACGCCGGCCTCGCGACGCTGCTCTTCGATCTTCTCACGGAGGACGAGGAGCGCGTGGATGCCGTGACGCGGGAGCTCCGCTTCGACATCCCGCTCCTCGCGGAGCGGTTGGTTCAGGTCACGGACTGGCTGTTGCAGGAGCCGCGCACCGCAGCCCTCCGGATCGGATACTTCGGAGCCAGCACCGGAGCGGCAGCTGCGCTCGTGGCGGCCGCACGGAGGCCCGATTCGGTCCACGCGGTCGTTTCCCGAGGCGGACGACCGGACCTGGCGGCGGACGCCCTCGAGCACGTGCGCGCCCCCACGCTGCTCATCGTCGGCGGCCTGGACGTGCCGGTCATCGCCATGAACGAGGAGGCCCTCGCCCGGATGGAGGTCGAGAAGACCCTCGAGATCGTGCCCGGCGCGACCCACCTCTTCCCGGAGCCCGGGGCCCTGGAGAAGGTGGCCGAGCTGACGGCCGACTGGTTCACGAGGACGCTTTCCGGCTGAACGTCAGCTCCCCGCGCGGGCGAGGATCTCCGTCACCTCGTGGTCGCTGACGGGAGAGAAATCCCGGTACCAGGCGCCCACCGCGAAGAAGGGCTCGGGGGTCGACAGGCACACCACCTCGTCCGCCTCGCGCTCCAGGACACGGACCGTCTCGGTCGGCGCAACCGGACAGGCGAGAACGGTACGTCGGACGCCCCGCTCGGCGAGGGCCGCGAGCGCGGCTCGAACCGTTGCGCCCGTGGCGATCCCGTCGTCGACCAGTACAGCGGTGCGACCTTCGACGGGGAGCGGCGGCCGTCCCCCCAGGAGCGCCTCCTCACGCCGTTCGAGCTCGCCCCTCTCGCGTTCGATGACGCGATCCATCGCATCCTTCCCCAGGCCGGCCGCTCGAACGATCTCTTCGTTCATCACTACGATCCCGCCCGTGGAGACCGCACCGAAGGCGAGCTCCGGCTGCCACGGCACGCCGAGCTTCCGAACGAGCACGACACCGAGCGGCGCCCCGATCCCGCGGGCGACCTCCTCGGCGACGGGGACCCCGCCGCGGGGAAGCCCGAGCACCACACACTCTTCTCCCTCGACGGAGCGCGCGACCGCCTCGGCCAGTCGTCGACCTGCCTCCCGTCGGTCGTTGAAGACCCCGGCCCTCCCCGTGACGCCGTTACCCATGAAGGGCGGGTCTGCGCTCCTGGCTTCGAACGAGGGCACCGATGGCCTCCACCTCCTCCGTGAGGAGCTCGAGGAGGTCATCGAGGGAGAGAATCCCGACCAGCTTGCCCTTCTCGTCGGTCACGACGGCCCGTCGCACCGACGCACCCGCCATTCCGCGCAGCGCGGATTCGATCGCGGTCTCCTCGCCGACCGAGTGAATCGGCTTCGACATGATCTCCGCGACGGTGGTCACGTTCGGGTCCAGTGCCGGCGCCACGAGGCGAACGGCGATGTCCCGATCGGTCAGCATCCCGATCGGGCGCGACGCTTCATCGACGACGACGACCGTCCCGACATGATGCTCGGCCATGCGTCTCGCGGCCTGGCGGACGGACTCGTCCCCCGCTGCGGTGTGCGTGACCCGAGTACAGATCCTTCCAACAGACATGACGCCCCTCCGATTCCCTGAGTACAGACTTCACCCCTTCACCACCCCGAGGACCCCGAGACGCGCGACCTTCCGGGCGATCCCGGAGCGCTCGACGATGTCGACCACGTGATCGACGTCCTTGTAGGCGTGCGGTGCCTCCTCGGCCAGCTCCTTGAGCGACGGACAGCGTACGACGATCCCGCGGCCCGTCAGCTCGTCGCGCACCTCCCTGCCGTGACGCATGCGTCGAGCCTGCCCGCGCGACATGCGCCGCCCCGCACCGTGACAGGCGCTCCCGAACGACAGGTCCAGCGCGCCGTCCCGGCCCACGAGCACGTAGGAGCCCGTGCCCATGCTCCCCGGAATGAAGACCGGCTGGCCGACACCCCGATAGGCCTCGGGCGTCTCCGGGTGACTGGGTCCGAAGGCCCTCGTCGCGCCTTTGCGGTGCACGCACACCGACCTTCCGCCGTGCTCCTCCACCTTGGCGATGTTGTGCGCCACGTCGTAGACGAGGGTCAGCTCGGCGTCGCTCCCCAGCTCCTGGCGAAACGCCTGACGGGCCACGTGCGTGATCGTCTGGCGGTTGCACCACGCGTAGTTGGCGGCCGCGACCATGGCCCCGAAGTAGGCCTGACCGGCTTCCGACGAGAACGGCGCGCACGCGAGCTGCCGATCGGGCAGCCGAATCCCGTACCGCTCCATCGCTCGATCCATGCGCTTGACGTAATCCGTGCAGACCTGGTGCCCCAGGCCCCGCGACCCGGTATGGATCAGGAGCGCGACCCGGTCTTCCTCCAGGCCGAGCACCTCGGCGGCGTTCGGATCGAGGATCCGGTCGACCCTTTCGAGCTCGACGAAGTGGTTGCCCGAGCCCATGGTGCCGAGCTGACGCCGCCCGCGATCCCGCGCGCGCTGGGATACCCCCTCGGGAGACGCGCCGGGCAGGCACCCACCCGATTCGGTATGCGCGAGATCATGGTCCGTGGCCATCCCTCGCTCCTTCAGGAAGCCGCACCCCTCCGAGAACACCCGGTCGAGCTCGTCGTCACTCATCTCGAAGCGGCTCTCACGACCCGCCCCGGCGGGGATGCTGCGGCTGAGCTGGTGGACGACGGCCTCGATTCGATCCGAGATGTCTCGTGCCCGGAAGGGAGACACCAGAAGCCGCACACCGCAGTTGATGTCGTACCCGACCCCGCCGGGTGAGATGATCCCGTCCGAGGTGCGAAATGCCGCGACACCTCCCACGGGGAACCCGTAGCCCTCGTGCACGTCCGGCATGGCGTACACGGCATCGACGACCCCGGGCAGGGTCGCCACGTTCATGAGCTGCTCGAGCGATCGGTCGGAGGTGATCTGCTCCAGGAGTCGGCGGTCGGCGTAGATGCGTGCCGGCACCAGCATGTCGGCGCGCGCTTCGCGCGGGATCTCGTACTGGGTCTTCGAGACCTCGCGAAGCCTCGGGGTTGGCGAAACGGCGGCGTCCTTCATATGTCCAGCGTCACCTCGGCTTCGAGTCCGCGCTCCGTCTTCCGCACCACCGCACCATGCAGCGTGGCCGCCTTGACCAGGACGAACGGCTCGGTCAGGCGCATCGGGGTGGCTCGGACGAGCACACCGCCCTCGTCGGCCGCTTCGACGTCGACCTGCGCGGGAAGCCACGCCTCGGCTTCGCCCAGGTACACCAGCTCGTTGAGCCAGTCCACCAGAAGCGCCGCTCGATCGGGAGCGTCCAGACGGAAGTCGCGCGCCTCGGTGGTGATCGGCCCTCGGATCCGCTCCGGGACGAGCTCCACGAACGCTCGCGTCGCCTCTTCGATCAGTGCCTCGAAGGAAGGGCCACGAACGCGCAGCGTCATCTCGGACGTGTGCTCGACGTGCTCGTGCCCCCTCGTCTCGCTCTCCGAGGAACGGGCACGCTCGACACGCACGCTACACCTCCACGCCGTTGCGGGCAGGTGCGAGCCCGTCGACGTCGTCGACCGGGATCGTATCGAAAGATCGCCCCCCACCCCTGCCCCGACAACGACCGCCCCCGGCCGTATCGGGGGCAGGCCGCGGAGTCAGCCGAGGGATCAGCCGCGCTGTCAGCCGAGGAGCCAGTCGGGCTGGACGAGCAGGAGGAAGCCGAGCGCGCCCATGACCACCCCACTCAGGAGCTTCAGCCCTCGGGCCTCGCGCTGCTGCAGGCGGCGGTGGCTCAGCGTGACGATCGCGATCGTCAGCATCATCGCGTCGTCGAACATGTAGAACACGTTGTAGAGGAGCAGATAGCCGTGGTACGCCCATCCCGACAGCTCTCGCAGCGTGAGGATCCGGGT
>Ga0209536_100005550_pt1 | contig 19548 bp, 18 predicted proteins | sample DeeMarSeWOR28_12_FD_187461 | JGI IMG/M metagenome (GOLD analysis project Ga0209536, IMG submission 187461) | Marine sediment microbial communities from White Oak River estuary, North Carolina - WOR-2-8_12 (SPAdes) (version 2) | ecosystem: Environmental > Aquatic > Marine > Intertidal zone >...
GTGGTGCTACCTCTACAGGAACACTGCCAATAAATGGCGCGAATCATGCGCGTTGTAGAGTAGCCTTCCCGTGGCCTGGATTACGAGAATATTTTTGGGTAAAGTCCTGGCTAATTCCAGCCGGCAGCAGGCAGCATAAAGACAGAGGACAGCTGGGAGGCAGTTAATGAGAGAATGAGAAAATTACTAGAAATACCCAAACTGCCATCGATTTGCCGGTTACCGTTCACGATTTACCATGTACCATTTGCAGGTTTTAACGAATTCACTAATCGACTAATTGCGACTGTTCAATAATTCAGTCTTTGCATGTTTTGTAGCTTCGATTTGCCTGGATCCCCGCCGAAGTCTATCCCGCACCTGATGCGGGACCAGGATGACGGGCGATTACGCGCAATCGTCATTCCCGCGAAGCTTGTCCACGACCCTGATGGGGAAGCGGGAATCTAGGGCATAAAGAGACTTTTACCGAGAATTTCTTTGGGGTGACTATCTAAAACATAGTGTGGTAGGTAATTGATTTATCAGTCTAAAAAAATATTGAACAGTCTCAATGAATAAAGTATCCAGTTATGTTACGTTGCCAGAAGAGTGTTTGATAGTGACGATGCGGCATGCACTTTGCTTCTTGCATTCTCAACACAAGCCAAGAGGAGTCTTATGAAAGAGCAGCTAATCCAGAAAATCAGAGACCACAAGGCCCTGGTTGGGATTGTGGGACTTGGCTATGTTGGTCTTCCCCTGATGCTGCGTTTTACCGAAGTGGGATTTCCCACGCTAGGCTTTGATATTGATAAAAGGAAGGTGGACAAGCTCAAAAAGGGTGAAAGCTATATCGGTCACATTCCCTCGTCAGCCGTTGCCGAGAGGAGCAAGGAGGGGGTTCAAATTGCAGCAGGGAAAACCGTGCCCCTTTTCGACGCTACAAACGACTACAGCCGTGCTGCAGAAGCCGACGCCCTAATCCTCTGTGTTCCCACCCCGCTGAGCAGGAACCGTGAACCCGATCTATCTTACGTGCGCAACACGGTAGGTTCACTTCTGCCACAATTGCGCCCTGGCCAGATAATCAGCCTCGAGAGTACCACCTATCCTGGCACAACTGAGGAGGAAGTGCGGCAGAGAATCGAAGAAAGCGGTCTTGTCGTGGGTAAGGAAATTTTTTTAGTCTATTCCCCGGAGAGAGAGGATCCGGGCAACCCCTTGTACAATACCCAGAACATCCCGAAGGTATGTGGTGGCTCAACCGTTGATTGTCTCGAAGTCGGCCTAGCCCTTTACAGGGAGGTGGTTGCTCAGGTGGTGCCCTTGTCCTCCACCCGGGCAGCCGAGTTGACCAAGCTCCTAGAAAACATCTATCGGGCGGTGAACATTGGGCTGGTAAATGAACTCAAGGTCGTGGCGGACCGCATGGGAATCGACATCCGCGAGGTTATCGAGGCTGCGGCCACCAAGCCTTTTGGCTTCACCCCGTTCTATCCGGGGCCGGGATTGGGAGGACACTGCATTCCCATTGACCCCTTTTACCTGACTTGGAAGGCAAGGGAGTACGGAATCAACACGCGCTTCATAGAACTGGCCGGGGAGGTCAACGCGGCCATGCCCCACTGGGTGGTTGGCAAAGTGACTGACGGTTTGAATGAAAAAGGCAAGTCGGTGAAGGGGGCAAAGATTCTGGTTCTCGGTCTTGCCTACAAGAAAAATGTGGACGATCCTCGGGAGTCTCCGGCCATGGAGATCATGGAAATTCTTAGGAGCAAAGGTGCTGAGTTGAGTTACAGCGACCCCCATGTCCCGGTATTTCCCCCCATGAGAAAACACAAATTTGAACTCACATCTGAGGTGCTAACCCCTGAATTGCTCAAGAAGATTGACTGTGTTCTTTTGGTTACCGATCACGACGACTTCCCCTATGATCTTATTGCCGCACACGCCGAGATGATCGTGGACACCCGCGGGGTGTACCGAAGTGGTGAGGCTAATGTGATAAAGGCCTAGCCCGTGTATTCCATGGATTGCTGGCGCGAGACTGCGAAGATGGGCGCCCCTGCCCGCCGTCGCGAGTCCGCCCGGCACCTGCCCGCTCGTGCCTCGCAGTGGCAGGCGGGTCGCAAGGATTCAGCCGGGGCGGGCGGGCCATTTGGCAAACCAGTGGAACAGGAGTACATCGCGGGATTGGCCCCCAGGGAAAAAATGGATCTATCACTTTTGGGACGGATTTTGCATATTAATCCCCGTGCCTTGTGAATGGTCCCCTGGCGAGACGACGGATGTGGCCGTGCTTCTCTCCGAGCTGAAGGCTCTACCCTCCGGAGTGTAGTCCCCTGCGAAACGGAGTCGCGGGGGAGGCCGTGGTCCCCGGCGTGGGCCCCAACATTTTGCGGATGACGAAATGAGAAAGAAGATCGTTCCTATAGTACTCGCGATTGTGATCTTGCTTGTTTTACTTGCGGTAATAAACCCAGGATTTCGTGAGAAAATACAAGTGGTAATAGCCTATATAGGTAACTGGTTGGGAATAGATTGGGGATCTATTCGAGGGTTGCGGAGCGCGTAATTAATGCTTTGCCACTATTGCATTCGACGGCATCTGTAGGGATGGGCATAAACCTTGCAATTTAGAATTATTTGCTAACCCCAGAGATCTTAGCCAGGATAAGGATCGACAATGTTGCAGAGAGCAAAGGAAAAAACTTCCAAAGAAAATAGTGCACCGACCAAAGGCAAAATTTTCAGAAGTCCATTCAAAGCGGTAGAGACTACTATTGTTTCCCACAGCTGTAATTTCCAGGGCACTATTGAAACAGAGGGCAACCTCATTGTCTATGGTACGGTGACAGGTATGTTACGGTGCGGTTCTCTAGAGATTCTGCCAGAAGGCGATGTGGATGCGAACGTAGAAGCCGAAAACGTTAGTGTGGCAGGAAAATTTCAGGGAGAAATGACCTGTAATGGCAAATTGAACATTTTGAGCACGGGAAAAGTGATAGGACAGATAGCATATGGAAGGCTATCCATAGAATCGGGGGGACAATTGGCCGGCAACCTTACACGATCCAAATCAAAAGCCAGGACAGTGCTGCCACTGTACGAGGAGATTAATCAATCTTGACCGCACCAACTCGGGCGGCATCGCCACCTCGTTTCATGGACTTGGTCTTTTTGTTGTCCCTGGGGTGTATCGGCCTCCAGGTAACAGTTTCTCAAACATGCATTTTTAGATACAGCAGCAACTTCAACTGACTAGTTAAACGAGTGGATCTGGAAGTTTTTGTTTATTTAACTATTTGATAAAATTAAACTAATTGTCATATTTGCAGATGTGGCATGGTTTTTCCATTACTTGCACAAAGGTCTTTCAACAGACAGACGAAGGAGGAAATATCGTGAGACGCATAACCTTACTTCTTTTTCAGCTCTTTTTAGGCCTTTTTGCCGGATACGCTGTGGTCTACGATGTCCCCAACGAGTATCTGATTGTTCCCCTGCTCTGTTTGGTTTGTATGTTTTTCCTCGGAAGGCATCAACAGTCTTCTCCAAAAGGAAGCCAAAAGAAATTGGTGCTTGATGGGTAGTCCATTTTCTGGCCGTCTGTTGAGGGGTTCTTGCTGCTCTATAAAATTGGGACATACATGATGGTTTACGAGAGCGATAGACGCAGATTTGAACGCATAGAGGTCAAATGGCCCACTATCGTCATCACCTCCGACGGACAGTTTACAGGAGAAACCAAGAGCCTCAGTCAGGTTGGAGCATCTTTTTACTGTCGAGAGTTGCCACCCATAGGGCAAGAATTTCGGCTGGAAATACAACCTCCCGGTCATCAGCCCATACTAGTATCAGTAAAATCAATATGGGCGATGGAACAAGTCCCTCTAGAAAATTCAACTCTTTTCATAGTGGGTGGTGAATTTGAGTATATATCGGAAGCAGACGCTGAGTTTATAGGCAATTTGATTGCGCAGCAGAAATATAAGGATGGTGAGAGCAAACCAGAGGGTGAAAAAGCTTGATAAAAAAATGAAATGTTCTGGGTAATCTTTTCGAGGACCTAAGACCTACCACAGCCATGACGACATCATATGTAGACCGGTAAGATCCTTCCTTATCAAACATTCCCCTCTTCTCCCCACCGGCATTTGATTCTGGACAAAGGGAGCAACATTGCTCGGTGGAGTTTCCTTTTGTCCCTCCACTCTTCACGCTCCTCTACCCACAGTCAGTCCTGTGCTCAGCGAGAGGGGGCTTCTTTTGCCAAGGACTGCAGAAAGACAAAATTGTCTATCAACTTTTTTTGTACTTGGCATTTTGTTTGCATAAAAAAAATGTGAGCATATCGCTCCCATAATGTTCCCTCCCTTTTCTCTTTCCCCCATCGGTTTTGGTGTGGTTGAACCGATGGGGATTTTTTTTGGCACTTACTTGACCATTTGACTATTTGACTACTTTGCGATTAGAATTCCAACGAAATTTAGTTTTGGAGTAATAATGAGCCAGCAGCTAGTAGAGCACATTGGTAATCTTAGAAAGAGGCTCAAGGCGATTATTCTTGCCCACAACTACCAGCGGCCGGAAGTGCAGGATATTGCAGATTTCACCGGGGACTCCCTTGAGTTGAGCCGCAAGGCGGCCGGAACCGACGCTGAGGTGATTGTTTTTTGCGGCGTCCATTTTATGGCTGAAACCGCCAAGATTCTCTCACCGGACAAGACTGTGTTGCTCCCAGACGAGAAAGCCGGTTGTCCCATGGCGGACATGATCACCCTGGAACAGCTGGAGGCGGAAAAGGCCAAATATCCAGGAGTCCAGGTGGTCTGCTATGTAAATTCCAGTGCTGCGGTAAAGGCGGGCTCAGATATCTGCTGTACCTCTGCTAACGCCATACAAGTAGTAAAAGCTGTCGAAAAGAATCGGCCGATCCTTTTCGTTCCGGACCAATACCTCGGTCACTATGCCATGAGCAAGACAGGTAGAGAAATGCAACTCTGGCCCGGCTATTGTCCAACCCATGTGAAAATAGGGGTTGCCGATGTGAGAAGAGAAAAGGCCCGCTTCCCTGGTTGCAAGGTTGTGGTTCACCCCGAGTGCCGTCCCGATGTGATCGACGAAGCGGATGAGGCTCTAAGCACCAGTGGTATGATTCGCTATGCAAGATCATATCAGGGAAATACGCTAATTGTTGGTACGGAGATCGGGATTCTACACCGATTAAGAAAAGAAAATCCTGCAGTTACATATGTCCCAGTGACCGGGCGTGCCGTCTGTCCCAACATGAAGCGCATTACCTTGGAGAAAGTTCTCTGGTCCATGGAGGGTATGGGCCCTGAAATAGAAGTGCCAGAGTCCATAAGACAGCGGGCCTTGGCAGCGGTGGAAAGGATGCTGGCGCTATAGAGCGCAGCAGGCAGGCAGTCCTTCGGCCCATCCGACTGCGCACAGGGTAAGCTCTGACCGGACGAGCACGCAGCGCTCAGATTCGATAGGTTCTCCAGACAGACATGACAAACCCTAGCTGAGCGAACGAGCCCTTGGAAAGGGGACATGATTGTCGTCTACGCCTCCGATCTTCATGGTAACAGGAAGCTCTATGCAGAACTGTTTGAACTGGCAGAAGAGAGAGGGGCCCAAGCTCTCATTATTGGCGGCGACATGCTTCCCCTGCAGGGTTCTTTTCAATATTCCCTTCTAGAGCAAAAGGATTTTATTTTTTCTTACCTAGAGCCCAAGCTCAAAGGTTTTCTCTCCAAAGCTCCGCAAGCCACTGTCTATGCTATGCTTGGCAACTATGATTGGGGTGCGAGCAATACCCACCTTGAGAGTCTAGAAAGAGAGGGTATGATCCGTTTGGTTCATGGTCAAAAGCATGTCCTACGAGAAGATTATGAATTGATCGGTTATGCTCACGTGCCACCTACCCCTTTCATCATAAAGGATGGCGAACGGCGAGATTTACGACGAGATTCCGCGGAGCAGCAACGGTGCACTGCTTGCTGCAGCGGGGGAGGTAAGATTATTGTAGTTGAGCCGGGGCAGTACCTAGCAGGGATGAAATCGATTGAGGAAGAACTGGAAGAGCTGCCGGAGGCCAGAAAGTCTGGCAGTGCAGTCTATGTAATGCATAGTCCGCCATTCAACACCAATCTGGACAGGCTATTCGACGGCCGGTGGATTGGGAGCTGTGCTATAAGAGTGTTTATCGAAAGACACCAGCCCTACTTGACCCTGCATGGACATATCCATGAGTCATCGGAGATAAGCGGCCACTACTGGGATCGGATTGGCAAGACAATCTGCATCAATCCGGGGCAGTCAACCGAGGAACTCTACGCTGTTTTCTTTGAACTCGAAGATATATGCACCACCCTAGAACACACCGTTTTTGGAAGAATGACGCAAGATGCATAGAGCCATTTATCATTGCTCATTTCTCATCTCGCATTGAAGGGCACGTGTAAGAGGACATTTCATCACAATGAGAAATGCGAAATGGAAAATGTGAAATGCTACATGGAGTGGGTGCACTCTAGTCAAAATGACTTACAAGTGAACCTCTCATGCCACTGCCCATAAGAGCAAAAGAATTTTTGAGTCCCCGTTATTGGTGGCGGGAGTTTTGGCGACAGCTCAGAGAACTGCGTGGTAAACCCCATGAGATAGCCCTGGGGATGGCCATTGGGGTTTTTGTTGCCATCACCCCGACCATTCCTTTCCACACGGTTCTGGCTGTATCCCTGGCAGCACTTGTGCGAGGGAGCAAATTGGCTGCGGCCTTGGGAGTCTGGGTGAGCAATCCCCTAACGATCCCTATTTTTTATTATGGGAGTTACCGCCTGGGAAGATTTGTTTTAGGGTACCCGCAGCTGGTTCTACCTGATGACTACTCTTTGATTTCACTGATGAAACTGGGAAAGCATGTGACCGTGGCCATGCTTCATGGCGGTGTGCTTCTGGGCATTTTGCCTGGGCTGCTGGCTTATTTTCTGACCTATAAACTAGCCAGTTCTCCTCGTTTTCAGGGGAAATCACCGTGAGAATTTTTCTGTAGGCTGAAAACTTATAACATGATTTCTCCCCAAAAAGCATTGAAGATTCTCCGCAGGAGGTCGGCCAAAGGCTTGGGACAGCACTTTCTCATCCACCAGGCAACTGCGGAAAAGATAGCTGCAGCAATTCGTGCGGAGCCAGGTGATGTAGTGGTGGAAATCGGCGCGGGGCTGGGAGCTCTGACTTTGCCGCTGAGTAAGAGCGGAGCGCAGGTGATAGCGGTCGAGATCGATGCAGAGCTTGCAAGATTTTTAGACAACGAGCTTAAGAAGGGAAATGGCAAGAGAGTGAAGGTCGAGTGTATGGATATTCTGGAGCTGGATCTCGTCGGACTCCATGAGCAGTTCCAGAGGAAAATGAAAATCATCGGTAACTTGCCTTACAACATAAGTAGCCCCGTTCTGTTCAAACTTATGGAAGCGGCAGCATGCCTCAAAGAGGCGGTTCTCATGTTGCAGGATGAGGTGGCAGCAAGAGTTCTTGCCCGTCCAGGCAATAAAGATTATGGAATTCTCTCGGTTATGGCAACCTACCACGGTGAGTGCAGGCGGGTCATGCGAGTCAAACCGTCCCAGTTCCATCCACCTCCCAAAGTGGATTCCCAGGTGATACATTTGCGGTTTCGGGACTGCCCGCTAGCGCCCCAGGTGGAACCATCCTGGCTGCTGCAGACGGTAAAGGCTGCCTTTTCTCACAGACGAAAGACACTGAAAAATAGTTTGCTGGCGAGCAAGCTTGGTAATGTGACCGCAGATTTAGTCAACAGCGCCCTGATAGAGGCTTCAATCGAATCGCGCCGGAGGCCAGAGAGCCTCACTCTCGAGGAATTCCTGAGGCTGGCGCAAGCATTGAAAAGGGCAGGAACGGACAAAACTGGTTGACGAAGAAACGAAGTCATGATAACAATACTCATTTTGAGTCACAATATAATCCGCTTGGATCCATTTCGTGGACTGAGACGGTAGTGAGCCAGTTGATCAGGCCGACGCACGTGCGCGGTTCAACAGCGCAGTCCAATCCGGAGAGTGGTGAAGCCTTCTGGACAGTCGTCTTGGAGGCTTTTTGCATGGCTGCCTACCGTGTAAAAGCTCAGTAAATGGGGATTGAACTCTTCAGGGCACGGAGGTCATGGGGTCATGCAGCGCATTTTCCTGAAAGCCAAGATTCATCGGGCACGAGTTACGGCCACCAGATTGGATTACGAGGGCAGTTTGAGTATCGACCGGAGTCTAATGGAGGAAGTAGACATTGCCCCGCACGAACGGGTGGGAGTATACAATCTCGCGAACGGCGAACGGTTTGATACTTATGCCATTGCTGCTTCTGAGGGATCAGGCGAAGTCAGCCTCAACGGGGCGGCTGCCCGTAAGGGTCAACCGGGTGATATGATAATTATCGCTACCTACGCTTTGCTGGATGAAGGGGAGCTAGCAACCCACCGGCCCAAGGTCGTTTCCGTGGATGAAAAAAACCGACTTCTGTTGGGTGGTGGGGCTGAATAATTCATGAGCATGTTGAAGTGGTTTAGAGCCCAAATTCGTGGCTACTTTTTGGCCGGTCTCCTTGTTATCGTCCCGCTGGGCGTTACCTTGTTTGTGATCACGGCTATACTCAGGCTGATTGATCGCCTGCTCGTCGTAATCCCGCCGAAGTTTCACCCCCATACCTATTTACCCTTCAAAATTCCCGGCCTCGGGCTTGTCCTTGCCATTGTTCTTATCATGATCACCGGGATTTTGGTGAAGAACTATATCGGGCGTCGGGTGGTGGACTTCGGTGAGTACATCCTTTCCGGTATTCCTCTGGTGCGACCGGTGTATGTGGCGGTCAAACAGGTCATCCATGCGATGTTCGGCGACACGCCTTACGCTTTTAAGCGGGCTATACTGGTTGAATACCCTCGCAGGGGCGTATGGGCTATTGCCTTTGTAACCGGAAAGACGTATGAGGAAATCGTTGAAAAGACCGAGAAGAAGATGATAAATGTTTTCCTGCCAACTACACCCAATCCTACCTCAGGGTTCTATTTGGTGATCCCCGAAGAAGATACGATCCCGCTCGATATTAGTGTTGAAGATGCCTTTAAACTCCTGATTTCCGGTGGTGTGGTTGAACCAGGAGGAAAGGTATCCCAATTTTTCTTCGGCAAGAAGCAACGCAATGCAAGAATGGAGCAGCTGCTGGCGCAAAGCGAAAAGCCTGAAAACTCTGCCGCAGGTTCAGGGCAATCTACTGACCAGTCTGAAGAGGCTGATAAAATGAGTCAACAATCTCAGGACAAGTCCGTTCAACCCGCTGGCAAAAGGCTGACAAAGGTTAGCGGTGAAGGTGAGGTAGATTTATCTGAAAGTTAGACTCTACTGGAAAGCAGATAAGCAGGCTGTAAAACAAAAGCTCTGCTGAAGTCTATAGCTGAAAGTTACAATAAGGAGGCGGATTAAATGTCTACAACCCACTACCTTTTTACTTCTGAGTCGGTTGCGGAAGGACACCCAGACAAGGTAGCCGACAAAATCTCTGATGCAATCCTGGATGCCATTATGGCTGAGGACAAGCAATGCCGAGTGGCTTGCGAAACGCTGGTGACTACAGGCATGGCCATAATTGCCGGCGAAATTACCACAACCTGTTGGGTGGATATGCCGCAGATCGTTAGGGACACAATCAGGGATATCGGTTACAACAATTCCGGAATGGGATTCGATTGGGAAACCTGCGCGGTGATGACCTCGATCGACAAACAATCGCCAGATATCTCCCAGGGAGTGACTGCAGGTGAGGGGCTTTTCGAAGAGCAGGGCGCTGGCGACCAGGGGCTCATGTTCGGCTATGCCTGCAATGAGACCCCGGTTCTTATGCCCATGCCAATCTACTATGCCCACCGGGTAACCCGACGTCTGTCAGAGGCTCGTAAGAGCGGTGTTTTGGACTTCCTGCGCCCGGACGGTAAGGCGCAGGTGACAGTGCAATACGAAAACGGCACACCCCGGCGAGTTCACACAGTAGTTGTGGCGGCTCAACATGTTCCTCAAGTAAAGTACGATACCCTCCGGGAGGGGATCCTTGAGGAGGTGATCCGCAAGGCCATACCAGAAAATATGCTTGATGATCAAACCAAGTACTATATCAACGCCACAGGGCGATTTGTAATCGGTGGACCCATGGGAGATTGTGGTCTCACCGGCCGTAAGATAATCGTCGATACGTACGGTGGCCAGGGGAGCCACGGCGGTGGCTGTTTTTCCGGGAAGGATCCCTCCAAGGTCGACCGGAGCGGCTCGTACATGGCACGATATGTGGCCAAGAATATTGTTGCCGCCGGACTGGCAGAAAAGTGTGAGGTCCAGGTAGCTTACTGCATTGGTGTCGCTGAACCCGTGAGCTTGATGATTGACACCTTCGGTACCGGTAAGATTTCTCCGGACCGAATCGCGGAAATAGTAAGGGAGACCTTTAGCTTCAAGCCGGCTGAGATGATCAAACATCTTAGATTGCTAAGGCCCATCTTCAAAAAGACGGCCTGCTACGGGCACTTTGGCCGCAATGATCCTGATTTTACCTGGGAGTACACCGACAAGGTGGACGACCTGAGGGAGAAGGCGGGCATATAGATTGGCTGGTAACAGGCAGCTAGCAACAATTTATTTCTAAGAACACTTTGGCGCCGATTATATAACCTAAGTAACTCATAGGAAGGAGGATGTGATTTCGATGGAATATGATGTGAAGGATCTTGCACTGGCTGAAAAGGGTAGAAACCGAGTGGAGTGGGCAACCCAGGGTATGCCCGTGCTCAATGCCATTAAGAAACGCTTCTCCGCTGAAAAACCTCTTCAGGGTGTGCGGATCGCCGCTTGCCTGCATGTTACTACTGAGACGGCTGTGTTGATGCAGACCCTCAAGGCTGGGGGGGCACTGGTGCACCTGTGCGCCTCCAACCCACTGAGCACTCAGGATGATGTAGCCTCATTCCTGGTTGCAGACGAAAATATTCCAGTGTTTTCCATCAAGGGTGAAGACAGGGATACTTACTACCGCCATATCAATCAGGCCCTTGCGGTAAGACCCCACATCACCATGGATGACGGGGCGGATCTGGTGAGCACAATCCATGCAGAAAGGCGAGAATTTCTGGAAGACATCCTCGCGGGCACTGAGGAAACCACTACCGGAGTCATCCGGCTCAAAAGCATGGCCGCTGAAGGGGTATTGGCTTATCCGATTATTGCGGTAAACGACGCCAACACCAAGCACCTTTTCGACAATCGCTACGGTACAGGTCAGAGTACAGTGGATGGAATCATTCGGGCCACTAATCGCTTGTTTGCTGGCTCCACTTTTGTGGTGGCAGGCTATGGTTGGTGCGGCCGTGGGGTAGCTATGAGAGCCAGTGGTATGGGGGCTAAGGTGATCGTCACCGAAATTGATCCCTTGCGTGCTCTGGAGGCGGTAATGGACGGCTATCAGGTGATGCCCATGCAAAAGGCCGCCGGATTGGGAGACTTTTTCTGTACCGTGACCGGGGATATAAAGGTCCTCCGTAAGGACCATTTTGCCGCAATGAAAGACGGGGCCATAATCTGCAATTCAGGCCATTTCAATGTGGAAATCGACCTGGATTCCTTAGCTGAGATGAGCGAAGCGAAACGACAGATCAGAGAAAATGTTGAAGAATATCGATTGCCCAACGGCAAACGTATCAATGTACTGGGGGAAGGACGTTTGGTGAATCTAGCCGCCGCCGAAGGACATCCTCCCAGTGTTATGGACATGAGTTTTGCCAACCAGGCACTGGCGGCCGAGTATGTGAAGAAAAAAGGGTCCACCCTAGAGAAGAAAGTCTACGGAGTGCCTGAGGAGATCGATTCGCAGATTGGAAGGCTCAAGCTCGCCGCCATGGGAGTTGACATTGACACACTTTTGCCAGAGCAGGAAAAGTATCTGGCCTCATGGGATATGGGAACGTAGGGCATGGAGCCTAGGGCAAGGAGTCAGGAGTCAGGAGACAGATTTCAGGAGAAAAGCACAACAGCAAGAGCAATCTTCTACTGGCTAATGGATTCTATGATTGCGGATAGTGATGATTAGCAATGTTCACAGGCTATTGGTCTTCCTTTTGTCTTTGACCTTGTTGCTTGCGACAGCATGTGCACCCTCGAAGGTGGCCGCACCCGTTGCTGACCAAGAAGCAGTACTGAGGGTAGTTGATCCGGTTTCGGTGCCGCTGGAAAGAGACGACCTGCCCCGGAATCTATTGGAGGAGGCACTTACTAATAGCCTGCGCTACTACGAGCGGCTTCCCGAGGAGACAACCTTCAAGTTTGGAACTGAGGAAATTCAAGTCGACCGCATAAAACGATCTCTGCAGACTTTTCTTTTTTTGCTTAAAGAAACGACCTCCTGGACAGAGCTAGCCGACAGGGTGAGAGAGAACTTTGTTGTTTATCGGTCCGTCGGCAGGAACGCGGAGCAGGAAGTCCTATTTACAGGGTACTTCGAGCCTACCATCCAGGGAAGCCTCACGCCAGACGAGCACTTCCGTTATCCCATCTATGGCGTTCCAGATGATCTTGTCAACATCGATTTGGGAGTTTTTAGAGAAGAGTTTCGAGGGGTTAGTCTGGTTGGACGCACTGAAGGAAAACGGGTGGTTCCTTATTACACTAGAGAAGAAATCGATTCCTCCGGCAAGCTGGCCGGGAAGGGTTATGAGCTGGTGTGGGTGGCTGATCCGGTGGAACGTTTTTTTCTTCGGATTCAAGGATCCGGGCGCATACGATTACTGAACGGAGACTCTATTCGACTGGGATATGCTGCCAAGAATGGATGGCCATGGCGACCTATCGGGAGATTGATGATCGAAGAAGGGCTCATACCAAGAGAGGCCATGTCCATGCAGGCTATTCGCCGCTATCTAAAGCAAAATCCTGAGAAAATGTCTGATATTTTTTCTTACGATCCGAGCTATGTGTTTTTTCAAGCCGAGACGGGAGGTCCCTTCGGTAATATAGCTGTGCCGCTCACAGCCGGGCGATCGATTGCAACCGATTCTTCTATTTTTCCTAAAGGTGCGCTTGCTTTTATTGAATGTCAGAAACCGGTTTTTGCCAAAGACGGCGTTATCCTGGGGTGGGTTGATTTCGGTCGTTATGTGCTTAATCAGGATACCGGGGGCGCCATACGTGGACCAGGACGGGTGGACCTGTTCTGGGGCAACGGACCCTTCAGTCGCATCGCCGCCGGACACCTCAAGCACTCGGGATCCTTGTATTTTCTCCTCCTTAAAGAGTGAGTAGTCTGCTCAGTCTGGCAATCTCCACCTATATTATTTTTCCTATCCCCGCCAACTTCCTGCCTGAGTTCTATGTTTCATCCCCGTGGTCAGTAGCAAAGGTATCTGCCTCGACAACAGTCTGGATTATGAACTGGTTTATTACCCTTATTTCGTCGAATATGCTTGAAAGTTCGAGGAGCTTATCTAATTCTCCCTCTTTGAGCATGGATAACAATTCTTTTTGTACCAGGCGAAAACGGTCTATGAGAGCTGCCTCTCGCTCCTTGAGCTCGAGCAAGAAATGCTCTGGCGACTGCATTTTTTCATACCTTGATTCCAGGGCTAGATAGATTTCGCGGTAATTGTGGGCGAGTGTCTTCAGGTGTTCGGCAAGTGGTGGAATATCATTCATGAAAAGCACTCCTCTCTGGCGGCCTTGGGTTGGAGTATAGAGTTGGCTAGATTGTAAATGGTCCAGGATGGGTGACCAAGCAGTTTTTTACTGCCCTCTCCCCAAAAATTGATGGGGGAAGCTTGCCAACTGTGGTGACATGGTACTTTTCCCTGATGTTGAAGTGCACGTGTTTGCCTGGCAAAGGGCATGGTTGAAGAAACTCTTATTGCTTTTTACCCATTTCGCGCACGAGACCTTTTGGTTAAAAATTTTTGGGGAAACTCCTGGCAGTTTTTGCCCTTGAATTTCTGTGTAGGCAATGCCATAATAAGCAAAGTTTATACAATTAATGTCATTTTTTCTTTCCGGGTATTTTTGCCCTAAATTGTAGTTGTCGGACGCGATTTCAGCTTTCTTCTATCCGTTTTACCCGTGGATCTTGTAGACACTGCCGGTAACTGAAAAGTGGGCGGCTGTTTGCGATCAGCTCTGCTCGAAGAAGAGCAAAAGACGGACTAACCTGCGACTGCGCCGGGGGAAAAGGAAAGTCTCTTGCCCCTTCATCGAACTGGGAGCAAGCCAATCTCGTCCATAGATGACTTAAGCCCCTGAAGGTTAACAGAGCCCATGGAGAAAACCATAAACATAGTTGTCTCAGAGCGGATCAGAGTGCCCTCGGCACCGCTGCCTCCCATGCTCAAGAAGAAGCTCACCGAAAGGCTCGTTTTTACCAATCCCGAATATGAGTTTCGCCAGAGTCGGGGGGAGTGGTTGGGTAGTATACCCCCCCAGATACACTGTCTGTATGAACAAAGACGCAATTATTTCATGCCACGAGGGTTTCTTTATCAATTGCTGGATCTTTTCCAGAGTTTTGGTATCACTTACCGACTGATTGACCGACAACGGGAGCTTGAACCGGTTGAATTCCAGTTCCACGGCGTACTAAAAGATTATCAGGAATTGGCCTATGAGGAAATGACAACGAGAGATCACGGTACTCTGGTTGGCGGTGCCAAAAGCGGGAAGACGGTCATCGCCCTCTATCTTATATCCCAGCGTCAACAGCCGACAATGATTGTTGTGCCCAATGTTGCTCTTCTGGGCCACTGGAAGGAAAAGCTTGTTCGTTTCCTCAAGGTGTCACCGGAGGAAGTGGGGATTATAGGCGAGGGCAACTTTGAGGTGGGCCCCCGAGTTTCAGTGGCACATGTGAGCGCCCTTTACCGCCGGGTACGTGAGGTGCGTGACAAAGTAGGACATCTGGTGGTAGATGAGTGCCACCGTACGCCTTCACGTACTTTCACCCAGGTTGTTAGTAATTTTGACTGCCGCTTTTTATTGGGGTTATCCTCTACCAATCAGCGTCGAGACCGACTCTCGCGTCTTATTTACTATTATGTGGGTGATATTCTGCATCAAATTGATGCTCGCAAAGCAACAGAGATACGGGCAATATTGCAGGCGGACGTGGTGGTTCGCCAAACCGACTTCGAGTATCCCTATGAAAGCAGTGATGACTACTCTGCCATGCTTGAGGCCCTGGGCAGGGACCCGGAGCGCAACCGGCTCATCGCAGAAGACGTCTCCCGCGAAATAAGCGAGGGCGCTGGTGCTCCACTGCTGGTGTTGACCCAAGATAAAGAACAGGACCACAGCCTAAAAGATATGCTGCAAAAGGAGGGGGTTTCGAGCGTATCGATGGATCCAGACCTTATTGCCAAAGGAGAAAAAGGGTTAAATGAACAACTGGAGAGCAAGAATGTCCAGGTGGTCTTGGCCAACCGTCAGTTATTTCAGAAGATGATTTCTGAGGCCAAATTCGAAGCTCTCTTTCTCACCACTCCCCTCAATTTTAGAGGCAGGACAATAGATTGGTTTCAGGAGATATTGAGACGCAATGACGGCCAACGGCTGGTGAAGTTATACGATTATGTAGACAGCAAGATAAGCATCCTTGATAATTTCTTTCGCATGCGCAGTTATGCCTACGGACTGCGGCTACCAAGAACCGCTCCCCCAAGTTAATAATTTCTTCCCATCTCTGGAAGACAGACTTTTCTATGGCCCCCTAAGCTGCCACATGGCTGGCAGCCAGAAGCCGGCAGGAAGTGAGTCACTTGCCTTCGCCGTCATTTGTTGTCAGAGGTTGAAGTCAGATGTCAAAAGTCAAAGGTTGGAGGTCGGAGTTCGGAGATCTGAAGTCAGAGGTCAGAGGTTAAGCTGATCTCTGATCTCCGACTTCTTCTCTCTGGGTTGAACGAATTTAACGATTATAACGATTTGCCTAATAGACTATTTAACAAATTGACCCCATGCCCTTCGTGCCTTTCCATGAGAGCTGAGAGAATCGTGAGTAGATTACGAGTAGCTATCGGCGAACAATTAAAGAACTGTCCCCAGGTGGTTACCCTTGGTGTGCGCTCTCAAATTGGTGATTACACAGAAAAGGAACGAGAATTGCTCCGCGCTGCAGACATTATTTTTTACCCAACAGCCAGATTTGTGGATCTCTTTACCACTCTCGGAAAGGTGACGTTCCCAACGGTTAACTGCTATCATTTGCGAGGGAATAGGGTGAAACAAATAGCCTTGCTTCGCATGCTGGACATTCCCTATCCGCGTACGCGTGTGTATTACGGTCGCAAGCAAAAGCAAAAGATTCTTGAAGATTTTGCATTTCCGCTCATTGCAAAAAGCCCCCTTGGTTCGGCGGCTGGGAGGGGCGTTTTCTTTATAGAGGACAGCGATACATTGGAGCAGTACAAGAGGAAATTCAATCCAGCTTACATTCAAGAGCACGTTCCAACGGAGATGGTAGTGCAGGTGGCTGTTATTAACTACGAAACGGTGTTCGGATCGTGCCGAAGGGTTGCAGGTAGTGAATCTAGGGGAATTTTGGGCCATGCTGGTACATGGCAGACAAAATATATACCCCCTGAGGCGATTACCCTTGGAACAAACATCGCACGGCAGGGCAATCTCTCGGATGTGACGGTGGAGATGATCTGCAACGGTAGTCAATTCCAGGTTGTTGAACTCACCTTCCAATGTGATGAAATCTGGCACCATCACCACGGTCAGGAACGGTTCAAGACGATTTTGGAAATGATCGAGCAAGGAGAACTTTGATGCGCGATGCAGCCAGGGCATCGCGCAAGCAGGCAGCAGGCAGAGGACAGAGGACAGAAGACAGAAGAGAGAGGAGAGAAGACATCGAACTTTAAATCTTGAACTTGGCGCCATGCCCCTTGCTCCATGCCCTATGCCTTTTCGCTATGCGCTTTGCGCTAGGCGAAATAACATTGACAGTTAAGAGCACACATCGCTATAATTCCGCTACCTAGATGCCGGAGTGGTGAAACTGGTAGACGCGCTGGACTCAAAATCCAGTGGGCTTTGTGCCCGTGCGAGTTCGACTCTCGCCTCCGGCACCAAGTGATTGCAAGGGGTTAGCGGGATCGCCGCTGACCCCAATGTCTTTTGCTTCTTGACTATTTTCCGTCTCCCACATACCATCCTCGTGTTTCTCGGCGGATCATTGCTCCAGTGAAAACATGGATTTTTGATCTGACACGCTTTTAGCTACCCGGACCCCATCATGGCGAGCCCTACTCATTGTTTAAATAGGAGGATGTCTTTGCCAGGAGAATACCCAGGAAGCCCTGAGGAGGACAACTACCGGATACCAGAGCTCAGGAACCATGCCAATAGCTGTTGCGGTGAAGTTTGCAGGCGCTCAGGAAAACTGTAGCGGGAGACCGGATTTTGAAGCTAAGAAGCATCCAGGACATCAGCCTAAAGTGGAAGCTGTTGATTCCCTTTCTGTTTCTCTCCTTTGTGGGGACTACCTCGCTCATTCTCTTGGGTTTGAATAACCAGAAAAGGTTAATCGAGTCCCAGGAAAAGAAGAAGCTCTATGATTATTACCGGGCCTTTTCTGACCATATTGAGGATCGCCAACGTTCAGCTTTGAGTTTAGCTTACCAGGTGGCCAAATCGTCAGCAGTGCAGGAGGCGTTTGCTCGGAGGGATCGACAAGCGCTCATTGATTTGCTCTTGCCCTCTTACCAAATTTTGGCAGAAGACTTCGACGTGAAACAGTTTCATTTTCACATCAAGCCGGCAACCTCTTTCCTTCGTCTCCACAGCGTTCAGCAATATGGGGAAGCCATGGCATCCTTTCGCCATACAATTAACTTGGTGGAATATTCAGGCCAAGGAATAGCCGGATTGGAGTGGGGCATTACCGGCTTCGGGGTACGAGGGGTGGTGCCGGTCTATCACCAGGGTGAGATCATCGGAACGTTCGAGATTGGCTATGCTGTAGAGGAGGCTTTCCTGGAGTCCCTCAAGCGCAGGTACGAGATGGATCTTGCCCTTCTCATTCCAGCACAAAGGGGCGAACACTTCAGTACATTGGCTGTCACTTCCTCTGAGTTATCGCATCTTCCCGAACATATCTACAGGTGGGTCTTTCAAACCCAAAATCCAGAAGTGCGTATCAGCCCAGAGGAAGCGCCCGGCCTCGCATTATTTATAGGGCCACTGCTAGATTTTTCCGAAAAAAGCATTGGGGTCGTGCAAATCGGCGTGGATAGAGCAGCTACAGTGGCCAAGCTAGCCAGCAACAGGAATATTATGGTAGCGGTCATGGTTGCTGCCCTGACTCTTTCGTCTATTCTCATTGTCTGGGTGACGGCTCTTTTTCTCCGCCCTGTTAATCACATCGTCAGGGTAGCCCGAGAGATCGCTGCCGGGAAACGGGACCAGAAAATATCACTGACGGTACATGATGAGATAGGTGTTCTGGCAGATTCGCTCAATGACATGCTCGAATCCCTCAACGCGGCCAGGCGGGAGATTCAACAATATTGCATTACTTTGGAAGAAAGAGTGGAGGAGAGAACACAAGAGCTCGTGGAAGAGAAGGAGAAGTATGAGACACTGGTGGAAAATGCTCCTCTGGTCGTCTACCGCATTGAACCAGATGGAACTACCGTGTATGTTAACAGGATTGTGGAGGAAGTCCTGGGATACAAACCTACAGAGGTAATAGCAGACAGGGAATTCTGGACGAAAATCGCACATCCCGAGGATCAGCAGAACCTTGCCAGGCAACTGAGGGCCTGTCTCGCAGAGGGTAGGGAATTTTTGCTTGAGTACCAAGGCCATCACAAAGACGGACATGAGGTTTTCCTCCTTAACCATGCCATGCCCTTAACTGACAGGGAGGGCAGGGTGCTGGCGGTGGATGGTATCATTGTAGACGTGAGTGAGAGGAAGCGGCTAGAAGAGCAGATCATTCAAACCGAAGAGCTCAAAACTCTAAGCAATGTCTCTGCTAGGCTGGCACACGAAATACGCAACCCCCTCACCTCGGCTGGTGGCTTTGCCCGAAGATTACTTCGCGAGATGGACGAGGATGATCCTCATAGGAAAAAGGTTGAGATTATAGTTCATGAGGTCCGGCGGCTGGAGCAAATCCTCAAGATGATCCTATCCTACATACGACCAGTTACCCTGGAATTTTCAGAGGTGGACTTGAACGCGCTCTTACAGGGAGCCATGCAAGAGACTGCGGAGAGATTTGACAGTCGCGGGATTGAAGTTGAGCTAGAACTGGATGATAGACTTCCTTTCATTCTTGCTGACCGCAGCTACTTGAGCCGCGCGCTGGGGAGAATTCTGCGTCAGGTCTGCAGGCACATGCCGGAAAGATCTCGCCTGAAGGTTGCCACTACAAGAAACGGTAAAGCGGTGGTTCGACTCTCTTATCCTGGACTCCATCTGGCGTTTGATGATATGGAGCACTTTTTCTATCCCTTCGTGGCCG
>Ga0209536_100005551_pt1 | contig 19548 bp, 19 predicted proteins | sample DeeMarSeWOR28_12_FD_187461 | JGI IMG/M metagenome (GOLD analysis project Ga0209536, IMG submission 187461) | Marine sediment microbial communities from White Oak River estuary, North Carolina - WOR-2-8_12 (SPAdes) (version 2) | ecosystem: Environmental > Aquatic > Marine > Intertidal zone >...
TATTCTGAACCAGGTCAACCGGTTTCTTTAAAATATTCAGAATATCTAAAAATAATCGAATAAGAAGACGCTTTTATGCGTTGGAATAAAAATAAATATTTTAAAAAAAAAGGAGTTCGTAATGAAAAAATCCGTTTCACTAATCACCCTGGTTGTCATACTCAGTTCAATGACTTCACTACTCTATGCTCACTGTCAGATCCCATGTGGTATATACGGTGACCATACCCGTTTCACTATTTTGCGTGAGCATATATCAACCATCGAAAAATCTGTAAACCAGATCAACGAACTTTCGACCGAACCGGGAAAAAATATGAACCAGCTGGTTCGCTGGGTCAACAATAAAGACCAGCATGCAGATGAATTTACCGAAATTGTTACATATTATTTTCTTGCACAACGCATCAAAATTGCCGATCCGGCTGACGCTGAAAATTTTTCTGATTATCAGAATAAACTGACGGTTCTCCATCAGATGATGTTTTACGCCATGAAAGCCAAACAGACCACCGACCTGGCACATGTCAACAAGCTAGGTGAACTGGTAAACACCTTTGAAAAAATGTATTTTAGCCCTGAAGATCTCAAACATATAGAGGAACATAAAAACTAAAAGAAGCGGACTTTTGTCCGCTTTTTTTATTATTCACAAAAATATGTGAATTGTTGATAAGTTGTTAATAACTTTTTTTCACTTATTCCTGCAAAAATCCTATGTATCTCAACTGACACTTAAAATTTATCCTTCTAAATACCCTTGGTGGCATCCATTTTGCCTCCGCGACAAGCGATGATCACGGTCAAATTTCAGATCTTGTGATATTCATAATCATTTAATTCTATTGTACTTACGTTAATATATTATGGTCTTTACCGGATATCAAATCCCTTCCAAATAAGCTATACGACAGGGTCGTAAAAGCTATCAGAGAGGATTACTTAATGAAAATACTGGAGTTATCCTTGGACGAATCCATCCCTTGTCTGAAAAATGGAGTTTAAATGTGAATAACTTTTGTCACAGATCACTGGTTTCGATAATCCTGGTATAAGGTTCCGGTAAGCCTTCTGTGCAATTGGTACACATTTCCAGGCGCTGACGATCGGTCATAACCTGCTTTCGAAAGGTTTTATAACGACTATTTTTCCAGATATTTCTGAAAGAATTGTTGTTTTCAAACAAATTTCCAAAAGCATAATCGGCATCCTTATCAAAACAACAGGGGGATACCCTGCCATCCCAGTTCACCGCCGGATTGAGCCACAATCTTTTACACCAGTTTGGAATTTCGCCCTTCAAGCGGATAGCATCTTCGGTTCTTTCATATCGGTTGAATTTGGAATCATCCGGCAGAAACACCTCTGCCTGCTCCTGCGAATACACCTGTGCGGTTTTGAATGACAGCCGGTTAAGATCCAGGTTCTTACTGATCCGGATGATATCATCGATTTCGGTCTGATTATGCTTAAAGATAAGAAATTGCAGCTCCACCATCGGTGTTTTACTGCCAAGATTACGCTTCACTCGTGCAATCCTCTCCAGTGTTTCCATGACCAGATCGAAATTTCCACCAACGCGATATTTAGCATAGCTTTCGGCATTCGTCCCATCCAGTGAAAAGATAAGCACATCAAGCCCGGAACGCACCAGTGCTTCTGCCTGTTCATCGGTTCGGATAAAATGCCCGTTTGTCGATGTCTGGGTCATGACCCCTTTGGATTTTGCGTAAGATACAAATGAGACAAAGTTTTTGTTGATAAACGGCTCACCCTGATTCCATAGTTGCACCTGTATAAGGAATTCACCTATGTCATCCATAATACGTTTGAAATTCGGAAGATCCAGTTGGCCAAGCGATCGTTTCATATCACCGTTTCCCGAAGGACACATCGGGCATTTAAGATTACAGATGTTGGTCGGTTCGATCATCAGCACCGGCGGATATCCCCAGACTATTTGTCTTCGTAATATGCGTGACAGATTCATCGACGCATATATCCTGAGCAGATTAATCAGCCTGCGGGGTGTCAGCCGGACATTTACAATTCCGATTGACTTTAAGATTGACTTTACAGGTAAGATCATAGGTCTTCTTTTTTTAAAGGAACGTAAGGATACCGGATTTCATTTCTTTTATTGCTGATTGGATTTTTTACTGTTTCCATACCGGTCGCTGCGAAGACTACGAAGGATCTCCCGACTCGTCTGGAGCGAATTGCGTATTTCCTTGAAATTTTCACGTTTGCGATATATATATATAATTCCGATCAGTGCAGGGATAATGGCATTCAGGACAAAAAGGAAAAGGGATGTTGCCAGGGCATATGCTGCAGGAACACCATAAAATTTAAAAAAGTAGACGGCCAGCCCTTCTCTTATCCCCAGACCGCTTATACTGATCGGCACCACACCGGCACTCCACAGGTAGATTACTGTAAAAGCGGTTGATAATAGACTGATCTGATACTGCTCAACGATCAGAATATGGTACTGAAATACCATAACGGCATATACCCCTAGCGAGTATACCGTGGTATAGAAAAAGGTCTGGTGATAGGGTGTTTCTTTCTCGGCATAATCCCTGAGTATCGGTATTCTCGGGAACAAAACATAGCCGGCGAAAACGATCAGGATTATCCCAATGCAGAGCCACAGGTAGTCCGGGAAAAATACCGGAAGGAATGCCAGTGACAGAACAATTTTAAGAAATGTCTGAAAGATACGTTCCATCCCAAACGCCATGATTTTGCCACGCTTGCGCCCCGGCAGAAGAAACACTTTACTCAGTTCCGCATGTCCCCCCGGGATCATCAAACGAAATGTAAAACCTGCAAAAAATGACGGGATAAGATCATGTTGTTCAAAAGAATCTGAGTACTGCCTGAGCAAATATTTCCAGCGCATGAACTGAATCCACAGACTTATCAGACTCAGCAGGATAACAAAAAAAAGGTCTCGTGCCTGCATAGTTAAATAGTAATTCGCGAACTTTGTCTGATCGACCTGCATTAATATCCAGGCCACGATCGCGATACCGATGACTATTTTGACAATAAACAAGATCCATTGTTTCATTTTTTCCACCGGTATAACTGGAAGATCCCAATCAGGCTAAATGTAATAATATGAAGAGGATAGATGATCTGCATAATCGGAATGAAGGGTATAATATCTTTCTGCCCAAATATGCGGGCTGCTTTCTGGAGGTCGATGAATTCAAGTATAAATTTAATGACGATGGTTATCACCCAGATGCTGACCGCTTTGGGTAAGATGATCGGCAAAAGCACCAGCATCACATAGTATAAAAAGATCACCAGAGATAAAGCAACCGAACTTCCGGAAGTTTTTAGTGTTTTGCTGTTTTTTCTAATCTGCTGTTGTATCACATCTCTTTTCCGTTCAAGCAAACCCGTCTCGACAAACGTATTCGGATCAGCACAGAACTCGATCTTGCCCGTATTCAGGTACCGGAATCTTTCTGTCAGATGAACATCGTCTCCGCTGCGGAATTTTTTAAGCGCCAGAAATCCACCGGCATCCTCATACGCCTGTTTGCGATAAGCCAGATTCCGGCCCACGCTGGTAAAAGGATACCCCAGCTTGACAGGTGCGGCAGAGGCAATCGCGGAAAAGAGATTGTCGAACTGAAGGACACGATACAGAAAACCTTTTCCCTTTTTCAGCGGCGAATATCCCAGCACCATTGACACGTTCGGCATAAAATATCGGGTCATTGATCTCAACCAGCCTTCGGGGACAATACAATCAGCATCGGTGGTAAAAATCAGATCATTTCGGGCTACATTTATACCATGAAGCAGTGCATTTTTCTTTCCCCTCAATTCCAGACTTTTCTCCTGCAGTAAAATATATCTCCAGTTCTTTCTGTCTCTGCAGAATGCCCTGATCTTTTCAGGGGTTCTATCCTGTGAATGATCGTCAACAATCACAACTTCATAGCGGTCTTCCGGGAAATCAAGGCGGGTAAGGCTGCTCAGACAACTGTCTATACTGTCTTCTTCATTACGCGCTGCGATGACGATACTGACCGAAAGGTCCGTTGACATTCCCCGGTACCGTAATCGGCTGAGACCGACATAAACGGCGATCAATAATGAGAAATAGGTCAGGTTGAATGCGATAAAAATGGTTATGGTCAATAAATTATCAGTAATCAAGATTCAAACCGAAATGAAATTCTGTGAGATTTTTTTGCCCCTCTTGGTTATTAAGATCAATACCTGTAAAGGACAGATTCAGAAAAAGATCATTTAAGACTTCATATTCAATATAAAACTGCAATCTTTTCTCGGTTGACAGGACTCCTTCCAGGAATTTACGCGTTTCCCGTGGTTCCGCCTGGTCTCCAAGCAGTATATTATGCCCGAGCAGAATATCACCACCGATATTTTCATTGGGGTAATTATCCCCATGTTTCCACTGCCACCATTTAATTCCGGTTCTCACCCGTTGGTGCCAGTCTTTTTCAAGATGGAGATAAAATATTTCCGAGTTCGGCCCTGCCCAGTAACCCAGCGACCGGCCGTCATTGATATACCGGTTAATATTATATTTATGTGTATAGACCCAGGGCATTATGGCCACATATTCGAAACGGAAACCTAAATTTGGCAATCCGAACGGATCGGTAATATGTGTTCCAAATTGAAAGCCATGTTTATTGCCATACCAATCAGTAAATAATTTGTCCCTTCTGAACTCGTCGATTAGGAAAGTACCATACAATTTGACACCGCTGAGAATCCTGGCTTCCACATCAATCGCCAGCAGCGCATTATCGCGGTCACGCAGATTATGTTCGGTTGCCCGCAAATAGTTGAATGGCAGCAGATAAGCCCACTCCAGATAACGGTTGCCGTAAAGGATCATACCGTTCAGCCCGACAGACATACTTGATACCGGAGAAAATTCAAAACGGTTGATTACAATCCATTTATCCGGATAAACAGGTTGACCGTCAACAGAGTCTCCATTTGCAAGGGAAAGCATTTTCCCATGCATATATACGAACCGCCCCCAGGCCCAATCTTTATTTATACTGAAATAAGGATACTGCTCCACATTATCTGAAATGATCATTTGCCCTGATTCACCGGTCCCCCAGGTGACCGGTTGATAGGCAAAGCGAAAATCCGCGAAAGGTGAACGATACGCCAGATCACCGCCGCTCCGGTCAAAATATATTTTATTCCCGCGTTCGTTGCGCCAGGAATTCTTTAAAAGCGGATCCTGGTCCCGGTATCCCTCATCCCCTTCGATGGTATAGAAGGAAACATCCAGAAGATATCCCAGATTTCCGGAAATTGTACCACGAAAACGAAAAGATTCGTTATGATTCCACCGATATACATCATCGCTCCGCTTATAGTAATTCATGCCGAGCAGGACATCCATATAAAAACTATTGAGCGAATCTTCCCACATGACAATATGATTTTCTTCTTCCGGCTGATTCTGCGAGAACAATCTTAAAAAATCAGTTTCCAGGTCTTTCCAGGACTGGAAAGGTGAATACCATTGGCCGTCACCTTCCATCCGTGCATATTTTTCTGAGGGATTAATCTCATAGCGAAAGTCCAGCAGATAGTTATCCAGTCTGGCCCGGTCGATCGCGGTCAGCATCCGGCGATTTTCATTGATCGCGGACAGCAGATCACCGATACGCTCACGGTCCAGCGGCTTGACCCCATCGCGGATATTGGGAAGGATGCCGAGTGTTTCCATTCGGTCAAGGAATCGGTATACCGGATGCCCGAGAGGCAGAGAGACCGGATTTCCGGCAAAAAGAATTCCGCTGAACATTACCAGCAGAAGACACGATCTCATTTTTATCATTTTCTATTCCAAAAAGGGCTTAAATATAAACGGCCCCGGTCAAAATTACAAGTCTAACTGCTGGTTGCATCCCTGCCCGATTAACTGTATTTTAGCCACTTTAACAGGCAAATGTGAGGATCAATATTTGAACGAACTGCTGCTAAGCCGCCTGTTGATGGCATTGACTCCACGCAGACTTGGCAATATCATAAAGACCTCGGCATCGTTTGCGATATCAGCACTTACGAAGAAGACCGTTGTCTGGGGGATACCACCGGTTCTTACCATTGAACCGACAAATCTCTGCAATCTTAAATGTCCGCTCTGTACAACCGGATCCGGAGAAATGAAGCGTATCGGAGGAAGGATGACTACGGAGACCTTTAATCGGATCATGGATACCTTTGGCCAGGATATTTTTTTTCTGCTGGTCTACCATCAGGGTGAGCCATATATCAATAAGCATTTTAGTGAGTTTGTCCGGATTGCCAAGAAGAGACGCATCTACGTCACTACAAGTACAAATGGCCACTATTTTACCGCTAAAACTATCCGGGAAACCATAGAATCAGGGTTGGACAGTATGATCGTCTCCATTGACGGTACCAGCCAGGAATCATATGCCCGATACCGCGTTGGCGGGACACTTGAAAAAGTCATTGCCGGAACGAAGGCGCTGATGCTGGAGCGGCAAAATATGGGAAGCCGGACACCGAATGTTGCACTTCAGTTCCTGGTAATGAAACACAATGAGCATGAAATTCCGGAAATGCGCAGATTAGCCGGAGAAATAGGTGTGGACCGTTTATTGATCAAAAATATTGAAGTCCGATCACCGGAAGAAGCCGATCAGTGGCTGCCTGAAAATGAGGCCTTCCGGCGTTATCATTTTGATGGTAATTCACTCCTCGTAAAAAATTCCGAAAAAGAATCCTGTACCCGCCCGTGGCTTTCCACACTGATAAACTGGGACGGGACGGTCGTACCCTGCTGTTTTGATAAAAATGGTCATTACGGTATGGGTAATATCCTGAACGCGCAGGCCGCGGAAATATGGAAAGGCGATGATTTTCAGGATTTTCGCAGCAAATTGCTCCGAGACCGCCGGGATATCGATATCTGTCGCAACTGTAATCAGGGTTTTGGCAGTTTTTTACCAAAAAAACGCTGGCGCGGCGGCTCGTCTGCCGGTGATCAGTCCTGAATCTAAAAAGGATCCCTGTAATTTGATTGAGATCATTCTCATAGCGGCTGCGGTTATCTACCTGATCGCCCTGCTCTGGCTCAGGGCGGGACTGAGGGATCAGTCAGGAGTAAGGACATCCTCTGATCTGCCGGCGGTAACAATCGTGGTCAGCTTGCATAATGAGGAAAAGAACCTGCCCTCGCTTATCGATTGTCTGCAAAAACTTGAATATCCCGTCGAGAAACTCGAATTCATCCTGATCAACGACCGTTCTTCAGACCGCACTGGAGAAATATTAGAGAATCTTGCTCAAATGCATCAAAATTTCAAGATCTTCCGGATAAATGAAGTTGAACCGGATTTTGCACCAAAAAAACGCGCCATTGACCTTGCTATCCGTGAGGCTCTGGGAGAAATTATTCTGCTGACCGATGCCGACGGACGGCCGGGCAAAGATTGGGTACATGCCATAGTGAAATATTTTTCGGATGATACCGGGATGGTACTGGGACATGCGCCGTACTCGTCTTCCTCAGAAGAAACTTCATTTATGATTCAGCTGCTGCGCGTGGAATATTTTTCCCATGCGGCGGTCGCAGCCGCCACTGCAGGTCATGGATTTCCGGTTACTTGTGTCGGTACCAATCTGGCGTATCGCAAATCTGTTTATCTTGAAATTGACGGATTTGGGCCACTGCGGCATATTCACACGGGTGACGATGACCTGTTTTTGCAGAGAGTCAGGGATGAAACGCAATGGCAGATCCGATATTCCTTTGATCCCTTATCCTTTGTTCCGAATGCCCCACCCGGTACCTGGAAACAATTTTATCATCAGCGCCTGCGCTACGCCTCCAAAGGATTTGTATATCCTCCCGACATTACGATTACGTTAATCGCGTTCTACTTATTCAATCTCGCTTTGTTTGCCATTCTGCCGGCCTGTGCTTTCGGAGGTTTTACCCTCACGGCCCTCCTTTCGATATTACTGATTAAACTTTTTGCGGACTACCAGTTTTTAAGCACCGCATCAACCGTTTTCACTTTTACGCTGCCAGGCTACCTGTTCCCCCTGGCAAGTCTGCTGCATATACCCTACGTCCTGTACTTCGGATTTATGGCAAATTTCTATCGCTTTGAATGGGGTGGCATAAAACACCGGCCTGGAGGATGATATGGATTTTCTTTATACCGGTGTTTTAATTTCAGGCATTTTTTATATTATGATCAACCTGCTGATCCACCTCGGATTATTCAGGAACTGGCAGCGTACAGATCGGCAGCCCGAAGTGACCGTACTGATCGCCGCCAGAAATGAAGCCGGGAATCTAAGCGCTTGTCTGGATCATCTGGCAGATCAGCAATATCCCATCGGGAAACTCCGGATCATTATCCTGAACGACCGGTCTGTTGATGACACCCGTATAATTGCCCGCTCCTATACTGACCGGTTCACAAATATGGAAATCATTGATATTCGCGGTGACAGTGAGGGACTGAAAGGGAAAATGAATGTCCTTGCCCAGGGAATGGATCATGCAAAGGGTGAGATAATCATGATTACGGATGCTGATTGCCGGCCATCCGCGACCTGGGTTTCTGACATGGTATCATATTTTACCAGCGGGACGGCAATGGTCGGAGGTTTAACAAGCCTGACAGGTAATAGTGTTTTTGGCATTATTCAGGCCTGCGACTGGCTGTTCCTGCAATCCATCGCCTCGGGCGCATCGGGTCTGGGCGCACCAGTGTCCATACTAGGGAACAATTTTGCTTTTCGCAGAAGCGTGTATGAAGAAATCGGCGGTTTCAAAAAGATGGGATTTTCACTGACCGAGGATATGGCGCTTTTACAAGCAATTAAGCGTAAAAAAAAACTGACGATTGCTTATCCGCTTAATACCGGTTCAATGGTCAGGAGCAAATCCCTCGAGACCATCCTGGAACTGATACATCAAAGACTCCGCTGGGTGGCCGGTGGCCGGCGTTCAGGCGTAGCCGGCTGGATCATGCTGTTGGTAACATTTGTGCTGCATCTTCTTATCCCGCCCGTTCTATTGCTGAATCCCATGAATTTTCAGATCTGGTCGCTGGCCGGACTCGTGGTGATGCTTGACTTTGCGCTTCTGTTTCGCATGCTGGTGCGCACGCGATCATGGCACCTGTTGCTGTATTTTCCGCTCTTTGAGTGCTATTATTTTCTCTATACGACTTTTTTTGGCCTGCTTTCATTCCTGCCCGTTAAAATCAAATGGAAAGACCGCACCTATCCTTAGAGAGTCTTCCGGTAAACCTGTTAACCGGAAAAAACACATGCGATCCCGTGAGAAGATTTCCAGCAACTTCCCTACGCTCTGATCCTGTATCAGCAGAACGATCAGAACATGAATATGATATACACGATTATGGATTTAAAAAAAAGAAATAAAATTGTGAAAAAAAAAGCCGGTAAATACCGGCCTGTTTATCAAGGTGCAGAGCTTAAACTTCCAGAATTTCGGCTTCTTTATGTTCAAGCAGTTCGTCCAGTTCTTTTATATATTTATCCGTGATCTCCTGGGTTTCATCCAGAACAACACTCAATTCATCCTCTGAAATTTCATGGTCTTTTTGCAGCTTTTTTAAATGATCGTTTGCATCGCGGCGCACGTTTCTTATGGCGATCCGGCCTTCTTCGGCAAATTTTTTGACCAGTTTTACCAGATCACGGCGGCGTTCTTCACTGAGTTGCGGGATCGGTACCCTGATGAAAGTACCATCGTTGGACGGGGTTAATCCCAGATCGGATTTCAGAATGGCTTTTTCGATCTCACTGATCATATTTCGGTCCCAGGGTTGAATGGAAATCAACCGGGGTTCGGGAATGGTAACAGTAGCTGCCTGATTCAGCGGAACAACACTGCCATAATACGATACCTTTACGCCATCCAGCAGAGCAGGTGTGGCCCTGCCGGTACGGATCTTTGCAAATTCCTGCGCAACGGATTCAACTGTCCGTTGCATACGATGATTGGCATCTTTTATCAGTTCTTTTTCCGATGACATAGAATTACTCCTGTACTTTGGTTCCGATTGCCTCCCCGCGGAGGATTCTGCGAAGATTGTCTTCGGTGTTGAAATTGAAGACGATGATAGGCAATTTATTGTCCATCGACAGGGTAATGGCTGTCGTGTCCATTACCTTTAATCCACGTTTGACAACATCCATATACGAGATCTCATCGAACTTTAAAGCATCCTGCACTTTTTCGGGATCCTCTGAATATACACCATCAACCCTTGTCCCTTTAAAGATAACGTCTGCTTCGATCTCAATAGCTCTTAGAACCGCCGCGGTATCAGTCGTAAAATACGGATTCCCGGTACCTGCTGCAAATATCACCACACGATTTTTTTCGAGATGGCGGATCGCCCTTCTGCGGATAAAGGGTTCGGCGATTTTATTCATCTCAATCGCCGTCATCACGCGGGTTGGAATATTTCTGGACTCAAGTGCGTCCTGCAGCGCGAGGCTGTTGATCACTGTGGCCAGCATGCCCATATAATCGGCCTGAACCCGTTCCATCTCGCGTGCCTTATCAGAGAGGCCGCGAAATATATTGCCGCCTCCGATCACGATGGCGATCTGAACGTTCTCACGGTAGGCCTTTTCCACTTCGGTCGCAAATCGATTCAGGACACCCGCATCGATGCCGAAATCTTTTTCACCGGTCAGGGATTCCCCGCTCAGTTTGAGCAGTATCCGCTTGTACTGAACCTGTCCGGACATATACAGTTTATTCTCCGACTTTAAATCGGCTGAACCGGCGAATTGAAATATTTTCACCTAACCTGGCGATGGTTTCCGTTACCAGTTCATTGATCGTTTTTTCAGGATCCTTTACAAACGGTTGTTCAAGCAGACAGATCTCAGAATAAAATTTGTCCAGTTTACCCATAGCTATTTTTTGCAGGATATTCTCCGGTTTGCCCTGAGATTTGGCCTGCTCCTTATAAATATCCATTTCACGATCAATCACATCCTGTTCGACTTCTTCACGGCGCACATATAATGGTGCGGAAGCTGCGATCTGCATGGCAACATCGTGTGCAAAGCTTTGAAAATCATCTGTGTTCGCCACAAAATCCGTTTCACAATTAATTTCCACGATCACACCCAGTTTACTTCCCGGATGGATATATGCTTCAATGCGACCTTCATTGGCAGCTCTGTCCGCTTTTTTCGTGGCCCGGGCAATTCCTTTTTTTCTCAGGATTTCTGTGGCCTTTTCCATATCACCCTTAGCTTCCACCAGCGCATTCTTACAATCCATCATACCGGCACCGGTCTTTTCTCTCAAATCCTTTACCAGTCCCGCCGTAATCTCTGCCATTTCAAACTCCTATCACTGTCTTATTTTTTTTCGATCTCGGTTTCTTCAACTTTCTTAGTTTCTTCAGCGACCGCCTCTTCTTCTGCTTTGACCTTGGAGACTTTTTGCTTGGCCTTGATGATTGAATCGGCCAATGTGCGACTGATGATACTGATGCTCTTAGCGGCATCGTCATTCGCAGGAATCGGAAAATCAATAATTGTTGGATCCGAATTGGTATCGACGATCGCAAATATCGGAATATTTAATTTCCGGGCTTCCTTTACAGCGATTTGTTCTTTTTTGGTATCGACCACGAAAACAGCTCCCGGAAGAATCTTCATCTCTTCAATTCCTTCCAGGACCTTTTTCATCTTTTCTTTCTCACGGTCAATATGCAATGTTTCCTTTTTGGTCAGTTTTTCATAGGTACCGTCGGTCGACATTTTTTCAAGATTTTTCATGTGTTTGATCGATTTTTTGATCGTACCAAAGTTGGTCAGGGTTCCGCCAAGCCAGCGGTCGGTCATAAAAAACATACCGCAGCGCTGAGCTTCTGCTTTGATAATTTCCTTCGCCTGTTTCTTTGTACCAACAAAAAGAACTTCCTCACCGGATTCGATGATGTTTTTGATATACTCGCAGGCCTCGTCTATTTTAGTCTGGGTTTTTTTGAGGTCGAGAATATGAATACCGTTGCGTTCCATAAAAATGAATTCTTTCATTTTTGGATTCCAACGACGTGTGAGATGGCCGAAGTGCGAACCTGCGGCCAGGAGGGTCTCTAAGGTGACTCTGGGCATGGGTAACTCCTTATTTTGGTTGATCCTCCACCGGAATCAACTTTATTCGGGCCCGCTCGCGGCGGGACCCCCGATAAATCAACCGGTGTGTGTTTTTACGCTCTACTGGGCGTTATAAATGTTATATTTCATTGTAAAGGCAAAAGTCTAAAGGTAATAGCAGAGTGAGCCACTTTGCTTTTTCTGTTGCTTTGTCACTCTGTCACTGTCTTTTTAACTTTTGCCATTGGCCTTATATGAAAAATGCCATTCAAGAAGAACAGCATTTTGTATCCTATTATCGTTTTGAGAACTGATAGCGTTTACGGGCCTTGGCCAGACCGTATTTTTTACGTTCTTTCTCACGCGGATCACGGGTAAGAAAACCGGATTGGCGCAAAATCGGGCGATGATCCTCACTATAGAGCACCAGGGCGCGAGCGATTCCCAGTCTGACAGCACCGGCCTGTCCGGTAAGACCACCGCCTTCCACGCTGATCTGAAAATCAAACTTGTCAATGTTTTCGGTCACTTCCAGCGGTTGCTCGATATCCATTTTCAGAGTTTCCCGGCGGAAATGTTCCAGCAATTCCTTACCGTTCACACTGATCTTTCCGGATCCCGGCAGCATACGTACGCGGGCTACAGCATTTTTTCTTCTTCCGGTTGCAATATACACTTCCATCTCAGTACCTCTTACATTAGTTCGAGTGTTTGCGGCTGCTGCGCCTTATGAGGATGATCGGGGCCGGCATACACTTTAAGTTTGGTAAACATTTTTCGTCCCAGGGCGTTTTTTGGAAGCATTCGCTTGACCGCAAGCTCCACGACACGCTCCGGATGCTTCTGCAGCATGCTGCTGAGATTGATCGTTTTCTGACCTCCGGGATATCCGGAATGCGAGTGATACACCTTATCACGCATTTTATTTCCGGTAACCTTGATCTTTTCCGCATTCACCACAATGACAAAATCACCCGTATCCTGATGTGGTGAGAAGTAAGGTTTATTCTTTCCTCTGAGCACATAGGCGATCCGGCTTGCAAGCCTTCCGAGAATTTTGTCACCCGCATCAACCACATACCAATTCCGGTTGGCTTCAATATCGTTTTCTTTGGCAATGTAGGTTTTCAAACCATCCTCCACATTTAAAAAATCGAGCCTTAAATTTAACATCAATCATTACAGCACGCAAGAGCTTTTAGAGAAAGATTTGGCAAATATTTCAGATGTGCTAAGATAACTTTGTCAGTTATAGCGATAAATTAACAGCGTAACTAAGCAGTTGACTTTATCTCTTTGCAACCCTGTCACTTTGTCGCTATTTTTTCCCTTTGCCTTTCGCCTTAAATTAAATATTTCTGAAGATCATCCCCTTATTGATCACAGCCAGTGATCTGCCCTTCAGCGGACGTTCGCCAAAAGGTGTATTTTTTGACCTTGAATAGGAAGGCTTTTCGCTTAACCGCCAGGCAGTCCGCAGATCCAGGAGAGAGAGATTGGCCTGATCACCGGTCTTTATTCTGGGCACCGGAAGATTGAGGATTTGCCTCGGTTTTTCGACACATAACCGGTATACATCTTCCAGTTCGATTATCTTTTTATCCAGAAGTTCCGATACGATCAATCCCCAGCCGGTCTCAAGACCGGTTATGCCGAAAGGCGCATAGATATACTCCGCTTCTTTCTCTTCGATCGAATGTGGTGCGTGATCAGATGCGATGACATCGATAGTACCATCACGCAGTCCCTCGAGTATGGCTGCCCGATCATCGGCGCTGCGCAGCGGGGGGTTCATTTTGGTATTGGTATCAAAGGACTCCACAGCCTGATCGGTCAGGGTAAAATGATGCGGCGTCACCTCGCAGGTCACCGGTATACCTTTTGCTTTTGCCTGCCGTACCAGATCAATACTGCCCCGGGTGCTGATATGGCAGACATGGAATTTGCCCCCGGTATATTCCGCCAGCATGATATCGCGGGCAACCATGATCTCCTCAGAGACAGAGGGTATTCCCGGAATGCCAAGTTTTGTTGAATAGAATCCTTCATGCATATGTCTGTTTTTGCAGAGGTTACTATCCTCCTCATGGCCCATTACGGGGATATCGAACATTTTACTGTATTCGAGAGCCCGGCGCATGATTTCCGCATTCATCACCGGAGAACCGTCATCAGAGATCCCTACCGCACCGGCTTCGGCCATTTCAGCAATGGGGGCCAGTTCTTTACCTTCGCGCGCCTTTGTTATCGCAGCTACCGGATATACATCAACCAGCAGCGGTTTGGCCTCTTCCCTGATAAAATTGACCACTTCCTGATTATCGATTGCCGGGTCCGTGTTTGGCATACAGGCGACAGCCGTAAAACCACCACTGGCTGCAGCCAGGGTTCCGCTTTTTATGGTTTCTTCATCCTCACGACCCGGTTCGCGCAGGTGAACATGGATATCGATCATCCCGGGAAGCAGAAGGGCATCCCCGGCAGAAATCACCTCGCCGTCAAAGCCATCGGGAGCAGCTTTTCCGATACTTCCGATCTTCCCCTTTTCGATAACCACATGCAACCCGGAATTAAGTTTTTCCGCCGGGTCCAAGACATGGACATCCCGGATCAAAAGTTTTCCGGAAAGTGTCTGATATTTGGTCATGGGATTTTGCATTTTTTTAATTTGTGTCATGTTCGCCTCCTGCTAAAAGATAGAGGATGGCCATTCTGACCGCCACCCCGTTGGTCACCTGATTCAGGATTACCGAATGTTCACTGTCGGCCACATCGGAAGCAATCTCAACACCGCGGTTGATCGGCCCCGGATGCATGATCGTTATCGGTCTTGTAGCCTTTTCCAGCCTTTCCCGTGTAATACCAAAGTAATTATGGTATTCTCTCAGACTGGGGAAAAATCCGCTGTCCTGCCTCTCCAGCTGAATGCGCAGGACATTGAGTACATCAACATTCTGGATGAGATCATCGATATTATAACTAACTTCCACACCCAGTTTATCGATCTCCCGGGGAATCAGGGTAGCCGGTCCGCAGAGGGTCACTTTGGCACCCATCTTCAGCAGTCCGTGAATATTGGAGAGCGCCACACGACTGTGGGCAATATCGCCGACAATCCCGACCCGCAGTCCTTCAAACGTTTTGTGCTGCTCAGCAATCGTTACCATATCCAGCAGGCCCTGGGTCGGATGTTCATGCGCTCCGTCACCGGCATTGATGATATTGGCATCCAGATTCAAGGCCAGGAAATGGGCCGCTCCCGGTGACTGGTGACGAATGACAACCATATCGATCTTCATCGCCTCGATGTTCCTCGCCGTATCAAGAAGGGTCTCACCTTTTTTTACACTGCTGGTTGAGGATGAGAAGTTCACCGAATCGGCAGATAGTCTCTTCTCAGCAAGTTCAAAGGAGATCCGGGTGCGTGTGGAGGGTTCGAAGAACAGGTTGACAACGGTTTTCCCCTGGAGTGTCGGAACTTTTTTTATCGGGCGATCGAGGATCTCTCGAAAAGACTTGGTCGTCTTCAGGATGAGTTCGATGTCATCCCGTTCCACATACTCCAATCCCAGTAAATGTCCAGATTTAAAGTTCATTCTAATTTCCCTCCCCAACTTCCTCCACCAGATTCACGCAATCTTCATGATCAACTTCAGTCAGTTTACCCCGAACCTCCTCTCCAATTGAAGTGGGAATATTTTTCCCGACAAAATCGGCTTTTATGGGAAGTTCCCGGTGCCCGCGATCCACCAGCACCGCCAGGTGAATCCTGTTTGGGCGCCCGAAGTCCATGAGTGCATCCAGTGCAGCCCTTACCGTTCTGCCGGTAAACAGAACATCATCGACCAGGATCACATTTTTCTCGTCAATCTGGAATTTGATATTAGTCACCTGCACTTCCGGTTGTTTCAGACGGGTCCGGAAATCATCCCGGTAGAGTGTCACATCGAGGTCCCCGGTTGGCACCGCTTTTCCTTCAATTTCCTCAATTTTCTTTGCGATCCGGTGGGCCAGATAAGCACCTCTTGTAAGCAGGCCGACAATCACCAGATCCTCGATACCCCGGTTCCTTTCGACAATCTCATGCGCCAGTCGGATAATGATCCGGCGAAGATCTTCGGGTGTAACCAGATTGGCCTTTACACGAAATTCCATTTATCACTCCAAGGTTTTAGATTCAGACAAAAAAAAAGCCAACGGTTCTTCACCGCTGGCTTGATTATTCTTATTTTAATCAGAATTATTTTTTTCATTTAACTGCCTTCGCTATTTCGCAGAATAGCTTTAAAGGTTAAATCGTATAAATTTAAGCATTCCGACTTTCGATCACAAATCAATTTCCGGGTTTTTTAGCTTTTTCACCTGTTATATTTATATAACCTGATATATTTGTTCAGGTTGCCCGTAATAAAATATTTTTGTCCAACTTCGGGCAGGGATCAAATCTTTCATTCTTTGCTATCATGAATTGAACATTGAGAATAATATCATTATAAATCAGGCGCGATGTTTATTGACAGGTTTAAGTGGATAACCAGAAAAAATGGAAGACCGATCGAGTATAACAGACGCATATTTAGGTATAAATGAATATAAATCAGTATCTTATCGGAAGATCTTCTCACGTTGATCCTGTTATCCTGTTTCTCATCAATAAACGTTTATTATGTGGCATAAACCAGCTAAGTTTAAATGATCTTGCGTATCGATTTTATGTTATAGCCGTTATCTATATTTAGGACCTCCATTAATATTTTTATATTTTCGTCCGAACATATAGTAAACCGGAAATTATACGGATTTACCAAGCAGGAGACATATTTTGAAGATCAAGATCATTGCAGACGACGGCGAAGTGATCGAAACGATAGATGATGTTCATGTACACCTGAAATCACAGTTCGGTATGGGAAAATTATTGGACCAGATGCTCGAAATTTATAAACACAAATACATGAAATACATGTATGAACGTTACAAACAGGACCGCCGCAGCGGCGAAGATCGGCGCCATGAAGATGATGACCGGCGACAGTGACTCCACAAGAGATTTTTCTATTTGACTCGCAACAGGGAATTCAGCCTGACCTGATTATTCACCATCCAAAACAATCATTGTGAATCCGGATACCACCCCATTAAAAGTTCAGAAAGAAAATGGATGTCGATATAAACATCGTCCCATATGAACAGCATGAATCAGCAATGCACTGACATATGAATGGGGAGATCATCTTTCTTGATCGCCCGAGCCTTCAATAAATTATATAAAATCTTGCCGTATTTCTATTTGCTCAATCCCTTCGAAGTATGAATACCAAAAATATTTTTTTAAATATATCTCCGGAATGATAGGCTCAGACTCACAACTGGAACTTTTTAGGTATCATTTGTAGTATATGATATCGTAATATACCTATTTTTTGATACGATACACCCCCTCCCCTTCAGCCGGATATCTTTGGGCAGCATATACAAAGAATATATTATCTACCAAAATGATCGTATTCTGTACGTCAAAGAAAATGAATATAATCGTCTGATATAAAAAAATATTGTTTATCCCTTTACCCCGTCCATTGTTTAACCGTTGGTATCATATGCTGCTATTTTGCCAGGATCATCTTCTTTACAAAATGATACCCTTTCGTTTGAAAAGAATAAAGATAAAATCCGCTGGCCAGGTGACCGGCATCAAATTCCAGCTCGTGCTTTCCAGGTTGTTTCTGTTCATCCAGCAGGATGGCGACACGCTGCCCGAGGACATTGTACAACTCGATCCGGATGTTCGCGGGCTTTGGTACCGAGTACCGGATCTTGGTGACGGCATTAAAAGGATTGGGATAATTCTGTAACAATTCGAACTCATGTGGAAGCAGTGTCATCAGATCTTCGATATTGACCACATATCTCTGGATATACCAGAAACCGAAATTCATACAATAGGATGTATTATCTGAGATATCAATCAGTCTTTGGCCGACAGTCCCTTTGATTTGGTGGTTGGTATTGCCCACCAGAACCGCCCCGTTTCCGAGGACGATTTTTTGAATGGTGTCCTGCGCCGGAAGTTCCTGATACAACAGGAAAAAACCAGCGATCAAAACAATCCAGGCAGAAAATTTGTTTCGCATAATTTGACCTCGCGCCTATATAGATATAATTAGTTTCCGTTTTTCAGATTTCATTTTTGGATAACCTGAGATATCTGTGATTGTAATTGATTTATGGTTTCCTGCTGCGTCTGGATCATCACCTGCTGCTCCTGGATGGCTTTTATCAGTACCGTCATCAGATCATTATATTTTAATCCTTTGACGATCGGTATGTCATCTGTCGATTCTTTCTCTGGTTCGGTCGGTACAGGATCTGAGATATCTACAACAAGTTCAGGAAAATTGGTCTGCAATTCATCAATGTTTAGGATATACGTTCCGGCAGACACATTAGGATTTTCACTAGATTGGACAGACAAGTTAGCTGTATTATCAATGACTTTCAACTCCATGATCTTATCCAACACACTTCCGGATGATGATAACGCATTTTGCATACTGCTGGTAGTTTTGTAAACCGGGCCGATCAGTGCGCCGGTATACACTAGGTGGCCATCGGCATACACAGCATAGGCACTTGCACCCCCTGATGCATAACCATAAACACCATACCTTATACCTGTTCCACTTCCTGTAGCATATCCATATACTCCAAACCGATTTCCTACAGTACCATTTGCATAACCATAAGATCCATAGGCATATGCAGCCGTTCCACCGTAGGCGTATGCCACAGAACCGACATATCCACCATACAAAATCGCACCGTATCCATATCCATTTGCCGGAACTGAATAACCATAATATGATGTGGTATGAAAATTCCCCGAACCCGTTACCTGACTCCTCACTAAGGATGTTGCAAGATTATTACTCCATACAACGTGCAAAGGATAGGAAGGGGTGGTGGTATTGATACCGACATTTCCGCCAGAGGGAGCAAGATAAATATTACCGTTACTACCGTTTAATGTCAGGTAATTTCTTGAAGGAGACTGATAATGCCAAAGTGACAAATCGGGACCACCACCCGGGATATACCAGGACCATTTCTGGGTTCCTTCAGTGGCAAATGCCAACACACTTTGTGCTCCGGTCGGAGATTCTATCCTCAATAGGGGATCGGCCGTTCCGTAAACATGTAGTGGACGCACAGGTGATGAGGTTCCAATACCGACATTCCCGTTGACATGCCAGATATTGTCACCTTTTATACCCCAGTCGATATCGGCAGGTGGAGCTGCCCATACCACCGTTTGCCCGTCGTAAACCATCACATTGCCGGCAGCGGCGCCGGAACTGTTTATCTTTGCCGTAGTAACCG
>Ga0209536_100005552_pt1 | contig 19546 bp, 17 predicted proteins | sample DeeMarSeWOR28_12_FD_187461 | JGI IMG/M metagenome (GOLD analysis project Ga0209536, IMG submission 187461) | Marine sediment microbial communities from White Oak River estuary, North Carolina - WOR-2-8_12 (SPAdes) (version 2) | ecosystem: Environmental > Aquatic > Marine > Intertidal zone >...
ATGCCTTTGACTTTCATATCCTTGGGTTCAGAATATTTACGCCAGGCATCGCGGCCGATCACCTTGTAATTAACGTCCCGCGTTTCAGGATCGATTTCGATGCGTTCCATCGCCCCGGGTGCCGCCCGCATACCGAAGGCAATCTGGGCCCCCTCCAGAGCCGGACCGGTCGCGCAGGAAGAGGAGATCAACTTCTCTTTGTTGCCCAGCACCAGCTCGCCATTGGTGCCGATATCAATGATCAAGGCGATTTCATCTTTTTTGTACGGCTCTTCGGCCAGCATCACACCGACGTTATCCGCACCCACAAATCCGGCTTCATTGGGAAGAACAAATACATAAGAGGCGGGATTGATATTGATGCCCATATCACGTGCTTTGATATCAAGGCTGTGATGGATCACCGGGGGAAAGGGGGCCAGCCCCACATGCTCCGGATTGAGCTTTAAAAAAATATGATGCATGGCCGTATTGCCACCGATGGTAATATCTTCGATATCTTCTTTTGTCAGTCGCAGATATGCCTTACCTTCTTCAGGTACTTCCACATATTCATCCGGTCCTTCCTCACCTTTTTTCTTCTTCTTTTTCTTTTTAGGAGGATAGGTGTTCTGGATGGCCTGATCGACCAGGGAGTTGAGTCCTTCAATGATGTCGTCGTTCATCCGCTGGAGCCCATCGGCTGATGTCATATGATAGGTGATACGTGCCATGACGTCCTCACCGTATTTGCACTGGGGATTCATCATGGAAACCGTATCGACGACCTCCATGGTGGTGAGATCGCAAAAGTAGGCCGCCACGGTGGTTGTTCCCACATCGATCGCCAACCCGTAAGCCCGCTCGGCCCTACCGGGTCGGAAGCGGACCACTTCTTTGTCGTTCCAGACACTGGCCGTTACGCTCCAATCGCCGTCGCGCAATGCGTTGGGAAGCTGCCTTAAGGCGAATATGTCGACCGACAGATCTTTTAGCCCATGCGCTTCTTCCAGTGCACGGCAAACACGTTCAAAATCCGCCGTGGGTTCTTCAAATGTGGGCGGCTCGACTTGCACGGTGTAAATTTTTACTGCCGGGTTATGCTCGATATGGATGTCGCGGGCGGCTTTGCTCACCACCTGCTTGCCGGCGCGAGATTCCTCCGGTACAAAAACCAGGATGTCGCCCTGAATTTCGGTGACGCAGGCCAACCGATGACCGGTTTCTTTTTCTCTGGGAACGATAAACTTATCTTCTTCTTCCTGCCAGGCACTAACGTTGGCCATCTTGGACTCGATGCCGTATTTTTCAAAGCGGCCTTCTTCGATGCGGACTTTGCACTTGCCACAAACTTTCTTCTCACCACACAGGGCCTCGATATCAACCCCCAACAATCTGGACGCTTCTAACACGTTGGTGCCTTTGGGCACCTCTCCTCTTCGTCCTGACGGTTGAAAAATAACCATCGCGTTATTATCCTTGTCTCCCATGCGCTCAAATCCTCCTTCATTGTAAAATCAGCGGGCAGCCAGCACGACTGACGGCTATCTGATATGAATATAGGGCAAGCCCTATCCGAAAATATCACGGATATGGGAAACCCGGCGAGCAGCCCCACGCGGATGGGGTGCCAACCGGGATTTCCAGATCGAAGTTATCGCATCACTCTTCCTTCTTTTTTTCAAATTCCCGCAGACGCCCGATCATTTTGATCCCTTCTGCCACCGCATTTCCGGCAGACTCGGCATATCCATCCGCACCAAAAAGGTTGGCGACATCCTGGGTCACGGGCGCGCCGCCTAACATGATGGCCACGTCCGGGTTCTTATCTTTGATCATCTTGATAACTTTTTTCATACCCAGCATGGTGGTTGTCATCATGGCTGACATGGCCACGACCTCGGCATCCGTGCGCAACTGTTCCTCCACGAAATTTTCAAGCGGCACGTCCCGGCCAAGATCGTAAACCTCCCAACCGGCGACATCAAACATCATCTTGACCAGGTTTTTACCGATGTCGTGCACATCGCCCTGAATGCTGCCAATCACCACCTGCGCCACCGCGCCGGATTCCGATTTGGGGACATGGGGTCGCAGAATATCCAGACCCATATACAAGGCATCGGCGCACATGAGCACCTCGGGGACAAAATATTCATGCCGCTCGTATAGATCACCGACGACCTCCATCCCGGCGGCCAATCCATCCATGATCATTCCCAGCGCTGGATGTCCGTCATCAACAGCCTGCTGTGCGGCTTCCTTTACCTGTTCCTCTTTGTAATTGATTACACCGTCTTTCAGAGCTTCCAATAATTCTTCTTTGCTCGGCATTTTTATTCTCCTTGTCCACCTATTTTTAGTTTAAATCCTTCCAACAGCTGGCGTCGGTCCGGTATAATACTCGCGGGCCGTTTTTTCCATGGCCCTGAAATTTTCCTCTTTAATATCCGGCCAAAGATCACAACCCGGCCAGACGGCATCAACCTTTCCGTCAATATTGGTCTGGATACCCTCCACGGCTTGCGCGACAGTTGTTTCTTCCGCACAGGGTAGCCCGAAGACATCAAAATTACCGACAATCAGGGCATCATCACCTAATTTTTGCCGTGTTTCCAGGAGATTGTTTTTTATGTCGAAACTAACCGCCTGGGCCCCCGAGTCGGTCACAATCTGCCACATCATCTCAACCAGCGGATCCGTAGAGCCGCAAATATGCAACACTTTGGGGGACTCCCAGGCCGACAGAATTCGCGTGAGTCGGGGTTGGATCAGATCCCTGAAGGTCTTGGGACTCAGAAGGTCGGCGGCTACCCCGGGTTCCCTCAAGGTAATAAAATCTGCTCCGGCGGCCTTGAGGGCCTTGCCGATATTGATGATCATTTCAGAAAATTTGTCCAGAATATCCTCTACCCGGGCGGTGTCTTTGAAAACCGCTTTCAGCACCTTGTCCAGTTCGATGGTCTGGCCGCACTGGGTGAAGGGGCCCAATTGCCAGGCTCCCAGTGCCAATTCCGGCGCTTCCTTTTTGACAATCGCGATGGCCTCGGGAATCAAGTTCATGGGGTATTTATCCATGATATGGTCGATGTCATCCTGGGAAATATCGACCTGATCCACTTCGGTCCAATTTTTATAGGGAATGGTCGGATAAAGGATATCCTCGGAATCTTCATATAGACTGATTTCATTCCCCAGGGCTTCGGATTCCCAGCACATATCAAATGGAACCACGACCGAATCCAAATTGAACATTCGGGCGGATTCAATAGCAGAACGAGCCATCCGCTCGGCATTCCGGTGGACCGATGGAAAGTTGTAACCCAGTTTTTTGATAGCAGGCAGGAGAACCATACCCATCCCCGAAAAAAATGGCATCTTGTCCACGGGTTCACGATTAAAAAATCGCTGTACTCGTTCTATGGGAGTAAGCTCAGCCATAATTAACGCTCCTTTCTTGGTTAAATGTTAAATTTAGCCGTAAATTTCTCTTTTTCACATAATCCGAAATTATCCCATCTTCTTATATGATTTGAGCACTTCTTGAAAATCGTCTAAAAGATGATTTTTTTGGTGATACGAGATGATTTTGATTTGAAATTTAGAACCTGCATCACAGTTGGTGGGCAAACTCCTTCAACCGGTCTGAGGAATCGGGGGGACAATGGAAGCATCATTTCACAAGGCGCGCCAACAGGTCGTTGGCGGTAAGGATACCATATGCCGCAATATGATGGTAACCTGTATTATCGGTCATAATCCTCTTTTTTAAGGCATTTGTTCCGGCCGGGGTCAGTCGAAATTTCGTATTCTTAATTTTTTGAACCCATTTTTTTTCTATGAGGATTGCCATGACCTCGTCAAAGGTTCTGGACAAGGTATAGCGATAACCGAAATTCCCATAGGTTTTTCTTAAGTATGGTGGTATTTGCCCATCCGGCTCATTTTCAGACAGGCAATCGATCAACTCCGTTTTGCTCAGGCCGGTGTTTTTATTTTCCCAAAAAAGAATCATCATATACCAGAGAGATTTGATGGCCTGAGACTTTTTAACATCTAAACACCAGCTGCGTACCTGACTTAGAATTTCCTTGAGCGCCCCGGCATCAACGGTATCACCAGGATAGGTTCGAACAAAAAATGAAGTCTCAATATTCAAAAGGTTAAATGTTTTCTGTTTGATGGCTTCAACGTCAGGGTCATAATTTATGTAGTCATAGGCAATTGAAAAAGATTGAAAGCCGTTATGTTTATCTAATTTTAAAAGAGGAGATGGAATTTTTTTTAAGTTCCCCCTGGCCGCAAGGAGTTTGTGGATGTCGGATCCGAACAAGGGATAGGTGTAGAGGTGGACGTGAACCGTTGATTCCCCATTTTTGATACACCCCGACGCCAGGGTGGACGTAATGCCGACATCATCAATCGTTGACTCGGGCGAAAACAGCTGAACACTTAAGCGGGGCTGTATCTTTCCTTTTGCCAGCATGGCTATCGAGTTGTTCATTTCTGCAATGGTGCAGCCCCTGCGCAGGCGCCGTGACAGATCATCTGTCATTGCGTCTGCACCAATAAAGGCCGTCCGGATATTGGCTGCGGCCATTTCATCCACGAGTTTTTCGGTTAGACCCTGGGGCCGCAGAAAGCAGGAATATCTAATTTTGCGACCGGCTTTTTGACTTAATGCCTTCAAATAGCCGCAGATTTTTATTGCCCATTCTTGATTGATATTAAACGTATCATCCCAGATATCGACATATTTAATCCCGGGATATTTGTTTAAGGCGCCGACCAGATCTTCCACAAAAAAATCGCCTTGAACCGCGCAATGAAAATGGTCCCCGAACTGACTGGCAATTGCACAGAATAAACAGCCGCCCCGGGATTTTTTGGCCCAGATGCAGGCCCTTTGAAACGTTACCGCAACAGACTTCGCACCATATTTCACCCATGCAAAGATATCTCGGTCAGATAAATCTTCAGCGCTGAAATCCGTGGCAATCACGGCCTTTCTTGGCGGCAGCCAAAAAACGATATTCGGGATTGTCAGCAATTGCTTCAGGAAGTCGCGATCCCAGCTGGTGGTTAGGGTGGCTCTGTCAAGCAGGGGTAATAGGTCGGGCAGCACGTTCTCAGCCGCTCCCCTGACGATGAAATCAGGAGCGATGTCGACCATTTCATTTGCAAAAGCGGCGAATCGAAAGGCCATCAGATTTTTATAGTTGTTGGAAGCTTCGTTGCCGCCGAGAATGATGGGAGCCGAACAAATCCTTCTCAAACAATGCACGACCTTCGGCAACATAAACAGGTTAACCGTATAAGGTGCTGAAATCAATATAACATCTGCTTCTGACAGCTTTGCCGTATTAAAAAAATCGGCTAAAAAATCATAACCAACCAGACTGATTTCTTCTAAGGTGAAAAAAATACAATCGGCACCGATGGCTTCACCGCAAATGGGTTCGTAGCCCAATTCGGCAACAATCCGTTTCAGGGATGCATAGGCCAAACTCGTCTGACGGGTAAGGGTGATGATGCCGATCTTTTTCATTGAATTATAATTCCGGATCAACCAGGCCGAGCTGAATGGCAAAATGGACCAGTTTGACCGGCGAATAGATTTCGAGTTTTTCCATAATCTTGGCCCGATGGGATTTGATCGTACTGATACTGACACAGAGCATATCGGCGATTTGCCGGGTGGAATGTCCTTCGGCAATCAGCTGAAAAACCTCCCTTTCTCTGTTGGACAAGCGTTTATAACGCTCAGCACTGGCGGTTCCTTTGCGCGGGGATCGGTAGGTGTCCACGACCACCTTGGAAATCGAAGGGCTCAAAAAGGTTTCATTGTTCATGGCAGCATGAATCGCATTGATAATGTCCCGGCCACTGGAATCTTTAAGAAGATAGCCGGACACCCCACTTTCTAAAAGTTCATGGATATAATGTTCATGGGAATACATGGACAGAATCAACACTTTGGTTTTGGGGGCTTTTTTCTTTATCCGTTTAACAGCTTCAATGCCGTTCATCTGAGGCATGGCGATATCCATAATGATGATATCCGGCTTTATCTCGAGGGTCTGGTCTATTGCCGCTCTTCCATTGTCCGCCTGGCCGACAACCTTCAAATCATGCTGGTCGTTCAGTAAGCTGGCTAACCCCTGGCGAACAATTGTATGATCATCAGCGATTAATATGCGAACAGGTTTAGACATGGCTCAATGACTCCGCAAAAGGTATCTCAATCCGGATTCGGGTTCCTTCTCCCGGTTTGCTGCGCAGTTGAAAAGTTCCTCCCAGAAGGGAGGTTCGTTCCCGCATACCCAGCAGGCCCAAATTACGCTTATCGGCGCCAATGATCTGAGTGTCAAAACCGATACCGTCATCCTCAGCCCGGAAGATGATTTTGGGATAGCTTTTGATAATGGAAAGACGGAAGTTATCCGAACCGGAATGTTTCAACGCATTGGTGAGGGCTTCCTGGCTGAAACGATAGAAAACCGTTTCCATGTCAACTTCCAGGCGGTGATCAAATCCCACCATGCTAAACTCGATATTATGGCCGGTATGATTTTTGATTTCTTTGAAATAAAGATCCAGCGCCGGCTCAAGACCCAGGTCACTTAACAGGGTAGGGTGCAGGTGGTAGGAAAGATGCCTGATTTCAGAGGAAGTTCGTCGTACCATCATAATAATTTCGCCGATTTCCGCTCGTAAACCTTTTTCGTGCGATGGCATATTTTGTTCCAACCTTTCCAGGGCAAGTTTCACAGCCGTTAGAGATTGACCGGATTCATCATGCAGTTCCCGAGCGATCCGACGCCGCTCGTCTTCCTGGCTCTGAAATAATTTTCCGGTCAGCCGTCTCAACTCCTGCTGATCGCGACGAATTGTCTCCCGCATCTGGGCATTGACAATGGCACCTCCCAAAAAGTTACCCAGAGATCCCATCAAATGGAATTCATATTGACTCAGCTTCCGGGATAAAGGGATGTCAAGTCCTAAAAATCCAACCCCTTTGCCCTTGAAAGTAATCAGAAAGCAGGTCAGCCAGGGCGATAAGCTGTGGGCCTGCGATCCGAAACGTGCTTTAAACGTCGGGAAGATGGGTTCGGGCTTTAACACCATTTCATCTTCGAGCAAAGCCTTGCTCAGCAGCGGGTCTTTGAAAAATACCGCCCGGGTGTCTTCAGCGCTTTCGGCTGTGAAACCAAATTTGGCAATAACCTCGGTTCGTTCCTTTGCGCGATCAATTAGAAAAACCGCGCCCCGCTGGAGCTCTAAAACCTTCAGCACGATTTTAAGGGTTTCCTCTAAAATCAGGTTCAAGGCCATATTATGATTCAAGGCCACTGCAATGCTATTTAGAATCGAAAGTTCCCGGTTGCGCTGCTTCAGCGCTTCTTCGGTGCGCTTGCGATGGGTAATATCTTTGATGATGCCCTCATACTCGACATCGCCGGTTTCAGGATTCTGGTATCGTCGGCTGGAAATCAGGGCATGCATTGGAGCGCCGTCACGCTTTTTGAATTCAACTTCATAATCTTTCACCTGGCCCTGCCGGTTTATGGCCGCCAGGAATCTGTCCCGATCTAACCCGTTGCGATAAAGGCTCAGGGCCGAGACCGTTTTCAGCATTTTTTCTTTGGAGGGGTAGCCGAGCATTTCAACGCCGGCCTGGTTGATGTCCAATATCCGGCCCTGTTGGTTGGTCGTATAAATCATATCGTGGCTGCCCTCAAAGATGCGGCGATATTTTTTCTCGCGTTTGACAACCTCCTGCTGAAGTTGTTTCAGCTCGGAGATATCCTTGAAGATTTCAAGACCTCCGGTAACACGCCCGGCCGCGTCGCGAAACGGCGATGTCGAACAGATAATGGGTATCTTTTTGCCCTCAATAGTGGTAATCTCATACTCCCGATTGTGGATATCCCGGCCTTGCGCAATAGCGTGCTTAAGGGCACAGTCAGACTCGCAGATGGAGTTCTTGAACACATCTTTACAATACATCCCCACCGCATCATGGGCTGAAAAACCGGTAATTTTCTCGGCGGCTGGATTGAAATAAGTGATGCGCCAGTCAAAGTCGGTGGTGAAAAGACCGTCCGGTATCCGGTTCAGAATCTCCACAAAGCTTTCTTCTTTTTGATAGATATGCTCCAACGCTTTGACATTGTAGTGATGAATCTGTTCCGAAAGAAAAAAATTCCAGCCCCGGGGGTGCACCTCGCCCTGTTTCTTAAAGTAGCTGCAAGTGATGCACGCGGATATTTTTTGGAAAAAATCGTCTTTTGCATCATCGGCACAATGGGTTTTGGGAATCAACCAGCATTCTATCGATGGTTTCCCATGGGCCGGGCACAATACCTTGGAACAGGAAAAGCATTGCCAGCAAGCCTGCTTTTTTATAAGGCTTGTATCCGTAAAGGTAATCTCAACCAGATGATCTTCGAGCAACAAACTCACAATATGAATCTCCTTTCGCCCGGCAACGCGGCTCCTGCGCTGCGAAGGTAAAACAGCCATCCGGGTAGTCAGCGCCATAAACCAGGTCCATGAAGGCAGCGGCTACGCCGCGCAACATGTAGCATTTTTCTGATGTTGCCAGACCGTATTGCTCCAGGTAGCCTCTGGCCTCATAGGAATCGCTCGCGTGCATGACGAGTTTCTCTCCGGGATCAAGTCCGACGATCGCCAGGTCCCCCCAGCCAAAAGCCACGGCCACAGCCACAAATCCCAAAATCTGATCTTCTTTGCTTTCAACCATGGGGGTGACAACCTGTTCCCATTCCCAGGAATCGCGGATGCCGTGAAAGGTGGCATAGCCGCACTCCTGGGCCGCTTCAATCAAAAGCGCCTTCGCTTCAGCCTCCCGCTGTGGGCCCATTTTGATTTCAAAATCAAAGCTCAGGCGATTGTAATAATAGACTGAAAATAACGAAAGATAGACACCAAAAAGGGGAATAATTCCTTTTGATTCCCTTATCTTGCTGCCTTCCATGACGGCATGAATAATCTTGCTTACATCGATTGCCACTTACCGCTCCTTTACGCGAAAGACACACGCCTCATCCCGTTTCATTTTGCACTGACGCTCCTCCACGCTATAAAAACCAGGGGGACGATTGTAAATCACTTCCAGCGCACCGGCTATCCAGCCCCGGGTAAAGTGGCAGCCCGGTGTTGCGCGGCGCCCGTGTTTTGCGAGCCACCCGGTGACATGATGGCTGGAGGTGCTTACAATTTCAGCCGAATTGGGTCTGACCTTCCTGAAATGTATGATCCCCAGACCGCAATTCTGATACAGTAAGGAGGCCATTTCCAGCTTCGATTTAAGGGTGGTGATTTTTTTATATCGGTTGAAAAGATGCTGTAAACTATTAAAATTGGTTTCCTCAGCCGAACGGTACAGAAGGTCCACACCTTCGGTGCCCAATGTTTCTTCCAGCGTTTTTTGCAAATTGATATTATAGTGATGGCAGTGCATGGCAATGGGTTGTCCGGAGATCACAACCCGATGGCCGTCCCGGTTAAGTTCATTTTGCCAGTCAAAAATTGTCATTTCCCACCTGAATGAATGACAGACAACCCCATTTCGTATAGTTTTAAATTTTAGGTCCGACCGATATTCGGCCACGCTTTTACCTGATGGACCGTATTGCGCAACTCCTTATTAACACTGATAATGCTAATCAGCAAGCCGAATTTCGCCTATATGAAATCAGCCACCTCGGTATGATATAAACGAATATGCTTTATATCTCAATGGGTTGTTTGAAACAGCAGGCGTGCCCGGTTTAGTTGGTATAAATGATCTCAGGATCCGGAGGGTCCGGCACCATTGGTTGGATGGCAGTTGATAAGGGCGAGGATATCAACCAATCTGGTGCTCATCCTCGCCCGGTTCAAGAAGGTATGCAACTGAGGATCACACGTGCATCATGGCAGACGACTACATTTTTTCCAATTCACTGGGTTTATCCCAGGCCACCTTAAGCTGCTCCGCAAACTCAGGAAATAGCTTGAGCAACGGGTGGTTGGGATCTTTCGGCAGCTCTTTGGTTTCATTAAAAACCGAGGTAGCCAAAAACGCGTCGGCCAGCGCAACGGCCGTCACGACCCGGGGGGCACCGGCCATGGGTCCGGTAAAAATTAAATCGTTGTAGTAAAAAGCCGAAAGCGCTTCCACCGCGGCATCGAAACCGGCCCACCCCCTGAAGTCAAACTTATCCTTAAACCGCTGCAACTCCATGTAAGACCCGTTACTCGGGGCACTGGCGGTTGCAAAGCCCCATTTCTCCTTGATCAACTGGTTCGACAGACCGCACAGGGCATTGGCGGGCGCGTTGAGGGTGGTGGTATCGACAATAATGGTCTCAAACTCGGCGCCTGCCTTTTCGATGGCGTCGAGCAGTTTTTGGGCCCCGGTAATCCGACCTTTGGGGGTCTGATCGTCTTGATCAAAGGCCACCAGTAGAACGTGCTTGACGCCAATTTGGGCCAATTCTTTAACTTCCGTCTCTAAATCCTCCTCCCAGACGGTAATACTGTTATAGAACATCCGGTCCAGCAGCCCCTTTTCGGCACAATAAGCCGCGCCCTCCAGTTTAGACGGCATCATAATCGCGTCAACACAAAATGGCATGTCGCTTACCGCAGAGACAAAATCAACATATTTTTTGAATTTTTCACCCGGACTGGCGACGATGTCCGCCATAACCGGCACGCCGGATTCCTTCCACAGTTTTTCGGCGGTTTGCAGTAATTCTTCGGCCCGGGCTTCATTAAATCCCTTCCTGCGGCTGCCCTTATCAAACAACTTGTCGCTTTCTTGAAAGATCGAAAAGCAGCAGACGGTGGGATAGTCTCCCGGCTGACCGCCCAGTTTTACGCCACCAACCTCATACACTTTTGGCTCGTTACTAAAACGCTGCATAGCCAACCTCCTTTGGTCGTTGAAAATGATGTCTCCAGGGGAAATCGCCTGAGTAAAGAAAGGTAATAAATCTCCGCTATCTATGACAAAAACTTGTTTTTTTTTATATCGTCTAAAAGATGATTTTTGAATTGAATGGAGATGATTTTATCAACAATAAAAGCGAATCCATTGACATCGGCCCATCGGTATGAGAAAAATTCGATCCAGTCACATTCAAACGCCAGCAACGATCAAAAGACGGAGGCCATCGCATGACGGACATTGTTTTCAGCTCATGGGGCGGAGAAATTTTTGAAAACCGCAACAACAAATCTGATAATCAGGCGGCGCTATCCAGCCACGTGGAATTGCCGGAATATTTCAAGCAGGACGAAAAGATAAAGGCCTTGATGGGCTGGAAAGGGATCGTTTTGCGTTCGCCGGAAGTGGATATCATTGATCTTTGCCGGGAATACTTTGAGGCCGTCCTAGCGCATTCAAAAACCTGTGACAAGTGCAACTATTGTAAGACGGGCTGGGAGGAGATGCTCGAGGTGTTTGAAGATATCGCCGCCGGCGAGGCCACCGACGAAGACCTGGAATTTATGCAATCGGCTGCTGAGGCGATCGTCAGCAATGCCAAATGCAGTATCGGCAAATTCGGACCGACGCCGCTGTTTCATGCGCTCAAATATTTTGCCGATGATTTTGCTCAGGCCATCAGCGGTGAAAAACCGGTGACCCGGGGGACCTATCATTCAAAACTCACCGCTCCCTGCCTGGATGCCTGCCCCATTCATCTCGACATACCCAAATACATTGAGTTGATCAAAGACGCCAAATTTGCAGAATCCCTTGCCGTCATTCGCGAACGTCTGCCCCTGCCGGGCACGGTTGGACGGGTTTGTTTCAGACCCTGCGAAAAACATTGCCGCCGCGGCAATCTAGATGCGCCCATTTCGATAAAAGCGCTCAAACGCTTTGTGTCCGATCAGGAACTGTCCGAGCAAAAAGAGCCGGAATACGAAATCGTCCCTTCGGAAATAAGCGGCAACGTGGCTGTTGTGGGTGCCGGTCCTGCCGGCATCACCTGTGCATTTCACCTGGCCCGCAAGGGGCACAAGGTAACGATCTATGAGGCCTTGGATGAACCGGGCGGCATGTCTGCCGTGGGCATCCCCGACTACCGGCTGCCCCGGGATATCCTGCATGGTGAGGTCCAACAAATTCAGAAAATGGGCGTTGCCATCAATTACGGTCAAACCATCGGGAAAGATCGGACCCTCTCACAGCTTGAAGATGAATTCGACGCGGTATTTGTCGGTATCGGGGCGCAGGACAGCTTCCCCTTGGGCATCGAAGGTGAAGACCAGGGATATCAGGGGTTTATCCCGGGACTTGCCTATCTGCGGGAGATCAATGCGGGCCGTGATCCGTTTCCTCAAGGCCAGAAAGTGGCGGTTATCGGCGGCGGGAATGTGGCCATTGACTGTATTCGCTGTGCCCTGCGGACCGGCAAAGAAGATATCCACCTGGTTTACCGCAGGACTCGCAGCGAAATGCCGGCCGATGAGACTGAAGTTCACGACGCCGAAGAAGAACAGGTCCAGTTTCACTTCCTGACCGCACCGGTGCGTATCGTGGCGGAAGGCGGTAAAGTGGTCGGCCTTGAATGCATCAAAATGGAGCTGGGCGAACCAGACACCAGCGGAAGGCCCCGACCGGTGCCGGTTGAAGGTTCGGAATTTATTTTTGACTGCGATACCATCGTTTCAGCCATTGGACAGCAGGTCGATCTTGCCTTGCTGGCCGGCACGGATGATGTTCAAACGACCAAATGGAGTACCATTGTGGTTGACGAATATTCCAAGCAAAGCAGCCGCCCCAAAATCTTTTTTGCCGGGGATTGCGAAACCGGACCGGATGCCCTGATAACGGCCTGTGCCGGCGGCCGCAGAGCTGCTTACAGCATCGACCGTTTGATTAATTCCCAACCCCTCGAGCATGAGGATAATTACTACTACGACAAGCTGTTCGAAACCGTCAAAGTTTATGATCCGGATGAGGAAATCCTCAAGGTCGAGAGCAAACCGCGCTATGGGCCGAGCATGCTCCCGGCGGATACCCGCAAATCGACGTTTGATGAGGTCGAGCAGGGCCTATCCGCCCAGGAGGCCGTAGCGGAAGCCGAACGCTGCTTGCGGTGTTATCAGGTTGCAACCCTTGCGGTGTAGATACACGGGGCCGGAATCGGGTGATACGGACCCTTCCGGCGGAATAGTTCAATGAGCGCATCCAGCGGCAACCAGCCAGAATATAAAGCCGACCTTTTACTGTTAACGGGCTTTCTAGGGGCGGGAAAAACCACCTTGCTCAAAAGAATCCTCTCCTGGGAAACCGATCTTTCCGAAACCGTCGTTCTGGTCAACGAGTTTGGCGACATCGGCATTGATGGCGCCCTGCTTAAGGATTCCGGTTCTGACGTGGTCGAGCTGACAAGCGGATGCATCTGCTGCACCCTCAACGCCGACTTGCGCCAATCGCTGGCGCGGATATGGACGCGATTCAAACCCCGTCGCATCCTGATAGAATGTTCCGGAGTTGCCGACCCCACATCGATCATCCCGGTCTTGCAGGAGCCTGTTTTAAGGCAGTCTATGGATCACAAGAAAACCGTTGCCGTGTTGGATGCGGATTTCTGGGAGGCCCGCGAGGCATTCGGGCCCCTGTTTTACCACCAGTTGGAGATGGCTGATTTAATTTTACTCAACAAAATTGATTTGGCAAAAAAAGAAAAAATTCCCGATTTTCTTAAAGAAATTCATACCGCTATACCCGGTTGCCAGGTGATTCCAACCATTCATTGTGGTATTGATCCGGAATCCCTGTGGTCAGCAAACACGCCCAAAACGTCCCAATTAAAGCCCATCCGATTTTTTCAGCCGATTTCGGCAGCCCGCTATGCGGCATCAAGCGGCCATCTTCAATCTCACCAGGACCATCACAACCATAGGGTAGATTCGTCCGGCTATGTGACGTTTTCTTTTCGTCATGCAAACGTCATTGACGAGACGCGCTTTAAATCATTTATTCGCAATCTGCCATGGGAGGTATTTCGCATCAAAGGTCCGGTGAGATTTGCCGATCGCATGGTGATGCTCAACTTCGTCGGCGGTCAAAGCGCGTGGACGCCCTGGGAGGAGGCGTCGCAAACTCAACTGGCATTTATCGGTTGGGATATCAACCCCAAGGCGATACTCAAACAATTATCACTGTGTATAGAGAAATAATAATTTCAATAATAACAGATAGTAAAAATATTTATTTAAATTTTAACCTCAACTAATATCTTCGGTAGACGTTCGCGGTTAGATGGTCGTCTTTTGGGGTTGAATGTGCTTTGCGCTTGCGCTCTTCCTAAGAATACCAACCGGTGCCTAGGGTGATTCCAGCACTTCCGGCGAAACCCTGTCCAGCATTTGTTGAAGGCGTTCGTCGGTTCCCTGTTGGAGTATTTCCTTAACGACGGCAAATTTCCCGAGTACCGCTTTTCGATAGCCCAGGACCAGGGATGCAATCAGAAAACTAAAGTCGGAATGATATTCGGCTTCAAACTTTGTTTGCAGATCGGGTAAGGCGTGATCGAGTCCATATATCTGCTGCAAAATATCCATGAGTTGGCTGTCAGACATCGCGATCTCAGTGGCACAATGAACCTTATCACAGTAATCGATCTCAAATTCCACCATCTGCGGGGGAAGTTCCAACCCAAATTTTTGCCACATTTGCAGTAAGGCTTTCCGATCCTGGCGACTTTTCCGGGTTCTCACGTTTCCGAATTCCGGACCCCACAGACCATAGGCACGGCAGGCAAAAGAGCGTAATTCATAAATACCGCAGGCACCATTTCCCAGGAAAGGGCATCCGGCAGGACGAATGGGATTGGTCAGATAAAATTCCACAAACTTTTGCAGAATCCTGGTGCGGGCCCCGGCCGTCATTTTCCGTATGAGCCCGGTCCATTGCAAGGCTTCCATCCACGTCATTTCCGGCAAAAAAGCACAACACACACCGGGTTGTTCGCATTGGCAGCCGGTTTCCGGCAAACAGCCGTATAAATTCTGCAGCACTGCAAACAGCGGCTTGACGTCGTATAGGGCCGTTTTAATTTCTTTGATCGTAATCATAAGTTAGCAGCATTTATATAGCCTCAGCAGGCGCTCGTCCATCACAAAATAAAATTTCATGAAGGAAGATCCATCCCAGCGGGTTCGGACGCCGTGCACGGTATTTGCCAGAGCGATCGTGCTTCGCAGGTGCGTAATCATAATAAGCTGTTTGCTATCGGCCACATCTTTGAGAAACGCCTGCATGGACTTGTGGTTGGTATAGTCCAGGGAGGGCTCCACTTCATCCAGCAGAAAAAAGGGGCTTTCAAGCTGATGAAATACAGCCAGCTTCAAGGCCAGACTGGTAATGGACTTTTCGCCGCCTGACAATTGATGGGCCCGGCGTAAGCGATTGCCCGGCAGGTTGACCTCGATCTCCAAACCTGTTTGTCCGTTTTTCGAAATTACATCTAATCGAACCTCACCAAGGGGTATGAGATAGGACATATAACGCTGAAATCGGGGACCGATAATATCTTCGAGGCATTCAACGGTTTCCTCTTCGGATTCCATGCCCAGGATTTGCCGTATATCGTTAAATCGCTGCCAGGGATTTAACTGAATCACGTCATTTATTTGTTCCTGCCGGATAATGGTTTTGAGACAATGTCTGAGATTATAGGCATCTATTTTTTGGCGAAACGCTGCGCGTGCATAGCTGGTTTTGTCGATCCAGTATTGATCTTCCCCACCTTCGGTTCTTTCACGGGCCAATTGGATGCCGGGGGCGTCTTTATTTCCCCCCCGCTTTAGAAACAACTCCACCCGAATTTTGGATGCGGGCGGATAGTCTTTGCTGCCGGCAAAAAACAACTCGTCCTTTTCATAGCAGCGGATGCGGCCCAGATCATTTTCGCCCAGCGCCCAGACAATCGCATCCAGAATATTTGATTTTCCAACACCGTTATTGCCGATGATAACGCCGATGCCGGGCTGAAAGCTCATGTTGGTCTTTTCTGAAAAGGATTTAAAGCCTTCGATGTTAACATCTTCCAGATAGATATTATTCATTTTGATTCTTTTCCTTGTAACGCCTGTGGATTTCAGCAATCAGTTCTTCCTGCATCGGAATAAGGGATTCATAGACAAGGTCACCATCCAAAGCCACACTGGGCAGCGACTTGGCCTTCAGTTCCCGAAAGCGCTGCACCCCTTCACGGGTGCGCATGTCCCATTCATGCACTTCAATAATCTCCTGGATGTCCTGCGGTAAAACCTTTACCGATTCCGCCATATAGACGCAGGCAACTCATTGCCTGAAATCGGTCAAAAGCACATCCACCAGCACGGGTTGTGTCATGCCATCCTCCTTGTTACTCAGCCCGCATGATCTTAAATCTGATCTTTTCGTCAGCAACTTCCAGCCGGCCCCAGGAAAGCCCATTTGTGTCCCGGGCAGGCCCGAGACTAATGAAGTCCTTGCCGGCGATATGCCAGTGCCCCCATGTATTTTGCTGGCCAAAAATAATAATATCGACGTGAAATTGGGGTATCATCGCCTCCAGCGCCGGCAAAACGGTTTCATCCTGCATGAAACTGGTCAATCCACACACCATGTTCATTTCCAGCGCAAACGGTTCGAAGTCAGAATAATCGGGAAGTCCTTGTATGTAATCGCCGTAAAAGACCATACCTTTTTTTCGCCTGATTTGAAAGCTCAGCACCTGGGGCAACCGCAACAGCCAATCTCTTTCCTTTTGTTCGAGGGGCGGCAGGCTCATTTTTTCTTGACCCTGGGCATAGCGCCAGTCGTTTGCCCCCTGAATCGCCAGGATCTTGTGCTTCCGGATAGTCTGAATCAAATCTTTGTTTTGAGCAGAATCTCCGGTCAGATTGCCGAGGCAATAGCACGCTTCCATGCCGCTGTCCTGCATGTGTTTGATGAGTTTTTCCAAAACAGCAGGATTGCCCGCTATTTCACTGACAAGGCCGATCCGGCAACGATCGGAAACATCGGCCTGAACCCGAAACGATTCGGCGGGTGTCAGACGGCCGTTTTGTGCGGCGGTGACGGCCGCCGCCAGCTGATCGGGGCAGGAAGTCCCATTGCGGCAGTCGATGCCGACGAGGCATTCCAGAGCTTCTGCCACGGGTTTTCCATCTAAAAGACGCGCCACCAGCTGCGCGTTACCCGGACAACCGCCGCCCACAAAACGAATTTCCTCAAGACGGCCGTTGTTGACGTTAAAATGAATTTCAGGGGGGCACACGCCCCGGGTTGGATAAATAAAGCGCTTGGGTTTGGTTTCGCCGGGCATATAAATGACCATTATAGAAATTGTTGGACGTTAAATTATCGCTTTATTTTTTTACACGACCGCCTGATAGATGGAAATCGTCTAATAGTTGATTTTTTTATGGGAAAAAGATGGTTTTCTCAAGTGGCAAAGTTTTGAGTGGATATGCAGACAGGTTTTATAAGATCAATGAAAAACGATGGGAACCCGTTTCAATCACGATTCGGAGTTGAGGTATCGCTTAGCCGAATCCCAGATCTTCTGAAGAATACTGAGGGTGCCTTTGCAAACTTCGGTACGCAGACAAAACAAATCATTAAAGGCCTTTGAATTCTGTTTCATCTGTTCAATAGACATTAGGGGTGTGGAAACCAACAGCGAGCGCTCATAATCTTTAAATAACCGCCGGGCCAGATCCACGCTCAAGTTGCCGCACTCCTGCTCGAACATGCGCCTCCAATGGGTTGTCCAGCCGGGTATTATAAAAAATGTCCCGGCTATCCGGCTGACGTCTTTGTCCGTTGCAAGCCGTCTGGCAAATTCCAATTCCAGAATCTCACAGGTTAGAATTCCAAGAACCCCCATGGGTGTTTAATCTCCCCGGCTTTTTTTGGCGCGATTGCCAACATCATTGAAATGAATCAAAAACCCAGCGCAAGGCCCTTAAAATTCAATCCCTCGCTGGGCGGGCACCCCCTGATGGTAATGGTGCTTAATTTCCCGCATTTCGGTGACAAGATCGGCCATGTCGATTAGCTTTTGACCGGCTTTCCGGCCGGTCAGCACCAGATGCAGCTCCGGGGGCTTTTGCGCTATAGCCTCGGTGACTTCGGCAATGTCCAACAAGCCGAAGTGGATCGCCATATTGATTTCATCGAGAACGATGAGATCGTATGCCCTGCTTTGCATCGCAGTTTTGAAAGCCTCCAAACCCTGTTGGGCCCTGTGAATGTCCATGGGTTCACAGGTCCGCGTTCTGAAAAAAACCCGCCGGCCATGCTGTTGCAGGGTAATGGGAAGTCCGCTCTTGACCAGCCCTTTATACTCACCGATATTTTCGTTGCACTTCATAAACTGCAGAACCAGCACGGTCAGCCCCTGGCCGGCCGCCCTGAGCGCTAATCCCATGGCCGCCGTTGTCTTTCCCTTGCCGTCGCCCGTATAAACCAGTATCAAGCCTTTGCGATTCATTTAGATAACAACCCTGAAAGTTTGTTCTTGCCGATGGCAAATCAATGTGCAGCCGTCGATCAACCGGTAAAATTCAACCCGTCGCGCCTGAAACCATATAGCACCTGAACCTGACATGGGGAAGTTTTTTTTCAAAAGAAACGTTCGGTGAGGCCTGGTGCGTGCAGTCTGGCAGGCGTGCAGTCGTTCAATGCCACGGCAATTGGCGCAGTGGTCATTTAGAAGGAAGGAGTCAAATTAAAAGAATACTTCTGTATAAACATGGGATCCGGGGAACCGGTCATCTACCAGCAGGGTGACATTGCGGATCATCTCCCGGTGCCCGCATAAATAAAAATCATATGTACCACGTGTCAGATGGGTCGTGATGCAGCCGACCACATGGCCCTGAAACATTCCTTCAGGCATTGCTGCGACCGTTGTTTCTGCTGGCAAGCATGGATGGTAAGCTGATGTAAGCTTTTTAAAATCGGTTTGATAGTAAAGCTCTTCGCTGGATGTCGCCTCATGAAACAGCGCAAAATGCTTTATGCCGGACCGCGCAAATGACACAAACGGGGCAATCCCGGTGCCGGTGGCGACAAAAACGGGCGCCCGCGCGGATGGTTTAAAAGTAAAATATCCGTGAGGACCAGAAATGTTAAAGCGCGTACCGATTGCGGCATGGGCTAAGACGGGTGCAAAACTGCCGCGGGGAACATAAAAAACACAGATTGCCAGGGTCGGGTCATCCGGTGTGGAAAGCACAGAATAATATCGTTCCATTGATTCATGGATGAAACAAATTGTATGACCGGCCTCAAATTCAAAGGCAGAAGGGCGTGTCAATTCAATTTCAAAGGCATTTTTCGACAACCACCTTCGTTGCAGCAGTTCAGCTGTTTGGATTGCCATGGGATTATCCGGCGCTGTCGAATCGGTCCTTTTTTGCAAGGTCGGGCCTCCTGAGGGCTGGAAGGGGTGTGGTTGTCAAAAAAATATCGCTGTCAATTTCACAGATGTTTTTCCTCTGAAGGTATAGCCAGTTTGCTGTTTTATGTCAAGATTCGGCG
>Ga0209536_100005553_pt1 | contig 19544 bp, 20 predicted proteins | sample DeeMarSeWOR28_12_FD_187461 | JGI IMG/M metagenome (GOLD analysis project Ga0209536, IMG submission 187461) | Marine sediment microbial communities from White Oak River estuary, North Carolina - WOR-2-8_12 (SPAdes) (version 2) | ecosystem: Environmental > Aquatic > Marine > Intertidal zone >...
GCGGATTTGTTTTTAGGATATCCAAGTTGCTCATGGATGGCATCAACAATCATTGCTTTTGTGAGTGTCATAGATCGCCTGCTCCTCCGAAGTGTTAAAGGCCTAAATAATTTTGCACGCAAGTGCTAACTTAATTAGATGGGGTTTGTCAAGAAATATCTTAAATTTAAGCAAATAATTGTGAAATGTCTGCGAAAAGTATGCCAGATAAAAGTGAAAATTCGATATATTTTTTGTTTGATTGGCGGCATCCTTTATTTTGGGTTCCAAGTTTTTTTAACCATTGAAAGTGGCGCTGTTGCGATTTATTTAAATAATCAATTTTTTAAATATGTTATCTAAAAAATGTTAAAAATTAACTTTTATAATAACAACCGGGCTAATAGCGTGTATTTTAATCAAAAAATGTTGTACTTGTTTTATGAAAATTTATATTGTGGCGTATATGCGTGTTGGACAGCCTTTACCGAAAGGCGGCTGTCGCCATGCGAATTTTTTCGAGGCAAAAACAATAAAATCGTCAATTATTCTACGGCGATCCGATTTTTATTGGCTTCAAATGTTTTGGGCCCTATACCCGGAACTTTAATGAGATCTTTGGGCTGCTTAAAAAGACCATTGGTTTTGCGAAATTCGATGATGGCCTTTGCTTTTTTTTCGCCGATTCCTTTCAGATGCATTAACTCATCTGCTGATGCTGTGTTGATATTGATTTTTTGACCATTTTCGGCCCAAAGATTGGGAACCCAGACAAAGATAAAAACCAAAACGGCAATTATTGAAACCCAGGATTTTAAATTCCGCATTTGACACCTCCGTCAGCTATGGATTAAAAACACCAAAACAAATCAGCCACCCTTTGAAATGGGCGGCTGATTTTCGAGACAATCACATGATGGAGTATGACGCTTATTGAGCGATTATTTGGTCCTTGATTCTGTTATAGGTACCAGGACCAATTCCCGGAACTTCCATGAGTTCTTCAGTAAGCTTGAAGGGACCGTATTTCTGGCGATATTCAACGATTCGCACGGCATATTTGGGCCCGACCTTTTTCAATTTAGCCAATTCCTGGGCCGATGCTTTATTGATATTGACCCTTTCGGCTTCCTGACCCCAAACCGGACCAAGGAAGGCGAAAATGACCAAAAGGGCAACACAGAGGGCGACGAATTGTTTATAGGGCATCATATTCAATCTCCTTGGTTCAGATTGAGATTATCTTATAGAAAAAGAACAGCGGTAACAATACGGCAAGTGTCGTATTTTTTTTAATACTTTATGCCTAGCAAAAGTGCATAAGTATTAGGACAAAAAAGACGGTCATTGTACATTCTAGGGAAAAAGTACTAACCAATTGGTTTTACCCAATGGGTTGTTATGGGTTAATGGGGTACTCCGGCCTTATAACAGGTCCCCTTCCCTTTTATGCTGTAGCCTTCAATTGACGCAGGGACAAGGGCCGAAGCACCTTGCTGCAAGTGCGTTTCAGTTAGATCCTGGCGGTCGATGATCGTCACATTTCCCCGGGTGCATATTAAAATCTCCACGCTTCTAGTCTTCGGACTCTGGTATGTCCCGCCCCCATTCAGGCTGATGACCGACAGCACAAATTCCGCTGCCGGACTGGGATAAACAAACTCATTTGCAAACGATTTCCTGGGTTTCAAAAGGGTGACCTCTCGATCTTCAAATTTCAAAACCCGCAGCAGTTCCGGGACATCAACATGTTTCGGTGTCAATCCACCCCGCAGGACATTGTCTGAGTTAGCCATCAACTCAATGCCCAAGCCCTCCAGGTAGGCATGAAGTTCCCCGGCATCTAGAAACAGGGCCTGCCCGGGTTCAAGACAGATGAGATTTAACAGAATGGGCGAAAGCACGCCGATGTCATCTGGGTAATCTTCAGCCAGTTTCAGCATCCATTTAAAGACCGCGTCTTCTGATTCAAAACCGCGGGCTTGTCCCAGTGCTTCGGCAACGATTCTTTTTTGATGACCCCGATCCAGTGTCATTAAGGATGTGTAAAACCGTTTCAATCCATGCGCAGTGGGTCTTTTTTTGAAGTCTGCAAGTTCGGCTTCCAGCTGCCGGAGATTTAGTTTTGTGAAGTAAGCGAGAATTCCAGAAATTTTCCTGAAACGGCTCAATGCCCAAAACCGGGTTAATGCACAGATGCATTCGGGTTTGTGGTTGTCGTCTCGATAGTTGCGGTTGGGGGCGTCAAGCGGGATTTTCTGAGCATTTTCCCGCTGAAAACCTTCCCGGGCCTGGAGCAAACCGGGGTGCGCCTGAATAGAAAGCGGTTTGGCGGCCGCCAGTACTTTGAACAGATAAGGCAGATGATTATTGAAATCTTGAGCCACCTTTTTACCCAGGACACCAATGGGATTTATCGCGATTAATTCTGGCAGGGGTATCCACTGGCCGCTATGTTGAACCCGTGATGGTGCTTTGGGATGGGCACCCATCCAGAGTTCTGCCTGGGTTTTGCGCGCTGGATTTTTGCGACCCAGAAGGTCCGGGATGGCCTGGGTGGATCCCCAGGCATATTCTTGAATCGAGTTTTTCAAAATACTAATTTTCATTGTACGAATCTCCGTCATGAATTCCCAACGCGGCGAATTTGTCAACAATCTTGCGGTATTTTCGTTTTGCCATTACCATGCCCATCGAATACGCAAATGTCAAAAACGGTTTCAAGCGCACTTGTATTATTTTTGCAAAGTTTGTTTATTTTTACCTTTGCGCCAACCTGTTGATTATTAAACATAAACTGTGAAAGACTTGACCAGGGGTGATTTTTGTAATATAAATAATAATAATAACCAGTTAGTTAGATCGAGGTCAACAAAAACAGGCGTAAAACATCAAAACTCCTTTCGGTTAAAAAAAGTCAACCAAATTCTGTAAAATTTGAATATGATTGATATCGAATCTTCGGGTATTACTGACATCGGTAGAAGAAGAGAACAGAATGAAGATTCATTGTTCTGCGATGACAGTATGGGTCTCTATGTAGTTGCAGACGGTATGGGCGGTCATCAAGCCGGTGAAGTGGCCAGCAAGCTGGTTGTTGAAACCATCCGCGATTACATTGATCAGAACCAAGATGACCAGCAGCCGGAAAACCTGGTTGACACTGATGAAAAGCTCTCTAAAGAAGCCCAGAGACTGCTCGCCAGCATCCATCTCTCCAACCGGGTGGTTCATCAAACCGCATTGGACAACGAAGATTACAAAGGGATGGGTTCCACGGTTTCAGCCGTCTATTTTACGGAGAACACCTTCATTGTCGCCAATGTTGGGGACAGCCTGGTTTACCTGATTCGGGACGGTAAAATAGAACTGCTGTCCGTTCCCCACACCCTTGTTGCCGAGCAAGCCGCGCTGGACCCGGAAAATGCGGAGCTGCTCTGGAGTGATTTCAAGCATGTGCTGACCCGCGCCATGGGTGTCGACGAATTTGTGAAGGCCGATATTAACGAACTCCCCTTTTACAAGGAAGATATCATCGTTATCAGCTCCGATGGTTTAACCGATAAAGCAACTCCTGAAGAAATTCTTGAAGTGGTTTATAATCAGCGGTCTGATCAAGCCTGTCAGGGACTTGTTGATCTGGCCAATGAACGGGGCGGGGAAGATAATATCACGGCTATTGTACTCAAAGTCAATTCCTCCAGAAACCATGGCCGTGGTTTTATGGGAAGGCTGAAACAGACGTTAAATAAATTATTCCGCCCCGATTCGAATTAGAAAGCTTGGATTAGACCGGATATTTAAATGCCAAAAATTACGCTCAAATTTAAAGGCAATGTCTTAGCCGATTATCATTTGCCCCTTGGGTGTTCCTTAAAAATTGGGCGTCAGAAAGATAATGATGTTATCATCGAAAACCTGGCCGTATCCGGCCACCATGGCAAAATCGATTCCGCCGGTGATGGATTTGTTTATATCGACCTGAAGAGCAAAAATGGCTCTTTCATCAATGAAGAGCTTGTCACCTCCCATTGGCTGGCGGATGGCGATGTGATTAATATCGGCAAGCATTCTTTAACCTTTGCGTACCTTGACAGTGAATCCCGACCGGAAGACAAACAAAAGAGCGAAATGGAACAAACCATGGTCATGGATACCAATGAATATCGATCCATGGTGGAAAAAAACGACCCCAAGCTGACAATGACGGTGTCACCGGAAACGGCTGCGGAACTGGTTCCGCTTAATAACAAAAAAAAGAAATCGGTTCGGGGATACATCACGTATATCGCGGGCGGTGAAGGCACGCTGGCGCTGAAACAAAAAGTCACAAAAATCGGCAAAGATGCTGGTTGTGATATCGTGATCAAGGGATGGAAAATCGGCAAAACCGCCGCCACCATTAGCCGAACCCGTGATGGTTATTTCTTCAGTTATGTAAGCGGTTTTGCCAAACCGAAAATCAATGATAAAAAAGCCACAAAAAAACCCCTCAAGCTAAATGAGTCGGACATCATTTCTATGGGTTCCATTAAATTGCGGTTTCTGGGCAAAAAGAAAAAAAGCAAACCCGCTCACAACCATTAACGGGTTTGACTCGGCCACCCCCCTTAAAAACGCCCCAATCTCCTATCCACCATTGATCCGAGTTCTTTAGAATTTCCCCTTTCATATCGGCGCTTATCTATAGCGATTTTCTTCAAATTATGGTTAAATTCACGATTAAGAGAATTTTCCCCTCATGCCCACGCAGCCTAAGCCCCCATCTGCACGGGGGCAGGCTCTGCGTGGGAAAACTTTAGGTGTTGTTGCAGATGGCAGCCAGGTCTTCAATGAAAATCGTTTTCGTGCATTACCATCTTAAAACCGGCGGGGTGACCACCTGTTTAAAGCATCAGGTGGAAGTATTGAAAAACGATTGCGATGTGTGCGTCATTACCGGTGAACTGCCCCCGATCGCTTTTCCGGCAAAGACGATTCATATTCCCGAATTGGCCTATTCCGCTGATGACCAGCGTTCTTTTGAACCCGAAAATGTTGCCGCTGCCGTGGTGCAGGCCATTGAGTCGCATTTTAGCGGGCCCTGTGACATTGTTCATGTACACAACCCGATTCTGGCAAAAAATAAAAAATTTTTAAAAATTTTGAAAGCCCTGCAAAAAAGAGGCCTTTCATTATTTCTGCAAATCCACGATTTTGCCGAAGATGGCCGGCCGCGGTCCTATTATACCGAAGACTACCCGAAAGACTGCCATTACGGTGTCGTCAACTCACGCGATTATCGGATCCTTCTAAAAAGCGGATTAAAAAAACAGGGGCTTCACCAGATTTTTAATACGGTATATCTTCCAGACCATCGGTATCCATCTGCTGATTCCAATGGGGGGCCTTATGTCGTCTACCCCATCCGGGCGATTCGACGCAAAAATATTGGAGAAGCCATTCTTTTATCTCTTTTTTTCAGGAATGATGAAACGCTGGTGATCACGCTGCCGCCAAACAGTCCGGCGGATATTCAGAGTTATGAGGACTGGAAGGCATTCGTATCGCACTATCAGCTGCGGGTCGAATTTGACCGCGGTATCAACCACCCTTATGAAGCCATTCTGACTTCAGCCCGATATCTGCTGACCACCAGTATCACGGAGGGTTTCGGTTTCTCCTTTTTAGAACCCTGGCTTTTTGACAAATTGGTGGGGGGACGAAAACTTCCCGATATCTGCACAGACTTTGAAGCCAACGGTGTTAATCTTGACCACATGTATACGCAGCTGAATGTGCCCCTTGATTGGATTGATTCAGCTGCTTTTTTTGAAAAATGGAACCGTACCATACAGGATATCTGTAAGCGGTTGGGCCTAAAAATCGGCAAAAAGCGAATTCAAAACGCCTATGTTGCCATCACTGCGGATAAAACGATTGATTTTGGGTTGCTGGATGAAGAATTCCAAAAGCAGGTGATCAAGGGTCTTATATCAGACAAATCCTTTAGGGAAAAATTGTTACGGTTAAACCCAACGGTTTCAAAAACCGGAAAAGTTTCCCATAAAAAAGACATTATCAAATCCAATTGCGCAGCGGTCGCTCGCAGGTATAACATGGCACAATACCGGCAAAAATTATTAAAAATCTATGCCCAAGTGAACCGGATATCCATAAGGCAGCATATCGATAAAAAGATCCTTCTGGATGAATTTTTGGATTTAACAAAATTTAGCCTGCTTAAATGGGGTGATTATGGCACCTGACAAACCGATCAGGGATTATCTGGCCCCGATGTCGCCGCTACCCACCTCAATGGCACCCGGCGGCCGGCTTAAGAAAACGATTCAATGTATCTTGTTTGATATTTACGGCACCCTGTTTATCAGCGGTTCCGGAGATATCCATGTTGCCCAAAAAACATCACCTCAAGTTCAGAAGCTTGAGCGTCTGACGCAAAAATTTGACATTCGCAAAACACCGGAGGACCTATTCAGAGAATTGCACCAGACGGTAAAAGCAAAACACCGGCAGTTAATGGATGACGGTATCGATTATCCTGAAATCGAAATCGACAAAATCTGGCAGCAAGTTCTTGGAATTGGTGATATTCAGTTGGTTCGCAAGTTTGCCATCGAATATGAGTTAATTGTCAACCCGGTATACCCGATGCCCAATCTCGAAAATCTGCTGGCGGCATGCAGGCAGCAACGCCTGGCTATGGGCATCATTTCCAATGCTCAATTTTTTACACCGCTGCTGTTTGAATGGTTTTTGGGTGCGCGCATGGAAAAACTGGGATTTGATTCTGAGCTTTTTTTTCTGTCATATCGATTGGGTTATGCCAAACCATCGGCGGTACTTTTCAAAATGGCTGCATCTGCAATCAAGGCCAAGGGGCTTGATACAAGCGCGGTGCTTTTCGTCGGCAATGACATGCTGAATGATATTTACCCGGCGCGCCAATTTGGGTTTCAAACCGCACTGTTTGCCGGTGATGCCCGCTCCCTGCGCTTAAGGACGGATGACGCCCGTTGTCGTAATCTATCAGCGAATCTGATTCTGACAGATCTTGGTCAGCTAATTGATCACATCACGTCAGAAAACAGATGACAGAAGTCAGACGACAGAAAACAGAAACAGTCTGCCCTTTGTCTTCTGTTGTCCGTTTTCCGTTCTCTGTCTTCTGTTTACTGGCACCCGAAGCCATACTTTTTGGGTTATCTCGGATTTGAACGATTTGATTTTAGGCAACGATTTGCCTACCAATTAACCGGGATCCGCACCCGCCTCTGATCCCGATTGCTGAAAATGAGATATCCGTTTTGCCGGCCGAATAGATAAAGATCCCGCGTCAGTTTCACATCCGTTTTGCAGTAATCGATAATTTCGCGAATGCGCCCTTCCTGCCACCACCTCAACGCCTGCAGACCATCTCCAGTCTTGGTGGTTCCCAGTGTTTCCTGGGTCACATGAGCCAGCGATAATCTGAACCCTAAATGATGATGGATGTCTTCAAGAATATCCAGGGTATTCAGGGTGGTAAAATCAAAGTCCGAATATCCCTTGAGCACCAGGAAATCAAATCGTTTAATATTGAAACCGACGATTAGCTCAAATTTTTTCAGATCCGCAATCAGGCGCAAAATTCGATCTTCAGTATATTCAATGAAACGGTCTTTTTGTGAGTCGTAAATTACCCCGCAACTGATGCCCATCCGGTCGGCCCGGTGCCAGCCGCCGACTTCGGCGGCCGATCGCTGGGTTTCAAGGTCAAACACGCCAAAATTCATAATGGGGGGCACGTTCGACCTGCGGCCTAAAGGCGCTTTCGGCTGAAGCGTTTGGAGTTCATCCGGGGGTTGCGGCGTTTGCTTTTTTTCTCGGGGCGAATGGCCATTGATCCCGGTGATATCTTTGGATTTTGCATGGGCATCCAGGCGATCGAGAATAAAGATGGCTGCGTTTTTGTCCATGGGCCGATTGCCGGAACCGCATTGCGGCGATTGAACACAAGAGGGACAACCGTCTTCACAGGGACAATCCCGTATGGCCTTCAGGGTATAGCGCAGCAGTTGCGGCGTATGGGCAAACGCCTGCCGTGTCAGCCCGGCTCCGCCGGGAATGCCGTCATAAATAAAAATAACCGCGTTGCCCACCTGGGGGTGATAGATCGTCGACAGACCCCCCACGTCATTATGGTCCGCCATCACCAGCAACGGAAAAATGCCGATGGCCGCATGTTCAATAGCATGCAGGGCGCCCATCAAATCAAAGAACCTGGATTCGCATTCACGCTGGATCGATTCGGGAATCTGGAACCACATGCCCTGGGTTTCAAAAATCTGCGGCGGCAGATCCAGCGGGATTCGATTGAGCAGCGTGTGGGTCTGACTGCGCCACATTTCAAATTCAGTTATTTGATCCGTTACTTTAATTATTCCTTCATAAACCTTTGTTCCTGAAACATATATCTGATTGTATATATTTAAAATCTCAGTCAGCTTATGCCCCCTGATACGGGTGTAATAATCCACGCAAGCCCTGGTCACGGTTATCGTCCGCCGGTGGATATCAAGATGATCCACCACGAAGGTGTCTCCTTTGTGGAGGTAAACCGCCCCGGGATGGGTTTCGCGAAATGCCCGATAATCATCAATTTCCCCGATGGGTTTGTCAGTTCGAGCCTCCACAATCTGAAACCGATTACCGCCACCCCGCAGATCGATATCCCGATGGGGCGCTTTGCGACGCGCGTAAATTTCCTTGCCGTCAGCGCTTTTTAACAAATCACCTGCTGTTTCCAGCTTAGCCAGCACTTCCGGTGCGTTTTCTTGATGGAGAATCCGCTCCTCAGTTCTGAGCGTCAGTTCAGCAGCCGCACATACCAGATGCTGGGCCATAATTTGTTTGTTGAACGGATTGACAACTGCAGATTCCGGCTCACGGCCGATAAAATCCTGCGGATTTCGCATAAAATACTGGTCGAGGGCATCTTCTCCCGCAATCAGGACCAAAGCCGAATCCTGGCCGCCACGGCCGACCCGGCCGCCGCGCTGCCAGGTTGAAATGACAGAACCGGGATAGCCCACCAGCAGGCAAAGATCCAGATCTCCGATATCAATACCCAGTTCCAAGGCACTGGTGGTAATAACCGCCAGCAAATCACCGCTGGAAAGGCGTGTCTCGATGTCCCGGCGCTCCTGCGGCAGCAGCCCGGCTCGATAAGCACTGATTCGATCGGCAACTGCACCGGATTCGCTGCCGGCCCACATGGCGATCAGCTCGGCCAGTTTACGGGATTGGGTATAGACGATGGTTCTCAATCGATTTTCCAGAGCGGCCTTCAGCAGCAGTGTGGCGGCACGGGCCGGCCCCAGCATCGGATTGAAAAATACAAGATGGCGCCGACCGCGCGGTGCACCACTTTTGTTGATGGTTTCTACTTTCAGACCGGTGAGTTGATGGACCAGCTGGGCGGGATTGGCCACCGTGGCCGAGCTGAAAATAAAAGTCGGCGATGTCCCGTACCGGCGGCAGATGCGGTGAAACCGCCTGAAGATCTGAGCCACATGAGATCCCATAACCCCGCGATAGGTGTGGACTTCATCAATGACCACCATATGCAGTCTGGACAAAAAGGGGGCCCATTTACGATGGTGAGCCAGCAAAGACAGATGAAGCATCTCCGGATTGGTGATGACCACGTTGGGCGGGGCTTGCCGGATGCGTTTGCGGCGATATGCAGACGTGTCACCGTCATAGATGGCTCCCGTTGGCCGGGATGGTTGCAGATAAGCCGACAGGGTTTCAAAAGTCTGCAGCTGGTCCTGGGCTAACGCCTTTAGCGGAAAAATATAGAGTGCGGTTGCATCCGGGTCGATTAAAAAGTGTTCGAGCACCGGCAGATCATAGACCAGCGTTTTACCGCTGGCGGTTGGTGTGGCAACGATAACATGCTGGCCGTTGCGAATGAAATCAATCGCGGTCGCCTGATGCTGGTATAATTTTTCAATTCCAGCTGATTCCAGCACGCCCCGGATCGAATCCGGCCACGGCTCCTGGGGATCGGCCCATATAGCCCCCGTTGCCGGCAATGTTTTTTGAAACGCCACCTGAGACCGCAGGCGTTCGGAAGCGAAAAAAGCGTCTAAAAAGTGACCGATTGGGGATTGCATTTACGTTTTGACACGCTCGACATATTGACCGGTGCGGGTATCAATTCGAATCAGCTCACCTTCCTCAATAAACGGCGGGACATTTAGAACATATCCGGTTTCAAGGGTTGCCGGCTTGGAATCTCCGGATGCGGTATCGCCTCTAACCCAGGGATCTGTTTTTTCAACTTTTAAATCGATAAAAAATGGTAGCGAGATCCCGATGGGGTTGCCTTCATACAGCAAGACACTGCAGACCGTATTCTCTTTTAAAAAATCGATTGAATCTGCAACTTGCTCCTCGGTGACAAACACCTGATCGTAGGTGGCGGTATTCATAAAACAGAAACGCTCGCCGTCTGAATACAAATATTCCATTTCAACTTCTTCCAGATCAGCCTCTTTGAATTTTTCACCGGATCGAAACGTTCTATCAAATTGGGCGCCGGTCAGCATATTTTTCAATTTGCACTTGTAAAGCGCCTGGCCCTTGCCGGGCTTTACAAAATCAAACTGGACAATCACATGGGGTTCTCCATCCAGCTCGAATTTCAGTCCTTTTCTTAAATCACTGCTTTCAAGCATATTGCATCTTCCTCCTTTGTTACTGGCAACCGAACACAATTACCAGAATTCACCGGAAACAAAATCAAAAACCGGGATTCGGTTTTAAACCAGGCGTTACTTTCCATTTTGTCATATTTTCAAATCAAACGCTGATGCCACTTGCTGGCGGCAGCGATTTTTCGGCCGCGCGAACCCGCTGAACCAGCTGTTTAACTTTGAAGAGATCCTTCTTGAACCGAATCGGCTTGCCGGTTTTATCAAGTACATTGGTGCGGGTGCAGCTGTCCACCCCCGCCGGTCTTACCTGCCGGATACCATCCGTGACATTTTGTGGAGAAATGCCGCCGGCCAGAATCACGGGAATATTCGCGTTTTCCACCAGCTGCCGCGCCGTTTCCCAGTTGCAGATTTCCCCGGTGATGCCGACAAATCCCTGCACCGGCTGGTGATCAATATCAGTGCCGGAAGAATTCAAAAGGATCGTGTCGGTTAAAAATAAATCACTTACCGGTTCAAAGCGTTGTGCCAGTTCGATCGTCGGAATCTTATTGTTTTGCCGGGTTTGCGCAATCGGGATCGATCGCATGATTTTAATTTCCGAAAAATGTTTTCGAACGAACGCCTGCAAGTGGATCAATCGGTCACAGAAATCCCAAATATTGTCCCTGTCCGACAACGCTTCGCAAAAATGGACTATATCCGGCTGATAATAATCCAGCGTGCGCAAAACGGATTCCGGCTGGTTATACAGCGGAATTAAGCTGCTTTTGGCGGTGGTCGAGTGGATGGTTTTAATGGTATCTTTTAATTGCGCAAGCTTCCAATGTTCTTCCGAAACGACGACACTGCCAATATGATCGACATCCAGTTCAATGAGCGCCTCGGCTTCCACGGGCGTCTGGACTTCATAAATTTGTACAATGATTCGCGAATATAAGACAAAATGATCCATTTTTAATATTTGACACGCTCAGTTTAGGTATTAAATGTTGACTTTTAGAGCCGTCTCTAACATATTCACCCTGATTTCGCAAACCGATACCTGCAATGATTTCCTGGTGTAGAAATCCATTATTCGTCACACAATTATTGCTTTCTGGATAAAATGTAAGATTATTTTATTTTCACGAGGTGTCGCAAAACCGCTGTTCCTGATATATAATATGATATCTTACCATTATCGGAAAATAAAATGAGCTTGCCATCGAATTCGAATAACGATTAACCCATAACCCAAAACACCGAATTGAGCGGTTATCGCTCAATTCGGGTGCTCAGGTCTCTCTATGATACTGATCATTGATTTTGGTTCCCAGTACAACCAACTGATTGCCCGCCGGGTGCGGGAAAATCACGTCTACTGCCTGATCGAACCGCCGACGATCAAAGTCGATGCGATCAGACGCTTAGCCCCTGAAGGCATTATTTTATCCGGCGGGCCATCGAGCATTTATGAAAAAAGCAGCCCCAAAATTGACCCGGCCGTATTTAAATTAGGCATTCCGGTTTTAGGTATCTGTTACGGCATGCAATTTATGCTGTCGGTTTTGGGCGGGACCGTCAAGCGGGCCGGAAGACGCGAATACGGGTTTGCTGAATTGAATATCAAGCGCCCAACCGGTGTTTTTAAAGGCATTCAAAAAAAGACCCAGTGCTGGATGAGCCATGGTGATTCTATTCAGCGGCTGCCGGCCGGTTTCACAATATCCGCCTCCACCGAAAATACGGCGGTGGCGGCGGCGGCACACCGCAACCGGAAATTGATGGGGGTTCAGTTCCATCCTGAAGTGGCCCATACGCCCCAGGGGAAAAAAATCCTGCGAAATTTTCTGTTCGATGTCTGCGGTTGCAAACGCTCCTGGTCGATGAAATCCTTTGCCAAGGATGCCATCGAAGATATCCGGCAGACGGTCGCTGATAAAAAGGTTATCCTTGGATTGAGCGGCGGGGTGGATTCTTCCGTAACGGCGATTCTGCTGCACAAAAGCATCGCTAAACAGCTAACCTGTATTTTTGTCGACAACGGTCTTTTGAGAAAAAACGAGGCCGATAAACTGAAAATCACCCTAAATCAGCACCTGGAAATCAAAATTCGATTCGTCCAGGCCGGCGCCAGATTCTTAAAAGCGTTGGCAAGCGTCACAGACCCGGAGAAAAAACGAAAAATTATCGGACGCATATTCATGGAGGTTTTTGAGGCGGAAGCCAAAAAGATAAAAGGTGCCGAATTTTTAGCCCAGGGGACCCTGTATCCGGATGTGATCGAATCGGTATCGGCCTTCGGCGGTCCGACCTCCGTCATCAAATCTCATCATAATGTCGGCGGGCTGCCTAAGAAAATGAAATTAAAGCTCATTGAGCCTCTTCGATACCTGTTTAAAGACGAAGTTCGCCTGCTGGGCAAGGAGCTGGGGTTGCCGGATGATCTGGTCTGGCGTCAACCCTTCCCCGGCCCGGGCCTTGCCGTCAGAGTTTTGGGGGCGATCACGCGCAAGCGGTTGCAAATATTGCGCGAGGTGGACGACGTTTTACTTGAACAGATCAAGAATGCCGGATATTATAAAAGATTATGGCAATCTTTTGCAGTTCTGTTGCCGCTGAAAAGCGTCGGGGTAATGGGTGATCAACGGACCTATGAAAATATAATCGCCATTCGGGCAGTAACCAGCAAAGATGCCATGACGGCGGATTGGGCAAAATTGCCGCATAAATTGCTGGGCAAAATTTCCAATCGGATAATCAATGAAGTCGATGGCGTCAACCGGGTGGTCTATGACATCAGCTCGAAGCCGCCCAGTACCATCGAGTGGGAGTAAAAAAGGATAGTGACCATGATTGACGACGAACAGTATTCCTCGTTTAAATTTGATGGAGATGGTGATGAAGAGCCGGATTCCGAGCGAACCATTTACCAGGAAGAAGCCAAAGATCGGCGGGTTGAGAAATTAAGCCACCGGGTAACCATTATATCAATTCTAATTCCGGTTCTGATCGGGGTTGTTTTTTACATCGCCTACCGCGACATCGCCGGCCGGGTCAGCCAGAGCCAGGACACCGGGGCCATGGAAATTCAAAATCTTTCCTCTCAGCTGGAAGAAAATTTTGCCAAATTATCGGAAAAATACGGTGATTTGGAGGCGGCCTTAACCCAGAAACTGGCGGACCTCGAAAAAGTGGATAAGTCCATGAAGGACAACCTGAAACAGGCCGAGGACACCGTCGCGAAAATAAACGCCACCAAGGCGGACAAAAAAGACGCACAGGATGCCATCGCTAAAATCGATATCGCCTTAAACCCGATTCGTCAGGAGCTTAAAACCATCACCTCCGTGACAACCGATCTGCAGACCCAGAACAACGATCTAAAGCAGCAGCTGGCCACACTTTCTGCAAATCTGACCCGGCTTTCTGCAGATACCGAAAAAACCTTAAAAGCGTCGGCAGCCATGCACGCTAAAGAGCTGAATGCGATTCAAACTGATTTGTCTTCACTGTCCAGCCAGAAGATGGATCAAGAGGCAATGCAGCTGGAATTGCTCAAAGCCAGGAAGCATTTTCAAAGAGATCTGGACGTGGCGAAATCGGCTATCGATAAACGCCTGGAATCCATGCTCAGAAAAATAAAAGACCTGGAAAAAGTCGTACAGGCACCGTTGAGCTCAGCCAGACCGAGCGGCCAAAGTGTTTCAGCGGGATCCGGCGGCATCGTCGAACAGGAAATCAAAGAATAGAATGGATAACGATTCATTACATGCCCTTTTAAAATCGGTGGCAGATGGCCGGCTGCCCGTTAAAGATGCGGCCGCGAAATTGCGTCACATCGGCTACGAAGATATTGAATATGCTCATGTTGATCATCACCGTTCTCTGCGCAAAGGGTTTCCGGAAGTTATTTTCGGGCAGGGGAAAAATGCCGACCAGGTCATCGGCATCATGGATAAAATGAAGGAGCAGGAAAGCATTATACTGGTCACCCGACTTGAACAGGATAAGGCTGATGCGGTTGTCGCGCGCTTTCCGAATGCGGTCTATCACCCGGATGCCAGAATGCTCGTGTGGCAGCTTAAAAAACCCCGAATCATCGGCCGTGGGACCATTTGCATAATTTCAGCCGGGACATCGGACATACCCATTGCCCAAGAAGCATATTTAACAGCTAAAGCGATGGGGAACAGGGTGGAAAGCATTTTTGATGTGGGTGTATCGGGCATTCATCGCCTGTTTAGCCATAAAGAGACCATTGATAAAGCTTCGGTGCTTGTTGTTGTTGCCGGAATGGAAGGCGCCTTGCCGAGCGTTGTTGCCGGAATGGTCAGCCGTCCGGTGATTGCAGTGCCGACCAGCGTGGGGTACGGGGTTAGCCTCGGCGGCCTGACGGCCCTTTTTGCCATGCTCAACAGCTGCAGTTCAAATGTGGCCGTCGTCAACATTGATAACGGTTTTGGTGCGGGTTATATGGCAGCGATGATCAATCGAAAATAGCTTCTATGGCCCGTTTGCGAAGAATTGGTTTTTGATTCTCCTGGATTTAGCTGCTGCCGTGCCGGAGAAGGAATTTCTCATATGCAAATTTCTGATGCCATCACCACATTTTCACAAAGCGAAAAGATAAAAGCGGGGTTGATCTGGACAACCCAGGTGATTGAAATGTACAAAACCCTCTCTGAAGGAGACAAGCCGGGTGCCGAAAAAATAATAAAGGCCACTGTTGACATGATCGGCAGTGAAATCCTTATTTGCAGAAAATCAGCTCCCAATGAACTCTGGACAGAAGTGGAAAAAAACATTGACACCGCCATGGTAATGATTAATTCCAGCATGGCGCACGAAGCCGGTTATCACCTTACCCAGGCGCTAACCCAGGTCACCACCATCGGTCAGAGATCCATGTCAATCTTGAAAGACAAGGGGCTTTTGTGAGGCAGTCATGAGCAAAAAACAACGGATTCTGATTTGTGTTATTATTCTTATGGTGGACCTGGCCATTTTTTTTCTTCCCCTCACCGCCATATTTCTGATCTATATCATTTGGGAAAATCCCCCTTGGTTCAGGGAATTTTTGCAGCAGCTTGATTCCCCCAAGCAATTGTCATAGCCCCTAAAAGTCTGCAACTCAGAGGCTTCTTTTGACTCAGTGGGTGAATGGCATTCAATCGGCGTCTTTGCCGCTTAAATTACTTTGTAGGGTTGAATTTCGCGCTGATAATTGGGGAGTTGAGAGGGTTTTAATTTTTATAGCAATTATTCGCCATTTGGATGCTGAGCGCGGCCTGCGAATGAAGAACAGATATGGTCAGGTCCATATCGTTTTTGCGGGCCTCGTCGGTTGCTTCCAATTTTTGATTCCATGCTTTTGCGCCGGTGTGGTAATAGGCATAACATTTATCGATTGCGCCCATGAAACAAAGATTATGTTTGCCGCTCCTTTTTAAGGTATCAATTTCAATTTTGGCCTGGCCCAGCAACTCCAGATATTCTTGATAGCTAATGCTGGTTTCCAGCTTTCCTTGAATATTGGATAGCCTTGCCAATACCTTTTCTTCTTCTATTGATTTTTTAGGCCCCCAACATGATGCGCAGATAAAAATTAGCACTAAACAAAAAGCGATGACGGTACATCTATTCATAAAACTTGCCCCTTTAAATCACGATTTCATCTCAGGCGCTGTGCGATGATGTGTCAACACCATTATCATAGCCTAATTTAAGAAATTATACAAGCCAACCATCTGAATACGTAGTTATTTCATTATTTTAATGAAGCATCAACGTTTCGAATTTCATTGGGCCAGTCCAGTTCAATCGCAAACTAACATGACGGTAAGCTTTAATTTTAAAACGACATATTCAAACGAAGGAATGATTCGACATCAACGGTTAATTCAACCGGAACTTGATGCGGGTTTCGTCCCAGACGCTTTCGATGGGCGCTATCTGGATACCGGCCACATTAAAAATCTGTTTTTTCGTCTCGGGGATAAATTCATCCAAAACACGGTTGATGTGGCCGTTTAAATTATCGATTTCCATATCTTGCACGGTATTAATGAGGGCAATATCGTCTTTAATCTGATGCGCCAGAAATCTTAAGTGTTCATTGCCTTTTTGAAAATACGCAATCCGTTCATTAAGTCGCTTTGCATAAGCCTGCAAAACCTGGATTAAGCTGAGGTTGTATCGGATCCGTAAATTTTGCAGCGCTTCCTGTTGAGAAATAATTCCGCTGCGGATCTGCTCAGATCGGATTTCGCCTTGCAGGTCCGCCATTTGCTGTTTTAGGAGGGCTCGCATCTCAACTGCCTGATCGATTTTGTCAATAATCTTTGCCTGTAAAGATGAAATTTCGTATATCTTTTGCTCCAGTGCGTCTGTCTTCAGTCCGCTGGCGGATACGAGGTTAAATGAGACCAACAGCGCCAGGATTGAGACAAAAACCGTGCCGCGAACTCTTTTTTGCATTTCAACACCCCTGTGCTTACGCGGTTGAATTTCTGTGCATCTCGTCAATTTTTTTTCGAACGCTTTGCGGAACAAATAATTTTCCTCCGGCACGTTCCCACCGGGCAAGATGCGTCAGGGCAATTTTTGCAGGAAAATCTTCAAGGTATTGCAAACCCATAAGCTCCAGCTGCCGGCCGTCCCATTGCAAAAGGATCTCGCCAATTTCGGCGGGGAATTCGGTTAAACCATTTAAAGATATCCAGTCGCCATCCCACTGGAACAGATAGCGGGCTGCCCGCGGAGAAAGGGCCCTGATGCCGTTTAAACAAATCCAGCTGCCTTTCCAATGAAACAATTGTTTGGCGGCGCCGGGTGAAATTTCGGATAACCCGTTAAGAAAAAGATCCGAGGCCTGCATCTCAGTGATACATCTGGCGGTTTCGGCGGAAAGTTCGGAAAGTTCGGTTAAACGGTTAAAATTTCCCATACAAATTTGTTGGGAAATGATCTGGTTTTTGGAATGGGCCCACACTGAAGCATATTGTTGTGTTTTCTCTTGAATGCGCTCCCATATGGCTTCTAACGGTTCCAGCTGTGCATTCGTCATTTCAGGAGCAAGTTTGTCCGCAGTGGGCTGATATTTCCGCAGTGCAGCGTCGATGTACCGCATGTGTTTGTTCATATCAATGCCATCGGCAATCTCCCCTACTTGAAGATCCAGCAGTGTTCGCCGTTTGATATACAGCAGTTCCTCGCAAGCTTGATGGATCCATTTCGAAGGCCTTTCAAGCTGTTGAATATATGCCTGCCGGCGCTGAATGGTCCGAAGCGTAAAGGCAATACTGTTATTTTCCATGGCCTGCAAAAAGGTATTGCTTTCTCCTTTTTGCAATTCATCTGAAATCTCTTTTTCCAGCTCCTCGACACCCTCCTGGTACTGTTTTTTCAGTCGCACAACTTCTTCTTGCTTGAGCAGCAAGCTGTCTCTAAGGGTGGTCACTTCTTCAATTTTGGCATCGTAAATACTGCTGATTTCAGACGTTAGGGGTTTGATCCCCTTTTTCTGATTAACCCTGTTTTTAGAAAACGCCCGCTTTTCTGAAGTTTTTGATGCCGTTTGTGAAGTGGCCTTAATTTTTGAATTGTCGTCAAAAAAGAAAAATCCGGAAAAGACAGCGGTAATGATAATCGCTGATACCGTCACTTTAAGCGTTGATATCTTTCCGGCAGCTGTTTCAATGGTTTTTCCTTGCGCAAGATCACCGGTTTCTTCATCGGTATCGGCTGTTTCGGGTTCGATTTGAGTTTGCGCTGCCGTGTCAATGCCCGCGTCATCATCTGTACTTGCTTGCTTTTCATCAATTTTCTCGGTGGTGGTTTGTTCCTCTGACGATCCCTGGATTTCTTCAGATTCATCGGTATTTGAAGAATCGGATTCTGAATCTATTCTTTCAGGTTCGTTTGCAGCATCTTCTGATATTTCTGTCATCCGTTCGGCAACTTTTTCAGCAAAAGCAGCATCATCGTCCGCAGATAATTCCCGTTCTGCTGGTGTTTCAGAACCATTTTGTGTTTTTTCATCCATTTGCCATTGTCCCGTATCCCATATGATTTCAACCTGTAAGCCTCCATATGGGACTATCGGTAAAAATAGGAATATCTTAAGGCAATTTCCTGAAATTACATTGTTTTAATACAAATTGACACGAAACCGGTGAAAATCAAAAAAGGGACCTGCGAATTCACGTTAAGTTTTTTATTTACCCGGAGAAATGAGGAGCAAAAGCAGGTTTAGATTCTGCGGATTAAACTTGACTTATACCACAATGTAGGATATAAGGATGAGGCGCAAGGAAGCCGGCTACCGTAAGGCGCCGGGAGGTGTTCCAGCCTTTCCATACTTCCTTGTGCTTCTTTTTGATGCGTACAGCTTGATGAAGTCCGCGTCAACGTATCTGGAAATGGGTCTTATCAATTTAGGCGGTTCTTAAATCGCCGAGCAGGCGGTTGAATTGAGCATAATATGCTTCCCAGTTTTCCCAGGCGCTGAAATCATAAATTTGATGTGTTTTCTGAAGACTGACCAGCCATTCTTTTTCAGCGTCCATACGACCATTGTCCAGACGCACCGGAAATAGAATTGCCCGCTTACGATTGTGCTCTTCTTCCAGGGCAGCTTCCACCTCTTTTTGAATCCACGGACTTTCGACTGAAAATTTGGACACTACCACCAGCAGTTTATCCTGTATTCGAATCAGCTGATCGACCCGCCGCCTCATCGTATCCCCCATCTTCATTTCTTCCGGCGCATACCAGCAGCGAATTCCTTCGCGCTGCAAGTCGTCACCGATTTTTTCGATAAAATTGCGGTCATTTCCGGAAAAACTGATAAAGCAGCTATTGCGCGCAAAGGCTTTT
>Ga0209536_100005554_pt1 | contig 19539 bp, 16 predicted proteins | sample DeeMarSeWOR28_12_FD_187461 | JGI IMG/M metagenome (GOLD analysis project Ga0209536, IMG submission 187461) | Marine sediment microbial communities from White Oak River estuary, North Carolina - WOR-2-8_12 (SPAdes) (version 2) | ecosystem: Environmental > Aquatic > Marine > Intertidal zone >...
CGGGACGCTGTCGCCCCAGCGCTCGAGTGACTGACGAATATCGAGCAGTTCGTGGTAACGCTTGAGCTGCCGATGAAATTCGTTAGAGGCCAGCAGCAAGTGCAGTTGCGCTGTAATCGTGGAAACCGGCGGCGAGCGTTGCAGATGGCCACGATCGTTGAGAATCGCGCTATCGCGTAACGCCGTAATCAACTCGCCCTGGTCGATCGAGCGGATGGCGTTCTGCAGCGATTCGAGCTGCAGTTCAAACTGGTTCGCGGCGAGCTTGTAATAATGTATGGCGAGTTTGTCCTTACCCGCTTCGGCGTAGCTTGCCGGAATTGCCAGAATCGCCTCCTGGGTCGCCGCGTCGGTCGCGTTATGCTCCAGCAATATGCGCCAGGGCACCACCGCCCTGTCGAACTGATCGAGCGCATACCAGGCCCAGCCAGAGGCCAGCAGCGCCTTGTTGCTGAGTGGTCCTTCGAGGCGGATGCGCGACAGGTTTTGCAATGCCGGCTCGGCCTTCCCCAGGCGCAATTGCTTGAGGCCGAGCGACAGGTTGGCGAGATCACGCAGAGCCAGCTGCTCCGGGTTGTAAGGCTGCAACTGACCGACACCATCGAGCAGGTATTCACCGCGCTCGATGTCTATATCTTCGATCAGGGTAACGCCCAGATTATATCGCGCGTAAGTGCTCCAGATCGATTGCGCGTCGATCTGCTCGCCGAGATCGGCGGCCTGGTCGTACTGGCGTTCGTTGAGATAAAGACTGCTCAGCAGGTACTTGCGTTCGGCCTCGATGCTTCGCGGTAACTGGTCGTCGATGCGTGACAGCAGGTCGCGCGCCTGGCCGTAGTAGCCCTGCTCGTAACGCAATCGCGCCAGGTTGAACCAGATGCGATTCTTTAGCGCAGCGGAAACCTGAGCATTCAGCAACTGCGCGAACAGCGTGCGCGATTCTTCGTACAGCCCATAGCTGTAAAACAGATCGGCGAGCAACAGGTTGGCTTCGTCTACCTGCGAGCCCGGCCGCCGGGGGCGCTCGGCCGCTGCCATCAACTGGGTAATTGCGGCGAGTTCCCGGCGCTGAAAATACTGGTACAGGGCCTGGCCGTAGTGCAGATCCTGCACGCGGTGCGTAGTCCCCGGCGCCGCGGCCTGCACGACCGGGATCAGCCCCGTGAACAGCAGTAACAGGCAGCGACGTAAGTATTTCATCAGGGACCAGGTGTGGCGCCCGCGGTAACTATTCCCAGACGCGCGCATCGAAACGGGGTTGCTCCTTGGCAGTATCGTCGGTAATCATAAATTCAACGAACTGCGGTTCGGTGGTTTTTTCTATGGAGATCGTTTTGCCGCGGCGGTAATCACGCCCCTTGGGGCCGACCCCGGTGAAAATGGCCACCACTTCGTGTTCGCCCGAGGGAAGGTTGCCTAGGTAAAGGCGCTGTACGCCACCGCGTTTGAGCGCGGCAATTTCGCGCTCGGTGTAGAGGTGATTGGCGATGTTCTTGTCATCGATCTTGAGCTCCACCGAATCGAGCGTAAACAACAATCCGGAATCCATCGACAGGAAAACGCTGAACTGAGTGTTGGCGGGAAACAGCAAATCCTCTTCGAGGATGAACAGGTCGCGGTTGAGCGATAGCACTTCTTTTTTCAGCGCCTCGATATCGCTATCCAGCGAAGTCGCCGCTGCATCGGGTTCCACTTCGGTATCTTGCGCCGCCAGCGGTAGCGCCAGGCTCAACAGCAGCAGGGTGATCAGGTATGCAAATTTCATAGATTGAAATATTCCGGATGACTACTCACTCGCCGCGGGATCCTGGAATCCCGATGAATAATGAACCTTACCATTGTTGTCGATGATGATCGCGTCAATTTCAGCCAGGCTTTCTACCAACGCAAGACCCTCAACCGCTCCCAGAATAAAAATAGTAGTTGATAAGGCATCGGTTGTCATTGCATCCGGCCCGATTACCGTTGCGCTCCAGCTGGCGCTGGCCGAGCGTCCGGTTTTCGGATTGATGATGTGGTGGATGCGTTCGCCATTGTCGATGAAGTAACGCTCGTAATCGCCGGAGGTGGAAATCGCGATATCGCTAAGCGGCAGGCGCAACGCAATATCCTGCGGATCGCGTGGGTGGCGGATACCGATGACCCACGGCCGGCCTTCGCGATCGCCGATGATGCGACTGTCGCCTCCGGCGCTGACCATCGCCCGGGAGATGCCGCACTGGCGCAACAGGCCGATGGCGCGATCGACGGCATAACCCTTGGCGATGCCACCGAGGTCGATGCGTACCGCTGCATTGTTGAAGTGAATTTTACCGGCGTCGAGCTGGACATGCCGGTAGTCGATGGCCGGCAGTCTCTCCGCCAGCCACTCGTTGTCGGGTCGCTGTCGGTTGCGGTAGTCGTAGCGGTAGCCGACGCTGGCATAGGTGATGTCGAAGGCACCGTGGGAAATCTCGGAAAAGTATATCGAGCGGGAGATCAAATGCTGCAGCTCGGCGCTGAGTTCGACATCACGGCTCGCGGCGTTGGCGTTGATTCGGGATAACTCGCTACTGGGCTTGTAGGTGCTCATGCGCGCGTCGATGCGTTCCATTTCGCTGATGACCTGGCGGCCACAGCGCTCGGCGACCACCGGGTCACTGTGCCAGAGTTCGACCGCGACGCGCGTTCCCATGATGTCGGCCTGCTGCCGGTGCCAATCCGCCCTCGCGCTGGGCTGGGTGCACAGGCAGATCAGCAGGGTAACGCAGAGCAATAGCGTCGGATGTCGCCGGCCAGTCGAGGAATCGGGCATGACGAAGCAGTTCCCGAGCGCGGCCGTCAGAGCGCGGCGAAAGTGATCAGGCTGTTCAGGCTTGCGTCGCTACCCAGGCCGTGATTTGGAAAAATCGACTTGAATTCAGTGATGACATCGGGAAACGGTGGCGTGGGTCCGTTCAGGGCCATGTAGTTGAGCATAATCGTGTTGACCAGCAGGTTGACGTTGTTGGCCGCGGGGCTGGCGGAAGTGACTACCGAGGCATCCGCACTCATGCGACCGATCTGGCGCGGACTGATCGGGCGACTGCCGTGCAGCGTGGGTGCGGAGCCGGGGTTGTACACCAGGAAGAAGGAGCAGGCGGTGGACGAGTTGTCGCCGGTCCACTGGCCCTTGCCGCGGCCCCCCAGGGTGACGTTGCCGTTAGCGTCGGTACCGCCGTTGGGGGCGTTGCTATCGTCGTTGTTGCCGTTGCTGAACACCGAGCCGTCGCTGAACACGTAGATCATCAGCGGCTCGCCAAGTATGGCGGCGTACTCTAGGCAGGCGCCGATGCAGCGCCCGGCACGCAGGTCGCGGTTTTCGCCGGTGATGCGATCACCGGTGTGATAATCGTAGCCGCCCATGGTAATGCAGCCGCCCGCGGCGAAGCGGTTGACCACCATCTTCATCACCGATGCTGTCTTGCTGAATTCACGATCGTTCAGTTCAGCGGCCGAGAATATCGACAGAATGTCGAGATCAAGGGTTGGATCGACCTCGGTCTGGCCGAAACGCTCGGCGATGTCGGCCGCCTTTATATAACCGCAGCGCACCAGGTTCTTGATGACCTCATCGTTGCTGAGTCCGGTGTCGACGGTGCCGAGCTTGAGCTTCTTGTGGCTGACGCGCGCTATCGATTCCATCACCGCGGTCACGTCGTTGGCACCGAGTATCGCGGTCAGGTCGCCGATATCGACCAGCCCGGTGACGTCGCTGGGCCGATCCACTTTGGTCGGACGGAATTCGGGGTCGATGTACATCGCCGGCGACATCGAGTTGCCGCCGGAATCGCTGCTGCGTGAACCGATGAGGTCGACGACACTGCCGCGCTGGCCGGTCATCGCCAGCGCGTACAGCGGGTTGTGCGGATTGTTGGCGGTGTCGTTGTCCGAGCGCGCCGGGATGACGCAGCCGTCGACATTGCCGATCGCGGTCAGCGCCTTTTCGCGGATGCCCAGCAGCATCGGGCTGTCGGCGTGAAACAGCAGGTTCAGTTCGTCGTTGACGAAATTATTGAGCGCGCTGGGATTCAGCGTGGTGGCCGCGGTGCTGTCCTGGCCCGGCAAGATGTCCCCGGGCAGGCCGAGCTTGTTGTAGCCCGCCGTCGACAGCAGGTCCATCTGGCCTTCGCCCTGGCCGACGAGGACGTTGGAGCCGGCGAGGTTGGCGCCACCGGCGAGGTCGAAGCAGATGAACGGCACGCCGGTGCCGACGCCACCCAGCGAGCAGCCTATATCCTGCGCGAGCTGATCGAGATCGGCGGAGACTGCCGCGCGCACCGAATTGGGATTGGCGAACAGGCTGAGCGCACTACCGCTCAGCAGGGTCGCCGAGCCGGTGATGAAACCCTGGCGGATAAACTGGCGCCGGCTTAGCGGTCGCCCGTGATCCTCGAACTTGAGCGGATCGTCGGGAGCCAGGTAGCGTTTGTTGTTGAATCTGCGCATGTTGCTGTCCTTATTGTACCGTCATCACCGCGGCACCGGTCGCGGCGGCGCAAACCGCCTTGACGATTTGTGCTGTTCTGGCATTGGTGTTTTCCAGGCTGCAGGTAGTCGCCGGAGCAACCGGTGTACAGGTATTGATCAATTTGGTGATCAGGCTGTCGTAGGCGACCGTGTTCAGGCCGGTATCGAGATTCTGCGCCGAACCCGCGCCGAGCAGATCAGCGATGTCGGATTCGCCAGGCTGGGTGCTGAGATTGTTGCTGGCATCCAGCGGGTCCACATTCATCGCCGCTTCCAGCAGTGGGGCGATGACCAGGTTGCGATTATCCTGCTGGGTGACGTTGGGAGCCCCGGGGCCGGCCGGTCCGAACGCGGTTTGCGCGGTCTGATTGAAGTCGAATCCCGCAAAAAAGCCGGGACTGTTGTCGACCAGCTCGCTGCAGGAAGTCAACGCCAGTTGCGCAATCGCCATCTGGTGTGACGGTAAAAAGGCATCGATCGATTCCACCGAGGGAAATTGCTGCAGGTATGACGTGTACACCGATTTGACCGCGCTATTCGTCACCGGAATGCCGGTTATGGCCGCAATGGTGGAATTGAGTTCCTCGAAGGTGCGCACGCCGATATCGGATTCGAGCGGCTCGGCCGGATCGGCGGGATCCGCGGCTACGGTCGGCGACGCCTCGATATAGGTTCTGCTTTCGTCGCCAATGCGTTCGAAGGTGAGAAAGAACTCGTCGCTGCCCGCACCCTTTTCCAGCGAGATGATGGTGCCGAGAGGCGACAGCTGCTGGCCGAATTGTGGGTCGTAGCTGCCATCGATGGTGACGTCCATATTGACAAAGGCCTGTCCGGCCAGCGCTTCCTTGCCATTGATGCCAATGCGCATACCCCTGATATTGATCGCTAGCGGGGCCCAGTCGGGGTTAAGGTTGATGAAGGTGGGCTTGCTGAACAGGTAGCTGTAGTCGTCGAACTGCGACACCTCGAACATGACATAGCTTTGGTCGGGAACGCCGGAGCGATGCCCGACATAAAACAGCAGGAAGAACCTGGCGCCGACGCCGACGTCGAAATTCTGTAGCACCTGGGCCTGGTTCAGGGTGCGATTATGAATGGCGAGCATGCGCACCTGTCCGTACCAGGGGCGATTACCCGAAGTTTCATTGCCGAGAATCAGCGTAAAGCCGTCGTCCCAGGCGTTGTTGATCGTGGTAACGCCCGATATCGGCTCGTCGACATCGACCAGTTCACCGTTCACGTACATGCTGCGGCCATCGATCGGGTCGTAGTTGACCACCACGTGCTGCAGGTTAGCCTGGGCGAATTCCTCATCGTTTTCGCCACTGTTCAGAAAGGGGTCGCCATTCGGTCTCGGCGGTGACGTCACGACACGATTGTAGAATTCGTAATTGTACATGTTTTGTCCGAGGGTGAAATTGCGCGCCGCGTCGCTGCCGGAATAACTGATTATGTTGGCGTCTTGCTGCACCACGTTGGCGGGCACCACCCAGGTCTCGATGGCGTATTCGCCGGTCGCCTGGATAAAGGTATGCAGTTTCTCGCTTTCGAAAGTGAGCGCCTGCGCGCGTCCACCGCTGAAATCGAGGCCATAGGCGCTGAGCCAGTCGACCGAACCGCCGGCGCCACTGATCAGGTTTAGATTGATCGCCGGGTCGATGCCGCTGGTGTCGTAAGCGATGTTATCTCTACCGGTTTTGAACTCCCACAGCGCGATCAGGTTGCTTTCGTGGCGATTGCCGCCGGAAGCGATGATGCCGTCGGCGAGGCTGAGCGCCTTGCTGGTTTTCAGTGTCGGGTCGACCTCCGTTTCCTCGATACCGTCGGCGAACAGTTTGATCACGGCGGTCATTGCGGCGGCATCATCGTCGCAGTCGGTCCAGCAGTTGTGCAGTTGTTCGAGGCGTTCGACAAAACGGGAGCTTGCGGGAACGTCGATGTTCATTTTCGACTTTGCCGCTTCGAAGGCGCTGTCGACATCGGAACTGGCGAAGAAAGGTGCCTGCGGCAGCGACGGGCCGGTTTCCTGGTGGCAGTTCTGACAGTTGCCGTTGGCGATCACCGGTGTGGTGCCGATCAGCAGCGGATAGACGGTGTCGGCAAAACTGCGCCCATTTATGCCTGCGACATTGGCATTTGCCGGAAACGACTTGGCATCGCCCGGGTCCCTGTGAACCGGTGCTGTCAGCTGGATGGTGCGCGCCGAGGTGATGTTGGACGCGGTCGCCCAGTTGCTGATCATCTGTTCTATGGTGGAGGCGCAGGCTGGCAGCGATGTGAGCCAGCACTGGTGACCGCCGCCGACCTTATTGACGAATTCGGAAGCGGCCGGATCCGTCAGGTTGGCGTACTGAATCGCTTTGGAATAGGCCTTGTTGACGTCGCTGAGGTCGACGAAAGTGGGCTCCTGGCCGGCGCCGTGGCACTGGCCGCAGCGATTATCCGCTTTCAGAAACTCCCAGAAGTTGAGTTGAAAGGAGCGAATATCGTCGGTCCTGGCCGCGGGGCCGGTATAGGTCGATGCATCGGTGTTCAGATTCGGATTGGTGGTGGTACCGGAGCCGCCCCCGCAGGCGGACAGCACACCAAGGATGGTCAGCAATAAAACCGGTTTTAACAACGACGAGGGGGAGAAGGTCATGATCAATCCCCCTTGCAGTAGGCGGCGACGTCGGTAAATACGCCGCGCATGTTGTAGCCGCTGCCGGTGAAGTTACCGACGATGACATCGCGTTGATCGCGGTCTGCGTCGAAGACGTTCGGGTCACGCAGGCAAATGGCCTTGAATGCCTTGTCTACCTGGCACTGGGCGAAGGCCTTGCTGTTGGCCAGTTCGATACCCAGTGACCTGGCGCCATTGCCGATCGCATTGCCCTTGTCGTCGAGAACTTCGCCGGGATGGCCCCAGCCCATCCCGCCAGTACCGGGCCGCACGCCAAGCACCGAATTGGGCCCATTGCGCCAATAGTTTACCCAGCTGTCGTCGACGGTAACGTAGCCGTGTTCGAAGTTGCTCGCATTGATGTTGTGCTTCAGCGAAACTCCGGTCACGGGATCGAATTTGGGGTTGGTGGTATCCCGGTAGCGCAACCGGCCATCGCTTATGTCGCTGCTGTAATCCCATTCGTAATAGGCGAAGGCGCCTGCCATTCCATCCATGCCGGCATGGCAGCCGACGCAGCCGTTGAGGAAAATCCGGCTATCGCCACCCGGGCTGCGCGAGACGTCGCGGCGCACGTGATCCGGAATGCGCGACGCGTCCTTGAGCGGCTCGAGATCGGTGCACAGGTGATTCATCAGGGTGAAGCGGAACATGGCGCGATTGGTGCCGTCGGAAAAGAACGCCATCGCACCGGCGCGGCTGGTCATGATGCCGGCCGCCGCGCCGCTGTCCAGGCCGGATACGCTACTCTGCGAATCGTCGACCAGGATGCTGGCGTCGGACAGGTCGCCAACTACCGGTCCGAGGTTTTCCAGCTCTTCGTAGTGGTCGTTGTTGTTCACCTCGTAAGGCGAGATACCGCCAACGTTGCCAACGTAGACGATGTCATCGTAGAGGATGCGCCGAAAGTCGATGGCATCGCGTACCGCGCCGATTACGGTCGCGGAGTAATCATTCAGCGGCGTGAAGACGGTTTGTTCTTCGTTCGTCCAGGGTGCGGCGAAATTCTTCAGGGTGACGTTGTAGAAGTAGCGCGCGTTCGGATTCCGGGTGGTATCTATGGCATATTCGGCCGCGCTTTTGCCAGTTGCATCGACCTGTAACAGCGCTTCCATATCGTCGATGGCGTCGTTGGTCGCGGTTACGCCGGTCAGGCGATCGTGAATGCGCTTGGCCTGGGTGCGTTGCGTATCTCCGCCCCAGCTTGCCTGGCTGCATAGCAACGCGAAGCCGACCAGCGACAGGGCAATTGTCTTCATTTTTCCCATGAGCTTCCCAACTCTATGTCCTTTTCGATCGCTGTTTCCCGATCGCCCTTAATCTTATGGTTACCTGTGCATATTGCTGGCAGGTGACCATCTATATCTAGCACAGAGAACTGATTCCGCAGGCATTTTAATTCGTCAATAATTAACAAACTTCAAAATCGGTGCTGACCAAATCGCTATTGCTGACTAAGCTCTAGTGCAACAGAACGTGATTATCCTCAGGGTGCAGCTCTGTGTGGCCCCGGGATCTAGTCTACGGAACTGGGCGCATGTGATGTATACCGTTGGTAAGTAAAAAACGACCTTCTGTCAGGAAGCGGAAGCAACCCGCGGGAGGACGCAGATACACTTGAAAGCTAACTGGGAAGCGCGTTTCAAGGGATGCAGTAAAGGGAAAAATGAAATCTAGAGAAAGCAAAGTGATGCAGGCAGGTCTGCGCCATGGCCAGTGGAGGATCACGCTGGTGGTAATCGCGTTGATCGGCGCGTTGGGGCTTGTCGGCTGTTCGCCGGGCTCTTCCGGCGATGGTGTCGACCCGGGCGTCATCGAGATTCCGATCGCCTATGTCAAACGGCCGGTGCCGACAGATGCCAACGGTGATGACGCCGACACGGATATGCGCGAACCGCGCCTGTTCAGCTCCGGGGGTGATGTCTACCTGCGCTCGAGCACCGGGGTGAATGCTTCGATTGTCAATATTACTCGCCGGGTAACCGGGGGGCTTGGTGACGTCAAGGGACTGAACGCGTCTTTTGACGGCAGCCGCCTGATATTCTCGTTGCGCCTGTTCGACCCGGATCCTAACGATGATATTCGACCCAGCTGGAACATCTACGAGTACGATTTAACAAGCGATCAGCTAAGCCGCGTGATAGCGGACGAATCGATCGCCGAACAGGGGGACGATCTGTTTCCGAGTTACCTGCCGGACGGGCGCATCGTGTTTACCTCCAGCCGCCAGAAGCAGGCTGGTGAGAACCTGCTCAACGAAGTCAAACCCTCCTACCAGGCGCTCGATGAAGACCGTCGGACGGTTGCGATGGTGCTGCACGTGATGAATGGAGATGGCAGCAATCTGCGCCAGATTTCCTTCAATCAGAGCCACGATCTCTATCCGCAGGTGCTGAGCGAACTCAAGGGTGGCAAGATCGTTTTTACTCGCTGGGACAACGCGGTCGGCAACAAGGGAATGCATTTATACACGATTAATCCCGATGGCAGCGAGCTTGAAGTGCTTTACGGCGTCAACAGCCATGCCACCGGTAGCAACGCCGCCGAAGTCCAGTTTGCCAGCCCCCGGGAAATGGCTAATGGCGATCTGATGGTCATTACCCGGCCATTCAACGGTACCTTCGACGGCGGTGATATCGTGATCATCGACGCAGAACGGTTTGCCGATAACCAGAAGCCGGTGTGGTCGCTGGCGGGACTTACGGGACCGGCGCAGCGCTCGGCAACCATCAATTCAGTGATCAACGACGGCTCGATATCGATCGCCGGGCGCTACAGTTCGGCTTATCCATTGCGAGATGGAACCAATCGCATGCTGGTCAGCAAATCTTCCTGTCAACTCAGGTTGAACGGTAATCTGCATCCCTGTATCGAGCCCTATTTATCCAATCCCCTGACGCTCGAGGCGTCGCCCGCCTACGCCATCTGGCTTTACGACCGTGACGAGGATACCGAAAAACCTGTGGTACTCGCCGAGCGCGGCATGGTGATCACCGAGGCGATCGCGCTACAGCTGCGCAATCTACCACCAATTATATTCGACAAGGGGCCGGGCGAGATCGACGCCGATCAAAAGAACGCCAACGTCGGAGTGATCAACATCAAGAGTGTATACGACATGGCCGACGGCAGTTTCGATGCCTGTTTCTACGGTTACTGCACCACGGATCCCGCTGTCGGGATCAACTCGGTGCAGGATTTTGCCGACCCTGACAATGCGAGGGCGGATCAACGACCGGCGCGCTTCGTGCGCTTTATCCGTCCGGTCGGGCTACCCGACCCCAACGATCCGACACTTGCCGACCCGCCGGACTTGCTGGCAACCGCGTTTGGCCGCAACGGAAGCCGGGTGATGCGCGAAATCGTCGGTTACGCGCCGGTCGAGCCCGATGGCTCGGTCAAGGTCCGGGTTCCGGCCAATCTGCCGCTGGCGCTGGAAGTTCTCGATGCCGAGGGCCGGCGCATCGGACCGTCCCACCTCAACTGGTTCCAGGTACAGCCCGGAGATACGCTGACCTGCAATGGCTGTCACACGCACGATACCGGTGGATCGATACCGGAGATACACGGGCGTGCCGATGCCACCGCACCTTCGATCAACCCCGGCTTGCCCGCTACCCTGGAATTCGTCAATACGCAGATTCCCGGTACCAGCACGCCTTACTGGGGCAATATGGGTGAAACCATGGCCGAGGTGCGCTTCGACCGGGTCGGCCTGATGGTGCCACCCGGCGCTGAACCGCAATTGAGCGTGGACCTGGTGTATGACGATTACTGGACCGATCCTCTGGTGCGTCCGGCCGATACCTCTTACGCCTACCGCTATGCAAATCTGGATGCCACGATACCGTCTCCGGCGAACGGCTTTTGCTTCCCCTGGCGTTTTAATTGCCGCAGCATCATCAACTATCCGCAGCAGATTCAGGCCATATGGGAGGTTGACCGTGGCGCAGATATGGTGACTCCGGAAGCGCCTGCCAATCCGCCGGCCAACGATCCCACCAATACCGAGCTGGTGGTGACCAACACGCCGAACATGGTGGGTGACGACACCTGCACCGAGTGCCATACTTCGCGGGGTGGCACCAGGCTTCCATACGGTCAACTTGACCTGGCAGCCGACCCGAACCAGAATTCGGACCAGTTTTACCGATCCTATGTCGAGTTGCTGTTCAATGATGCGGGCCAGGTCTTTAACGGTACCGATCTGGTCGATATCACGGTGCTGGTGCCCGATGGCATGGGCGGTTTTATCGAGCAGGTGGATCCGAACGCGACGGTGCTTGCCAGCATGAGCCCGAACGGCGCCCGTGCCTCGTATTTCATGGAAAAAATGACCGGTACCGAGCTGGATAATCCGCGGCCAATAACCGGTGCCGTTGACCACAGCGGGATGTTAACCGGCGCGGAGTTGAAACTGATCGGCGAATGGCTGGATCTGGAAGCGCGAAATTTCAACAATCCGTTTGATCCGGACGTGCCACGAAACTAACAGTAGCAGTAACCACACGGGAAACACGAGTTTGCATGGTTTAAGGCTAGGCCTGATATCCAGTTTATTGTTACTGTTGGTTGGCGCTAACCAGCAGGCGCACGCGCAAGTGGCGGAGGGAGACGAGCCACTCGCGGTGGAAGCGCCCGACCTGGAAGATGACTCCTACGTTCTGAAGATAACCGACCCGTTCGTCGAAATGCATACCGGCCCGCATGCCGGTTACCCGATATTCTACGTCGCCGAGCGGGGCGAGGAGATCCGCGTATTAAGCCGTAAAACCAGCTGGTTCAAAATTGAAACCAGCAAGGGCAAGATCGGTTGGGTGAATCGTGAGCAGCTGCGCAATACGCTGCTACCTTCAGGAGAAACCTTTACCCTGGTGGAACGCGGCGAAGATGATTTTTCACGACGCAAATGGGTGGCTGGAGTTACCGGGGGCGAACTCGAATCGTCGCCGGTGCTTACCCTGTTCGCCGGTTATGCGTTTACCGAAAACCTCGCCGTGGAACTGTCTTTCGGCCAATCCGTCGGTAGCGATTCCAGCAGCCGTTTTTACAAGGGCAACCTGTTGATGCAACCGTTCCCGGATTTTACCTATTCACCCTATATGACGCTTGGTATCGGCAGGGTGGAAGTGGAGACCAACTCCAGGCTGATCGCCGACAACAGCGATACCAACACCTTTGCGCAGGTAGGGTTTGGCATACAACGCTATATCAGCCGCAGTTTTCTGTTTCGCATCGAAGTAAATGAATACGTCGTTTTTTCGACTAATAGTACTGGCAACGACAATGAGGTTTTAGACGAGTGGAAATTAGGTTTCGCAGTATTTTACTAGTAGCGCTAATGGGGTCGTTTGTCTTGTCCAGCGAACTGGCAGCGCAGAGCGAGGAAGATGAATCGAGCAATTTGATCGAGCCGCAGATCGAGCGCGTCGATTTCGACGAAGCGATGATCGATGCGAACGATTTCGAAATCGCCATCTATGCCGGCGCTCTCGCGGTCGAGAACTTCGATACCAACCCCGTTTATGGTTTCAGAATCGGTTACCACGTTTCCGAGGACTTTTTCGTGCAGGGCTCGTATGGCACAAGCAAGGTAGGGGAAACCAGCTATGAAACCCTGAGTGGTGGCGCGTCCTTGCTCTCCAACGATGAGCGCGACCTCGAATATTACCTGATCAGTCTGGGCTTCAATCTGTTTCCGGGGGAGGTATTTTTAACCGATTCGACTACATTTAACTCTGTGCTGTACGTTTCCGGTGGTCTCGGCAGCACCGACTTTGCCGGAGACGATCGCTACACCATCGCCCTGGCCTTGGGTTATCGCACCTTGTTTACGGATAGCTTCAGTGTCGATATCGAGATGCGCGACCTGATTTTTGACGTGGATATATTCGGCGACGACGAAACCACCAACAATCTCGAATTGACTATCGGATTGAATCTTTTTTTCTAGGGAGAATGAATATGTCAAGCAGGCTTTCACGTGGTTTGCGGATCGGGTTGCTGGCTGGCTGCATCGCTGTGCTGGCGTCGCTGTCGGCGAGCGCCGTCGAACAGGGCAAGGCCGCGCCCGATTTCACGCTCAAATCTTTGACCGGCACGAACCTGAAACTCAGCGAAATGACCGGCAACGTCGTGCTGATCAATTTCTGGGCGTCCTGGTGTGGACCCTGTCGCGAAGAAATGCCGCTGTTGAACGCGCTGCACAAGAAGTACGAGCCGCTCGGCTTTAGCGTGCTGGGCATTAACGTGGAAGAGAATGTCGACGCCGCAAGGGGCTTCATGAAGGATTTCCCGGTCGATTTCCCGGTATTGCTGGATAACACCAACCAGGTCAGCCAGCGCTACCAGGTCATCGCCATGCCGACCACGGTGGTCGTCGACCGCGATGGCAACATCCGTTATCTGCACCAGGGTTATAAATCGGGCGACGAGGCGAAGTACCAAAAAATGGTCAAAACGCTGGTGCGCGAATAAATCATGCCGGCCAATCTCAATCTGCTGTGTGCCTGCGGCCTGTTGTTACTGGCCGGTTGTGCCACTGAACCCTGGGTCAAACCTTACGAACGCGCCAACCTGGCAAATCCGATCATGAGCTTCAATCGCAATCCGGTATCGGCTAGCTATCTGCACCACGTCTATGATTCGCGTGAGGGTGCGCGCGGCGCCGGAATTGCGACCGGTGGTGGCTGCGGCTGCAACTGATCTCCATGCCGCCAGACACCGTCAGCCTGCGTCTTCCCGGCCTGTTGTTGCTATTGCTGGTGGCTTGCCAGGCTGGCGCCGCGGTGTTACCGGAAGAACGAGCCGACTTGCTGTACCACAGGTACGATGGTGGCGGGGTAGAGGTCGACGGCCCGTCGGTGCTGGTGCGCAAAAACCTGGGTAGCAGTGTTTCCGTGGGGGTGAACTACTATGTCGACAATGTCACCAGTGCTTCCATCGACGTCGTGACCACCGCCAGCAAATATACCGAGAAACGCACAGAAAGAAGCCTCTTCGTCGATTACCTGCGCGAAAAAACCACCATGAGCCTGGGTTATACCTACAGTGACGAAAGCGATTTCGAAGCTGGCACGGCGAGTATAGGAATTTCGCAGGACATGTTCGGCGATCTGACCACGGTGAGCATGGGATTCGCCTACGGCGATAACACCATCGAGAAAAACGGCGACGATAGCTTCAAGAAGCATGCCGACGTGCGCAGCTACCGCCTTGGTGTCTCGCAAATCCTCACCCGTAACCTGGTGATGTCAGCTACCTATGAGTCGATTATCGATGACGGCTATCTGAATAACCCCTATCGCTCGGTGCGTTATCGCGACTCCGACACCAGCCTGGGATACGCTTTTCAGCCCGAGGTCTATCCCGATACCCGTAACAGCAGCGCCTTCGCAGTGCGCGGCATTTACTATCTGGAGCAGCTGGGCAGCGCGGTCAATGCCGGAGTGCGGTTCTACGAGGATAACTGGGGGATCGACGCAACTACCTATGAACTCGGCTACACCTTCCCCTATGAAGAAAACTGGATTTTCGAGGCCACGTTGCGGTTCCATCAACAGAGCGAGGCCGATTTTTACAGCGATCTGTTTCCGTACAAAGACGCGCAGAATTATCTCGCTCGCGACAAGGAATTGAGCGACTTCACCAGTACCGCAGTCGGGGTGGGAGCGAGTTACGAATTTGGTCGTTCGTGGAGTTTGATCGATCGCGGTAGCCTGAACATTCAGTACGACTGGATTTACTTTGACTACAACAATTTTCGCGATATCGAGGACGGGGGCGCGGTGGGCGAAGAACCCGAGTACTCCTTCGATGCTTATGTCACGCGAATCTTCGCCTCGTTCTGGTTTTAAGCTGCAGACTGACTGCCAGTTCGTATCAGAGTTGGCGTTCGGTGACGTCTTCGCGCGCGTCCAGCTCGTCGAATTCATGCCTGTGCAGCGCCTCGGCATACTCGACCGAGTCGGGTGACAGATACTCGGCAATCGGCGTACCCAGCGGCCCGGCGACCAGATCCGACTGTTTTTCCAGCGCGATACCGGCGCGTGCACCGATGCGAATCAGGGTGAATCCCAAAATGGCGGCGAACACGCTTGCAATTCCCCAGAAGTAACACTCGGGTCCGAACAAATCCATGAAGAATGCGATCAGGATCGGACCGACCATGGCGCCAAAGCCGGACACCATCACCAGGCTGCCGCTGGCGCCAATGATCTGGTGGGGCTCGAGCCGATCGTTGGCGTAGGCGATGCACACCGAATACATCGGCATTGCGGCGCCACCGAGCAAGCCGGCGACGAGATAGAACGCCAGGCTATCCTTGGGTATGGTCGGTGCCAGCAGGCAGCAGAAAATCGCCACGATCGACAAAGCCGCCATAACCCCGCGCCGCCCGATGCGATCGGAGATATAGCCGACCGGCCCCTGCGTGACCAGGCTGCCGATCATGATACAGGCCATAAACCAGGAAATGGACTCGATGTCGACCAGCACCTGGCTGGCGTAAATCGCCCCCAGCCCGATGATGGTGCCCTGCGCAACGCCGGTCAGGCCGTTACCGATCAGCGCCAGCGGCGACGCGCGATACAGGTCGATCACCGACATCTTCGACGAGGTGGCAAAACTGGGTGCAGGTTTCATGGTGAGCAGGATGGGGATCAGGCCGAAGGATATGATGATCGAAATCAGGATGAACAGATCGATGGCTTCGGGCCGGGCGAGGTTCAGCAGGAACTGGCCGGCGCCCATGCTGCCGGTAACGATGACCATGTATACCGACAGCAGGCTGCCGCGGGTTTCGTTGCTGGCGCGGTCGTTCAGCCAGCTCTCCGTGACCACGTAAAAGCCGGCGAAGCAGATGCCGGTTATGACGCGCATAAACCACCATAGCGACGCATCGATATAGACGCCGTGAAACAGGATGGAAATCGATGCAAGCGAAGCCAGCGCCGAAAATACGCGAATATGACCAACGCGGTTGACCAGTCTCGGCGCGACCATCGAGCCGACGAACAGGCCGACGAAATAACCCGACATCATGATCCCGGTGGTGAAGGTGGAAAATCCTTCGATACCGGCGCGCACGCCGAGCAGCGTGCCCTGCAGGCCATTGGCGAGCATCATGAAACCGATGCCGAGCAGGATCGCCCAGCAGGCCACAATATTTTTCCACATCAGATCGGGTTTCCGCGCAAGGGGCCAAAAAAAGTGCGCGGATTCTAGTAGAGCCGTGGTTCGCCGGCAATGACTAAATTGGCTATCTGCGACACGCGTTCACAATGTGCTCGAGAGAGACCGGGACGGCGCGTCTGCAGGTAACTGGAGTGGTCGGCGCCTACTTCTCGTGGCGTTCGATAAAATCCTCCAGTTTTTGCGCGAGTATATCCCAGAGTGCCATGGGACCTGCCTCGCGTATCGTCTCTTCGCGCCAGTGATCCACCGGCATCGAGCGAAATTTATCGGTACCCTCGCGTAACAACGAGCGCTGCGCCTCGATTTGATTAAGATGCTCCTGCGCCTCGGCTTTGTCATCCTTGTCGGCAACGGCCTTGTGCGCCCGCTGGTAAAGTTCGTCGATGTGCCGCATACGGGATTCGTATTCAAGAATGTGCTGTTCGATCAAATGTTCTTTATTGGTCATGTTTTCAATCTCACCAGTGTATAAAAACAGGGTACATTAGCAGATAGTGGTTTGACTGATCCACATCAAAAAAATGAGTTGATCGTCAACGGTCACGCGGCTAACCTGCAGGCTCTTTAATTTCCATCCCCGTTATGCCTGCTTCGGCTTTACTCCAGACCCGCGATCTCGCCTGTATGCGCAATGATCGACTGTTGTTCGAGCATCTCGATATTAATCTGGACGCCGGGCAAATGCTGGTTGTGGAAGGTCCCAACGGCTGCGGCAAGACCAGCCTGTTGCGTATTCTTACCGGCCTGCGGCTTGCCGATGGTGGCGAAGTCCTGTGGCGCCAGCAGCCGATCGACAGGCTGGCCGGCGATTATTTCGAGCAGGTCAATTACGTCGGTCATCACGACGGAGTCAAGCACGAGCTCTCCTGCCTGGAAAACCTCCGCCTGGCGCGGGCGATGGGCGTGCCTTCCGGTCTCGATCTCGACGAGGTGCTGGAGCAGGTAAACCTGTACGCCTATGGCGAAACCGAAGCCGGTAGCCTGTCCGCCGGGCAGAAGCGGCGCCTGGCGCTGGCGCGACTGCTCGCGACCGACGCCATGCTGTGGATACTGGACGAGCCCTTCACCTCGCTGGACAAGGCCAGCATGGCGCTGTTCAGCGGGTTATTCGAACAACAGCTCGAGCGCCAGGGCGTGATCGTGATGACTTCGCACCACGACATTTCATTACCCACGCAGGCGCTGCAGCGGCTGCGCCTGGGAGTAGCGGCATGAGCCATCGATTGTCGCTGACCCAGGCGTTCGTCTTCCTGTTGCGGCGCGACCTGCTGCTGGCCTTGCGCAACCGCGCCGAGTACGCCATGCCGCTGCTGTTTTTCGTGCTCGTGATCACGCTGTTTCCGCTCGCGCTTGGCACCTCGGCGGAACTGCTGGCGCGTATCGCCCCGGGGATCATCTGGGTGGCCGCACTGCTCGCCGCGATGCTGTCGCTGGACAGTATTTTTCGCTCCGATTTCGATGATGGCTCGCTCGAGCAGATTTTATTGAGCGCTCATCCGGTGGCGGTGCTGGTGCTGGCCAAGGTTACCGCGCACTGGCTGGTCACCGGCGTACCCCTGTTGCTGGCCGCGCCCCTGCTGGCGGAGATGCTGGGAATGCCGGGGGAGGCGCAGCCGGTGCTGTTGCTGACCATTTTGCTGGGTACGCCGATCCTGAGCCTGATCGGAGCGATTGGCGTAGCTTTGACCGTGGGACTCAGAAAAGGTGGTATAATCCTGTCCCTGCTGGTGCTGCCCCTGTACGTACCGGTGTTGATATTTGCCGCCAGTGCAATCGAGAATGCCGCATCCGGATTCGATCCTTCTGCGCAAATCTATATGCTGATGGCGTTTCTTTTTTTATCGACTTCGCTGTCGCCCTGGGCCACGGCCGCGGCGCTGCGAATGTCGGTGAGTTAAACGAGTACGCATGTTTCTGTGGTTTCATAAATTAGGATCGCCGCCACATTTCTACCGCATCGCGGGGAAGTGGATTCCGTGGTTGACGTGGATAACCGTGCTGTTGCTGCTGGCCGGCCTCTACGGCGGGCTGATCGAGGCGCCGCCCGACTATCAGCAGGGCGAGAGCTACCGCATCATTTTCGTGCACGTGCCTTCGGCCTGGATGTCGCTGTTTATCTACGTGGTGATGGCCGTGTGCGGCGCGATCATCATCATCTGGCGGATGAAGCTCGCCGAGGTGGTGTTGATCAGCAGTGCACCGATTGGCGCCAGCTTTACCTTCCTGGCGCTGGTAACCGGGTCGCTTTGGGGTAAACCCATGTGGGGCACGTACTGGGTGTGGGATGCGCGCCTGACATCGGAACTGATACTGCTGTTTCTGTACCTCGGCGTCATCGGTCTGCACAACGCCATCGACGACAAGCGCACCGCCGCACGTGCGGTAGCCATCCTCGCGCTGGTGGGCGTGGTCAATATTCCGATCATCCACTACTCGGTCGAGTGGTGGCACTCGCTGCACCAGGGACCGACGGTGACCAAGTTCGACAAGCCATCGATCCACTGGAGCATGTTGTTGCCGCTGCTGCTGATGGCGCTGGCTTTCCAGTTCTACTACGTGCTGGCGTTGTTTCACCGCTGCCGCGCCGAATTACTGCGCCGCGAGCGAAATAGCAAGTGGGTTGAGGAACTTTAAGTGGCCGAGTTTTTCCAAATGGGTGGTTATGCCATGTTCGTATGGCCGAGCTATGCGCTGGTAGCGCTGGTGCTGTGGTTGAACTGGTATCTGCCGCGTAAACAACATGACCGGGAACTGCGCCTGCTGAAGCGGCGCCTGAAGGCTGAACACAAATGACTCCTGCAAGAAAGAAACGACTGGGACTGATCCTGCTAATGATTGCCGGTGTGGCCACCGGTGTGGGCTTTGCGCTCAAGGCGATGAATGAAAACATCATGTTTTTCTTTACCCCGAGCGAGGTGGCTAGCGGCAAGGCGCCCAGCGACAAGCTGTTTCGCATCGGCGGTATGGTCGTCGATGGCAGCGTGCATCGCCCCGGCGAGGGTTTGACGGTGCACTTCGACCTGACCGACAACGAGCAAGTCGTCACCGTGCAGTATGCCGGAATATTGCCGGATCTGTTTCGCGAGGGGCAGGGGATCATCGCCAATGGCAAGCTCAACGACTCGGGTGAATTCGTCGCCGAGGAAGTGCTCGCCAAGCACGACGAAACGTACATGCCGCCGGAACTCGCGGAC
>Ga0209536_100005555_pt1 | contig 19536 bp, 17 predicted proteins | sample DeeMarSeWOR28_12_FD_187461 | JGI IMG/M metagenome (GOLD analysis project Ga0209536, IMG submission 187461) | Marine sediment microbial communities from White Oak River estuary, North Carolina - WOR-2-8_12 (SPAdes) (version 2) | ecosystem: Environmental > Aquatic > Marine > Intertidal zone >...
ATATAATGCATCAGGTATTGAACAATGGATAGCAATATATGATAGGACAAATAATAATTATGACAGGGCTTTTGCATTGGCTGTTGATGCAAACGGTAATGTGTATGTAACAGGGCTTAGTGATTCTTCTGGAATTGATTATGCAACAATTAAATATAATGCTTCCGGCCTAAAGCAATGGGTGGCGTGTTACAATGGTCCTGGTAATGAAGAGGATGGTGCATTTGCATTAATATTGGATTCCCTGGGTAATGTATATGTAGCAGGAGACAGTAAAGGTTCCGGAACGGGGTTTGACTGCGCAACAATTAAATACGACACATCCGGCGTAGAGCAATGGGTGGCACGCTATAACGGTCCGGGAAATTCTAGTAGCGGAGCAGTTGACTTGGCTATTGATGAATTGGGTAATGTATATGTGACAGGGAATGTTGATTGTCCTTTAGCTGGTAAAGACTACGCAACTATTAAATATAATGCGTCTGGTGTAGAGCAATGGGTAACCCGCTATAGTGGTCCGGGGAATAGTTATGACGATGCAGAGGCATTGGCATTAGACAGTCAGGGCAATGTGTATGTTACTGGTATTCGTATTGATTCGGTAACTGCAAGTGATTACACTACTGTTAAATATGATGCATCTGGTGTTGAACAATGGGTGATACGCTATAATGGTCCGGGAGATAGTTCGGATAGAGCAAAAGCATTGGCTGTTGATGCACAAAGCAATGTGTATGTTACTGGAAGTAGTCAAGGTTTGGAAACCTCAAATGATTACGCTACTATTAAATATGATGCATCAGGTATAGAACAATGGGTGGCACGATATAATGGTCCGGGAAATAGTTCGGATAGAGCAGAAGCATTGGCAGTTGATGAACTGGGTAATGTATATGTTACAGGTATTAGTATTGGTTCGGGAACTGAAGGTGATTTTACCACAATCAAATATAATGCATCTGGCGTAGAGCAATGGGTGGCACGCTATAACGGTCTGGGAAATGGTTATGACAGAGCACTTGCATTGGCTATTGATGAACCGGGTAATGTTTATGTTACAGGCCCCAGTGAAGGTGATTATGCCACAATCAAATATAATGCATCAGGTATAGAACAATGGGTGGCACGCTACTATGGCGGCGGCAGGGCAGATGCATTGGCAGTTGATGAACTGGGTAATGTGTATGTTACGGGCTATGGTAGTGATTTTGATTATGTCACAATCAAATATAATGCATCAGGTATAGAACAATGGGTGGCACGATATAATGGTCCGGGAAATAGTTATGAAGAAACACGTGATATTACTGTTGACGCTCAAGGCAATGTGTACGTTACAGGCTTTAGTGGTGGTGATTATGCCACAATCAAATATAATACATTGGGTATAGAGCAATGGGTGGCGCGCTATAACGGTCCGGGAAATAGTGATGACAATCCCAAAGCATTAGCATTAGACAACCAGGGTAATTTATTTGTAACCGGTTCGAGTGATGTCGGGGATTGGAATGTTTCTACAACTATCAAATATACTCAAACACCCACCGGTGTAGAACCGGAAATATTAAATAGACCAACCGAATATAAATTATCACAGAACTACCCCAATCCCTTCAATCCCAAAACAAATATCGAACTTTCCATTCCCAAATCCGAGTTTGTCACGCTGAAGATTTACAACATTTTGGGCGAGGAGGTGGCAGTGTTGGTTTCGGAGAAACTCGCTGCCGGGCAATACAAATACGATTGGGATGCCGGTAATATTGCAAGTGGAGTTTACTTCTACCGAATACAAGCAGGTGATTATGTAGATGTTAAAAAGATGGTGTTTATGAAGTGATGAAAGAGGCGGTTAATAGACCGCCTCTGATCCCCTATTTTCCTCTTAAATAATTTTGAATAAAAAATCTCTTGCATTTTAAAATCCTAATTGATATAATTGATCAAAAAGTTTAACTAAATAGTTAAATCAATTAGTTAAAAATGGAATTAGGTACTGAAACAGAGGCCAAAATCATTCAAGCTGCCACTGAAGTTTTTCTAGAAAAAGGAAAAGATGGGGCACGAATGCAAGAGATTGCCGGGAGAGCCAACATCAATAAGGCATTGCTGCATTATTATTTCCGTTCCAAAGACAAATTATATGAAAAGGTTTTCAGGGAGAAAGTATTTAGATTTCTCGATGAACTTTTTTCTTCTGTCCCTCAAACCGATGACATCAAAATCGTCCTGAAGGAATTTACCGCAAATTATATTGATCTTATTTCATCTCACCCGGAACTGGTACGTTTTATCTTGTGGGAAATCAGGCGGGGTGGTCAGTACATGAGTGATGCTTTGAGGGATATTTTCGCCAAGCATGGCTTTACCAAATTCCCTTTTCTCGAGAAGGTTCAAAATGCAATAAGTGAAGGAACCATTCGACCTCTCGATCCACTCCATCTTATTATCAGCGTCATCGGAATCTGTGTCTATCCATTCATCGCTCAACCGCTTCTGGAAAACGCTATTCCCGGCATTCAAATCAGTTCAGAGGGTTTTTTGCAAAAAAGAAAAGAGGAAGTCTTCAATTTAATTTGGGAAGGAATTCAACCGTAACAAAATATCAATAGGATTACCTATGCGAATTCATCAAAAAACTATTCTCATGTTTTTCATATTGATTTTAATCCTGGCTACTGTTCAGATACAAGCTCAGGAATTAACAACATCTCTGACGCTGGAAGATGCCTGGCAAATTGCCCTGCAAAGGAATTTGACTTTGCAGCAGGTAGAAAAAAGTATTCAGCAGGCAAGAGAGGAGATCAAAATACAGCGAAGCGGATTTCTGCCTTCATTAGACGGTTCTGCATCCTACCACTATCAGTCGCAAATTCCTTCATTAGAGCTACCCTTTCAAATTCCCGGGCAGGGTCCAATCAATATAGAGGCAGGCTTCAAAAATCAATATGATTTGAATGTCGGAGTGCAACAGCCCATATTTACTGGTTTTCGGAACTATCATTTGGTTAAAGCCGCCAGGGAACAATTTCAAGCCCGGTTAGCAGGAAAGGAAAGCACCCAAAATCAACTGATGTTGCAGATCGGGCAACTCTATTACAATATTCAATCGAATTTGCTTCAACAAGATATTATTTCCCAAAGTATCCTGAGAGCTGACAATCAATTGCAGAAAGTGCGCAGCCTTCTCGAGGCGGAGCAGGCGGTCCCTTTTGACACATTAGAAATTGCCAACCGCAAACTTCAACAGCAAATCCAGTTAAAGAACCTGGAAAATGTTCATCAAATTTTACTTTCCCAATTTAATTACCTGCTAAATATTGACTCGGTTCGTGCTATTCGCAAAGCTTCAATTCAATCAATAACATTGTCGTTAAATAGCCTTGGAGATTATCAAAAAACTGCTCTGGAAGAGCGCCCCGAATTAGATCAACTCAACTTCTATAAAAACGCTCAATCAAGTCAAATTAAAGTTTTTCGTTCAGCTTTGCTTCCCCAGGTCTATGCCAGCGGATCTTACCACTATGCCAAACCCGGAGTAAATTTCTTTAAAGACGAATGGGCGGATTACTACATGGTGGGAATAAATCTGCAATGGAGTTTCTGGAATTGGGGGCAGGACTACCGGAAAGTCAAACAGGCACGGTTCGAGTACGATCGGTTGAGCTTACAAAACCAAGACTTAATTAAACAGATTGAACAGCAGGTTAAAGAAACATACCGATTTTTGGAAAATGTGCGGGAGCAGATTGAGCTGCAACGAAAATTGGTTGATCAGGAACAAAAGCGCTATCAAATGACCGAAGATATGTATCTGCAAGCGCAAGCCACTTCTCTGGATTTAAGCGATTCGGAGCGGCGCCTGACCGAGGCAGATTTGTTGTTGAAAGAAAAATATATGGAATGGTATCAAAATCATTTGAAGATGGATTATGTTACCGGCACCATTGGTCAATAACATCCTATATGAAAACGAATGAGGTGAAAAATGAAAACAGCAGCCATTTCATTGCCGATTTTTTTAACGGTTTTTTTATCATGTGGCAACAATTCAAATAATCTGCATTTCACCAGCGTTCTGGAGGGAACCGCAATTCAGGTACCGGCATTGACCGGGGGGCAAATTTCTAGGCTGCTGGTGGATACCGGGTATCAAGTTGAAGTTGGAGATACAATTGCAGTTATTGATACAGTTGAACTTTCCTTAAACGAAAGTCAATTACACGCCGCCATGCAGGAGTTGGAATCGCAAATAGAGCTGGCAAAAATTGCCCTCCAACAAGCAAAGACAGATTTGGATTATGTTGAGGAGCGCTATGACCGCACTTTAATCTTATACCAGAATAATACCGCTACCAAGCAGACACTGGATGATGTATCAAACCAGCTTCAGCGGGCTGAAACACAGCATAAAACGGCTCAACAAAATCTGCAAACATTAGCTGCAAAGAAAGAACAAATTTCAGCGGAGATAAAGTTGATCCGAAAGAAAATTAACGATGCAGTTATTCTGGCACCCATTAGTGGGGTGATCAGCACCAAATATTTTGAGCCTTCGGAAGCGGTTCCAACTTTAACTCCCATTGTTGAGGTTATAGATTTGAATGTTTTAGATGTGAAAATCTATATCTCTGAGAAAATGCTTTCTCAAGTTAAATATGGTCAGGAAGCTGAGATTCGGGTTGACGGTTCCGATAAAAAATTTACAGGAAAAATTAGCTGGATCAGTCCGCAGGCGGAGTTTACGCCTAAATCGGTTTTAACTCCGGAAACCCGAACATCGTTAGTGTATGCGGTAGATATAAAAGTGGTGAATCAGGATGGAATTCTGAAACACGGCATGCCGGTGGAGGTAGTGCTTGGGGAGTAGAATGGTGTGATAGCTCTACTCAACAAGGAATACTAAGACCAAAACAAGTCACGCTGAGCTTGTCGAGGTGTGAAAAAAATTAATTGTCAGGGGAAAATGCCAGCAATAGAAATTAGAAATTTTTCCAAAAATTATGGCGATATCCAGGCTGTCAAATCAATAAACCTGACCATTCGTGAAGGTGAGTTGTTTGGTCTCATTGGCCCAGACGGCGCGGGGAAAACAACCCTGATGCGTTCCATCTGCACTTTGTTGGTCCCTGATAGCGGCTCAATTTTGGTAGATGACATGGATGTAACAAACCATGTTGCGGAAATTCGTTCTATTCTGGGCTATATGCCGCAGCGATTTTCGCTGTATCAGGATTTGTCTGCGGAGCAAAATCTGCAATTCTTTGCCGATATTTTCAGCGTTCCTCTCGAGGAGAGAGAGAAACGGTTAAAAGAACTTTATCATTTTTCACGTTTGGAGCCCTTTAAAAAACGTACCGCAGGTGCTTTGTCCGGCGGGATGAAACAAAAATTGGCGCTGTCCTGTGCATTGATCCACACCCCGAACATATTGGTCTTGGACGAACCAACTTTTGGCGTTGATCCGGTTTCCCGGCAGGAGTTCTGGGAAATCCTGCATTCCATTAAAAAGGAAGGTAAAACGATTTTTGTGTCCACCGCTTATATGGATGAGGCAGATCAGTGCGACCGCGTGGCACTGATGTCCAGTGGCAAGATTGTAAACTGCGATACTCCTGATAAACTAAAAGAGAGTTTCAAATTCCTGCTTTACAAGTTGGAGGGGGATAATCTACGTCGGATAAATGAGTTTTTTAAGTCACTGCCAAATATTTTGAATACACAACTATTTGGTGATTCTATTCATGTAAATTTTAAACAAAATCCGTCAGAAGATGAATGGGAACACTGGAAAAAAGAAACCAATCAAGTCCTCACAAATTGGCAAAGAATAACACCCAGCATTGAAGATATTTTTCTAAATGTTGAAGAGAAAACGGAATGAATGAAGCTATTACTGTAAAAACAAATCAACTCACCCGCCGATTTGGAAAATTTGTTGCTGTGGATCAGGTTTCCATTGAAGTGTACCAAAAAGAAATATTTGGCTTTTTAGGCGCAAATGGCGCCGGCAAAACGACAATGATTCGCATGCTTTGCGGATTGCTCAAACCGTCCGACGGTAATGGAACTGTGGCTGGTTTGGACATCAAAACTCAAAGCGAGATTATAAAGCAAAATATCGGCTATATGAGCCAGAAATTTTCATTATATGAAGATCTCACTATCTCAGAAAACATTGAATTCTATGGCGGCGTGTATGGATTATCCAGGGAGAAAATTGAGCAAAAAAAGGATGAGCTTTTCAAGCAATTAAGATTAAATGAATACGCCAAAAAATATACCCGGGATTTGCCATTGGGAATTCGGCAGCGGTTAGCGTTAGGCAGCGCATTGCTTCATGATCCGCCAATCATATTTTTAGATGAGCCGACGTCAGGAGTGGATCCCAAAGCCCGCCGTGGATTTTGGGATTTGATCTACCAAACCGCAGAAAGCGGAAAAACCGTATTTGTCACCACCCATTATATGGATGAAGCGGAATACTGCCATCGAATCTCGATTATGCAGCAGGGCAAATTGATCGCGCTGGATTCACCGGCTCATCTTCGGGAAAAATACCAGAAGAAAAGTATGCAGGATGTGTTCATTTCTCTTGTCAAAACCGAAGTGGGTGGCAATTGAGAATCCGCAAAAGCCGAATGCTGGCAATCGCCCGAAAAGAATTCCTGCACATCATTCATGATCCCCGCAGCCTAATGATCATTTTTGCAATGCCCATCATTCAATTGGCTATGTTCGGCTACGCCCTTGATATGGAGATTAAGAATGTGGATTTGGCAGTTATCAATTATGACAACTCCATCCAATCGCAGCATCTGGTGGAACAATTTGAGGGGAGTGAATTTTTCAATATTTTTGCCTATAACGGTAGTACTGATGATATGGAACAGCTTTTTCTGGAGAGAAAGGCAAAGGCTGTCCTCATAATAAATCATGATTTTGCGCAGAGTTTCCATCGAAATATCTCTACACCTGTTCAGATTATCATCGATGCCGCTGACCCCAACGCCGGTACTTTAATTAAGAATTATTGCAGCCAGGTAATTATTGCTTTTAATCAAAAATATGCCTCACGACCCACTCTCCCGTTAGAGGTTGAAAGTACAATCTGGTTTAATCCTGATCTGAAAAGTGCGTTTTTCTTTGTGCCCGGATTGTTGGCTCTGTTGCTGATCATGATTTGTGCATTGCTAACGAGTATTACCATCACGCGAGAAAAAGAGATGGGTACGATGGAGCAAATCCTGGTTTCGCCTGTAAAGGCAAACGAAATTATCATCGGGAAGGTACTGCCATATATTGGAATATCTATTTTAGTAGGTGCCTTAATTCTAGTCATTGGAATCATACTTTTTGGCGTTCCATTTAATGGGAGTTACACATTGCTGTTCTTATTGTCAACCCTTTATATTATCACTGCATTGAGTTTGGGGCTTATGATATCAACAATTGCTTCCACACAACAAGTGGCAATGATGATCGCATTAATTGCCACCTTATTACCTACAATGTTTCTCTCCGGGTTTATCTTTCCATTATCAGCCATGCCGAAAATACTGCAGATTATTTCTCATATCGTTCCAGCAAAATATTACTTAATGATCGTGCGAGGTGTTCTGATCAAAGGGAATACTTTTTTTCAATTGATGGAACCAACATTGATTTTAGTATTGATGACTTTCCTGTTATTAATAATTGCCCTACGACGATTCAAAGGAAATTTGGAATCCTGATATGCAGCAGATTTATTACATCATCCGAAAAGAATTTAAGCAAATTTTTCGTACCCGGGAAATGATCGCCATTATTTTTATTGCTCCACTGATTCAAATGTTAGTTTTAGGATTCGCCATCACCAATGAAGTGAAACATGTAAAGCTTATAATATCTGATAGAGATGACAGTTTTATCAGTCGGGAAATTATCATGGGGTTTCAAAATACGGATCGGTTTGATTTTCTTGGGTATTTGAATTCGAATCAGGGATTGAAAGATGCTATTCAGGGATGGAAAGCGCAGATGGCCATTGTAATACCAACAGGATTCAGTCATGATTTGCAAAGAAATCTTCGTCCTGAAATTCAGTTAATTGTAGACGGAGTAGATGGCAATACAGCCGGAGTTGCTCTGGGTTATGCGCAAGGTATAATTAGCCAATTTTCACAGAATTACCTTAACCATCCGCGAAAGCGTATTAACTTTAAAAAGGTTCATTGGGCGCAGCAAGAAGAGAGAATGTGGTATAACGTCAATTTGGACACGGCGCAGCACATGGTTCCGGGCATTGTAGTTGTTTTGATAACTATCATATCGATGATGCTTTCAGCCATGAATATTGTTCGTGAAAAAGAACTAGGAACCCTCGAACAGCTAATGGTTACGCCCATTAGGAAACACCAGTTACTTCTGGGCAAACTAATTCCCTTTCTATTTCTTACTTTTGTAGAATTAGCAATTGTAATGAAGGTTGCCCAACTTATTTTTTCGATAAGAATGGAAGGGAGTCTATTTCTATTATTTGGTTTGGCATTCTTATTTCTATTCACAACTTTGGGATTAGGCATTTTTGTTTCAACTATAACTCAATCTCAGCAGCAAGCAATGTTTGTTTCCTGGTTTATAATGGTGTTTATGCTCTTAATGAGTGGCTTATTCATTCCAATTGAAAATATGCCTCTTTTGCTCAAAAAATTAACCTACCTAAATCCGATGAGATATATCATGTACATCATGAGGGATATCTTCCAAAAGGGCTCCTCGATTCAATATCTTGCAAAAGATGTATTGCCAATGACTTTTTATGGTTTGGTAATATTCATATTCGGCGTCCTAAAATTCCAGAAACGTGTTAATTGAATTGTTCAACCTTCCTCAAGATTTTCAAACTTATCTTGTGTTGAAATTTCAATAGGAAGTGATGAAAAACCATATTGAAAACACGCTAAATCCCACCTGTTTCATTTGCATTAAGTTTATGTAAATCAATAAGCTAACTCTTCTTCAAGGGAATGGCATTGCAATTGCAGTAAGAGAAATGCAATTGAAATGGAGAAGATAATGAAAATTGAGACGAGAAAATTTGGCACATTAGATGTTGAGGAAGATTCGGTTATTCATTTCCCGAAAGGACTGATTGGCTTCGAAAATTGTCACCGTTTTGCTCTGATAAAGAATGAAGATTTCGATCCGTTCTGCTGGTTGGTTTCACTGGACGAAGACGAATTAAGCCTGCCAATCTTGAATCCAAATTTAGTTAGCACCGACTTTGACGTAGTCCTTTCTAAGAATATGATGGGCCATCGTTTCATAAGGAATGGGTTTAATAATATTTTCTGTGTTGTCAACATAGACGGCAAATTGGGGAGATTTACGATTAATTTAAAGAGTCCAATATTGGTGAATTTTGAAGAAAAAATGGGTAAACAATTCATTTTGGATTCGGATGAATTGATGGTGGATCAGCCTGTGTGGTAATTAAGCCTTCATTGAAATTCGAGTGTGACAAGAAAGGAGCTTTCGAATGCCCAAGAGATCAAATCTTTCACCAAAAGATCTTGTGAAATATCTAAGGCGAGCAAATCAAATAGAAAGAAAAGTTCTTGGGTTATATTATCTAGAGAATCTCCGTATAGCCGATATTTCGACGATTCTCAAAAGAGACCCTCAGTACGTTTCTGAAATGCTGAATAAAACATTAGAAAATTTAACCACTAAGATTTCAAAGTCAAATTTACATTCCAATAAAGGATCACGCCAGCCATAAGAAAATGGCAAATCGTATTCTTAATACCTTCCCTTCTGCTTCCATGTTTGCCTAACTTGACAAAAATTACTTAAAGTCAGCCTAAAAAAATTCGATAGTATTTTATATACATTGAGGTAAATGTTGCTTGACTGTTTTAGATTTAAGGGCTGACAAAAGTAAAAAGAGAATAGTCCATTGGTCATGAATTTTAATGGGAAAAATCATCAGGGTTCCATTCTCAGTTCCGAAAGAAAACAAATCATCAGACTCCGTATAGCGGAAAAATTTTATGACAGAGATGACGTGTTACTGGAAGTTGCAAATAAAATCTTAGAAAGTCATGACCTGGATGATCTTAAGAATGAAAATAATTGAAAAAACTTAAGAAGTATCTAATTTGATCAGAAAAAATTCACCGTTTGCCCATACAAAACCACCGCTCATCCAAAATAATTTCCGCCCAAACTAATATTTTATTGATTATTTCCCGGCAATGAATTAAGTTATAACACGTTGATTATCTCGCTGCGATGATTGTAGCCAATCAAATTTATGCTTGACATTTTTATCCATTTTTAGGATATTCTTTCAAAGGTCGTCAAAATTAACTATTCAACCGAAAAAAATAGGGAGAAATTTTATGAATCGCAAAGAGCTAGTTGATGCCGTTTCCAGCAAGACCGGTCTTTCAAAAAAGGACACCGACAGTTGTTTAGGTGCTTTTTTGGATACAGTGGTAGATCAGCTAAAGAAGGGCGGCCAGGTTAGCTTGGTCGGTTTTGGCACTTTTAAAACCGCTCATCGTGCAGCCCGGCAGGCAAGAAACCCGCAGACAGGTGCCACAGTTCATGTACCTGCGCGAAAGGTACCCGTATTCAAAGTTGGGAAAGGATTAAAGTCAGCTTTATAGATCCATCAGCGGTTTGTTATTGATTGAAATATCATGCTGGACATTTGTAATGTCCAGCATTTTTAATTTCAGCAGGAGTACCAATTTAATGATCTCTTATAAGGCGATTCATGATGTATCCCAACACCGCTCCCGCAGTAGCACCAATTCAACAGATTAAGTAAGACGAGCCCAATGAATGAAGAAATAGCCAAAGAAGAGGTTGTATCTAACAAATGGCTAATCCTGGTCTACGGAGATATAACCGAAGAAAAGGTTGACGCGATTGTAAATACGGCGAATTCACATCTCAAACATGGTGGCGGTGTTGCCGCGGCTATCGTGCGGAAGGGCGGGAATATCATTCAGCGCGAAAGTGACGAAATTGGATTTGTGAATGTCGGCGAAGCAGCCATCACAAGTGCAGGAAGGCTGCCTGCTAAATATGTTATTCATGCGGTAGGTCCCCGCTGGGGTGAGGGGAATGAGGACGTAAAATTGAGAAATGCGGTTCTCAATAGTCTAGAAATTGCCGACGAACGCAAAATAAAAAGCATTTCCTTGCCCGCAATAAGTTCGGGAATTTTTGGGTTTCCCAAAGATAGATGTGCTGAGATTCTCGTTTCAAATATTATTGAATATTTGAGTTCAAACGAAGAATCGTCTTTAAGTGAAGTTAGAATTTGTCTTTTTGATAACCCAACGCTTGAAGCTTTTAAAAAGGCATATCAAGCAATCGCCGAAAAATAACTCATCTGAATTCCGTTCTGTTAGTTTGCCAAAACTACTTTATGGAGGAGTTGGATGTTTGTCCGTTTTCCATTTCTCCCACTTTCAATTGCATTCGCCTCAGGCATAATTGTTCAGCATTTTTTAAGTATCAGCTTACCCTATCAATTAATAGGCTTAGCTGTTTTTATAATCCTCACGCTAATCTCTTATTTTGCCAAATTCAAAAAAACGAATCTCCATCTGATGTTGATCGTTTCATTTTGCTTCATGGGATGTATTCGGTTTTCTGTTTGGGAGAGGAGCCATTTGGATAAGGCATATCTTGACCACCTGCCCATAAAGCAAGTCAATATCTCCGGTACCATAAATTCCTTGCAGCAAACCTATCGATTAAAAGCAATTCTCGATTTAAACGAATTTAGCCATGAATCATTAGCCGCTGAAGCTGGCGGAAGAGTTCTTGTTTACTTCCCTCGGGAGTTCGCCGCTGATTTATCTCCCGGGCGAGCAATAACCATTCTAAACGCCAATCTCGATCCACTGCATGAACCGCGAAATCCCGGACAGTTCAACTATGCCAAGTATTTGCGCTGGAGGGGAATTGTCGCTCAATGCAAAATTGAAAATAACAATCAGGTTAGTGTCTCAGAAAATCCCCCCGGGTTTTCTCCGGAAAACGGCCTCTTTGCTCCGGTCCGCTCAATTTTGATTGCAAAAATTGAAAAGCATTTTTCTCCCCTTGCTTCCAATTTTTTAAAGGCTCTTTTATTCGGGCAGAGGGGTGAGCTAGATGATGATATAATTGAAAATTTTCAAAATGCGGGGGTAATGCATGTTTTAGCCATTAGCGGTCTGCATGTGGGTTTTGTGGCACTGATCTTTTATGTGGTCATATCGTTCCTTCCACTGTATTTCAAGTACCGGAATTTCTTAATCATCTTTTTGTTGCTCTTTTATATGTTTCTGGCCGGTGGTCAGCCTTCCGTGGTTCGGGCAACAATTATGGCAATAATTTTATTGTTGAGTATCAACGTGGAACGACCCCCTTCCGTTTACAATTCTATTTTTGCCGCAGCGCTAATTATTTTGCTATTTCAACCCCAGCAGCTTTTCTGGGTGGGATTTCAATTTTCTTTCATTGCTGTTTTGTCAATCATCTATTTCTATGAGAAATTAGGTGGAATCCGAAGCCGCTTGCTTAAACTCATTCGTAATAAGAAGATCAGATCTCTGGTTGATAAAGCGATTCTCATTCCTTTTCTGGTCTCTTTTTCCGCTCAAATTGGAACGCTGCCTCTCACCATGCACTACTTTCATAAATTGTCGCTGATTTCATTTCTATTAAACATAATGGTCATTCCCTTTATCGGAATAATCGTGGTAATGGGCTTTCTATTCTTCTTCATCGCAATGGTAAGTACTTCCTTTGCGGCTCTATATTCGGAATTCCTGGAAGCATTAATCCGGCTATTGATCAACAGTATCGAAGTTGCCGCCAATGCTCCGGCCGCTTTCTTTTACATTCCCCAATTCAGCGTGATGGGCATCCTGCTATACGGGATTTTGCTGTTTCTGCTGTTCAATTTTCGAAACAGAATATTCAGAAAAACAGCAATAGCGCTGTCGGTTTTTCTGATGCTTATAATGATGACCCGGACAATTGTGGCGTCACGCTCGTTTAACCTGGTGATTATGGATGTAGGACAAGGCGATGCGGCATTCTTGCTTACTCCACAAGAAAAATCTATTATCATTGATACGGGTCCTGCAAGCCAATACTCAAGTGCCGCTCAGAATGCCATTCTTCCAGTTCTCAATTATTTCAATGCCGGCAGAGTTAATCGATTGTTCATTAGCCATCCTCATCTGGATCACATGGGCGGCACATTTGATATGCTGAAATACATAGACGTGGATTCTGCCTACTTGCCGCTCATGATCACTCCCTATAAATTGAATGACAGCCTAATGAACGCATTGGACAGAAAGGCAATTCCCTATCGAACGCTTCACATGGGAGACAAAGTGGTTATCGATAAAGAAACCCATGTGTATGTGCTCGGGCCAGACCCAAAATTTTCAAATGCTGCCGGCACAACCGGACAGGATCTAAATAATCTCTCCCTCGTACTTCTGATCAAGTTTCGCCGGCATACCCTATTGTTCCCCGGCGATGCCGAGAGAGAGGCGGAGAGCTTTTTGCTTCTTTGGGATGACTTACTCAAAACCGATTTCTTAAAAGCCGGACATCATGGAAGTAAAACCTCTATTACAGATAATTTCTATTCATTGGTTCAACCCAGCTATGCTTCAATATCTGTCGGGGAGGATAACCGGTTTGGACATCCTTCCGGGAGTGTAATTCGCAAATTAACGAGTGGTGGCAGCCAAGTCTTTCGGACAGATATAGATGGCGCTATCTGGCTTCAAATCCATGACGGTATGTGGAGACAAATCAACTGGCATTGATATTTTCTTTATTTTGAACACCCTATTTCTTGCTTTGAAAATTTTTTGTACATAACTTTTGAGCAAGATAATTATCCCTCAAAAATATTAATCTTGGAGGCTTCGAAAATGAAAATAGTATGGTTTATGATTTTAATTTCATTGCTGAGTTTTAGTGTCACCTCATATGGTCAGAGACTTCAGGCAATTCATAATGCCGCTGATCCTGCGCTGGCTACTATTGATATATACATTTCAGTTTTTGGTAGTCAATTTGATAAAATAGAAGATGTTCCTTTTCGTGCCGCAACCCCCTTCATTGATGTACCAATACCCAATTTGCCAATTGATGTCGGTATAGCTCCGGGCAATAGCACTTCAATAAATGATACACTAAAAAACTTCACCGTTGTAGTTCCTTCAGGTGTGACTTATATAGGTTTGATTCAGGGGGTAGTAAATCCTTCCCAATTTGCTCCAAATCCGGATGGATTGGATATTTCTCTAGATGCGGTGGTAAATCAAAATGGAAGGGAGACTTCCAACAATCCCGGAGAGACCGATTTCTTTTTCGTCCATGGCGTCACCGATGCGCCAACGCTGGATATTGATATTAGGAATGGCGCGAATTTGGTTAATAACGCCGCCTATGGGGATTTTACGAATTACGTCTCATTAACCTCCACATCCTATGCAATCGACATTTCGCAAAGCAGTAACGGTACAATCCTCTATTCATATGGGCTCGAATTATCAAGTCTGGCTGACAGTGCCATAACCCTATTTGCTTCTGGCTTTGTGGATCCCAGTGCAAACCAAAACGGGGAGCCATTTGGATTATTTGCCGCAACACCCGGCGGCAACGTCATTGAATTCTCCACGGTTACTGGTGTTGATGAGCCAATTGTAAACAGCGTGGATGGATTTGCGTTGCAGCAGAATTATCCCAATCCTTTCAATCCATCAACAATGATCAGCTATCAATTGGCATCTGAATCCGAAGTGGAATTGACAATTTACAACATGCTCGGGCAGGAAATCAGAAAATTGATAGCTCAACATCAGCCTGCAGGCACTCATCAAATTCAATGGAACGGCAGGGACGAAGCTGGACACCAAGTTGGCAGCGGTGTTTACATCTACAAATTAATTGCCGGAGAATTTGTGCAGAGCCGCAAAATGCTGCTACTTAAATAAGATTATTTCCCATTGTCATGAAGGCGGCTATCGGGTAATCCGTTAGCCGCTTTTTTTATTTCAATGGGTGAAAATACATTCCCTCAAAGTAGGAAATTCCTTTCCCTTAGTAAATTCACCCCTTATTCATAATCACCTAGAAATGCTCAACTTATTTTTATTTGTATTGAGCACGGTACTATTTTTAACCAGCGGGGTGTATATCTACCGGCTTCAGACAGATCATCATATACAAAGTCGTAAAATGCTGCTGCTACGGTGAGAGGATTTGGAGGTGAAACGATATCACACTACAATCCGCGGGATCTCCCAATTTATGCCGGTGACAAATTCATAATTGATGGTATCGCTTAATGCTGCCAGCGTTTCGGCGGTGATTTGCTCCGTGCCCTGCTTTCCTAAAAGAACCGCTTCATCTTCCAATTTGACTCCGGGAATATCGGTCACGTCCACCATCATGATATTCATGCAAATTCTGCCGCGCACCGGAGCCCGCTTCCCGCTAATTAAAACATAGCTCTGGTTGGAAAGCGCTCGGTCATACCCATCGGCGTAGCCAATCGGCAAGATCGCGATGCGGGTTGCGCGGCTGGTTTGATACGAGCAGCCGTAGCCAATGAAATGATCGGCCGGAACGGTTTTGATCTGGCTGATACGGGTTTTCCAAGTCATGATGGGATGGAGTACGTCTTCGCCATTTTTGGTATGCTTAATTTTATAGGATAGGAAAGTCTCACGGGATGGCCACAAGCCATACTGGCTGATTCCCAACCGAACCATATTAAAATGGGTTTCGGGGAAAAGCAGAGTTGACGCAGAGCAAGCGGTATGAAAGATAACATCGGAAAATCCGGCCTCCTTTACTTGAGACGCCATTTTGTTAAACTGCCGTAATTGAGACTGTGCATAACTATGATCGGTGGTATCCTCGATATTGGCGAAATGGGTGTAGACGCCTTCCAGGCGCAGAAATGAATACTCCCTTAGCTTTTTCAGAAACCAGTTCAGGTCCTCCTCATCAACACCCTGCCGGTAAGTGCCGGTTTCGATTTTCAAATGGACTCTGGCCGGTTTCCCGATTTCATACAGCCTTTCCAGAGTCTTCCTGTTGTAAAGCACCATCCGAAAGCCCGATTTCACTGCCTCCTCCAAACGGGACAACGGAATGTGGCCCATTATCAGAACATCCTGATTAAAGCCTGCTTCCCGAAGCTGCAGCGCTTCATCCAGCGAATGAACCGAAAACGAGTCGGCGCCATGCTTTGCCGCCGGCCCGGCAATCTGCTGCCAGCCGTGACCGTATGCATTTGATTTGACCACCACCGATAGCTCCACTTCTTCCCCGATCAGTTTTCGGAAGAATTTCAGATTCGCCGCATAGGCTGATTCAGAAATTTCAATCCAGGTGTTTAAACTTTGAGTCCTTTGGTTCATCAATGACTCCTAATTTTGCTTAGTCACAAAAAGTGCCCCAATAATGGTCATTTCGATCCCGCCCTGGCGAGAGAAGCAATCTCAATGATAAGAATCTGTCAATTGGTTTCTTCGTCGTTTCACTCCTCGCAATGACTTGCCATTTTTCATGTAGGTCCCGTCAGTTAAACAACAGCCACTGCAGCCCGAAGTTAAATAATCGAAACTGAGTCAGAGTCCCTTCCACAATTGAAAAATCCTCGGATAATAGATTTTCCCACACCATAAATAGCGTAAAACGGCGGAAGCGTAGCTGCAATTTAAAATCCGACAGATAATCAGGCCCCACCTGATCCTCCGTGATTCGATAATTCTGCAAAAGACGGTCAAATTCCAAAAGCCGGTAGTAACTTAACACATGTCCGGTAAGAATTCCTTCGATTTTCAGCGCGCCCTTAAAAAGCGAAAAGGAAGACTTGATGCTGCTGACGTTATTGACTTCCGGCGCAAAGGATTTTTCATAATTGCGATTATAGGTGAAATCGTTCTGCAGCCACAACCGCCATACTCTTAATCCGGCAAAAAAATGCAATCCGTAGTTCTCAACCGTTTGAGTTTTCCAGATATTGTCCGCCAGAACCGGATAGTTGGTCATCCGGTAGGCAAAAGGCTCGACATGTATCCAAAACCTATTTCCGAAGTTCTTTTCGGCATAAAAACTTGCTCCCTGCTTCTTCATCAGGTTTTCCACTCCGAAGGCCGGTATGGAGTCGTGCTCAATAGTGCGCCAGGTTAATGGAACACTCTGGGGTTTGCTGAATAATCGCATTCCAATCCTGCCGAACGGCTTTGAGCGAACCGCCGCGTGAAGGGCAATCTGTCTCCCCTCTCCGAGTTCTGTATGCTTATACCCCCCGGCCTGTACCTCCAACTCAAGGTGCCCGGGATGCCATTCGCCGAACAGCAACGCGCTGCCGTCTCCCTCTTTTTTGTCAAAGAAGAGCCGCTTCCCGTGAATGGCTATATGGCGGCCGTTAACCCGTGCCCCGAAAAATCCCTGGGAGAATTTCCGATAGTAACTTAGCTCACCGCTTCCCCACTCATACCACATGTCACGCGCAGGAGGACCCGCCTTCCAGTAATCATCGTTCGCCACGGTGTAACCGGGAGTAAATATCACGGAATCTTTTTCACTCAGTTTTCCCGCCAACCGAAACCAGCCGATATGTCCGATCTGCCTGAATTTATCGGCCCTAATTGAGAGGATATCTTTCGGGATCATATAAAACCGATGCCGCATTTGCCAGTAGCAAAGGTCTAATTTCCAGCGATCAAGAAATTCCAGATGGACTTGAGCCTGATAAGTATTGACTTCAATTCTTGAGTAGCCAAATGGGTAAGGACCCTCGCGCAAAAAATTATTGCCTCCCAGTCTGACGTAATTCTTTTTGGTGAAATATTGGGCGAAATCAATATCCAGGTAAGAAAGATTGGTCTGAAAGTAGACTACTTTCGTTTCCGGTTTGTAGCCATTGGGGGGAGAAGAATCGATGATTTCCGCAGAGCCAAATTTATCAGCCTGGCGATGGGTAATTCTCCAATGAGGAATCCATTGTTCATTCCAAAAACCGACTACCGGGTTCGTGAAATCAATTCCGCGATAACGGAGTTCGTAGAAACCCGCGGGCATTCCTCTAAATGCGCTGCTTGATAGACGACCCCTCTCAGCCAGCGACAATGGTAAAAAATCAGATTGATAAAAATGAAACTCCTCTTCGGTAAGATTTGGCACTACCTGGTATCTCTTTACCAGAACAGAATCCGTCGCTTGAGAATTACCCGTGGTGTTTAACATGAGCGTGATTAAGAAAATTAGGAGAATAAGACTTTGCGTCGGGCAGCAACTCAGGAGACGCGGGCGCTGACCGCCGGTTGCATCGGGGTCGAATGAACGGATGCTAATCATCTTCCCGGAGAGCTTCTATGCTAAAACTGTCGAGCAAAAGAATGTGACCGCTATTTGAATATAATTGTGCCGGGCCCTTTCCGTATTTGAACGTGCAAATCGTTAAATTATCCCACCAGGAAATCTCCGTATCTGGTAAACCCGATGAGGTAGTCTCATAAACTTCACCATTTGTGTCTTTATAATGCACGTAAGATGTGACAAACTGAGCTCCGGTTGTAGTAACATTGTCAATTTCCAGACGGAATTCTCGTCCCTCATAATCCCTCACATATACCAGAATGCCTGGGCCGGTTATTATTTGCTTACAGGTAATGCGATTTTCAACGGCGCCAACAATCTCCTCAACATTGATATAAGAACCATCCCCAAAGAATACCCTCGCAAACTCCTTTTCCACCTCCTCATTTGAAACACTTTTATCTTTGCATGTGAGGATAAGCAGGCTCAACATAACAACAAAGAGGAAAAAAAACTTCATCGCAGGCATTTTTTCAATTTTGATTTTTTTGTTTTATTTGAGCGTCTCTCTATATACTTTCCGAATCCGGTGAAGATTCAAATCCAAACGATAACAATATTAACAATAAATCTTTAGAACTAAAAATACAAACCAATCTTTTTGACACCCGTAAGAACAACTTGTCAGAAAAACAGGAGAACAAAAGATGATCCGAACATTTTCATTGCTAATAATAATTCTATTGATCATAAGTGTATTGTCTGTTAATGTGATATCACAAGTCGCCGATTCCACTTCACAGGAGGATACCAAAACGGCCAAAAATGATTCAACAAGAACTGATGAGAAGAAAGAACCCGACAAAAAGAAGAAACCAAAAGAACCGAAATTTGATGAGCTCATCGAAGATTTTGATAAGATTGAAGGCCTTTTCACTTTGTATCAAAATCAGAAGGAAGGTAAAGTATATCTGGAAATCAAACCTGAACAATTTGGCACCATCTATCTAACTAATCTCACCCGCGAATCCGGCGGCGGAACGATTTTTGACGCCGCGGCGATGATAGGCTCATTTCCATTTTTTTTCAAACAAGTTGGTAAGACAGTTCAGATGGTTGAAAAAAATGTCCGTTTCCGTTCGGACCCGGACGGGGCGATACGCCGGGCAGTTGAGCGCGATT
>Ga0209536_100005556_pt1 | contig 19535 bp, 8 predicted proteins | sample DeeMarSeWOR28_12_FD_187461 | JGI IMG/M metagenome (GOLD analysis project Ga0209536, IMG submission 187461) | Marine sediment microbial communities from White Oak River estuary, North Carolina - WOR-2-8_12 (SPAdes) (version 2) | ecosystem: Environmental > Aquatic > Marine > Intertidal zone >...
AGCAGCTTGAGACCCTCTCCAAACTGTCCTATGCTTTTTTGATTATCTTCTTTTGTTGAATATAAAAGGCCAAGTAATTCATATGAAAAACCTTCTTCTCCATCATCTTCAAAGAGGATTTCCTTTTTATAGGTCCTGTTCAGCACGTCTGTTTCCCGGGGATCACCGGCGAGACTGGTTTCACGGGCATCCGTGGCCGTATAGCTGCCATACATCAGGCTAATCGGTAAAAATCCATTACCGCCCTGCTCCGCATCCTCTGCACTGTACCCTGCAGTCCTTCCGTTCTGGGGATTCTCTATAACAACCAGGGCGACATCCGCCGCTCCCGGGTTATCCACTACATCAAAATACTTTGATGCCAGTTCCGGATTGATGGGTGCTTCATGCCGCTCCGGGATCTCCCTTCCGAAAAAATTTCTTGAGGCCGGGATATACCTTTCCGGAATATACACTTTAGTATCTTCAGCCAGGGGCAGTATGCCTTCCGAATTTTTTAACAGGACCAGGGATTTAAGCTGAGCATCATACCCTGCCTCCATAAATTCCGGATTGCCAACGGTAGATTTGGTATCCTCGACATCCAGGTAAGGATTTTCAAACAATCCTACGCTGAAGATATTTTTGAGCAACCTGACGGCAGACTGTTCGAAACGTTCTCGCATGAATTCCTCGCCAAACTCTTCCACGCCCATCTTGTAGGCCTCGATAACCGGTCCAGAGTCATTATTGCCTCCAAACTGATCGCACCCTGCCATCAGTATCCTGTAGTGCTTTTCTGCTTCCGTAAGGTGTTCCACACCCCAGGGCGTCCTTCCAAATTCTGCCATCCCAGCATCCTCCCGCGTTACACCCCAATCCGTGCAAACCACACCATCAAATCCATATTTTTCGCGCAGCTGTTCGGTTATAAAGTAATGGCTGAATGCATTTCCCACATTTTCTCCATCCGGATTTTGATTGAAGGATATGGTATAATAGGGCATGATCGCAGAAGCCATCTGTGTTCCGCCATCGAGATTGAAGGCTCCTTCCAGGAAAGGCCTGAGATGCATGGTGATATTATTCCCGGGATATACCCCAAACTTCCCGAAACCATAATGGGCATCCCGGCCCCCTTCACCGGTTCCTCCTCCGGGCCAGTGTTTTGCCATGGCATTGACGCTTTGAAAGCCCCATCCATCTGAGATCTCATGCTCCCCCTCTGAAGTCTGAAAGCCATCAATATAGGCTTTGCCCATATCAATGGATAATTCGGGATTGGGTCCGAAGGTGCCACTGAACCGGTACCAACGTGGATCCGTGGCCAGGTCTACCTGCGGGGAAAGGGCCGTTGCTATTCCCAATGCACGGTATTCAATGGAAGCAATGGTCCCGAATTGTCGGACCAGGTCCGGATCAAAAGTAGCCGCCAGGCCAATGGAACCCGGCCAACGGGATATTGCTCCCCCTGCACCCAGCGTATATTCTTCATCCGAATCGGCCTGGTGCCTTGGATCTGAACTGTTGTTCGCCGGGATCCCATGCCCGAGTCCTTCCACCAGCGCCTGGGCATTGTTGTTCCAGACGGCAGCCACCTCGGGACTTTCTACCGAGGTGATCAGTACATGCCTGAGATCGTCGTTCGTGAGAAAATCAATCTGCTGGTCGCTGAGATCCGATGCTTTTGCCCCACTTTCATCATAAGGCTTACCATTGTACGTGTTGCCTCTACCAAATCCACCACCCGGTATTCTCTGATGCCCGCTGTACAACATCAATCCTGCGATCTGCTCAATGGTCATCTGGCTGGCCAGATCTGCAGCCCTTTCGCGGGGAGTCAACCGCCAGTCCTCATACGGATCCAGCAACCCATTTTTGTTCAGGTCTTTGAAGCCGTACCTGTCGACCGTAAGGATCTGAACGCCGGAATTTTTGGAATATCCCAACGTCTGACCACCCTCATTGGCGACGATCACCACCTCTCCCTGCTCATATTCTATCCATTTCGGGCCGCATCCTGCGACTACCAGAGTAAGCACAGATAGCAGAACGCCCATATATAGTAATGATCGCCTCAATTTTTTCATTAGCTTAATTATTATTAATAAAAAATAGGTTACAATACCATTATATCGATTTATTCATTTCCAGATTCAATTCTATGGTAACTTCATTTCCCAGGATCAGAATACCATCCGGAGTAGTCTGGTTCCATTGAATGTTATAGTCGAGGCGATTGATCTTTGTAACTGCCTTGAAAGCCACCTTTTCAATACCAATAATCGCAATGCTGCCCAGGTATTCCACGTCAAAGGATACGTTCCGGGAGACATCCCGGATCGTTAGTATTCCTGAAAGTTTGTAGTTATCCCCTTTCTGTTTTTTAAAGGATTTACTTTCGAATGTCATCTGCGGGAACTGGACCGCATTAAAAAAATCATTGGATTTCAGATGCGTATCCCGTGCTTCATTATTTGAATCTATCGAATTAACATCCACTGAGAGTTTGATTAGGGCATCTGAGAAGTCCTCTTCCGCGGATTCCATTGTCCCTGAAAAGGTTCTGAAGAATCCTTTTACCTCTGCAATGCCCATATGCTTTACCATGAAGCATACGCTGGAGTGATCCTTGTCAATTTCCCAGATAGGCACATTATTATTCCTCCAGCCGGGAAACGTTGAAACCACTTTTCCATCAGTGGTTATGCCGTGATTAAACGCAGATAAGGCTACTACAAAAAAAATTGAAATGGTTGATTTCATTAGCATCTTTTCCATGATTATAAAATTAAAGACCGTATAAACTGCTGGTTGAATGTCTCTTAATAAAGATAGACATTAAATCTGATTTTATTTTGAATTGGGGATCTCTGTATTTTTCAATAAAAAACTGATATATAAGCAATTCCGCACTGAAAAAATCCATGGAAAATACGAAATTACTTATTGTCTCATTTTGTGACAATAATAATTATTTTTTCTCAGTTTTCCTATATATATTCGAGTGAAATAATACCACAGCATTAGCAAAACCATGAAATTACCCTCAGAAAAGGAATATTTATCGCACATAGCCTATGACTCCGTTATTTTTGGATTTTCGGAAGATTCGCTTAAAATCCTGATCATGAAATATCACAATACCGGATTATATGCCCTGCCGGGAGGATTTGTTCGCAAGGATGAAAACCTGGATGATGCAGTAAAGAGGGGATTAAAAGAAAGAACCGGTTTAGAAAACATTTATCTGGAGCAATTCCATGCATTTGGCAATGTGCAACGATACAATCCTGAGACAATGAGGAATATTCTGGAAGCGAACGATCTGCAGCCTGAATCCTCACACTGGATGCTTGACAGGTTCATATCGATAGCCTATTATGCCCTGATCAATTATAACGATGTGGATCCCAAACCGGATTACCTCTCCGATGCAATTAACTGGTATACCATGGAAGATCTTCCGCCGCTCATGCTTGACCACCAGGATATCATCAACAAAGCGCTGCATACACTCCGGGATAACCTGGAGCGAAAACTGGTTGGCGTGAACCTCTTGCCCAGAAAATTTACCATGATGGAACTGCAAAGGGTGTATGAAGCGATACTGGGCCATACATTGCGAAGGACAACCTTTCAGCGGAAAATGCTGAACCTGGGGATCCTGGAACGCCATGAGAAAAGGTACTCAGGGAAAGCCCATAAAGCTCCCTATTTATACAGTTTTGTACAATAGCCTATGCTATACATCCCTTCCGGACAATACCTCAAAGTAACTTTATCTGGATCTTCTTTAATCCCACGAATCTCAGGATAATTCCGGATTCCTTAGGATTTCCTTCAGAATTTAACCTAAAAATACTGTTTGAATACAGCTTATTCATTAATTTCACAGCCTGAGCGGAAGTAGGAAATTTGATCCTCATATCATGAGAAAAGTAAACACATTTTTCGTTGCACTTTCAATGTTGCTGGCAACCACCTGCCAACAGAAGCAGGAATTCCTCTTTGATTCACTGAATTCATCCAGCACCAATATCGACTTTAACAATCAGATTATTGAAAACGAATTTTATAACATACTCACCTTCGAATATTTCTATAATGGAGGAGGCGTAGGGGTTGGCGACTTCAACAATGACGGATTATCCGATATTTTCTTCAGTGGAAATATCGTGAGCAACAAATTATACCTGAACCAGGGGGATCTCAGTTTTACGGATATATCCAGTGAGGCAGGCATAGAGGCCAGCGATAAATGGTGTACCGGAGTAAGCGTTGTGGACATTAATCATGACGGGTGGCTGGACCTGTACCTATGTACTTCCGTTTACAATCCCGATAAAAGAGGGAACATACTTTTTATCAATCAGGGAGTTAATGAATCCGGGGTACCGGTATTTGTTGATAAAGCAGAGGAATATGGCATAGCCGACACGGGATTTTCCATCCAGGGGGTTTTCTTTGATTATGACAACGATGAAGATCTGGACCTGTATGTTTTGACTAACCAGGTGGAAACCATATCGCCAAACCGGCATCGGGTTAAGATAAACAATGGAACCTCCCCGAGCAATGACAGGCTGTATAGAAACAATGGCGACGGAACATTTACCAATACCTCCATGGAAGCAGGCATCTTTCTGGAAGGGTATGGCCTGGGCATAAGTGTTCAGGATTTTAACCAGGATGGGTGGAAAGACCTCTATATTACGAACGACTACATGACCAATGATGTGATGCTGATCAACAACCGGGATGGAACATTCACCAACAGGATCCGGCATTACATCAAGCATCAGAACCATTCAGCCATGGGACACGATGTAGCAGACATCAACAACGACGGCCTGCCGGACATCATTTCCCTGGATATGGTGCCGGAAGACGTGCAGTACATGAAACGAACCATGATGCCTACGACCTACGATGATTATGTGAGGAACAAGCAATTCGGCTATGAGCATCAGTATATCCGCAATGTGCTGCAGCTGAACAATGGGCCTGATTCTCTGGGGAATCACATCTTCAGCGAGATCAGTCTGTATGCCGATGTCTTCGCCACCTACTGGAGCTGGGCGCCGCTCTTTGCCGATTATGATAACGATGGACTGAAAGACCTGTTTATCAGCAACGGCTTCCCAAAGGATGTAACAGATATGGATTTCGGAGCTATACGGTACCAGAAAAGCATGGCCTTTGAAAAAGAAACATTGCTTGAAAGAATACCGGAATCAAAGGCACCCAATTTTCTATACCGCAATGTGGATGGCATTTCCTTTGAAAAGAAAACCAGGGAATGGGGACTGGGCGATCCGTCCTTTTCCAATGGTGCGGTATTCTCAGACCTGGATAATGACGGCGACCTGGACATTGTCACCAATAACATCAATCAGGAAGCCTTTATATACCGCAATAACCTGAGGGAACTACATCCAGCCCAAAGCAATTATTTACGTATCCGTCTGAACGGTCCGGAACGCAATCCCATGGGTATTGGCAGCAAGATCACCGTGTGGGCCGATGGGGAAAAACAATATCTTGAATATTCTCCCTATCGGGGCTATAAATCTTCTGTCGAGCCATACATTCATTTTGGACTTGGGACAACCAGCCAGGTGGATTCCATACTGGTAGTATGGCCCAACAATACCAGAAAGGTTATTGGAAAAACTCCTGCCAATCAGATCATCTCTGTCGAGTACGATGGTGGTACGCTAAGGTATCAGGATAAAAGACCCCCGGGGCCGAAATTCTTCAGGGAGGCCTCTGAAAGTGTCCAGGTAAAATTTAAACACTTCGATGATGTATTTATTGACTTCAATATTCAGCTGACCATCCCGCATCAGTTCTCCCAATATGGGCCCTCTGTATCCGTGGGCGATATCAATGGGGATTCCCAACTGGATTTCTTTCTTGGCGGATCCCTGGGCACGGCGGGAACATTTTACATACAACAGGATGGCATTTTTACACGACAAGATTTAGATCAGGATGACCAGAAGAAACAGGAGGATCTTGGTACCTTACTTTTTGATGCGGATCTTGATGGCGACCTGGATCTGTATATCGTCAGTGGCAGTTATGAACAGGCATTGACTGAAAGTGCCTATACTGATCGGTTCTATGAGAATGATGGTTCAGGTAATTTTTTGAAGCTGGACAATGCCTTGCCCGAATTTCTGGTAAGTGGCTCCTGCGTAAAAGCTGCAGATTATGACCAGGATGGAGACCTGGATCTTTTTGTTGGAGGCAGATTGTATCCCGGCAAGTATCCAATGCCGGTAAGCAGTTTTCTGCTGGAAAATATTTCAGAGGCAGGCAACATTCGGTTCCGGGATGCTACGGCAGAAGATGGCCCTGATTTAACCGAGCTCGGGCTGGTTATGGATGCACTCTGGACTGATTTTAACAATGACCATCAGGCAGATCTTGTCATCGCCGGCGAATGGATGCCCCTTACATTTCTTGAGAACCGGAATGGGAAACTGGTGAATATCACCGGCCAAACCGGCATCTCAGAATTTACTGGCCTTTGGAGAAGCCTGGCAGGTGCTGATTTTGATAACGACGGGGATATAGATTACGTAGCGGGGAACCTGGGGGAAAATTCCTTCTACAAGGCTTCCCTTGAAGAACCTATGGTGGCCTACGCGGACGATTACGACAACAACGGTATGACGGACATAATCATGGGACGTTATTTTGCCGATGTAAACGGTAAAAGAGATCTCTACCCGGTGCACTCAGCCGATGACCTGCTCAAACAGGTCCCGGTTTTCAAAGGCCGCTTTGAGTCCTATGCCGACTACGGATATGTTACGCTGGATGAGGTATTTACGGATGCTGAAAGATCCAATTCCTATAAGATCAATGTCACTTGTTTAAGCACTTCCTATATCGAGAATCTTGGCAATGGCACATTCAGGCTGATACGCTTACCAAGCAAGGCACAATTTGCCCCCATATACAGCATTATGGCCCATGATGTTAACGAGGATAATCTTCCCGACATCATATTGACCGGTAATGATTTTGGCAATAATCCGTATTGGGGCAGGTATGATGCTTTCAATGGACTGGTACTGCTCAATGACGGGGATAATGAATGGAAGGAAACCATGTATCCGGAAAGCGGCTTTTTTGTTCCGGGTGACGGCAAAAGCCTGGGTTTATTGCCCTTGACGGATGATCAAAGCCTGTTGCTGGCAACCCAGAACCAGGACTCCCTCAGGGTCTTTACGTGGAAACACCACAGCAAGGTGGTGGATGTTTCATCTACCACGGCTTCCGCCATCCTTTACCAGGGCAACTCCAGGAGAAAAGTAGAATTTTATTACGGCCACAGTTTCCTTTCCCAGAGCGCAAGGGTTTTGTACATACCGGAAGAAACGGATTCCGTGGTATTTTTCGATTATACAGGCAAACCTTTATATTGAAATCATGAAGAACCAATTTTTTATTTGTATTCTGATCATTTCCCCATTTTTCTCAGGATGTCTGCCAAAGAAAGACAAATCTGACCTGGAAAGACTCTATGAGATCAGCCAGACGGTGTCAGACAACATGTCGGGGGAAGACCTTTCCCGGGCCTATTGCAGCAGTTGTCATGCGTTTGCAGATCCTCAACTGCTGGACAAGGAAACATGGAAGAATGTTCTCCCGCAAATGGGCGTACGTATGGGAATAAGAACCGAGATCAAAGATCCGTATAAGAATATGTCCCCGATGGACCGTCTGTACGTCAGGAAGACCGATATGTTTCCCGAGGTATCCATCATAACCCCTGAGCAATGGTATAAGATAAAGATTTACTATTTGAGCCAGTCTCCCGATAAACTGCCCGAAATACGTAGGAAAAAAAGCATTCAAAAAGGCCATTCCCTCTTTGAGTTTAAAACCAGGCAACTGGACCTGCCCGCTGGCGGTCTTACCACCATGATCCGGCAGACCCCGGATAAATCCTCCATCTATATTGGTGACGGCCGAAACCTGCTTCTTCGGGTAAACCATGACTTTGTCATACAGGAAAGGATCGAAGTACCCAGTCCACCACTGGATATTGAGTTCCTCCCGGACGATCAGGCATATATAACCTGCGTCGGGATCATTCATCCTCACGATCAGCCGCTGGGCCGGATTCTGAAAATGGATGAAAACGGATCCCTTGAAACTATAATTGAAAACCTGAAACGGCCCGTATCAACACTTTTTGCTGACCTGAATGCTGACAATGCTCCTGATTTTGTTTTTTCTGAATATGGGAACATCATAGGTGAATTGTCGTGGTTTGAGAACCAGGGCGCTGAAACGTATCAACGGCACACCCTGGAAGCCTCTCCCGGTGCAATTCAATCGTATGTAGAGGATTTTAATAATGACGGAAGGCCCGACATCATATCCCTGCTGGCCCAGGGTAACGAAGCGATCTACCTGTTTTATAACCAGGGGCAGAACCGCTTCCAGAAAAAACAGGTCTTACAATTTCCGCCTGTCTTTGGCTCCAGCTGGTTTACCATCAACGACATCAATAAGGATGGCCACCTGGATATCATTTATGTACATGGAGACAATGCCGACTATTCCATGATCCTGAAACCCTATCACGGCATGCGCATTTATCTCAACGATGGCAAGGACAATTTCACGGAATCCTATTTCTTCCCAATGTACGGCGCCTCTTATGCGGAGACGGGTGATTTCGACGAAGATGGGGATGACGACATCGTATTGATCTCATTTTTCCCTGATTTCAATCTGGAGGCCCCGGAAAATGTTATATTCCTGGAGAATACTTCGGCTGAAACATTGGAATTTTCAGCATACACCTTTGAAGGCACCAAGTCTGGCAGATGGATCATCATCTCTAAGATGGATTATGATCAGGACTCGGACATGGATCTGTTGCTGGGTTCCTTTACTTTCTCTCCCGCTCCCACCCCCGTGGAAGCCAGGCGTGAATGGCAGAAAGAAAACGTACATATCGGGATCCTGGAAAATACCCTGCATTGAGTCTGGCAGGGATTTTACTGTTGATTGGAAACTTTATTTAAACGCCTGAATGTCATCTATATAGTACGCCCGGTAGAAAGATTCCGAAGATCTCAGCTGCCATAGTATATTTCCTGTCAGATCCGTAACGATCAGGCTGTTGGTCCTCGAACTGCAGAAGAGCAGCTTATCGTCACCGATCAGGTAGGCACTGCCTTCTTTAAAGGAATAGAGCTCACGCGGAAGGGTAACCCAGATACTCCCGGGAGTATAGGATTCCCGGTCTTCTACATCAAAGGTGATCGCGCGGCTAACCATCCGTTCGGGTCCCCCGTTGTCGAAGATCATCAATTCATTGAAGCGGTTGTTAAAGGCAGTATGCTGGCTGTAAAAGATCTCATCATCCTGGAGTGTAAAATCCCCATGCATCCCTATTTTCCAGAGGATCTCTCCATTTTGTGCGTGAATCTTCCATACCTGGTGGAAATTCCTGAAGGATATCAGGTAATGACCATCCTTATCAATGGCCAGGGAATTGCCATGAGACCAGTCCTTTTTCATCGAGTTGATGTTCTCATCCTCCAGAGGATCTGCGAACTGGTACATGTCCCATTCCCAAACCTTATTCCCTTCCTGATCAAGTGCCAGTATACCATCCCCATAGATCGTATCGCGTTCGAGACCACCGAATGCTGTCAGGTCAAACACCTGCATGTTCCGGGTCAAGGACAGGATCTCGCCTTTTTGATTCTTAATAATCTCATGATGGAGCAACTGGTCGAATCCTTTCATACCGTAATCCATAGTGATCAGGGTATTGCCAGCCAGGTCAAACTCCACGATCTTATCTTCATCATGGAGTGACAGAATCGTTTCCTCTTCCGTCCAGGTGTAAAACCTGGACAGGATCGTATCGAACTGATGATACCATACTACCTTGCCCTCATGGTTGATCAGCAGTTGCTGAGCCGGTTCCTCTACTTTCCGCACCATAATATATCCGCTAAAAACATTTCCTGAATCTGCCACAATGTTCAGCCTGGGCAGGGTGTAAGGCAGCCGTGGCGTCTCGAAGAACAGGGTATCCGATTGCGTTTTATCGGATCCTGTGCCTGCTGTAACTAAAAAAGCATACTGTGTGGAGGGTTTCAGGAGATAAAGGGTCAGCTGCTGATCCTCTACTGGTGTTAAGTCTTTACGGAATGTGGCTGTTGGATTCTCCCTTTCCCAGTAGTGCAGGACAGGCTGATCTACCCGGTTCATAGCAAACTTTATATTTACCCTCAGGGCATTGCCGGCATCGATCTGAAGGTCTGAAAGTCCGGGTTTGCGCTGGCAAGAACTCATAGCTAATCCAACCAATAGGATTATAAGCCATATATAACTTGAGGAATGAAAATGTGAATGACATATTCTATTCATATCGATAGGATTGTACCATTCCCTGATATTTTAAAATTAAGCAATCCGCTTAATAATTTTGACAGTATGTAATAAATTCAACCAGCATTGGTTTCACCTCAAGGCAGAATTTCCCTGGTCTCCCCGGTATAACTGAATAATGTCGCCCGGGTAACGTTCACAGGGAGCACAAATCTTCTGGATGAAGCGGAAAGAAAAGAAGATCCATAGCCAATATCCTTGATCCAATGCTTCCCATCTGCCGATTCATAACGAACCCGGTATTCATCATACTCCGGATCTACGGTTCTTTTCCCCTGGTTGATCTGATGCCCAAAGACTGCCATCTGGTCATTGTTCTGGCCAACAAGGATGATCATGGATCCATCCTGCCTGACCAGGGAAGCCATTCCTTTGGCATCCCCATTAACAAAGAATCCGCTTTCATCCACGCGTACAGGCTGAAAATGTCCGTCGCCATTCCCTTGTAACAAAAGGCCGATGAAAGCATCCTGCTTGCCTGTAAACAGCTCAAATGCAAAATTATTGCCGACCATCAAAACGTCCGGGTTACCATCGCCCGTAAAATCATCCGCAAGCATACCATATACCGGGGCAAACTGAGTTTCCATGGGCAATACCCGCCATTTGAACTGACCGTTTCCAAGGTTTTCAATGTATATGCTTTCAAATACCTTCGCCTCAGCCTGATATGCATCGGTAAGATCTTCCGTAGAGAACAATTCATCAAATGTTCTGGCACTGTATTCACTAAATTCCTGGTATCGTTCCCTGAAGTAATTCAACTGCCTGGAAAGATCATTCCTCAGATGGACCGGGTAATACTCCCCTTCCCTCCATGCAGTGATCACGTTGTCTGTTAATCCGTTGTTATCGAAATCCTTGGCAAATATTTTTACCGGTTTTCCCGGAAGTGGTTTGTATTTCATATTCAATCCCTGGTTTCCGGCGACATAATCCATATCCCCATCCCGGTCAAAATCAGCTGCTGCCACGCTGTTCCACCATCCTTGGGTATTTTCAAGTCCGATGCCAGAGGTGACTTCCTCCAATCTATCCCCGGAATTGCGGAATATCCTGACCGGCATCCAGTCCCCGGCAATGATCAGGTCAATTTTATTATCGTTATCATAATCACTCCATAATGCAGCGGTAACCATCCCCGCCTGCATTAATTCGGGACACCAGTCCCGGGTGGCATCTTTAAATGTCCCTCCTTCATTGATGAGGATCGTACTTTTTACCGGTAAGGGATAGGCCTGTGGAAGAATCCTGCCACCTACAAACAGGTCAAGATCGCCATCACTGTCTATATCTGCTGCAATCACCGCTGATCCTGCAACAAAATTCTCAGGCAGGGCATCCTTATCATACTTAAAGTTTCCCATGCCATCATTTAAATACAGCCGGTCATTTAAAAGGTCAGAATTGGCCTTCATCTCATAGCTGCCGCTTGAAATATACAGGTCTTTATCCCCGTCTTGGTCGGCATCGAACAACAGAAGGCCCATATCTTCACGATCGAGGGTATCCATCAGGGGATGTTGATTGAATGTCCCTGAATCCGATTGGATATAACACTCTGTGCTGGAAAATCTACCGTTGCCTACCACAAAATCCTCTTTATTGTCCCCGTTAATGTCGCCAACGGCAATTCCCGGCCCTTCCTGTGACATACGCTCCGGCATCGTTATCTGGATCAGAAAATCCTGGAACTTTTTATCCTGATGAACAAAGGCAAAGGAGGTACTATCATCAATCCTTGAAAATATAGTTTTATCATTCGTTTTTCTCTTATATCGATCTGGTTTGGCATGGTTAAAATCCAGGCTGAGTGTCTGGTTTGATACTATATCGTACAAAACCTGTGATTCTCCGGTAGGCCATTGCACCCACACGCTATCCAGTTGAAGGGTTTTACCTAGCCCGAAATGTATGGTCTTATCTACCGTGGAGATATATCCCCGGTTTGGATGATGTTCATAGTATATACTTCGCCCATGGTAGAACACCTCGATCTTTGTTCCAAAACCATCCCTGTTGTTTGCCGGCCCGTTCAATTCAAATTTTATCCAGTGGTGTTCCCTGTATTTTTTATTGCTGAGGTTCTCATACAAAAAGGCGGGATCATTGATATTATTGGTGATGTACTCCAGGTCGCCGTCATTGTCGAGATCCACAAACGCCGCGCCATTTGAATAGGATGGTCTTTGAATGCCCCATTCATGGGTTACATCATTGTACTTGTAATCCCCAAGGCTCCTGTACATATAGTTGCTGGTTTTGAAAGAGGGGCAATAACTAAGGATTTCCAGTGTATCAAGAAAGGACGCTTCAATTCGGGACCTGAAATGGGAAAAATCATGGTCCGTAATGTCCCGCATGAAGCCATTCGTAAATGCTACATCTTTCAGGCCGTCATTGTCGAGATCAGTAAACAGAACGCTCCAGCTCCAATCCGTGGCATCGAGGCCCGCCACCTGGCTGATGTCGCTGAAAGACGTGCCGGCATTGTTGACCTGCATGGTGTTCCTCATATACTGGGGTTCATAGTTCTTTCTTTCATACAGCTCATCAACGTGAATATTGGTGCCAATATACATTTGTTTTGTCCTGTAATTTGTTGTAGGAAGCATATCCAGGGTGAATATGTCTACATAGCCATCGTCATTGAAGTCCGCCACATCACTACCCATGGAAGCGAAACTCTGGTGCTTCATTAAATCGTGTATGCGGTTGGTGAATGTACCATCCCCGTTGTTCACATAGAATACGTCGTTGGTAATGAAATCATTGGACACATATATATCCGGGTACCCATCCCTGTTGAAGTCCAGCACCGCGACACCAAGGCCAAATCCCTCATACAGGATGCCTATATCCCTCCCAATTTCCGTATACGTCCCATTACCTTCATTCCTGTAGAAATGATCGTTATTTTCCGAGGAGCCATCCATCACCCGGTCTTCCATGGACTGTGTCCTTTTGAGAAGCATCTTGTTGTTGAGTACATACAGATCCAGGTCACCGTCCAGGTCGTAATCAAGGAAAACAGCGTGCGTGGAGTGGCTATTGTCGGCAATGCCATAGGCGGCTGCCTCATCTTTGAAGTAGGGTTTTCCCTTGCTATCCAGCCCCTGGTTGATGAACAACCTGTTTCGCCTTCTTGCCGGATCCTCCCAGAACGTTGCGGAAACATACACGTCATCCCAACCATCATTATTGATATCTGCCACGGTAACACCGGATGACCAGGCATTGTTCATAGTAATGCCTGCAGTTTCTGATACATCTTCAAATTTTAGTTTGCCCTTATTAAGATACAGGTGGTTGGGTTCGAGGTTACCCGCGAAGAAGAGGTCTTTCAATCCGTCCCTATTGAAATCGCCTACACCTATCCCCCCTCCATTGTTGATGTATTCATGAATAAAAATATTGAAAGTGTCATTTTCCGGGATCCGGTTATTAAAATCAAGGCCCGAATCTGCGGGACGGACCAAATTGAATATCCTTTTTTCCTTTTTACAGGAGGTAACAAGAAGAAAGCCAATGCTTATGAAGAGTATGGTTAGAAATATGGTGTTATGCCCTTTTGTATGCATGCATTGAAGAGGTTTAATCCGGATCAATTCCAGCAAAAATAATGTATTATAAAAAAAAGGCGGAAACTTTTTCAAGTTTCCGCCTTATATAGTTATTTCTACAAATATTAGTACCCGGGATTCTGTGAAAGTGTACCTTCACTCCTGTCTATAGCAGTTTGTGGAATCGGGAATCGGATATCTTCATCCCCAAATGAGGCACCAATAAGATGGGTTCTCAATTGAGATTCTTTTGGAAGATATTCATTGTTGATATAATCCTTAGTTCCACCGTACCTTTTGAGATCCCAGAACCGATGACCTTCAAGTGCTAATTCAAGTCTTCTCTCAAACCTGACCGCTTCAAGGGCATTGTCCCTGCTATCGAATGGCGCACCAGCACCATACAATGCAATATCATAGTTCGCGGCGTTGTTTCCACCATCATCTTTCACCCAGTTCTCAGGATGATCCACCATTCTGGCACGCACTTCATTCACATAAGTACGGGCATCTGTGAAATTATCCGTCTGAGCAGCACATTCCGCCCGCATGAGCAGGACGTCAGCATATCGAAGCAGGCTATGGTTATTAGCAGAAAGACCGCCTCCCCAGCCCCCGGCATGAGCGCCAGATCCTATATCGGATTCGTAATATACTTCTTTGATGGCAGCGTAAGGACCTCCATAGGTCTGGTCACGTATCCAGTCACGACCGGGATGTAGTCCCCAATCGAGATAAGGAAGACCGCGTCGTCCAACTGTCCAGTCCAGCCTTGGATCCAGAGGTCTGGTGTCAGGTGTAAAGGCATCGCTGGAAGCAAGTCCCTGGTCACTGATCACGTCATCTCCGGAAGCATTGAAATCAAGTCCTAATGCTTCGAGATAAGGCAAACCATTCTGGGTCTTAAACGCATTCACCAGGTTCTGTGAAGGCTGATGGAATCCACAGCACTGGCCAGGACCACCAGTATACGGGAAATTAAGGATATCCCCATAATTGGCATTGTAGCCAGCACCCGAACCATCATTAGAGGTGTTCTGCACCTGCAATATGGATTCTGAATTATTGTCGCCAGAGATCCTGAAATTCTCATGGAAACTTTCAGGCAAGGAATATTTACCACTGTTAATTACAGCATCAAGCAAAGGAACAGCTTCTAAATATTTGCCCTGGAACATGAATACTTTGGCCATAAATCCGGCGGCAGCACCGCGGGTAATCCGACCTACCTCACCATCCCTGGGATCCCAGTCAAGGTTATCATAGGCATATTGAATATCCGCTTCGATGGATTCCCAGGGAATATCGCCTCCGCCAAATTCCTGTTGGCTCCATGGCAGGTTTGCATCTACCGGTGCCCCTGAGGGAACCGTATTGGGTAGAAGATCCGTTTCGGCTTCTTCCGTTACATAAGGAACGAAATCAAACATTTTGACCAGTTCCAGGTGGTAGAAGGCCCTGAGGAATCTTGCTTCAGCCCTCATCTGAGTAGCCAGATCCGCTTCGATGGCTTCTTTCTCCTCAGCTTCGATTAAAATTTTCAACACGTCATTACAACGGGATATCCCGTCATACATGGCGGACCATTTCGTTATGAAATAAGCATTACTTGCATCATGCTCATAGCGCTCAATAGGATTGATCTGGGGCTGGTCACCCACGTCCGTTCCTTTGTAGGCATCATCGGTATATACATTACCAAATACCCAGTTCGTCGTAGTGGAACGCCACATATCACCGGCATCCCAACCGGCATTCCCGTCGAGCATTGCATACGCTCCTATTAGAAGCGCTTCCAGTCCATCCACACTGGACAACACGCTTTCACTCAATTGTCCCTGTGGATTTTTCTCCAGAAAGTCCTCACTACAGGATGTAACCAATAGGTTCAATCCTGCCGCTAAACCAACGAGTAATATTAATATTCTTTTCATAGTTATTAATTTTCTTTTTATCACATTCAAGAAATTTATTAACGCTTTCATTCTGGACAATTAGAATGTCAGGTTCAATCCAAGTTGGACGGTCTTCACAACAGGATATTGCGCAACGTCAACACCTACAGCAAGGTCAGATCCACTTTCGTTCGGGTTGGCAACCGTACTGATCTCGGGATCGATACCACCATAACCTGTGAATGTCAACAGGTTCATACCCTGGAAAAATACCCTCAGTCGGTCAATACCAACTTTCTCCAGGGCACTTCTTGGTATGTTGTATGCAAGCGTCAACTGCTGCAACCTCAAGTAGGAACCGTCTTCCACGTAGTGTGTACTTGGGTTTACTTCTATATCCGGTGCGTTCTGATTGATCTGTGGCAGGTACGCATCGGCTGTCTGGTTCTGTCCATTGTATCCCCAGGATTGTAACACTTCAGATGTTTTTCCAGAGTTCTGGAAGATCTGGACGAAATGGTTGAAGTAATAGGTTGTATTGAACAACTCGTTTCCTACGGTTCCGTTAAAGAACAGGTTCAGATCAAAGTTCCTCCAGCTGAAATTCACCGGGATACCAAAGATGAGATCCGGGTGTGGGCTTCCAATGATCTTGCGGTCATCGGCATTGATGGTACCGTCACCGTTCACATCTTCATACTTCCATCGGCCAACGGCTGCTCCATTCTGGGTAGCATGATTCTGTACTTCCTCATCCGTCATGAATATGCCAAGAATATTATAGCCAAAGAATGTTCCAATAGGCTGACCCTGTTCTGTTCTTGTAGCCTGGTAAGTACGAAAGCCCCCACTGAATAAGAACTGATCTTCGTTGTACAGTGTTGTAACTTCATTGGTATACATCGTCAGGTTGGCACCAATGCCCCAGTTGAAGTCACCGGTACTATTGCTCTGCCACATTAATCCAAGGTCAACACCCGTATTGGTCATCTCACCCACATTCCTGAATGGGTTGGTGGCAATACCGGCAAGCGTTGAAACAGGTACCTGTATCAACATGTCCTCGGTCTTTCTTTCGTACCAGTCAAACTCAACCGACAAGCGGTTGTTGAACATGGTAAGGTCAAATCCAATGTCGAGGGTGGTCGTGGTTTCCCAGACAACATCCGGGTTACCGATTCGCTGACGGTCAAAACCCGTTACGACCGTATTCTGGGCACCAGATATACCGTACGCACTGTAGTCTATACTTGGGCCGAAGGTACTGGCAAAGGTATAGTTACCAATATCCTGGTTACCGGTCTGTCCCCAGCCAGCCCTGATTTTCAAATCATCAATAAAGCCTACGCCCTGCATAAAGGCTTCGTCGGAAATCCTCCAGGCAGCACTGGCAGCAGGGAATGTCGCGTACCGGTTGCCTTCACCAAATCGTGAAGATCCATCCCGTCGAACGGTGAAGCTGACGATGTATTTGCCTTTATAGTCATAATCAACTTTGCCGAACAAGGAAAACAGGGACCATTCATCTCTCCATCCATAATTGCCTTGACCGGTTTCACCTGCATTCAGCACTCTGTAATCAAGATCTCTGGAGAAATAGGAAGCCCTGTTGCCTCCGAGTCCAGTTGAATACTGGCTTATGGCTTCTGTACCAAGAAGAACGTTTATTGTATGTGCATCGTTAAACGTCTGATTGTAATTCAAGGTATTGTACCAGGTCCAGTTGAAATAGTTATCCCTATTGGCATTCAATGATTCGGTAACAGATGGTTCTGCATTCCATATTTCAGGATAACTGAATGATTGTTCCTCGAAAGACAGGCTGTAGTTGTAGTTGAAACTGGTCTTAAAGGTTAAATGCTTCAGAAAATCAACTTCGGCAAATACCGAACCGAGTATCCTCAACCTGTTGTTAATGTTATCGCTGCCGATCACCTGAGAGGCTACCGGGTTATTCGGGTTGTTGAACCCGGATGCCCTGGTTCCTGCAAAATTACCGGCTATATCGTATACCGGGATCAGAGATGGCATACGCATGGCCATCTGTACAGCATTACCGGTACCCTGACGGCCTCCGGAAATTCCCTGACGATCTTCCCAGGTAAACATCATGGTTTCACCAATTCGTACGCGCTCCTTAATATTAAAATCGGAGTTAATCCTCAGAGAGAGCCGTTTGTACGGTGTATGGATTACCACACCTTCCTGGTCGTAATAGCCTAATGACAGTGCATACTGACCTTTCGTGTTACCACCGCGCGCGGTAAGATTATACTGCTGAACGGGGGCTGGTTGAAAGACTTCATCCATCCAGTCCGTCCCTGCTTGGTTGGCCCGCGCTATGGCATTGGTTTGAAAATCATAAGTCGACTCATCTGCGGAGCTCGCTCCAGTAGGAATGATATAAGTAGGCAAAGTAAAGGTACCTGTTCCGTACTGTGGATGAGAGGGCGGAATACCTGCATTGTTCTGGGCCTCATAAATAACATCTGCCAGTTCGGTTGGATTGAGTGGCGTCGGTAAATTGGAGGGGATCTGCATTCCATAAGAAAGATCGAAAGTGACTTCAGATCTGTCCCTTTTGGATCCCTTGAGCGTCGTGATAATCACTACCCCGTTTGCCGCACGTGCACCATAAATGGAGGCTGTAGAGGCATCTTTCAATACCTGGATCGATTCGATATCATTCGGGTTCACCTGCTGAATATCCCAGGAACTCACTGGTGTTCCATCCAGGATATACAAGGGGTTGTTGTTATTAATAGAACCATAACCCCTGATACGCAACTGAACCGGGCTCCCCGGTTCCCCGGAGGTGGTCGTAATCAACCCGGGTGCTCTACCGTGCATGGCCTGACCAATATTGGCAACAGGCATCTGCTTAATTTCATCCGGTTCCACAGTGGCAATAGCTCCGGAGATTTTCCTCCTGGACTGTTCCGTGTACCCCGTCACCACAACCTCTTGCAAGGCTGTCACATCTGCTTCCATGACCAGGTCAATTACCGATTGGCTTCCAACCGGAATTCGCTGTGTCTCATAGCCCACAGATGAATAGATCAACACCGCATCTGGCCCCGGCACGGTAAGCTTATATGCTCCATTAAGGTCCGAGATAGTACCTACCGTCGTACCCTCAATGAAAATATTCACTCCCGGCAAAGGTTCAGCCTCATCCGAAGATGTAACTGTACCAGACACTGTCCTCTCCTGGGCAATAACTACCGCAAAAGAAAACATCATCGTCAAAGCGAACAGCGTCAAGCGCCGTAACACATTTGTAGAATTTTGCATGGCTTAAAAATTAAGTTAAAACTAATTTTGCTACAAATTATAAAATACAAATACGTACCAAACCCGTGATGAAGAAAACTTCATCCGGGATAAATTTCAAATAGATAAATTTCGTTCCCTTCGAATTTCCGATACAAAAAAATGATCGTTAAAGTTAATTTCCGCGGGCAATTTCGATAAAAGAAATGACTAAATCAATTCATTTTATAAAAACTATCCCAAAAGTAGTCTATACTACAAATCCGAACATTGATCCCCAAAATAGAGGATAATGTACCTGATTTGGTGACAAATATATGGTTTCAATACTATTATCCTAATTTCGATGGATTATTTTGAAAAAAAAATCACCGGAAAATCCGCTTTT
>Ga0209536_100005557_pt1 | contig 19535 bp, 21 predicted proteins | sample DeeMarSeWOR28_12_FD_187461 | JGI IMG/M metagenome (GOLD analysis project Ga0209536, IMG submission 187461) | Marine sediment microbial communities from White Oak River estuary, North Carolina - WOR-2-8_12 (SPAdes) (version 2) | ecosystem: Environmental > Aquatic > Marine > Intertidal zone >...
TGCCAGGGCTGAATTTCCGGATCATGACCTGACCGTGCGCGGCGCTGTCTCCATCGGCCGCCGCCTGCAGGATCCCCTGGCCGAACTGGTGAAACTCGATCCCAAGGTTATTGGCGTCGGGCAATACCAGCACGACGTCAACCAGGCAGCCCTGAAAAAGAGCCTGGAAGATGTGGTGGAAAGCTGCGTCAACAGTGTCGGCGTGGAGGTCAACACCGCGAGTATGGAGCTGCTCACCCATGTTTCAGGCCTGGGGCCGGTTTTGGCCGGAAACATCATTGCCCATAGAAACAAACACGGACCGTTTGGGGGCAGGCGCCAGCTGCTGAAGGTGGCGCGTCTCGGCGCCAAAGCCTTCCAGCAATGCGCCGGATTTTTAAGAATTCAGGGCGCGAAGAACCCCCTTGATTACAGTGCGGTGCATCCCGAGCAGTACGCTATTGTCGAGCAGATGGCGAAAGATGCCGGCTGCACGGTTGTTGATCTGATGCAGCAGGAGAGTGCCAGAAAACAGATAGATGTCAGTCGCTATGCCTCGGATGCGGTGGGACTGCCGACCCTAAGCGACATCATGGCCGAACTTGCCAAACCGGGCCGCGATCCCCGGGCCGAATTTACGGTTTTTTCCTTTGCCGAAGGGGTGAACTCTGTCGAAGATCTGCAGCCGGGCATGAAACTTCCGGGAATCGTTACCAATGTCACGAAATTCGGCGCCTTTGTCGATGTCGGTGTGCATCAGGACGGCCTTATCCACATCAGTCAGCTTGCTGACCGCTTTGTCAAAGACCCGGCTGAAGTTGTCAGGGTTCGCCAGCAGGTCATGGTCCGGGTGCTTGAAATTGATCCGGCGCGAAAACGCATAGCGCTTTCCTTGAAAGATGTGCAATGAGCTGAAATGCCACTGACAGGAAAAGAGGATTATGCAGATCTGGGTTGATGCCGATGCGTGCCCCAACGTTATCAAGGAAATATTGTTTCGTGCTGCCGAGCGGCTGCAGATTCCCCTCATCCTGGTTGCCAATAAGATCTTGCAAACGCCTCCATCACGCTATATCAGATCGATGCGGGTGGGTGCCGGGTTCGATGTGGCAGACAATACAATAGTCCGGGAAATGGAGTTGGGCGATCTGGTCATCACCGCGGATATACCCTTGGCTTCCGAAGTGATAGGCCAAGGCGGCCACGCCCTGAACCCGCGCGGGGAATTTTACTCCAAAGAAAATATCGAAGAGCGCTTGACCATGCGAAATTTCATGGACGAGCTGCGGGAAACCGGAGTGAATACCGGTGGACCGGCTACCCTCAACCAGAAAGACCGGCAAGCCTTTGCCAACGGTCTGGATCGATTTTTGGCCAGACATTGCAGGGAATAACTATTTACTTGAGAGAAATCAGGGCATAAACCCCAACTTTATCAAGGCATCCACCAGGATCTCGCTATGATCTCCCTGGATTTCAATAACTCCGTTTTTGACCGTGCCACCTGATCCGCACTTCTTCTTGAGCTCTCTGGCAAGTTTTTTGAGCTCAGCCTCGTCCAGGGGCAGACCGGTTATCAGGCAGACGCCGCTGCCCTTGCGGCCCTTGGTCTCCCGGCTGACCCGGACAACGGTATCGCCCTGTAGCCGGCTGTTGATACTGCAGCAGCATTGCTTGGCAGGATGTCCGCAGCCCGGACAGGTTCTGCCCGTTTCGGTCGAGTAAACCAGGCCTTTTGTTTTTGACCCTTTCATTTTCGTCTGCTTCGTCTGCGGCCCGCCTTTGCGTCCTTCATCTGTGGCCCGCGCGGCTCTCCACCGCCGGGGGGCAGGATACTTTTGTCCTCCGAAGATACCCAGACAAAACGTGACTGCGATTTGCTCCCCTTGTAGGCAGGGACCCTGTAGCGGTGCACATGAAAACCGCAACTCATCAAGAGTTGCTCGTATGCTTTACAAGGTCCAGCCGACCACACAGCCAGACACCCCTTTTTGCGCAGCGCGCGGCGGCAGGTCAAAATTCCTTCATAACCGTACAAACGGCTGTTCCCTGAATAGGTCATCGCGCTGGGACCATTATCGATATCCAGCAGGATAGCATCGAATCTGCTCTTGGAACGTGAGATAAACTCGACGATATTGCCGGTCTCGAGCTCAACCCGTTCGTCCGCCAGCGGCTGGCCGTTTAGTTCACCGAAGAACTCACGATTCCACTCGACCACGGCAGCCAGCAGTTCACCCACCACCACTTCGGCACCGGGGCTGAGTATATCGAGAGCCTGGCGCAAGGTGTAGCCCATACCCAGGCCGCCTATGAGTATGCAGGGCGCCTTGCGGCCGGCCAGATGCGCGCAGCCCAGGCGTGCCAGTTCCAATTCCGATTCATGGCTGCGGCTGAGCATCAAATCATCCCCGTCGATCTCGATCAGGAAATCACGGTCATGCTGATAAAGCAACATCTCTCCGCCGTCAGGGGTCCGGGCGGAGGCAATTTTTACTCGCGGTTTCATGAGTACGGGGTCAGATTTATTTTATACTATTCAATTCCCAAGCTTATCGATGAAATCACCCAGCTTTTCATGAAAAACAAAGTCCGCTGTGTCATCCAGGGGTGTATCCGATTGGGTTATTATTGCCAGAATGGCGCCGTTCTGTTTTGCAATGAGAGGAAAAGCTGCAGCCGGCTGCACAACAAGGGTTGATCCGGCAGCTATCATCATATCGCAGGAAAGGGCCAGGTCCTGGGCCCGCTCCAGGTCTTCCGGCATCAGGCTCTGGCCGAAGGAGATGGTGTTGGGTTTCAGGAGACCGCCGCATTTGACGCAGAGGGGCGCGCCGTTGACCAGGTCGAGATCATCCAGGGTCTCATGGGCCGGATTGATGTCTTTGCACTTCATGCAGATGACCTCAAGGTTTGTGCGCCGTCGATGTTGATAAGCACCTCCCTGGGAAGCCAGATTTTCTCGTGCAGACAGTCGATATTCTGGGTGATCAGCCCGAGAAGTTTGTTGTTGTCGTAAAGCTCTTTGAAAAATAAATGGGTTGCTTACCGTGGCATCCCTGATCTCCTGCCACAGTGCTTTCTTGCTCTGCCAGTGGAGAAGCCGTTTGGACTCGTCGGCCAGGAACTCATCCAGGTAGACCGGCTGGAATTTTTCCCAGATACCTCCCTGGCTGCGGTAATCCTGTATGCCTGACTCGGTGCTTATGCCAGCCCCGGTAAACCCCACGATCCTCTCGCTCCTGTCAAGCGCTGCTTTAAATCTGTCAATGTCGTTCATTAACGAATTTTGAGTTTTACGTTATGAATTATGAATTAAAAATGTAACGGGATCAGGCTTCACATATTGACATCCTCCGCAAAAAAACCGAACGACCTTATCCAGGCAGCCCGGCCACGATGGTGCCGGCAACCCGGCTATCCGTTTGAAACCTTTGACTTTCCGTTAGAAACACACAACTTATGACAGGGTACATATGGGGGGGATTTGTGTCAATAGGTTATTAAATTCAGAATTAAGAATTGAAAAACAACCATTACATAATTAATAGGGGAATCATAGGTTAAAGGAGAAAAGAGTATAAAACTGCAATTTTGAATTATGAATTATGACAGGACTGGGGACTGAGAAGTTAAGTGAATAAAGGGGGCAAGTCTCCATTTGACTCTAGTTAAGTAACTAAATAAATTACAAACAACAAAAAAGACGCAACCCTGGAAAGGGTTGCGCCTTTTTATATATATGGTGCCGAAGGCCGGACTAGACAGAAGAATAACGATATCAATAAGTTAATGAATTAAATATGCATTTTTATGCATAAAACTTAAAATCTGTACGAACCTGGCTGTGTATCGCATATGAACTGCATATTTGAAAATATTGCCGGCAAGCTTCGGGTTCCGACTTTTTAGCCGTTAAAAAAAGATGTGATAAGCGCCAGAAGTTCCTGGCCTTGAAATGGCCTTCCAATTACTTCAGCCTCCCTCCTGACAGAAAGAACAATTTCATCTACATTGATATTGGCAGAATGTTTTTTCATATTTCCAAGACATTTTAGCACCTCTTTCCTGCCAATTTTGCTGCCATAATGAAGTTTACGGGTGGCGCCAACAATATCAGGCGAAAACGGTTCATATGTTGCGGGGTCCTTTTTGAGACCTTGCAGATGCAAACCCGTTTCGCAATGAAAAATCTTTTGCCCTATTATTGGGCTATGGTGTTCAATATCACGGCCGGACATATGGCCGACTTTTATTGCAAGTTCTTTAAGTGCACCGAGTTTATATCTCTTTTTTCTTTGAAGAGTCAGGTAGCTTGCCAGCTCCTCCAAGCGGGCGTTACCGGCACGTTCACCCAGCCCAAGGACTGTGACATCAGCCCAGTCTCCTCCTGCATCCAGAGCTGCCAGGCTGTTAGCAGTTGCCATGCCGAAATCGTTGTGAGCATGCACCCCAACTTCGACAGGGCCCAGGCTTTTTATAGTTTCCACCAGGCCAGCGAATTCAATAGGATTGGCTATACCGACCGTATCGGCTATCCGGATCCGGTTAACTCCTGACGCAATCGCTTCCTTGACAATCTTTTTCAAAAACCCCTGGTCAGCCCGTGTTGCATCCTCCAGGCCGAGGGAAACTAATTTGTATCCAAGTTGTTGCGCCATACGAATTGAAGAGTTTGCAGCCATGGCAACCCAATCCCTATCGCGTCCGAGCTTTTTCTCTATATGTATATCGGAAACAGGTATAGACAGGGACAGAACATCCGGCTTCAGGGAATGGGCAAAGGCAATGTCTTCACGTCGACAGCGACACCACAGGGCCAATCTTCTGCCTTTGTCATGGGTCCTGCAAAAACCCATTATTTGCGGAAGGTCTTTATCCATAGGGGTTGCCAGACCGACTTCTATCTCTTCAATTTCCACAGAGCAGAGCCCCGAAAAGATATCCTTCTTCTGAGCCAGGCTCAATGTCAGGCCGAAGGTCTGGCTTCCTTCACGTAAAGTGCTGTCAATTAATCCTTTCATTATGACCAACCATCAGGTGCTGCAAATTCTGAAATAGCCGAACAGGCGACTCAATGGTGAATCAAACCTCCCGACAGGCTTTTCCGGTAACCCTGCCGGAAGTTCGCTTCCGCAGTTATTGGTGTAAAAACCTGGAACTTTATCGCGGACAATGTCCGGCAGCCAGTCATAAGAGACCTGTCCCCTTTCAAGGGGCAAAAAACCGTCAGCCATCTGTATACCCTCGTCTATGTCATGGGTGATATGTATGACGGGAATACTGACAGATTTCTTTAATTCCTGCAGGCTGGCACGCAGTTTCATCCTGGTCAGGTAATCAAGGGCGGAAAAAGGCTCATCCAGCAAAAGTGCTTTTGGTTCTCTTGCCAGGGCCTGTGCCAGGGCGACCCGTTGCCGTTCACCTCCGGAAAGCTGTTTGGGAAATCGTGCTGCAAGATGATCAATCCCGAAAAAACGCATGTAATGTTTAACAGTTTCTGTCTTTTTTGCTGCAAAGGCAACGTTTTCCTTAACCGTCAGGTGTGGAAACAGTGAGTACTCCTGGAATACGTATCCAATTTCTCTTTTCTGTGGTGCAACGAATATATTGCTGCCGGTGTCCTCCCACACGCTGCCGTTATAGCGAACCAGACCATGATCGGATTTTTCAAGACCGGCCAGAATCCTCATAATGGTAGTTTTACCTGAACCTGATGGTCCGGTAATAATCTGCATGGTTCCCGCTTCGCAGCAGAACGATACATCAATGGTAAAATCCGGCAGCTTCTTAATGATATTTATTTCGAGTTTCATGTCCGCTCCCTGTTATTGATAAAGTTCACTCCCAGTAGAACGGTGTAGCTAATTACCATCAAGGCCAGGGATAATTTCCATGCCTCCTGATACTTTAGTGATTCCACCAGTTCAAATACAGCTATCGAGGCAACCTTGGTCTCTCCCGGGATGGAGCCGCCGACCATGAGAATAACACCGAATTCTCCCATGGTATGAGCAAAAGCCAGTATTGCCGCAGCCGCCAATCCACCTATGGAGTTGGGCAGGACAACTCTGAAAAATGTGGTAAGCGGTGAAACTCCCAGGACATACGATGACTCCAGCAGACGCGGGTCAATTTTTTCAAAAGCAGCCTTTAATGGTTGGGCCGCATAAGGCAGGCTGTGAAGCATGGAGGCAATGACAATTCCGGCAAAGCTGAACACCAGGGGCATACCGAAAATGGCCTGGAAACCGCTGCCGACCGGCGACCTTGGCCCCAAAGCAACCAATAGGTAAAACCCCAGCACTGTAGGAGGCAGGACAAGCGGCAGGCTGATGAGGGCATCGAGCAGTACCTTGCCGCGGAAACGAAAATAGGCAAGAAGGTATGCCAGGGGTGTTACCAGAAGCATAAGTACTACTGTTGAGATAAAGGCCAGCTTGGCTGACAGGTATAAAGGCTGTAAATCCATAAGTAAAAGTTATTCGTAGCCGAATTCTGAAAGTATATTTTTTGCCTGCTCGGTTTGCAGGTATGCTATTAAATCATGCACAGACCCTCTGTTTGCTGAACTCTTTAAAGTACATCCTTTTTGAACTACCGGCAGCGCCTCCGGCAGCAACCAGGTTTTTCCTTTCCTGCCATGTTCCGACAGAGCTAAGGAAAAGGCGACAAATGCCAAATCAACCGCGCCCTGCTGACTATATTGAAAGGCTTGGCCAACATTTTGCCCAAATACCAGTTGTTTCTGAAGCCTCTGCTCAAGGCCGGTTTTTTGTAGGACTTCAGTTGCCGCTGCACCATAAGGGGCTGTCTCTGGATTGGCTAAGGCTATCCGTAAAATATCATCCCGGACAACCACCTGCTGCCAGCTTTCTGCTTCATTAAGCTCTAGCCTGTTGGACCATAGCACAACCCTGCCGGTGGCATAGGCAAAAGGCTCTTCGCATAAATCTTGTTCGTGAAGGAGCTCGGGCCTTTTTATATCGGCTGCCAGGAAAAGATCGTAGGGCGCGGAGTTTACAATCTGAGCATACAATATTCCCGTAGCCCCGGAACTCAGTTTCAAGCTGGTACCTGTTTCAGCTTCATAATGGCTGGCAATTTTTTCCATTGTCCGTATAAAATTTGTAGCCACAGCCACCCTTAATTCTTCTCCAGCTACTGCCACATGATTAAATTGGAACAATAAAGCTCCGCTTATCAATATAAACCGAGCAATCCGTATTTTCTTTTTATGAGGTGTTGCAGACATATTCGGGTTCCTTCTGCAATTAATCAGTCCAGGCTGATACTGTTGACTTCGCCCTGGTAAATAACAGGCTCAATTCCTGCTTTCTTTAGCTCTGCGGCTGGACGTTCTCCTATTTGGGTCACATAGACGCGTTCGCAGCCCTTAAGGACGGATACAATGCTCTGGAAACGATCAGGATCAAATGGATGTTTTTTGTCACCGGTTGACAGGGGTTCTGCAGTTGCCTCCGCAACCTTGACAGGCCCATCAGAAGTAATGACGTAAATATAAAAATTGCTGGTACGGCCGAAATGTTCATTCACCGTGATTCCGTCAGTTGTTGCAACTGCGATTTTCATGATTTTTCCCCGGTTTTTATTTTCCTGGAATTTATTACGCTTAGTCTTTGGGGCCGTATGTTCTGACTGAAGTAATACCGGCCCAGTCATAATAGGTGTTAGAAGTTCCGGATTTTTCCTCAACAGTTATGCGGACAAAGTCCTCTCCGAGAAAAATAACCGCATCTTTATAGAGTTCCTCCGCGTTGATCTGCAGCTTTACGCCCTTGCGCAGCTTTCTTGATAAAGTCCCATGTACAGGCATTGAGGAATACTCGAATACTTTTTCCCATGTGTTTTTCATTTTTCTTTCCTCCTGATGTTTAATCTTTTTTTAAACTCACAAACAACCTCCTCCCTGGCCCGAACACCCCCCCTTGGAGCAGGTTTCCTTCCTGGCCTGCAGGACGCTGACATCCTTTCCTTCAAATACCCGTTTCAGCCCATCTTCAATAAAACCGTTCATGGTCAGCGGCTTTAATCCGGATTTGCTGAGTACTTCATGGGGTGTTTCACCAATACCGCTGATAAGTACAGCCTGACAATCTCCCAGGGTTTTGGTCAGCCTTACCCAGCGTCTTAGCCCGCCTCCCTGTTCAGGTGCCTGGCGCTCTTCCACCATTTCGAATAAACCGTCTTTCTGCTCCCAGATCTGGAATTTTTCAGCTTCACCAAGATGCTGGTTCACCAGAATACCCTCCAAGGTAGCCACGGCTACATAAGGACGTTCATCCTTGCCACCAGAGGCGGGCAGTTTGGCGCAGGCGGACAGGCATCCCCTGAACTCTTCCGTTTTGTCATTATCCAGCAATCCGACGGCATCGGCCCGGCAGCGGGTGCAATGGCGCATCTGCGGAAGATAGTTCTCGGCCTCTTTCCTAATTGCATTAACCACTTTTTTGCCTGGTTGTTCTATGTGGCCAAACGGTGTGTCAATGTTGGGGAAAAGTGCCATGCAGTTCAACAGGTCTGCATTCAGTTCCTGCATCTTTTTCGCAACCTCGACGATATGGTGATCATTGATTCCCGGGATGATAATAGAGTTGATCTTCACCGTTATGCTTTTCTCCTTCAGCTTTTTTACAGCCTCAAGCTGACGGGCAAGAAGAAGTTCCGCGGCCTGCCTTCCGCGGTAGACTATCTTTCCGTCTCTGACCCAGCCGTAAATTTTGCTGCCGATTTCCGGGTCCACTGCATTGATGGTGATGGTGACATGGGAAACATTGATTTCAGCCAATTCTTCGATATAAGGCCCGATAGCCATACCATTAGATGCCATGCAGAGAATCAGGTCCGGGAACTCCTGTCTTAAGAGCCGCATGGTTTCCATGGTCTCCTCACCGTTGGCAAATGGGTCACCGGGGCCGGCAATCCCGGCCACGGAAATGCGCGGTTCCTTTTCCAGCACCCTGCAGATATATTCCAGGGACTGCTTAGGGCTCAGCAACGTTGAGGTCACCCCCGGTCTGGACTCATTAACACAGTCATATTTCCGGTTACAGTAATTGCATTTGATGTTGCACTTGGGTGCCACCGGTAGGTGAACCCTGCCGAACTGGCCCTTTACTTCCTTGTTGAAACAGGGGTGTTTTGAGAGATCCAGATTGTTTATCGCTGTCATTTTGTTGTCCTTTCATTTGGTTCGATTCAACATTTCAGGGCTGTGCGGCCCGCTGTTGTTTCAGTTATTATTTTTTTCTCTGTCTCCTGTTTCCTGCATCCTTTCCCCTGCCTCACATATAGCTGTACCCGACATCTGACATATCCTGCTTCCTGGCGATCAGCGCATTGGCAATGGTGTCAAAAAGCTGCTGGGCGCCCCGGTAGCCAAGATGGAGGATACGCTGGCCCCCGACCCGGTCGTGGATGGGGAAGCCCACCCTGATCAGCGGGATATTCAGCTTGCGGGCCAGAGGGTAACCCTTGGAGTGCCCGATCAGCAGGTCAGGCCCCAGTTCCTCGGCCGCTGCAGCGATATCGTAAAAATCCATGCCTTCTTCGACGCGGGGCTGCCCGGCCAGGGATTCTTCGGTCACGGCTCTAATGGCAGCCGCCAGATGACCGCTTCTGCCGCCCGAGGCACAGAGAACGGGCCTGATGCCGATCTCGGTCAAAAAAGAGGTGAGCCCCACGACCATGTCCTCTTCGCCGTAGACCACCGCTTTCTTGCCGAATACATACTTGTGGCCGTCCACATAGGCATCGACCAGCCTGCCGCGCTCCATGGCATGTTTCTCAGGTATGCCCTTACCGCTTATTGAGCACAAAAGATTAAAAAAGAGGTCTGTTTCGTTGATGCCGATGGGCAGGCCGAGAACCTTTCTTTCAATGTTGAATTTTTCATGAAGCACCGCACCACCGGTCCTTTCTTCATCGATAGTCCGGCCGAACTCAACAGCCTGCCTACTCCCGCCCGCTTTGCTGATTGCGGTCAGTGAAGTGCCTCCCGCAGGGATCTTTTCGTATTGCAGCCGGGCCGGACCGTCCAGGGTCTCCGAGTAGTCGGGTAGCAGAATGGTATCCAGGCCGAAATCAGCCACCACCTCCTTCAGGTACCGGAGGTCGGCGGCAGACACGAAACCGGGCAGCAGGGTGATAGCATCTGTTTTCTCATTACTGCCGGCCAGCTGGTCAACCACAGCGGCAACTGCCGCATGAAAACCCTCCATGTGGGTGCCTGAGTAACTGGGTGTCTGTACATGGACCAGGGTCGGAAGATTTTCAGGGCTGTTCACTTCTCGGCGGTATTCATCGAGAATCATGGCGACATCATCGCCGATGGTTTCAGTCAGGCATGTGGTGGCAATACCTATCATGCCGGGCCGGTATTTTTTGATCACATTGGTAAGTCCCAGTTTCAGGTTGGGGCCGCCGCCATAGATGGCGTGCTTTTCGCCCAGGGATGACGAGGCGATATCAATGGGTTCATTAAAATGGCTGATGATGTAGCGCCGCATGTAAGTGGCGCAGCCCTGCGAACCATGCAGGTATGGGACTGAGCCTTCTATGCCCTTGAAGACAAGCGAGGCGCCCAGGGGTTTGCACAGCTTGCAGGCATTTGTCGTCGAGATGTAGTTGGGACGCATTTTTGTCATGACTGGTCACCTCCTATAAAACGGGTGAACTGCCAGACCGGGCTCATAACCGACGAATACACCTCGCGGGCGAAATTCAGCATGCCATCAAACCCGGCCAGGGCCTCTTTGCGTTCATGGTTGTGGTCGCAGAATCCGACCCCGAGCTTATAGGCAATGGGCCGTTCCTTGACGCCGCCCACAAAGATGTCTACCTTCTTTTCCTCCAGAAAGGAGGTCAGCTCCAGGGGGTTAGCATCATCAACGATAATGGTCCCCGGATCAGTGATCTCAGCAAGCTCCAGGTACTCTTCTCTGGTGCCTGTCTGGGAACCCACCATGACCACATGCATGCCGAGATGGCGGAAGGCCTTGACCAGGGAAAAGGCCTTGAACGAACCGCCGACATAGATGGCCGCCTTCCTGCCGTGTAAAGCTTTTTTGTACTTCTGCAGTTCCGGGTATATCCTGGAGATCTCTTCACGCACCAGATCCCTGGCCCTATTCATAATGGCCGGGCTGTCAAAGTGACGGGCCACAGAGTAGAGTGATTCAGCCATGTCCTCGATACCGAAATAGGAGACACGGATGGACGGGATACTGTACTTTTCCTCCATCATGCGGGCCAGGTCCATGGTAGCGCCGGAGCACTGCACCACGTTCAGGGCTGCGCCGTGGGCCCGCTGAATGTCCGCGATGCGGCCGTCGCCGGTGATATTGGCCACCACCTCGATGCCCATTTGCTCAAAATATTTGCGGATCATCCAGATCTCGCCGGCCAGGTTGAAGTCGCCCAGGATATTTATTGAATGGGGGGAGATTTCTGCTGTATCGCCGGTGCCGACCAGTTTGAACATGGCCTCGCAGGCAGCCCGGTAGCCGGCCCGCTTGTTGCCCTTGAACCCTTCTGACTGCACCGGGATGACCGGGATGTTTTTTTCTTCTTCCACCCTTTTGCATACTGCAGCAAGATCGTCACCAATAATGCCGACTATGCAGGTGGAATAGACGAATGCCGCTTCGGGATTATGCCGGTCAATAAGCTCTACCAAGGCATTGTAGAGTTTTTTTTCGCCTCCAAACACCACGTCCATCTCCTGCAGGTCGGTAGAAAAGCTCAAGCGGTGCAATTCAGGGCCGGACGAAAGTGCCCCGCGAATATCCCAGGTGTAAACCGCACAGCCGATAGGGCCATGCACCAGGTGCAGGGCATCGGCAATGGGATAGAGGACTACCCGCGAGCCGCAGAACACGCAGGCCCGCTGGCTTACCGCCCCGGCCAGGCTGTCCTTGTCGCAGACTATTTCAAAGGGCTTTTCCCCTGTACGGTGAATTTGCCCCTGTCTTTCATCGAGTAGTGTCGCTTGCATACCGTTTTCCTTTTTGATGCTCTTTGAATTACTTTGCCTCTATTAGAGCAAGGGGTATGCCACACGGGTAAATATTTATTTTATCCTTTTATTTCAAGTTGTTATAAATATTTCAGGAACTTTTGCCGGACCAAACACCCAAGCTATTGTGAATAAGGCGACAAAAATGAAAGGTAATGAACAATAGTGTATGGCTTCCAGTGTTAACCGCTGCCACAATGATTTAAATTCAAGCCTTTTTTCCTCATCTGGCGGGCGTTTGCAACGCCCAGATTTGTTTTGGCACAAATTTGGCAAATATGAGCTGCAGGAGGTATTGCGGCATTAAGTGACTATCCAATAAATTGTATAAGGAAAAAGAAATGGCCAAGATAAACGTAGAAGCCCTGCTCATAGCAGGTGGAGAAAATGAAAGTTTGCGGATGAAGTACGATGCGGTCAAGAGTAAGGATGATTTTGTCGCCCTGGCAGCAGACGATGGCTATGAATTCACCCTGGAGGAATTCGATGCGGTTCTCAACGAATCCGGTGATTCATTCGACCTGATCGGCAACCCAGCCAAAAGGCAGATCTGGTGGAAGTAGCTTCTGGTACGAAAACCCTCCAGCTTGAAAATGATAGGCCTTGCAAATAAACATGCAGGGCCTCAATTATTTCTTAGGTGCGGGATTTTGACAAAATTACGCTAAGTTCTATGAAGAAGTTGGGCTAGAAAAAATATCTGCCCTCGTTTTTTACAAACAAATTCAGAGAAGTAAGATATTTCTGAAAGCTCTCAGTCGTACCCTAAAATAATCGCTCTTTTTTCCTGTTGTATCGCTCTGCTGTATTCTGATGTCAATCCATTACGGAGGCAGCAGAGCACCTTGGCGTATTTTGATTGTTGGGTATCCTTACTGATTTTTTTCTGTTGGCTTGTTCTTTTCATCTTGTTTCCTCTTGGTTGCAAAGGTTTTCGGGGTCCTGTTTTCTTTTTGTTTTACACTGAATGATACAAGTTCCGTGCCAATTCGTTTTTTTGCTTTAAATGCTTGTATTTTCATTATGTTACGAGGAAAAACCAGAAATAAGCCACTGGGAGATTTCTGACATCTTTGTCACAAAGAAACTACAAATATGCAGCAAAGTTTACAAATTTGTAAAAGCGGAGGAGATAGAAGAAAAGGATCAGAATCTAAGTAGACTCAGTCAAACTGCGGGGTTTTTGTTTTCTGCCGCTTCCTGAGGCAGATCAACCGGGTCTGTTGCCAGCCGTAGCGGGTATAGAAATCAAGACCTGCTTTATTGGAGCGGTCAGCCAAGAGCTGCATGCGGGTGACGCCCTGTTCAGCAGCCCATTGCGCTATACTGTCAAGCAGCTGCCTGCCGACAATCTTTCCCCGCCAGTCCTCGGTCACAATCACATCCTCCACGAGCAGGGATGCTGAACCTTCGGCCGTGGAGATCGTCAGCTGGCCGCTGCACATGCCGATCACACCATTTTCCGTCTCGGCAGTCAGCACGCAGCTCAAGGGGCTTGCCAGCATGAGCTCCAGCTCCCTGCGCTGGCGCTCCCCATCAAAGATGAAATCCTCCTCTATGGCAAAAAGCTCCTCCAAGAGCGATACAAGGCTGTCGGTATCCGTGGAGAGCGCCCGCCTGATATTGACTAATGGTTTATTCATGGAACTTTATTGAAATGCTGTAATCCTCAACCTGGGCCAATGTATAGAATACGCCGTCAACAATTTCAATATCATCAGCCGCTGAAGCTGCTTTTTTCAAGCGGGAAACACCTTCCGCTGCTTCATCAGCATCGGCATCGCTGTTCCTGTGGATGAAAACAATTTTGCTGTCGTCGCTGAACTGCATAAGAAAATCATTGTTATCAAGGAAGACGAGGTCGTCATAGGCATAGGAGATTCCCATGCCTGCGGCTTCAACCAGTTCCTTCACTTTTCCCAGGGGTCTTAACATTCTTTTACGTCTCCCTTCCGATAAACATATCTTCAACAAAAAATCCGGGAGATCTTCAAGGGTCTACAGCTTTGGCAAGCTCATAATGATTTATCCACCTGGCTCCGCATGTGGCGCAGAACATATCAACTGTGACAGTCGCTTTGTCCTTTATTTGAGGAGGCCGGCTTGCTTTAATGGCAAGTGACCCGCATTTAGGACACTGGGTGCCCTTTGATACCAGATGGCTTTTAAAGGTCAATGTTTTCCCTCTTAGGCATTAATTTTTTCAGTTGCCAGGAATTGCATTTTTTCTGCCAGAACCAACATGGCCGGAATCTCTTTCATTTTCGGCGGTCGAATGGAAAATCCTTCAAGGTCGCAGATATCCTGGTATTTATCGAGCTTAAGCAGTCCGGCTCGTATGTCGGTTAAATCATCGGGAAAGGTTTCTTCCATGGCGGCAACCAGGTCTGCCATAGTATGATTGTAAGGCATGGTTCCGTGCCGCATGAGAGAAGCCATGACAAACTTTTCAATGGCCATGGCTATAATGTTGTATAGGATCTCGGGGGTGAAGGCTCTCTTCTGTCCTGCATGAGCCGATGTCGCTGCCTTAAGAAAGGCCTTGCCGTCTTCCAAAAAATCGTACCAACCCTGTATGGGCTCTGCAGGCTTAAGATCCGAAAATGTAAAAGGAGCTGAAGCAGCCATGGTTCTCTAATCCTCTGCAAATAATTAATCAATCAGATATTCGGTCGCTGCCTCACCATCTTCAAGGCCGTCAAGAATAGTATCAATGGCATCCTCACTGTCCACGCCCTTGAACCACCAGTTTTCCGGCTGGACCACCATGATGGGGCCGGAGTCGCACTGCTTCAGGCAGGTGGTTGCCGTGACCAGGCAGTCAAGGCCGCGGTCCAGGATCTCCTCCTCCAGATACTGCAGGAAGCCGTCTGTATCTTTGTGGCAGATGCCCTTCTTGTCGCCTGCAGCGCGAAAGCTTTGACAGACCAATATTTGTCTTTCCGGGGTAGCCATTTCTTATGTCTCCTTTTTGTTAAGTAATTTTCGAAAAGTATTTGAACCGCATATTTTTGTGCGCAGGGTTCTGCTGATATAGCGCTACTTTAGTCAACAGGCCAGATCATCCCCTGGTTTGGACCACCCACTTTCTTTTTCTTTTTAGGGCCATTAAATAATACGTCGACTGTACCTTCTATTTCATTCTCAGTAATCAGGACTGTTATGCCGTGATCGGCCAGGATGCGCCTGGGGCTCTCGCCGGCGCTGGATGCCAGCACCGCAAAACAGTCCGACAATGTTTTTGCCAGCTCTTCCCAGCGTCCACTGCCGGTACCGGGTTCTGGAACAGGCCTGGTACCGAGTAGACAGGCCAGCCCGTCATCCCGAGGCCCGTAAATCAGCACTCTGTAAGCCTGGCCCAGATGGATATCCACCTCCATTCCGTTGGAGCTGACTACAGCAACATTAGGCCTGGATTTTGTCGGCTTGGGAGACAACGGAGTGACGGAAACACAATCTCCAAGTAAAGAAGGGCAACCAATACCCATGCAGTATTCTTTTTCAGCGCTGATTGAAGTATCCAGGTATTTTGCTGCTGTTTTTTGCAGTTGCTGCATGGTTTTACTGGTTGGAGCAGTAAGCAATGGTTCTTCCTGTCCTGAACTATTCCGGCAAGGAACAAGCTGCATAGCATCTACCCCAAGTTCTGCCATGCGTTCGGCTACTTCTTCGATATGGTTATCATTAAAACCTGGATAAATTGTCGTCCTGGCAGTCACCGTGCAGTTTTCCCTTTTGAAAACAGTTACAGCATGCTGCTGCTCACCCATAAGGGCCTTTGTTGCCTGAGCCAGAGGGATTGTCTTTCTGCCCGGCCTGATCCAGGCGTAGAGCATGTTTGCAACTTTCTGATCCACAGAATCGATAAGCAGTTTGACACTTGTCAGCCCTGTTTCAACCAGGGACTTGGCATGTTTTTCTGCATTCAAGCCGAGAGTGGTAACTGAAAGCTTAATATCAGGATATTTCTGACGAATGAAAAACAGCGTTTCCAGGGTCGGATTTATCTCAGCGAGCGGATCACCCGGGCCATCAATATTGATAGCCTTGATATCCGCACCCTGCTCAAGATTTTCTTTCAACCAGTTCAAAGCTCCAGCCGGAGGGACGGGTCTGACCGGTGCATCAATCTGCTCAAAGCGAATCCTTGCAAATGAACACGGCGCCACAGGCAGAGTTAAAATTGTCTCTCGCACCCCACAGCCACAGTTGCAGGATATTTTTTTAGGAAATTGAATAATGTTCATGCTAGTTTGTCATTGTAAAAAGCAGGCAGTCCTCTGATTCCCCGCCTCATATTATTAAAGTACGAGTTCAAACCGCTCTTCCGGATCATCACGGTCCTTGCGGTCAAGCAGCACATCCAGAATTTTTTCCAGCAGACGCAAACCACCTTTGTAACCAACGGTTGGGAAATACTGGTGGCCCTGACGGTCAAGAATCGGGAATCCCCAGCGCACATATGGCAGGTCTTCATCACGAGCAATATATTTGCAGTAGGTATTGCCGATCAAAAGGTCAACTGGTTCGTTCTTGATCCATTGGTGGAGCAGAAACATATCGCCTTTAGCCTTGACGTTGACCTCATGGCCCAGGTCCTTGGTTATCTCCTTGATGCGCTTTTCAAACTTCTTGCCGGGCGTACCGGTGATAATGTGAATAGGCAGCATATCGATTGACACGAGAAACTCGGTCATGGCAATGAGCTGATCCGGATCACCCACAAGGGCAACCTTCTTATGGTAAAGGTACTGGTGCATATCAGAAATCATATCAACGAGCTGGCCCCTTTCGAATACAAGTTCATCAGGGACGACTGTGCCGGCAACGGTCCGCAGTGCATCAATAAACCGGTCAGTAGCCATAAGCCCGAACGGCATATCCAGAATGGAGCACGGCACTTTGTGCTGGCTGTCCAGATAACGGGCCGCATCGGCAGAGCACCATTCGCCAAGGGCCAGGGTACCGGTGGAATCTCCGGTTGATTTCAGCTCGGCAATCGTTGTTCCGCCTTCCGGAAACATTTTGTATTCCCCGGATAATGGTCCGTTCAGCACCCCTGAGGTATCGGGAAAAAGAATATGTTTAACGCCAACAAGATTGGCAATACGTTTAAGCTCTTCCATGTCTGCTGGTTCTACCCAGCCTGGGATAATGTTGACTTTGCCATTCTTTTTGCCTGTCGGGGTTGCCATCTCTGCCATGGATTTCACCATGTTTGAAAAGCCTGTCACATGTGATCCAACGTAACTTGGCGTAGAGGCACTGATAAATTCTTTACCGGCCGGGATCTTTCCTTCTTTTTCAGCCTTCTTTTTGATCTGTTTAAGATCATCGCCGATGGTCTCGGAAAGACAGGTTGTGTGTGCTGCTATGATATCCGGGTTGTATACCGTAAAAATATTATTGATTGCCTGCATCATGTTGGCCTGGCCACCAAAGACCGAAGCACCCTCGGTAAAGGAGCTGGTGGCAGCCGAGATGGGCTCCTTGTAGTGCCTGGTCAGGGTACTGCGGTGATAGGCACAGCAACCCTGGGAGCCATGGCTGTGAGGCAGACATCCGTGAATGCCAAGCGCCGCATACATAGCACCGATAGGTTGACATGTCTTGGCCGGGTTAATGGTCAAGGCGCTGCGTTCGGTTATCTGTGTAGGTGTATGTCGTAATAACATCTTATTTACCTCTTATTTTTTTGAAATTATTCCCAGTTGTATGAAGCGGAGAGCTGGGGGTTTTTCTGCCAGGGAGCCTTCATATAGCTCCAGACCCTGCTGTTCACCAGCCGGTCAATTTCTTTATAAAAATTTATGGCGCCCCTAAAGCCTGCATAGGGTCCACCGGAGTCATAACTGTGCAACTGCTTCATCGGTACGCCGAGTTTCTGAATGGAATATTTTTCCTTGATACCGGCACAGAAGATATCCGGTTTCATTATCTCAACAAGTCTCTCTGCCTCGTATTGATTGAGATCATCAATCACCAGAGTGCCTTTATCCATGTCCGGCAGAAGCCCTTCGTAATCCTTAAATTTGAATCCGCCCTTCTCAAGAGCCTTCATCTGTTTGACAGACTTGCGGGGCTTGAAGCGTGTCTCATCCGGCTCCACCTCTATCTCTTCGATATTGCGGCTGTCGGCATCGACTTTAAGACTAGGAATAACATGGCGGCCCTCATAATCATCACGGTGAGCAAACTCGTAACCGGCCGAAATAGTCTTCATGCCCATTTCCTTAAAAAGTTCCTGGTAATGATGGGCTCTTGAACCGCCAACAAACATCATGGCCGTCTTGCCTTCGGTGCGGGTCCGTACATCCTTGCTGACCTTTTCAACCTCAGGCATTTCCTCAGCTATTACTTTTTCAACCTTATCAATCAGGGCCTTATCACCAAAATACTGGGCAATCTTGCGAAGCGATTTTGCAGTTGCATTGGCACCGATAAAGTTAACTTTGACCCAGGGGATGCCGTATTTTGTTTCCAGCATGTCTGCCACATAGTTGATAGAACGGTGACACATAACCGCATTGAGATCCGCGGTATGGGCCGAGGCAAACTGATCGTAAGTCGAATTTCCTGAAAAGGTCGCAATATTTGTTATGCCGCATTTCTTCAGGATTCGGTCAATTTCAAAACCGTCGCCGCCAATGTTGTATTCACCCAGCAGGTTTACTTTGTACTTGCCGGGCTTTACCTCGTCATTTTCTCCAACGATATGACGGAACACCTGATTGTTGGCAATATGGTGACCGGCTGACTGGGAAACACCCTTATAGCCTTCACAACTGAAGGCATATACATTACAATCACCGAGCTTATCCTTCATGTTCTTGGTAACGGTATGAATGTCATCGCCGATCAGGCCGACTGGGCAGGTGGCAAAAACAGCAATTGATTTAGGGTGAAACAGGTCATAAGCCTCCTGGATTGCCTTTTCTAGCTTCTTTTCACCGCCGAAGATGATATCTGAGTCCTGCATGTCGGTGGAAAAACAGTAGGTCATGTAATTTTCACCATCCGGTCCGGCATCGGTCTGGTTACGCCTGGTCAACCAGGCGTAGAAACTGCATCCAATAGGACCATGGACAAGATTGACGATGTCGCGTGTCGGTCCCATGATAACACCTTTACAGCCGGCATATGTACAACCCCGCATGGTGATGATGCCCGGGATTGTCCGCACGTTAGCCTGGATTTCAGGCGTTTCGTTCTCCAGCGCCTCATTGATGAGAATCTGCTTGGCACGTTTACGGGCCACCTTGGGTGGATATTTTTTTAGAAGCTCTTCCTTGACATCAGTGGGATCCCACTGGACGAGCTTTTTCTTTGTTGCTGTAGTCATTATTCTCTCCTTGTATGTTAGGCGATAGATTTCTCACCTGTCTCGCCTGTCCGTACTCGAACGGCATCAGCAATAGACGCTACAAAAACCTTGCCGTCGCCTGGCATGCCGGTCTGGTTTGTGCTAATTATCGTTTCAACTACGCATTTAACCTGGTCATCCGGAACAACGACCGTA
>Ga0209536_100005558_pt1 | contig 19532 bp, 20 predicted proteins | sample DeeMarSeWOR28_12_FD_187461 | JGI IMG/M metagenome (GOLD analysis project Ga0209536, IMG submission 187461) | Marine sediment microbial communities from White Oak River estuary, North Carolina - WOR-2-8_12 (SPAdes) (version 2) | ecosystem: Environmental > Aquatic > Marine > Intertidal zone >...
TCTTCCCAGGTAGCGATGCGTGTCGGTGTTTCAGACCCGGCGTGTCGATACACCCATTGCGTCAGACGGTAGTCGTCATCGAGGAAAAGATCATAGGCGTCACCGGGTGTATATCCGCCGGTTGCGGGATAACTGACAATCACACAGCGCGCCTTGCCCTCTCCCATGGGTAGTTTTTTTCGACCAACATCTTCAACTATTGTCTGACTATCCCAGACGACATGAAACGGAAATAACAACCAGTAACTGTCGTTTATAAACCAGGCGTCGATGTTTCTGAGATTTGTTGGCGAGCTATCGGAAAGATCGTTACGGTTGTAGGTGACGGTCTCCCTGCTGTCCGTGGCTTTAAAGCTAACCTGATTTGCCTTTGGTTCCCAGATCCAAAAACGGCTGATTTGGGTTTCGCCCTTTTTCACGTTAAATGTATATTGAATTTTTTCGACCTGGTTGAAATATTGAAATCCATAGGCCTGGGCGATGTTTCGCCGAAGGGTTTGATCACGAGATTCCTTTTTAGTGCCGGCACAGGCGCTGATAACGGCAATGAGCAGCGTTATTAGAAGATAGTTAAAAAAAAGCTTCATAATTTCCTCCCTAGATTGCTCAAACGCGCCGAGCTGTTTCATGAAACGTTTCGAAAATGGAAGTACAGTTCACCGTTGGTTTTTTTACTTTTTACGGGCTTGTTTGTTCGTACGTTAGCATTTTTCTGGAGAAAATCAACAGCGATATTCGGTGCTATCGGACAAAATAATTTGTTGCGATTAGTTCTTAACAAAAGTGCCCTTTCTTAAGTCTTCCAAAGCCTGTTCAATTTCTTCCTGGGTATTCATTACAAAAGGTCCGTAGCGGACAATCGGCTCGTTCAGCGGTTTGCCGGAAACCAGCAGGAATCGGACGCCGTGGTTGGATGCGTTGGCTTGGATATAGTCCCCATTTCCGAATACTATCAGACGTGGATGAGTTACATTATCGGCCGCGCTGTCGGACGTTTCGCCAAATTTTCCTTCCCCGTCAAATATATAAGCGAAGGCTGTCTGACCTCTGTCGATGGGATAGGAAAATGTGCCGCTTGACGGAATCTTAATATCCAGATAGATCGGATCGGCCGCAATTTCGCTAACCGGGCCGCGAATATTATCCACCTCACCGGCGATCACCCGTATAATCACACCGTCATCTCGATTGATTTCCGGGATATGGTTGGCGGCAATATTCTGATACCGGGGTTGGCACAATTTAAGTTTAGCAGGGAGGTTGACCCACAATTGAAACCCGACCATTTTTCCCGGGGCGGGTTGAGGCATTTCTTCGTGCATAATGCCGCCTCCGGAGGTCATCCACTGGACGTCGCCGGATCCTATACTGCCAGCATTGCCGATGCTGTCTTTATGACTAACAGAACCCTCTATCATGTAGGTGACGGTTTCTATCCCTCGATGGGGGTGCATAGGAAATCCTTTGATGTAATCCTTCGGATCGTCTGATCCGAAGTGATCGAAGAGCAAAAAGGGATCGATATGGTCAAGAATTTGGGTGGCAATGCTGCGTTTGAGCCTGACACCGGCACCTTCCATAACTGTTTGAGGTTCAATGATCTGTCGTACTTTTCTTGCCGTTGATATCATATTTTTTTCCTTTATTTTATTGTACGAGTTTCGATGTAATCTCGGCGACATGCGTTCCTTGAAACCGTGCGGCCGCCAACTCGTTTTCACTCGGCATGCGGGATCCGTCTCCTCCGGCAATGGTCGAAGCGCCGTAAGGGGAGCCGCCGGTGATCTCATCAATTCGCATCTGGCCTTGGAAGGCGTAAGGCAGTCCGACGACCACAAAGCCATGGTGGAGCAGGGTTACGTGAAATGTGAGTATGGTCGACTCCTGTCCGCCATGTTGGGTGGCTGTACTTGTGAAGACACTACCAACCTTCCCGACCAGTGATCCTTTGGCCCACAGCTGCCCGGTGGCGTCTAAAAATTGGCGCATCTGGCCGCACATATTGCCGAAGCGTGTGGGAGTTCCAAAAATAACGGCATCGGCTTCTGCAAGTTCATCCACGGTACAAACAGGTATTTGAGCGTAAGCTTTTTGGGCTTCCACAGCCCCCATTTTTTCAAGAACTTCCTGTGGCAGTGTTTCCGGAACACGCCGAATTTCAACTTCAGCACCGTTGACCTGTTTAGCACCCTCGGCCACGGCTTCAGCCATTTTGTAAATATGCCCATACGTAGAGTAAAAAACGACTAATATTTTCATGTTCGTATTCTCCTTTTTGTGAGTTAAAATTTATTTGACATTCTGCAACCCTAACTTTTTACATAAATTTCCTGTGTCAAGGGTTTACAGGTTTTGAGAAATTAAAACAAACTACGAGGCTGCCGAGAGAGATGTGAGGTACTTCAGCCGAATCGAATTTTATCCTTCAGGGTGCCGGATTGGTGAGCGCCACGCATGATTGCCCCTCACACGGGTTGACTTCGATGGTCACGTGAACAATTTCATCATACTCCCTCAATAGGTTTTTATAGTGATCGGGAGATTTTGGATAGTGTGTCACCAGTGAAATGACAGCAGACAGATGATAAGGTCCAACGCGCCATACATGAATATCTGCTACCCTGGTATCAGAATCGGTCTCTATTTTGGAGCGTATCTCATCGACAGCTTCTTGGTTTACATCGCGATCCAGCAAAATCTTTCCGGTGTCAATGAGCAATCCATAGGCCCACTTGGTAATCACTAAGGCGCCCACAATGCCCATGGCCGGGTCCATGCGGATCCAGCCGAATATTTTTCCGGTTAACAGAGCGACAATCGCAAGTAACGATGTCAATGCATCTGCAAGGACGTGCAAATAGGCGGCCCGTAAGTTGTGATCGTGATGATGATGCTTTCCCGAATCATGTTCGTGAGCATAGTGATGTTTGTCCTGAAGCAAAACCGCGCTGACCAAATTGACGATCAACCCCAAAACTGCGACGGCGATGGCCTCATTGAACAGGATCGTTTTGGGATTAATTAGTCGTTGAAAAGACTCGACTCCCACCAGCAGAGCGATAACCGCCAGGACAACTGCGCTGGCAAAACCGCCCAGCACGCCGACCTTACCTGTGCCAAAACTGTAATTTGGATTATCTGAATGCTTACGCGCAAAAAAATAGGCGAATGCAGTGATACTCAAAGCAATGGCATGGGTTGCCATATGCCAACCGTCGGCAAGCAACGCCATCGAACCAAAAAGATAACCGGCCGCAATTTCAATTATCATCATCGAAAGGGTTAGCAGAATAACCCGTCTGGTATTACGTTCGCCGTGCCTGTCATCAATTGTATATCGATGGCTATGCTTCCATTGGTGAAGGTTATAAATGTGCATGGCAATTACCTCAAATCCATATGTTGTCAACACCAAATCTAAGCAACAATAAATGAAAGGTCAAATAATTGGTGTTGGGAGGTTCCCAGAGGTATCAACTATCTGAGGGGTCGGGGATTTTTTTCGATTTACGCTTTTTTGTATGGGTTTGAATAAAAAACTCCCCGACCCCTCAGATGGTTAGGAGGGCTAATTTGAATTCATCCATTTCAGATAGGACGTATGACCGTTCATTTTGGACAACTTGAATTTACGGTCTAATTCTCGGGAGCGCAACCAGAGAGTACCCTGTTGACTCGTTTCATCGTGTTTCAACAGCACATCGGTCGGTCCCGCGGACCACAGATAGCGCTCAAGAGATTCGTGGCAACGGTATCCTTTACCATAGTGCTCGAACACCATATCGCGTAATTGCTTGTAATTCGACTGACCTTGAGTCAGGATTGTGACAGTATAGAGCTCGTCTTTCCAGAATGCATAAATAATGGAAACGAGCTCAGCATTGCCGATTTTTAATGGATCTGACGGGCGGTCGTACTCAATCACATCATCCAATCCGGTTTCAACTGTTCTCTTTTGCAGGCCGCTGACAATGGTTTTCTTTACCCCCCATCTAAGGTCGCGAAATCCATCTTTTCTGAAACAGGTCGAATTATTAAGTTGGGATGCGGTATTTTTGGGAGAAATTGATATTTGAGTGGGGTGTTCTGTTTGGGTTTGGGTGATTTTTTTTATGGGCGTGGGGACATTTGACACTGCGTTGTTCTCTTTAACCTTATGTAGAGACGCATTTTGATTCTGGTTGCGATCATTGTGGACGATTTCTTTCACTTCATGTTTGGGAATGCAGGCTTTCATGCCATGAAATATGAACCAGATGTAATTGTCTTCTTCCCAGGACGTTTCAACAATGATATGCTTTTTGCTTTTGAGAATAATAGTTTCAGCCTGAGCTAGCGTCGGGGAAAAGATCAGAAACTGTATAATTAACGTTATGAGAATTCGCTTGAGATACATTTTTGGGTTTGTAATTAACTTAAAGCGTCAGAACGATTTCCACCCGCCGATTTTTTTGACGTCCCTGAGGTGTGTCATTATCCATCAACGGACGGTATTCTCCGAATCCCATTGTCGAGATTCTTTTGGGATCGATGGCGGTATGTTCAATTAAAAATTCTGCCACGGTTCCTGCCCGAGCCATCGATAAACCCAGATTGGAACCGAACAGACCGCCCCGGTAGGGTACATTGTCTGTATGGCCGGCAATAATGATTTCACCTGTGGTTTGACTCAATACGTCACCCAGTTTTAGAAGTAATGGCTTGAACCCAGATCGGAGTTTTGCTTTGGCGGTATCAAACGTGGCTTCTCCCAATAGACGAATACTAACCTGATCCTCTTTAATTTCTATGTCAACAAATCCCTGTAATTCATGAAAATCTTTATCGAGCTTCAAATTTATCTGCTCAATAACCTCCTCAATTTTGGTTAATATAATTGCCTGGTCGAATTCTCTGGCGATCATTTTTTGCCCTTTTGGAGATTCAAAAACCGGAACTTTGCGCTGTATGCCAAAGGCATTTTTTAATGAACCTGAAACGACCCGATATTTATTGCGGTCCATTTCGGAAAACGACAGCATGAGAACAAAAAAACAGAGCAGGAGACTCATCAGATCGCCGAAAGTTACCACCCAGGCGGGAGCACCTTCCTCCTCATCCGCTGCCTTGACGGGAAGAATTTCCTCGTCCATCAAGCGCTACCTCCGCTTTTGGCTTTGGGTACGACTTTTAAGCGCTCTTTTGGCGAAAGATGGATTTTGAGGGTTTCCTGAAACACCATTCCGGACAATCCTCGGGCGATACCCAGCGTAGCATCCATGATCAAATTTTTTGTAATTTGCTCCTGTTGGCTTCGTAAGGCCAATTTGTCCGCCAGGGGGAGAAAAACAAGGTTGGCGAGCACTGCTCCATAGAGAGTGGTAAGAAGGGCGACCGCCATCGCCGGACCGATATCCTGAGGATTTGCCATATTGGCAAGCATTTGCACGAGTCCAATCAGAGTTCCAATCATACCAAAGGCCGGTGCCGATGCTCCCATGCCTTTGAACACCTTTTGTCCGACAGTGTGACGTTGAATCGTTAAATTGACATCTTTTTTCAGCAGCTCTTTTATTTGTTCCTCGTCAAAACCATCCGCCAGAAACTGAAAAGCTTTGGATGCAAACTCATCATCCGGCTTCTCGTTCTCAAGAGCCATCAGTCCCCTTTCTTTGGCAACTTTGGCGATAGAGACCATTTTTTCCATAATCTGATCCGGAGGATCAATCTTAACGGTAAACACCTTCATGGCCACACGTACGGAATTAATTACATCCGACATGGAGAATTTGATAAAACAGGTGGCAACCGTTCCCCCCACAACAATCAACAATCCCGGGAGATTAATGAACGTATTGACATTGCCACCAATAAAAATAGCAATACTAACTAAAAACGTTCCGCCTAAAAGTCCTATGATCGTTGCAATATCCATAATCGTTGCTGTTAACCTTCACCTGGGACAATATTCCGCTGCGACTGCATTCATATTTTTCTAATTTCAATGTATTTTCAGATAATTAAAGATCTACAGGGTGGTACCTGCAGATTTTCTGGACCTGATATACATAAACCTGAATATGAAGCGTCACGTATTATAGGATTGATCGGCATTTTGATCTAAAGCTTAAATGAAAATTGGGATCAATTCACACAATTCAAAATTTATGCGCGTCGGCGTTTTTTGCGCCAGTGAATATCCTTTGACACGCCATATTTTTTCGCATATATTTTCCAAGGGTTACCGCACGATATACCCAAAACTATCCCAAATCTGATGAAGGATGAATATGAATATCTATGTCGGCATTTTAATGCCTTTGCTGGTTGGTCTGCTAGCCGCTTATGCAGGTTTGAAGTATCATGATATATTGTCATTTCGACAACAAAAGGCGCTTCTCGTTTTGTTTATCCAGGAGTTTACGTTGCTGCTGCGGCGTGCCAGCATGTATTATCGGCAGTATATTGAAGGCCCGGTCTCATTTTCGACACTGTTTGAGACCAGTGACTCGTCAACTTTTATAAAACTGGCCGAGGTGACGGATAATATTAAAATAATTGAAACCGCATTGATGTTGAAATCCGATTTCTTCCAGGTATTGCGGCATGCGGAAAGAGCCTCTGAAGCGGTGAATATGCTACTTTACGCTGAAGCATCGGGGAGCGAGGAACTGGCCCGGCAGGCCGAAAAAAAGGCCAAACTGGCCCAACAAATGGCGTTAAGTTATTTTCTGGGCGAAGTTTTCGTTAACAATCAGTTTCATCGCTACAAATACGAAAACTATATTGGTAATATCAACTTACTTTTAGATTATCTCGAACGCCTGAACACACCATCACCTCCCAGGCGTATTATTATAACCCTAATTCCAAGGCTCAAAAGAAAAGAAGAAGACATTAATTTATTTGTAGAAAACAGAAGAAAAGAGCTGGCGTTGCTGAGAGAAAAAATAGATTTATTGAGAGAAAAAGAGAAAAAGCAGCTATTATCAACCACCACGGACTCGTCGAACAATTTGTCCGAAAATGGTTTCTAGAGCCCCCGACGCCCTTTTTTTGTCGATAAATTCGTTTCTCGTGTTTCTTTTTGTAACCCCTTTCAATCCTCATTTACAAATTACAGCCTTCGATGTATAAAATCTTCGCCTGCGTTTCTTCCTCATAACTAAAACAAGCGTTATGATTACCATATGTGGTCATCTGAAATCCTTTGCGGGGACTTTATTCATGAACTATTTACCCCAAGACGATCCCGAAATCTATCGCATAATTCGGGATGAAGAAACGAGAATTGAAAATACACTGGACCTAATTGCGGCTGAGAATCATGCACCGCGCTCGATTCTGGAAGCTCAAGGAGCGATCTTCAGTTCCAAGGCCGCGGAAGGATATCCAGGGAAACGATTTCATGCCGGGTGCATGTACGCTGATGAAATGGAGCAGCTGGCAATTGACCGTGCCAAACATCTGTTCGGTGCAGAGCATGCCAATGTTCAGCCTCACAGTGGGGTATCGGCCAATCTGGCAGTATATTTTTCTGTTCTCCAAATAGGCAATAGGGTTTTGGGTATGCGATTGTCCCATGGCGGACACCTTTCGCACGGCGACCCGTCATCTATTACCAGTAAATGCTTCAATTTTCAGCATTACGGCTTAAATCCGGAAACCGAACGCATTGATTACAAAGAAGTCAAATATCTTGCAGATTCATTTAAACCACATATGATGGTGGCCGGCGCAAGCTCATACTCCCGCCTGATCGATTACGAGAAACTAGCTGAAATCGCTCAAGGTGTATCCGCATACCTGTTGGTGGATATGGCCCATATTGCCGGACTGGTCGCAGCCGAAGTAATCCCCAGTCCGGTTCCGCATGCGGATTTTGTGACTTTTACTACTTACAAAACCCTTAAAGGAGGCAGGGGCGGAGTGATTCTGTGCAAGGCGGAGCATGCCAGAAAAATCAGCCGGTCGATATTCCCGGGAGCTCAGGGAACCCCCTCACTTAATCTTGTGGCGGCAAAAGCGGTGTGCTTCAAGTTGGCCATGGAACCGAGATTTAAGGAATTGCAACGAAAAACAATAGAGAATGCAAAAGCATTCGCAGCGGAGTTTGCAAAGCGAGGCTATCGAATCGTATCGGACGGAACCGAAAACCATTTGGTTGTGGTTGATTTAAGATCCAAAGGAATAACCGGTAACATTGCTGAAAAATTGTTGGAATCGGCTGGTATCATCTTAAACCGCAATGTCATTCCGGGTGATCCTCAACGGCCTGACGTGACCAGTGGTATTCGAATCGGTAGTCCGGGCATAACAAGCAGAGACATGGGGCCGGAGGAAATTTCACAAATCGTTGAGTTGATAGACACAGCAATGATGAATCGTGAAAATACCGAGATCCTTGCAAAGGTATCCGCAGCAGTGGTGGATTTGTGTCAGAAATTTCCAGTTTATAAGAACTGATTCGTAATCACAAAAACAAAAGATTTCGATCTGTGAAGATTATACGTCATGTTTCGTGCGTTAAGCGTTCGTATTTGAGTTATACCATTGGTGTCCTATGAAAAAGCCACATGTCTACGAGGAAACATACCAAAACTACCTATCCCAGTTGGGTGAAGTCGATTTTAAAGAAATTGAATACAAACTAGATGTTCAAATTGATGGTGACGATGTTATCATTCCCTTTTTTGGTAAACCTTATCGGGTATCAAATAAAGAGATCACGGATCCGTCCGGCAAGAGACCTCACCTTTCCGTCAGTGTCATATTGTGTAAGTATCTTTTGATGTGTCCTTCCAACGAATTGCCACGAGGAGGTTGGGTTACGTATAAAGACTTTAGCGATGCGGCACCATTGATACACGCATTTTTTAATACGGTTACAAGACCCATCGCTGAAACATTTTCCGGACGGATGACAGCACTTGAAAACGCCGGGAAAAAAATTGGCGGGCGAGCACCCGCCGACGAATATCCATATGATCTGCAACTGCAGTTTGATGCTCTGCCGAAAATTCCTTTATTATTGCTGTTCAACGACAAAGATGAAGAGTTTCCTGCACAATGCACAATTTTGTTCGAAAAAAGAACCGAAATGTATTTGGATATGGAATGCCTAGCAATGGTGGGGATGCTGTTTTTTGACTATTTGAAAACAGCGGTGAGCTAATCTTTATTGACAATTCCGTGTTCTTTTGCGATAAAGGATTAGTTCATGATTTGAAGGATTCATCTTATTTATCCTGAAAATCCGCTCCGGGAATCACAGGTAAGTGCCAAATAATATTCCCTGAAAGAACAAAGAACGCATCAGGCTTTGAAGGCAGAGTCTAAGTGACTCTGCTTTTCTCATTTGGACACATGATAGAAATTAAAAGTAATCATTTCAAGAACTTTCGGATAACTTTATATATAAAGAAGGGACCCCATGCAGGAAGGAATCGTCAAGTGGTTCAACACCAAAAAGAACTACGGTTTTATAGAATCTGAGGGACAGTCGGACATTTTCTTTCACAGCTCAAGCATTATTGATCATGGCTTCTTCGGTCTGAAAAGATTTGATCGCGTCACTTTTGAAATTAAGGACACCAGATACGGGCGTCAGGCCGTTAAAGTAAAGGTGATAAGATAATTCGGCCCTATTCATAGACGGAACAGATTGGGACAATGAAACAAAAATTTCATATACAGAAAAATCACCAAAAAAATGAACTTGTGATTCAAGAATATGCTGTCATTCAATCTGATTTGCGCAAACGAGTAAATACGATGATACAGGAAGAGGATTTTGCGCTTCTTTGCGAACAGACCTACGATATCCGGAACTTAAAGTCCTCAATATCAGAGGGCAGAATGGTATTCATCTCAGAATTGAGGACACAAAATTTTTTTCCCATCGGATTGTATATTGAAAAAATCGCCGACAAAATTGCGGAAATGCTTGCTGTGAATGGCGATCAGTCCACCGTACTTATTTTCGACGACCTAGATTATTTTTCAATTAACCAAGAAAAAGCGGAAATAATCGAACCAGCAGACGAAGCGAAATTAGATGACGATGAGGAAATTGATGAACTCCTTGAGGAGGATGATAAACTAAGCGAAGAGTCGGCATCGGTCTGACAGAACTACGGTTAAACGTGTTCACAATCGGAAAGCGAGCTGGTAGGCTAATTTTTTTCAGCAGGTTGGTTCACACTCTATTTAAAGATATCTCCGAAAATTCGGTCATCCGCAGACATACACTTGTCTTTTAAGCGTTTGTAATTTTCCAGCAGATCCTTACCTTCCCTGGACAAACGGGAGCCCTCTTTTCTATCCGCATGCACAATTTCCGTCTGCAGATGTTTTTCGGTAGCCTTTATTTTGCTCCAGACGGCTTTGTAAGACATCTTCATCACCTTGGCAGCTTGGTTGATGGATCCGGTTTTTTCGATGTTTTCCAGAATTTCTGCCCTGCCTTTTCCGATGATGATGTTGTTGTGTTCGTCGACGATCCACTGGGCCGATCTTAATTCGAGCTTTGGCATTTGAAAATTCCTTTTCTACTTACCAAATGGGCAGTGCGGGTACACGCACTCCTCACAATCCTTGCAAAGTCCCCCGTGTCCCAAGAAGGCTAACTCTGCTTTGCCGATTTTTTCCCCGGCTAAAATGCGTGGTAGCACCAGATCCAGTACCGTAATCCGGTGATACAAGCCACAGGCCGGTACTCCCAATAGAGGAATACCTCCGATATAGGCTATCAGGAACATCGCACCGGGGAGCACTGCGGAGCCATAGTGCATCTCCGTGGCGCCGGCTAATCGAATTCCGTTGCGGGTGACATCGTCCGGATCCACGCTCATTCCGCCGCTGAGCATCAGTAAATCGCATCCGCGTTCCAGATGCGATTGGATTGCCATGCGGATCTTTTCTGCATCATCCGGCGCGAATGTAATGCCGTCCACTCTGGAGCCCAAAGCTTTTGCTTTTTCAGATAAAATTGGAGCAAAGCGGTCTTCGATGAGACCATGATAGACTTCATTGCCGGTTATCACCAGACCGACGTTGGCCCGGCGCAGCGAATGAACGGAAAGCACGGTGCTGTTTTGCCGGGCGATAGCCGCCGCACGTTCGATTGCGACGCGTTTCATCACCAGCGGAATGGCTCGAGTCGCCGCCACCTGGTCTCCTCTTTTGACCAGGGTATGGTTGTGCAATGTAGCGCACATGACCTCGTCGACCATGTTAAAGGCCGCCAGAGCCGCGGTATTTACCGTCAACAGACCGTCTTTTCCCGCCAGCAGCTTGATTTTACCTTCCCGGGGTTCATCTTTCCAGATCACCCCCTCACCGGCCAGAGCGTTTGCCAGAATAGAGGCGGCCTGGTCCTCATGAATTTCATCTTCCTGCAAATCGATGACATAGAGGTGATTTTTGCCTAGCTTCTGAAGATGGCAAAGATCTTCTTGACATACGGTGTGACCTTTGTGAAAGGCTGCTCCTTTGAATTTTCCGGGGCTTATTTCGGTGATGTCATGGGCCAACTTCGTTCCAACGGCATCTCTTAATCTAATTTTTTTCAGCACAGCTCAACTCCTTTGTCTGTCAAACACGGGGCGCATAGCCCAGAGCATGAGGAAAAGCGTCAGCCACAGTGGGCTGAATTACATTTTCATCATAGTGACTTACCGACACCTATAATTTATTTTTTCGTTGGACCTGCTTCTGTAGCTGATGAACCGTGTTAAATGCAATCAGTTTCAACATACCTAACACTGCAATCAGTTTTATGCTTGAGGTTATCCGGTTTTCTGTTCATATCCGTCCATGTGATTTCCCTGGGATTTTTAAAATACACGTTATCGGCACAGGGCTTACACAGTCTGAGATCGCCAATGATTACCTCACGACGATCGCGGACCACCTGACCACAGCGCGAGCATGCCGCTTTGTAACGACTCGGGCCCGGCATGTCTTCATCATTTACCGTAACATCCACTTTTTGCACCCGAAACAGCACACTGTCCGGCATGCGCTTGTAAGCTTCCAGTTGTTGGGCATATTTTTCTGCAATCTCCGGGGCATAGGCAGGGGCTAGATCCCGGGCTTCTTCGGTGGATAGCACCCGAAAGGCGTTGCCCGTTTCAAGATTTATGAACGTGGCTGCCATAATGCCATAGTCCACAAATTTCAGTGAGCGGCGTCCCAATTTGACCCCGGTTGCATAGGTCACGGCATCGGCAGTGCAGCGATCCATCTCCACATAGACGATGAGCTTTTTAATCTGATCACGGCTGGTGGGTTCATCCAAACCGATGAGCCGGCAGCCGAGCATGGCCATGCGCACCCCGACAACCTGCCCCGGGCATAAATGCCCGTGAGCTTCAGCTGATCCTTTTAAGAGCGTTTCGAAGTCTTGCATAATTTTATCCTAGGTTTAAAATACGGCTCTTCGTTACTTCAACGCTTATGTTTTTATTAACATAACAGACGCCAAAAAAAAGCGAAATTCCGAGTTTGTTAACCGAAGCGGAGCTTCCTCTGAATCATGAGTAATCCTTCGGGTACTCTCTTGTCCATGACCTAAGTCAAAAAATGGCGGTACGCGCCAACGCGAGTTATCTTTAATTTGCAGATTAAGCCTCTTTAAGTACCTCGTCAACCCAACCCAGGGAAGCGATCATGTTCGGAAACCCGGTGGTCGTTAACGCCAGCAAAACCGCATGGGCTATCTCTTCCGGTGTCGACCCGGATTCAAGCGCCTTGCGGGTATGAGACATGACGCCGCCTCTGGAATTGGCACCGACGGCAATACCCAGCTTGATGAGATCCTGACACTTTGGATCGAGTGGGCCCGCGGCCCGGCAGGTTTGGCCCAGTTGCTTGTAGTCCTTGAAAACATCAGGAAACTTGCTTGAAAATTTTTCGTAAATTTTGGGCAGATACATGGTCGCTCCTTTCTGATGAAACCAGTGTAACATGGCGATGGGCATTGACGTTTTGCTAAACACCTTGAACCAGAAACCAAATTCTCAATACACCCGGCGCGAGTTTATTTCAACGAGTTTTTCAGTCTCAGCATGTCCGGCAGACAAAACAGCGGAAATCGAATGACAGTCATCCCTTAAAAAAACGGCAGTTGCTCTGGCCAAATTGCGGTAAAACTCGGTTGCAGCGTTTTTTTCGACGGCATCCGCAAATTCATAAACCCAGGCTCCCAGGTGGTCTTTCAAAAAGGATTTTTGCCTCTCGAAAATATCTACCATTTTCACTGTATCTGAGATCTCTATCGACTCAATTGCTTTAAAGATCAAAAAGCTCATAAATTCAAGCTCAACCGCAATGTGGTCCGGCGGGTCGCTGAAATCAGAGGCCATTTTCAATCCAGCCCTACGATACCGGCCCAGTGCATCGCGTGTGGAATCCCCCATCAGTTGGCGTTTGCCTTCCAGGTAAACCGATCCATACGGCGCTGCCGGCATGGTAAACGGTCCCAGGAACAGCCGGGCGTGATCCACTTTGATATGGTCGAGGTTCTTTTGCAGCCCGTTTGCAAGGGAGGCTGTATATGAAGCTCCAATCGGACAGATGGTTTTAAGTACATCTGTCAGAGAATTAATTTTTTCAACTGTTTCATCGTCCGGCAGCTGATAGCAATCTGCCAGCAATTTGTACGCCCAGCCGCGAACGGTCTCATTAGCAACAAAGTCATCCATTTTCATAACTGCTCCAAGTCGGTTATGGTAATTCGACATAAAGTCGGTGCCGGCCTCACGAGGAGGCCGACACACTTTTTTTTTACTGAGGCGCTCCAGTTAGTTTGAGGTAACGCTCACCCAGGGTATAAAGCAGCAGCATGATTGTTAGAGCAAACACAAAGACCAGAATCTCCCAGATGCTTGGGAAATAGCTGATGAATGGCGCAAATTGCTCTGCCTTTGGACCGACGGGATGACTCTGGCCGGCCAGCAGGATCTCCATATGCATGAAAAGGGTTCCGACAAGTATTAAGGCCGAAGTTAGAATCTTGCCACCTATCGATTTTCGAACCGAGGGGATGAGTAATAGAACAAAGGGTAAAAACAACCCGAGCAGCACCTCGGTGTGGACCCCCCCCATGGTGCCGAAGGCGTGCGCGAACTGACGGTAAACCAGGAATTCGGGCACCACGGTGGCGGATTCGATAGCATATTTTAATAGTGTAAATACTGTCACGACACCTGCAGTATATGTAAATATCAGGGCAAAATCGTCGTAGAGTTCAACCGGAACCCCGTTGCTCATCACCCGATTGACAACCATACTGTAGAGGATGAACAGGGCCGTGCCGCTTAAAAAGGCCATCAGCAGGCAGTAAATGGACATGACCGGGCCGAAATAGGTCACACGGGATTCGGTAATTCCAAAAACCGACCCGATCATCAAAGGAGCTGCCAGGGCCAGAACGAAGGAGGCCAGGGCCAGAAACTTGCCGAAGCCGCTGTGCCAGTCGCCCTTATGCATCAGGAAAAATTTGACAATCAATACCACCAGTTCCACGCTGTAGATGGCGCCCATCCACCAGATGGGCGAGGACAGGTTGGGAGAGAGCATGATGTATATCATGTGAAAAATCGAACCCAGCTCAAGCCCGATGGAAACGAAAGCCCCGCATAGGGTGGCGATCGCCAGAAACACCAGACGCTTGGCGAACGGTTCATACTTCTGAACACCGAAAACCAACGGCATAGCGGCTAGAAGGGTCAGGCCGGAACTGGCCAGGGCCAGATAAATGTACGCACCGAGGGGTAGAGTCCAGAGCAGCACGTCATTGGCGTTGAACAAGCTATGCCCCTGGGAAAACAGCTTGACTGTGGTGATGAGGCCGACGACAATGCCGATAGCAAGTACCGCCAGCCATACGCCGAATAAACCTTTTTTCTCGCTCATTTAAACACCTCCTTTGGTTGGCTGGTATGCGGCCGGGTTGAAATCCCGGATATAAAATATATGGGGATTGGTTCCGAGCTGCTCCCTGAGACGAAACGGCCGGAATTTTCCCAATAATTGACTAACTTCGGATTTTGGGTCGGATATGTCGCCGAAAATCCTCGCGTCTGCGGGACAGGCTTCCACGCAGCGCGGCAGCAGGTCTTTTTGCACCCGATGGTCGCAAAAGGTGCACTTTTCCACCACACCCTTGGGACGAATCCCAGCGTAGGTGCCTTCACGCTCCGGGTTATAATATGGTATGGATTTAGCGCCCACATTCTTGACCACCTCCTGGGGCGAAGCGGTGCCGCCTTGAATCTCAGCCTTTTTGTCTCGCCAGAACTTGTGGGGCGTTTCCCAGTTGAAATAGATGACCCCATACGGGCAGTTAAACTCGCAGTACTTGCACCCGATGCACTTTTTGGGATCATGCATGGTGATGCCGTTGTCCAGTTTGTGCATGGCCTTTGTCGGACAGCCACGTACGCAGGGCGCGTACTCGCAGTGATTGCACAATGTGGGTATGTAGTGATAGCGTACATTCGGAAATGTACCGACGGTTTCAGTGATCTTGTTGGACCAGTAGATGCCCTCGGGCACATTGTTTTCATTTCTGCAGGCGATGCTGCAGGCACCGCACCCCACACACCGCTGCAGGTCGATTACCATGGCATATCTTGGCATGTGTTCACCTCCTAAACTTTTTCGATTTTAACACGTGTGGCGGCATGCCGCACGGTGCTTCCGCTGAGGCGGTCATAAACCGCCGGAATCAGATCGTTGTTGTTGCCGCCCCGGGGAACCTTGCCGAATTCTTTGGCCGCCAGTCGGCCATAAACCCAGTGCCCCTGACCGAAGCACTTGGCAACGGTGCCAGGCCGCACACCTTCCCACAGTTTGGCCGTGCAGGTGATACTGCCGCTGGGGGATGTGATTCGGATGGCATCTCCGGTTTTGAGACCGATTTTTACGGCGTCCACCGGGTTGATTTTGGCCACGTCATCCCAGTTGGCGTCACCGGGATCCAGATCCTTGAAATCATAGTACCAGGTGCAGTTGGCCGAACGCCCTTCCCGGTTCAGTCGTGACTTGTGATCGACGAATACGAAAGGATATTGAGCCTCGTCTCCCGCCGTGTAGGGTTCCTCATAATGGGGGATGAAGGCTTGCTCGCCTCTGGCCTGGTAGTAGCAGGTTTCCAAAATATCATCCACCGTGGTACCGTGCGTTTCAGCATGCTTTTCCAGTGCTTCCTTCAACGTCTCACTGAAGAATTCGAATTTCTTGGTCTTGGTTTTCATGTTGCTCCAACGTTTGCGGAAGGGATAGGGATCAGAGTTCCAGACTCCGGCCTTAAGGAAGTCATTCCAGCCGTTGAACTTGTCTCCGCCCTTGTGTTTGGCCGGATCCCAGAGGTTCTGGGTAGCATACTTGAGGGAATATAGCGCAAATTCCTGCGCATTGGTCGGTTCCTTGCCGGTTTCGGGATCGATGTAAGTCTTGTAATGATCGAGCAAGTTGCTGAAGCCTCTTTCGTTGAGCTTTTCGGCAATCAACCAGGGAATTTCGGTTTCATCGATCTTGGCTTCCCACATCGGCTTGATGACCGGTTGCATGAGGGTCACGTGACGGTAGCCATTGCCGATGGATTTCACATACCCCCATTTTTCGAACATATGATGGGCGTCAGGTAGCAAAATGTCGGCAAACCATGAAAATTCCGAAGCGTTGGTGGTAATGTGAACCAAGAAGGGGATTTTCGAGAGGGCCCGTTCCCAGCGCTCCGGCTGACCGCAGGAAAATGCAAAATTGTTCATGTATGCAATTGCTACTTTAATTTCATTGGGATCCTCATTGAGAATGCCATCGGCCGCGTTGTTTGTGATTACGGCACTGCCCGGTTTGCCGGAGTTTATGGCCGGAAATTCCTTTCGGCCGCGGTGGTCGATCTTTTCGTGTTTTTTGCCCTTTTTGGCAATCTCATCCATGAAATCATCGGGTTTGGGGAAGTGTTCGGTGTATTCTTTATTGCTGGCCAGGGTGCCGCCAACATTGTCAACTGCGCCGGTCAGACCGTTGAGTGCATGGCAAATCATACTGGTATACCCACCGCGAACCTGCATGACCGGACCGCCGCCGACCCAGGAGATGGCATGGGGTGCTGCATTCCCGTATTCAACAGCCACCCGACGAATTTGCTCGGGTGTCAGACCGGTGCGTTCCGCCGCCCACTCAACGGCTTTGTCTTTAAGCTCCAGGTTCCACCATTTGACGACTCCGTTGGTATGCTTTTCTTCGAAAGTTTCTTCGTCAACTTCGGCACCGGGAACAAATCGATTCTGTCCATCGCTGAAGTCACCCACAAATTCCTTGTACCAGAGGCCTTCCACCAGAATCGTATGCGCAATGGCCGCTGCCAATGCGCCGTCCTGGCCGGGCTGAACCGGCAGCCACTCGTCGGCCTTGGCGGCTGTAGCCGAAAGCCGCGGCTCGACAACAGCTATTTTGGCCCCGCTAATTGCATCCCCCCAAACTTTTGAGTAGTAGGAAACCTGGCGATTGGCCGCCAGAGGATCGGCCCCCCAGATCAGGATGTAACGTGCATTGGTGACGTCATATTGGCGATAGTTCCAATATCCCTCCGTATAGTAGGGACCGAACTTTTCCGCTTCGGCGCAGATGGCACTGTGGGAAATGTTGTTCGGTGAGCCGATGATTTTGGTCATGCGGTCATAGAGCACATCGCGCATGTAGGAATAACGTCCACGCATAAGCATGTACTTGTAGGTTTCGTTGTTTTTACGCAGCTCCATGATTTGGTCGGCGATGGTATTCAAAGCCTCATCCCAGGAAATCGCTACAAATTTGGGATCTTCATTGCGGCCTTTTTTGGGGTTGGTGCGCTTCATGGGGATTTTGATGCGATCCGGGTCATAGACCTGCTGCAGCCCCAGATGCGACCGCGGACATCCGGCGCCTACATTGACCTTTGAATTCGGGTTGCCGCGCACCTTGACCGCCCTGCCATCGATGACATACACCTGCTTGGAACACCAGCTGGTGCATCCCTGGCAGGTGGAAGCGATCCATTCTCCCATTTCTCCCGCTGAGTCTCCCCCGGCTGCCGCCAGGGCTTTGAATGTAGGCCTCAGACCGCCGAGCGCAACGGCGGTTCCGGTTGTCGCCGACGCTTTTTTCATGAACGACCTTCTTGTCAAAACATAGTCGGCAAGAAAACCATTCATAAAAGATTGGTTTTTGTCTTTTTCCTTTTTCATATTCCCTCCCTTAGGTTTAGTTGATAAAAAGGATTCGGGTGTCGGGCTGTGTTAACATAAACCCGTTCGATCTGCGATCTCAGGTATCCGGAATTTTTTCTTCTTCGTAAATGCTTTTGATCCAGTACAACAGTTCATCCGGATCAACTGGCTTATTCAAGCACGCATAAATATGGTAACAGATGGCATCTTTTAGCTCGGGGTGGAAACGGTCTTTGGAGGTGCACAGAAAACGGATGCCGGGGTATTTGAGCGCCAGATCGCGAATCGTACGGTTATCGACCGGAACCGAATCGATATCAAGGATAACCGCAACAAATTCATCTGACTCAAAAGACCCGTCCAATGACGACAACGCATTCGTCACGGTAAATGGATAGTTTTGGGATTCTAAAATGTTAGACAATTCCCTGGTGCTATTTTCGTTGGCATCCAAAACCATGATTTTTTTCATATGGCTTTTTGTTTTCCACCCGTTCTGTCGACGATAATTTTCGACACGTTTTAGGGAAACCCTCTAAAAACAGGCAATGTTAAGCAATTCTTAAGCACGTCTAATGCCACTTTGTGGTTATTTCATCTTCAATATAGTAGTCCAAGATTTGACTGTAGGAGAAAAAGTAAGCTAACCCGCTGAAATAAAATTAGTTTTAGAGATTGTTGAGCAGATAGGTTTTTGCACCAAATCCTTCGATGTTAATGAAGAAATTGGACTGGAGGTTTAGTAAATTTTGTCCGAAAATCGAACACGATTCTATCGGAACGAAAATTTACTATTATATCAGATAAATAAATGGGTACGAATTTCAGTCACGTTTTTTCTAAAATACATATCACACACCATAATCGACACTGCAGCTCCCATCGCCAATCGGGACTTAATTAACAACAATAAGATTTGGAAATCGTGAAGAGGATTAAATAGACAAAACGGAAAAGTTAGTGATAAAAATACTAATGGATAGTTGGCTTGGTTAGATTGTACTTTTTGAGTTTTTCATAAAGCGTGCTGCGACTGATCCCAAGTTTGGCGGCGGATGCTTTTTTGTTCCAGTTGCATTCGTCCAAAACCTCCCTTAGCAGGTTCTTTTCATTCTCGAATATGGAGCGATCGGATTCATTGCGAATTTTTGGATTCCTGGGCTTCGCTTGTTGAATGGCTGAAGGCAATTCCGAAATTTCGACATATTTGCTCTTTGCAATAACGGTGGCGTGCTCGATACTGTTCTCAAGCTCTCTAACATTTCCCGGCCAGTCGTAATTCAGAAGCAGCCGCATAGCTTCCGGGCTGAAGCGCTGAACAGTCTTGTTTTG